>Ga0214917_10000024_pt1 | contig 164603 bp, 203 predicted proteins | sample LL_1208_BB_MetaG_FD_177983 | JGI IMG/M metagenome (GOLD analysis project Ga0214917, IMG submission 177983) | Freshwater microbial communities from Lake Lanier, Atlanta, Georgia, United States - LL_1208_BB | ecosystem: Environmental > Aquatic > Freshwater > Lake | place: USA: Georgia...
ATCAGGCGGAAGCCTGGCGCATCTTAGAGGAGTTCACACAAGTCTGTGGCGGTGTGTACTACGGCCCGAACTTCGCGTTCATCGCCGACCGGCCCTCGCGCCTGCACCTCCTCGACGCGGGCACTTCCCACGTCCTCCACAACCCGGACGGGCCCGCGATCGCGTGGGGCCGAGACGAGAACGGCGAGTACGACCCGAATCACCCGCTCGGGACGAGCCTCTATTACTGGGAGGGACTTCAGGTCCCTGCCGATTGGATCATGAACAAGCCCACCACGCCGGAGCAGGTGCGGAAGCGGGCCCTCGAGGTCCTGAACAACAACAACGCCGACCGCCGCACCGCCGGGTGCGAAATCCTGGGGTGGGACGCCGTCCTCGGGGCGCTCGACCCCCGAGTCATCGACGAGCACCCGGACCCCAAGTTCGGGAAGCTGGTCGAGGTCGCCTTCCCGGTGGGCAACGGTTCACGGACCGCCCCCGCTCGGTTCCTCATCGCCCAGTGCGGCACCGGCCGCACGATCGCACTCCCGGCCATGCCGGAAGCGCAGACGGCGGTGGAGGCGGGGGCCATGTCCTATGACATCCCGGTCGAGGAGTACGAGGGCCTCGGGTACCGCTCCTGATTCGATAGATGCCCGGAGGCGCATGCCTCCGGGCGTATTCCCCCACTCCAACGAGAAGTGCCATGACTGCCACCGAGAACTACACCCAGAACCCCGCGTACGGTCATCTTCTGAACCGGCGCCCCACCTCGCAAGGTGACATCCTCATCCGATACCGGAGCGGGAAGGTTCCCGGCAGCTTCAAGCCGGTCGCCCACACCAACTCGGGGGAGATGGTCGTCGCTCCGTCCGACAACCCCCACATCGCGGTGTTCTCCCCGGACGCCGACGTGACGTTCCTGCGCCAGGACGGCAATCCCCGCATGACCCTCCTCGTGAACTCGGTTCCCGTGGAGATCCGTCATGTGCGGGCCCTGAAGCCCCACGAGTCGCATGTGATCCCGGAGGTCACCGACGGCGAAGGATACTGGGAGATCCGACGGCAGCTGAAGCCGCAGCCCGGCGGCGGACGGACCCTGAACCAGGACTGATCCCTCCCATTGCCGCGCAGGCCCCTTCGGGGGCCTGCGCGGCTTTCTTTTTACGACGTACAAGGCTGGCGGGCTATCCCAGCCGGAGTGCCACATGCTCAATGACAGCCCTTGCACCATGCGCGTGCGCTTCTGGTGGTTCGTAGAATTCACCGTACAGGACGCCGTTCAAAGCGCCATGAGGTCGGCCCACCCAATCTCTCCCGTATGGGTAGACACCGGGTACGGCATAGCCGATAGAGTGCACGACGCCGTGGGTGCTGCCCTGTGTTGGGGCGAAGAACGGGCCATGCGCAAATCAGACCATCCGAGCCTCGATCGGTTCATCGACGAAATCGAACAGAAATGGAGTGCAGCATGCACAACCCGATGAGCCCTTCGGGCATGGAGCGAGGTGTGAACGATACCGTGTACGTGGCCGTGCACGCGGCCATGTACGATGCCGTGGGCTGGGCCGTGCACAATGTCACGCGCGACTCCGTGAACTTGCCCGTGCACGATGTCGTGGGCTGGTCCGTGTTCTATGCCGCGTTCTATGACGCGCACAAATCGGACCACACGGTCATTGACAAATTCGTCGAAGAAACCGAGCAGAATTGGAGTGCGACATGAACAGCCTGATGAGCCCTTCGGACATACAGTGGCTCGTGTACGTGTGGATGCAAGATGCCACGTACTACGTCACTTGCTACGCCGCGTACGAGGACGTGTACGATGTCGTGTACGAGGACGTGGCCCGTGCCGTGCAGCGGGCCGTGCACGATGCTGCGCACGATGCCCTGTGGCAAGTCCTCCGAAATCATCTTCTGCACCCCAATATCGACAAATTCATCGAAGAAACCGAACAGAATTGGAGTGTTGCATGAACCACGATCCGAGTCCCAAGTCCGTGCGCTTGGGCGTGAACGACGCCGTGTACATTGTCGTGCGAGATGCCGTGAGCAAAGTCGCGAACTGGGACGTGTTCGACGCCATATGGGATGCTATGCACGATGTCGTGGACCGGACCGCGTGCCGTGTCATGTACGTGGCCGTGCACGATGCCGTCATTGTCAGTTCTCCACATACGAACCTTGACAAATTCGTCAACGAAACCGAGCAGAGATGGAGTGTCACATGAACAGCCTGATGAGCCCTTCAAAAATAAGATGGGCCGTGCAGGAGGTCCTGTACGAGCGCGTTAACTATGCCGTATGGCGGGCCGTGCACGATGCCGTGTACGATGCCATGTGCCGTGCCGTGTACGAGACCATGAGCTGGGCCGTGTTGGGCGTCGTTCGGGTCAACGAGACTCTGCACCCCAATGTCGACAAATTCATCAACGAAACCGAACAGAACTGGGATGTAGCATGAACAACATGCTGAGCCCCAAGGCCATGCACTTGGCCGTGTCCGGGACCGTGTACTGGGCCGTGTACTGGGCCGTAGACGTGGCCGTGGGCTGGGCCGTGGAAGGAGCCTTGCGGCGGAACGTGTCCAGGACCGTGTACTGGGTCGTGTCCGAGGCCGTCCGTGTCAGCCCCACACACCCGAACCTTGACAAGTTCATCAACGAAGTCGAACAAAAATGGGGTGTTGGATGAAAACGCTGAGTCCCAGATCCATGTTCGACAACATATACGAGGCGCTACGAGGCCCATTGCACACGGCCATGTCGGAGGCTGTAAGCGACTTCGTGGGTGGCCAAGTGGGGATTGGTGTAGTCTGGGAGGTGTCTACCATACACGAAGACATGCACTTGGCCGTGTTGTGGGATGCTCAGAAGGATTCCTGTCACCACAATCTCGACCAATTCATCAAGAACGTGCATACGACCTGGGGAACGAGATGATTAAGGACCCACGTCACCTACGCGAATCCGTGGACGATGCCATACGTTCATCCGTGAACTACGCCGTGAACGCATCCGTGAGTTGGCCCGTGAATGTGAAGGTGCAGCAAGTTGTCTACCGGCGGTTCGTAAACGACATGTTCCTGTTCTCCACATATGCAGTCCATCCCGGCCTCGACAAGTTCGTGGCGGAGATCGAACTGACTTTCCTGGAGTGAGGCATGACGAACCAAGATCTGATCGAAGCCTTCCTCCCCGACGGGAGAAAAGTCGTCAACCTGTATTCTCTCGTCCTTGGCGGAGCGCCGCTGGAGTCCTTTGTGGGCAAGACCTGCCACATCCCCGGCTTTCAGGTGGGGACCCCTCCTGGTAGCGTGGGCGTAGCTTGGACCGTCGGACAAATTCGAGACTTGGAAATCAAGACGCTCGGGAAGCCGTTCGATGACGAGTACGACCCGGCCGAGGCGGACCATCCACATTTCCATTCTGGCGAGATCAACGGGCTCGAGTTCTGCGAGGACCTGCGCTACCCCAGGGTGCATGGCGAGGGCTTCGACAAGGCAATCGTCTTTGTGTGGGTGGAATCTTGAGTGTGGGTGATGCCGCGTGTCCCGACTGCGGACACGCGCACCCAGGGCTTGATAAGTTCATCAGCGATCTTCAGATTTGAGTAACTTCGAGATGAGACGCCGGCGCTTTGCGCCGGCGTCTCTTTTCTCAGTAAATTAGCTGGATATTTGCGACATAACAAGATCAGCACCCTTACTGGAGGTAGTATGAAGATTCCTTCCTGGGTCGATGACTCGTACCACGTCGACCCGAACAACTTGTCGGTCGTTCGCTCCCATAATTCGGACAAGACGGACCTCTGGTCTGAGAAAGTCTACGTTCTCGACCATTCCATTCAGGAGATCCTGTTCAGAGGATCGATCGTGGAGGCGTACGACGCCATCTGCGGGTTCTGTACGAGGCGCGACCTCGAACACCTGTTTGGGATGGACCTCCCGGACATCGAGCGCCGTTCACTGCTCAGCCCTCCGGAAGATGAGGAGGATTACCTCGATTACTTTGGAGGACTCCCGGAGGAAGACTCAAAGGCCAAGAGTGGCAAGGGGGAGAAGTACAGCGTCTGCGGTACTTGTAGGGCCATTCTGGACGATGAAGAGTGCTGGAACTGCTCGGACATGGATCCCATTCTTCGCAATCCCTCGCATCAGGAGTGACCGTGCGCCCTGCTTTCTACGTCCACGACGAGGGCGGCATCACCGCCATGAACTACGAGTTGGGATGGATTGCCCGAGAGCCCTCCCGCGACGCCGCCGCCGACGCCGCCGCCGCCGCCTACGCCGCCGAGCGCGCCGCCCAACGTGCAGACCTGCTGGCGGCTCTGGAGGTGGCGCCGTGACCCCCCGCCTCACCCTCTCCATCCGCGACCTTCGCCGCGCCAGCGCCTGCGACCTCGACGCGCGCATCGCGGACCTCCGGGCCGTCCTGCCCGACGTGGCCGACACCGACGCCGTGGACGTGCGCGTCTGGTGGTCGCTGCCCTCGACATCGACGGCCGATGCCATCTGGAGCCTCCGGGCTGCACGGCCCCGCGCTCGCGCCGCCGCCGTGGCGGTGCTGGTAGCGCAGTGCGCGGCGACGAGGGCGGAGGGCTACGCCCGCGCCGACGCCGCCGCCGCCGCCGTCGCCGCCGCAGCCCGCGCCGCCCGCGCCGCAGCCCGCGCCGCAGCCCGCGCCGCCGCCGCCGACGCCGCCTACGCCGCCGCCTGGGCCGCCTACGACGCCGCCGACGCCGCCGCCGCCGCCTACGCCGCCGAGCGCGCCGCCCAGATGGCGGACCTCCTCGCTGCTCTGGAGATCGCACCATGACCATCCGCATCACCTACACCCTCGCCCCCGGCGCCCACGCGCCGACCCGCGCAACCGCCGGCGCCGCCGGCATGGACCTCCACGCGTACCTCCCGGACGGCGCCAGCATCCGCATCCCGCCCGGGGAGTGGCGGCGCATTCGCACCGGAGTTTACCTCGCCCTGCCGCCCGGCTTCGAGGGGCAGATTCGCCCCCGGTCGGGGCTCGCCTGGAAACGGGGGATCACCGTCCTGAACAGCCCGGGCACCATCGACTCGGACTACCGCGGGGAGCTGGGGGTCATCCTCATCAACCACGGCGTTGCACACGACTTCGTTCACGACGGCGACCGCATCGCGCAGCTCGTGGTTTGCCCCGTGCCGGCGGTGCAGATGGTCCCGGCCAACTCCCTGCCCGCCACCGCGCGCGGGGCCGGCGGCTTCGGCAGCACGGGGACGGGGCCGGTGGACAGCGACGACCGCGCCCGGCTCGAAGCCCGCGTGCGCGCCCTCGAAGCGGAGTGCGCGGAGGCCCGCGCCGAGGCCGCACAGTGGGCCGCGAAGCTCGACGAGGAGCGCGCCGCCGTGGTGGCCTACCTGCGCAAATCTGCCGCCGTCGCCGACGAGTTCGGCGCCGTGCCCTTCGCCATCGCCGAGGAAGCCGAGGCCATCGAGCGCGGCGAGCACCGCGCCGTGGGTGCCCGATGACGCCGCCCTGCCTCGCCCCGCCCGACCTGCGCTCACAGTAGGAGGTCGTATGCGACCAAACGGCCGCACCATTCGCAAGGTGCTCATGAAGAGCCGGAGGCTCCATTTGTGCGGGCCCCGGTCCTACATTCAAGTTCGCCTACCCATGTCTGTATTTCCTGTTCCGCCTCCGTCCCAGGAATACTCCCGTAAGTGGGGCCTCGAAAGCTTCAATGGGTTCTGGAAGAGGGAACTCGATAATGGCACCATTGAGTACCGCCACATCAGCAAGGTATCTTCTTCCGCGCCTCCCACGGCCGATGACGGCCGTTTCCACTTCCTGGAAGAAGTAAATGAGCCTGGAGGTTCCAGATACGTCTGGTGGGAAGGAAAGTTTGCCGTCTATTCCAAGGGTGAGAAGCTCACGCGCACCGACCTTCCCATAGAGGACATTGCGGCCCATCGGGCATGGTCGATCTGGAAGGAGGCCCATCTGTACGGATTCTTTCCGGAAAGCCGCGGTCCCGTCATGCGAGGGTTTCTGGAGACCGCGGACTTCGCCACGACTCATTTCGGCACGATCAGTGACCAGACAGACCTGTCCAGGTGCTACGCCTATCTGACGTACACGGTAAAGTGGTACGAGCGCGAGACCTTCCAGCAGTTCATTGCGAGCCTGAAACGCACGTTTCGTGTTGCGGACAAACATGGCGTGGATGCGCGCCTGATGCGGTAGTGACAACTTTAGGAGAGCCCAATGAAGATGGTTCAGTGCACGATTAGCTTCGAAAAAGTGATGGACGTAACAGCATACTTTCCGGAGGGAACGTCCGCGTCAGAGATCGAGCGGATTGCCCGCGCGGTTGCGGACGGTTCGATCAAAGAGTGGGACGAGCCAGACTGGGAAACCCACTGTAGTTTCGTCAAGACGGTGGACATTCCGGACGACGAACTCCAGCCAGATCCTCCCAATCGGTTCGGATATCGCAAGCCGCCCAAGATCTTCACTGACGGGGACACCGTTACCGTAGACGATGACGGTGAGGATCTGGTGGATCCATCGGACGCCACCTGGTGGATTCCCAGCGACACCTGACGACATTAAAAACAGACCGTAAGCAGGTCATAGTATTGATGGAGGTGTAGATGAGTAAGTTGTCGAGATTCGCCGACAAAGTCGCTGCGGAGTTCCAGCTCCTGGACTCCGTGGGGACGAAGATCCCCGAAGCATCCGCCCACCGGCTCGCCGCCGCCTTCCTGCGTGACGCGAGTTACGCGTGGGAGTGGCAGAGAAAAGAACGACTCACCCGGCTCCAGGAGGAACTCGAGTTCTGGGTAGGAGTATGGGCACAGGATGGGGACCACGCTGACGCCCTCCAGAGGTACGAGACCCTGCTCAAGCAGGCTCGCGGCGGGGAGACCTTCGAGGTTCTCTTCGCCCGATTGGGCGAGATCGCCCGCGAGCTCAAGGGCGAGTACCCGATTCCCGGGCAACTCGACCCGGACTCGCTGTACTGGACCGACCAGGCCGAGTAGTCGGATAGAGAGGGCCTCCGAAAGGGGGCCCTCTCATGTGTCTCGGGGAATGCTCAGACAGCACTGGAATTTTCATCATTGTGGTTGTTTTAATCATCCTTCACATTCTGGGCTTTGCAGTCCAGAAGGAGATGACTCGTGGGAAAGAGTGAGTCAGAAAAGTTGGCAGGCACCGTGAACGGTTGCCTACAGGCGGCCATGTTGCTCCTCGTCCTCTTGGTCGGCGGATGCTTCATTGGCCCCTGCATGATTCCACTTCTTGCTGGAGCTGGAGGTTGAGATGGATACGTTCAAGGCCATGGTTGCCATGGCTCCCATCGTCTGCGAAGAGACGGGGAAGCCGCACACCCACACCACCGCGGTCGAGTGGTTCGAGACGATCGTCGCGCGCGCCAAGAGCATCTGGGAAAAGGAGAAGGAGACCGCCACCCGGTTCCCCGGGATGATCTTCTTCCTTCTCCCCGGGGACTCCGGAGAGGTCATGGGCGTCCCCGAGGCCGTGTTCCCTCCGAACATGCGACAGGACATCGTCCGGTCGCTCTCGGTGGACCTCGGTCCGTGCTTCGTGATCTACGTGGCAGAGGTCACGTTCGCTGAGGGGTCGGAGCAGGACCTCCTGGCGGTCAATGGCCGCATCCAGGACATGGAGAGCGCGCGCCGCGCGCTCTACGTCTCGGTGGACGGTGCCGGCCTGAACCGGTGTCGCCTCTACCCCTTCGAGGGGACGGCGATCTCGGAGGAGTTCAAGGAGATGACGGTTCCCGAGACCTCGCCCGTCTTCAACCTCAGCGGACAGCTGGGGCTGAACTGACGGCTCAACTGCCCTGTCCCTACGGGACACGGCAGTTTTTTAAATTGTACTATTTCGATGACATAACCTCTTGACGGAGGTAGTATAGATGGATATTCGCACCCAAAGAACGGCGAAGAATTTCATCAAGATGCGAGGGCGCGAGAACTTCAAGCTGCTTCTGGACATGTTCCATCAGCAGCTGAGCGGCGAATACATCGCCGAGAAGTTCGAAGTCTCCCGTGAACGGGTGCGCCAATGGCGCGACATTTTTGGTCGTACAGTCAAAACCTACGAATTCGTCCCCGGCCTGTACCAGCTTACTCAAGAGGAACAAGATGAACGAGAAGCATCTGGCAGCGAGAATCGAGCACTGCCTGACGATTGCGAAGATGAGCTCGTGCACGCGCCGTAAGTTCGGCGCGGTGCTGATCAATCCCGAAAGGAACACCATCATCTCGGATGGATACAATGGTGGTCCGCGAGGCGGCGGCCGCCTCTGCGGAGGTCAGGTCTGCCTGCGCGACGGAGTTCGTGAGGAAGACCTGACCTTCAGCTACTCGCCTGGAGATCGCTATACGGCCACTGCGGTCTCGGTCGTTGTGGCTGGAGCCGAGGTCTACAGGGAGAACATCACCTGGAGTGACAGGGCTTTGGACAGCCAGGGAGGCTATGTGAGCGCCCAGGGAGGCTATGTGAGCGCCCTTGAGAGAGCGAAAAAGTACTCGGATACTCTTCTTCGTCCTCCCATCAAGTCTGGAACCGAACTCCAGATCGGCTGCCACCATGCGGAGTCCAACGCCATCGCCAACGCCGCCGCAGATGGGCGATCAACTGCGGGTGCCTGGCTCATCGTTACGGGCGAGCCCTGCTTGATGTGCGCGAAGCTGATCCATCACGCAGGCGTCAAGAGGGTGCTCTGTGTGAAGGGAGGATACGCCGGAAGCGCCGACGGGGTGCACTACCTGCAACAGCACGGGGTGCCCGTTCAGTACGTTGACGGTCCGCAGGACCCGAGGAGCAGCAGTGTCGAACGTCCATAATCCCTCCCACTATGGAGGGGCGAACAATCCATACGAGACCATCAAGGTCATTCGGGCGTGGGATCTGGCTTCTGCCTGGGCAACGCGGTGAAGTACATCAGCCGGGCCGGAAAGAAGGACCCAGAGAAGCTCATTGAGGATTTGGAGAAGGCCGTGTGGTACCTCCAGGAGGCCATCCGTCAGGCCAAGAGCGGAGTCAAGCCATGCTGAGAGATCAACTCCTCGAAGAGTTCGGCTACAAGAATCGCTTCCCGGTTCTCGATCACGGACATGTGTTCGTGGTCGATGTCATGGGAGACGACGAGACGGTAGAGCGCGCGGCGCGCGTCTCGTACCAGAAGGGAACTCGTGCCAAGAGGGACACCGAGCACCTCATTCGCTACCTGATGAAGCATCGGCACACCACCCCATTCGAGCAGTGTGTCATCACGCTCGACATGAAGATGCCAATCTTCGTCGCAAGGCAGTTCGTTCGGCACCGGACGCAGAGCATCAACGAAATCTCGGGGCGCTACTCCGAGCTGCCCGAAGAGTTCTACGTCCCCGAGCCTCGCAACCTCTGCTACCAGAGCAAGAAGAACAAGCAGGGAAGGGCGGAGGCATACCCGCCCGAAGAGGCCGACGCTCTGCTGCTTCAGATGACCGACGAGTCGCAGGAGTCTTTCCGCACGTACAAGCAGTTCCTCGATGCCGACATGGCCCGCGAGACTGCGCGGATTCAGCTGCCGCTGTCGACGTACACGCAGTGGCAGACGACGATGAGCCTGCACAACCTGTTTCACTTCCTCAAGTTGAGGCTGGATCCACATGCCCAGTGGGAAGCGAGGCAGTACGCGAATGCGATCTTCAAGATCGTGATGGCGTGGGTACCGCTGTCGGCGCAAGCATGGGTCGAGTATCAGTACGGAGCACACACATTCAGCCTGACGGAAGTGCAGGCATTGCGTGAGTTGGTGAAGAGAGTGGACGAGGATGACTTTCGCCACGCTCTCAGCGGACTCGACATGAGCGATCGTGAGATTCGCAGTTTCCTCGAGGTCCTCGGAGTACCGCATGTTCGTCATCGTTCTGAATGATGGAGAGACGTTCTCGGAACTCTCCGGAACTCGGATCATCGAGGTTCCCGAGGATGTTCACAGGGAAGACCTCGACGAGTGGGTCAAGGACGCCTACGAGATGGGGCAGGGTGTGCCTTTGGGAGAGACCGCCGTCAAAAAGGCGATGGACCTGGAAACTCTCATCAAAAAGGCGCTGGAGAAGAAGTCATAAGCCCGATGGACAGCAATAGGAGATTGAATGTCCGACAAACTTGAACTGGCGGTAATCGAGGAACGTCAACTGGCGGTGGTCAAGCACAATGCCTCGACCATCTTCGCGGCGCTGTTGGCGGCGGATGTACCGGCTGCCACGGTCGTCTTCTACGGAGGAGGGGACAGCGGAAGCACGGAGTTCGATGGCCCCTCGTCTATGCCGGAGGCTGTGCTGGAGTCGCTGCACCAGATGCAGTCCCTTCATCGACACTGGGGCCCATTGGAAGAGGGCGGATTCGGATACGTCGGAACGTCGGTGATCGAGAGAGATTGCACCCTGCGACAGCTGCTGTGCGACATGGCAGCTCAGGTCGTGTACGCAAAATTCGGAAATTGGTATGACGGAGACATCCGAACCCATGGACAGGTGAGATTTGATGCGGTCGAGCGCACGATTGTCACTGATATGACTTCGTACGAACCGAAAGATATGACTTTTTCCATCGAGGTGGCCAAATGAACAGCGTTGACCTTCTGAAGAAGTTCATGGAATCGCGCGAAGAAACCCTGGGCGCCGTCCTGGATTGCCTGAAGGAGCGGCTGTCCACCCCGGGGTCGACACTGGTCTACCGGGGCTACACGCCGTCCTTCAACGATGGCGACCCGTGCACGCACGGATGGTCCTACTTCGGATTCGGACCGGGGTGGCACGACGACGGCACGCACTTCGTCACGGACGACGGTGTCGTCCTTGACGCCTACATCGACAGCGACGAGCTCGAAAGGATGGGGATCGCCGTGCCGGAAGAGCGCGTCCCTCTTCACGAGCAGGACAGCGCGCTCCTCAGCCTGGTTCAAATCTTCTGGGACGACATCGCCGATGCTGTGCCGAGCGCCAAGATCCGCTGGGCAAGTGACTCCCCGCGGCAATTCGACGTCACGAACTGCGAGGGGAAGTTCTACGTGAACACGAAGGGCGACCTCTGCGTGACCCAAAAAGATTACTGCTGCGACTGATGGTACCCGCCCAGCTCTTCCAGGCTCACCCGAGCCTGGAAGGGCTGCCCATCGGGCAGCTCAAGTACGCAAGCCTGGAGTACGCAACCGACAGCCTGACACCACTGAAGGAGCTGATCCTTCGGATGGCGGCAGGCATCCGCGAACCCAGGGTCTCCTATACCTTCCGACACCTTGCGCCCGGTGGGTGCTTCGGGCACGGCCGCTGGCACAAAGACGGCCGGGAGCAGCCCGAAGAGGTCCACAGGTTGCTAACGATCGGCGGCTGCCCGACAGAAGGGCAGGGAGGCTTCATTCTTCACGCCGGAACGGTGTGGGAGTACAGCGGCGCGTATCTACATCGCGCAGTCCCCTCAACAATGGGAGGGCCTCGGCTGATGCTGAGGATCAGCCAGACCGAGATGCACTACCGAAACTTCTGGAACACATGATGGACATTCAGTGGACGGTTCCAATCTCCGGCTCGACGGCAAGTAACGGCGTTGGGAAGGTCATGATCGACGGGGAGTCGCATACCGTACGGTTCCACTCTGCCGCAGGGCGGTGGCAGATGACGGTTCACGACCTGAGCGGCGAAATGAGGTGGATCTGGAAGGGATCCAACGATTACGCGTGGAGCGTGCAGGATCCCGAGGCGTCGGATCTCTGCAACACACTGCTCGAGATGCCTCGGTCCAAGTGGATCCCGCCGGTTGACTACCATTCTATGATTCACATTGTGATGCCGCTCCGGCTCCAGGTGTGCCGGGACAGAGCGCCTCAGTCACGCGGTCCTGAGTTGACGGACGGCGGACCGGACTGGGATCTCCGCATGTCCCATCGACAGCTTCGACTCCTGGCCGAGGCACTCGAGTTCTACGAGCGTACGGTGGGGCTCGGACAGCTTGAGGAGTTCGCATGGGCCCTCACCATGCGGGAAAACTCTCGGTACGATCCCGATAAGCAGCGGGACGTGGAGAATCTCCTTGTCCTGCTCAAGAAGCGAGTCTTCGATTTGGATCGAAACCAGAGCTTCGGGATCTACAGTGCGGAGGTCCCGGAGAAGTTCCGCGTTGTCTACGACATGTTCAAGGTGGCGCGGAAGCGACTGGCAGAGACTGAGATCGCCAGGCTCAGGATGAACGGAGACAACAAAGGGGCCGAGCGAGTTGCGATGACTGTCTGGAACGACGAAGTCTACGCGTCCTCGTCAGAACAGCCCCTCATCACGGTCAAGAAGGAAGACCTGTGATGTGACGGTCCCCAGGAGTTCCTGGGGACCGTCTTTTTAGCTCAAGAACGAGCCTTCTTCCACAGCTTCCGGCCCAGGAAACCCGAGAGCAGCAGCGCGCCGAGAATGAGGAAGCCGGTGAGCAGGTCGCCCCCAGCCAGCGTCGAGACGGCCTCGGCCTTCTCGTCGGTCAGCGCGACTTCCTGCGCAGCTTCAGGGGCAGGGGCCGCCTCGGCGGGAGCAGCAGGAGCAGGGGCTTCTGCGGCAGGCGCAGGCTCGACAGCCGGAGCGGGGGCGGGAGGAGTAGACTCAGGAGCGGGTGTTGCTTGGTCCATGGAGGTCTCCGTGGGAGGTTGGTGGTCTCAAATTACCTTACTTTTGCGACATAAGGTTCTATGTGGGAGGGAAGATAGCATGCAGACGGAGTTGGTGCGAATCCTCGAAAAGCTCATGGATCTTCAGAAGGAGATCCTTTCTCTCATGGCAAGCCCGAAGACGGATGACATCGAAGAGAAAGATGTGAAGACGGAAAGTGTGGTCCCTCTTCGTCCCAAGCCGGGTTCGCGCCTCATTTGGCGAGATCACCATGACTCGGAATGGGGCCGAAAGGTGCGCGCGATCATTGGACTCTCTGAGTACGGCGCTGACTTCCATCCTGCCATCGGGATCGCCTACCTCAAGACCGAGTTCACGCGCGAAGTCGCGTGGGCCTCGGCTCAGCGCGCGTGGCGACAGCTGCGTGCGGAGAACCGAGTGCCCTCCGTGCCGTACAACTGCCTGCGCAAGGCACACACGAAGGACTGGTACATCTGGGTCTACGACCCGGAGATGAGCAAGAAGAAGTGGGTGAGCGAGAGGATTCAGCAGAGGAAGGAGGAGTGATGGGAACGTACACGGCACTGCGGTTCAAGGCCAAGCTCACCCCTGAAGCAACGAAGGCGATTCGCTCTGCGAATGGGCATCGCAGCCAACTACACAAAGACTTCTGGGACGTCGTGACGGATCACCTCGACAACATCAGCCCAGACTTCCTTGCTTATGGAAGAAGGAACTTCATTCCGCGTGGCGCAGTCTTTGGGTTTGGCGACTGGGGAGAGCAGAGGTCCTGGGTGTCGAAGGATGGCATCTGGGAGGTGGTGTGTAGTGCAAAGGACGTGGGGCACCATCCGGTGTCCATGATGGAACTGTTTGTCAACGATGTGCTGCCCGATCTCATCGCGGAAGATTGCCGCGCAGAGATCTGGTGCGAAGAATGGGATTCACCCAAAATATACGAGGTTGTACCCACATGCGTCATCCCGAAATCATGCTCGGAGCCTCCGGAGCAAGAGTAGGTGTGGAGTTCCTGCTTCACAAGATGGAGGAAGTCCGCAAGGAGAGGCCGGACCTCCCCATGTCAACGCTTCTGGCCCAGGAGGCGGTTCCCCTGAACCCCACCACGGGCGAGCGGGCATCGGTCCGAGAGATGCCCTACATCCTCGGACTGCTCAGCAAGCACCCGATCTACTGGGAACTGGATCCCGCGCTGGCAGCCGCCATGCTGGCTACGGACCCTCCCGATGATCCCGGCCTGCGCGGGCTTCGACTTCCTCATCCGGCGATCTGGGTCGGCGTCCCGCCGATCTTCGAGATCTGGAACGAGGAGACGGGCATGCACAAGGTCGAGGGCTTCTACATTGCGGAGGACTGGATCCCCTCCCGCAACAAGCTCTTCGAGAAGCTGAGTCGGAAGAACGTGCAGCTCCACGAACTGCACAGCACCGAAAGGAACATCGTCGCAGAGGCGTTCCAGGAGGCGATGGACAGCGGCCAAGCCGGTGACGTGCTCGAGCGCGCAGTGCTCGTGCTCGTGGTCGGTGAGAGCCGCTCGAAGCCGGCCGTCCGAAACGTGATGGCCTACGGGCACAGCTACGAGGTGGTCACGCGAGATGACGCGCTCCTCTCGTTCTGGATCTTCACTGAGGACCCCGAGCGGAAGCAGGAGGAGTACACTCCGGGATCCGATCTCGCGCGGAAGACCGTGATCAACTTCCTCATGGCGCTGCAATCGGACTACCTCTCGCACGAGAAGGTGGTGCCGAAGAAGCCCAAGAGCCCGAAGAAGGTCGCGCGCGCGGAGAGGCGCGGAGAGTCCTACTCCGAGTACTCCGTGATTCGCCTCGGGAAGAGGTACTCCTCCTCTGAGACGGCGAAGGGCACCAAAGCGAAGCCTGGGGAGCAGCGAGATCGCATCATCCGGGGTCACTGGGCTCACTACTGGGTCTTGGAAGAGAACGTCGGCTCACAGGTCCGCATCGAAATGCGCGAACGTGAAGACCGTCGTCCGCTGTACAAGATTCGGCGGTGGATCCGGCCGGTGATCATCGGGAACCCGCCGATCAAGACCTACCTCGTCAAGTAAACCCTCACGGGTTTCGGGCAGCCTATGGCTGCCTTTTTTAGATTACAAGTTCCACAGAAACGTGCAATAACTCAGATAGACAGGAGGTAATTACGTGATTCCACTAAATATCGCCAGGGCAATCAGTCGGATTTGGGACATGGGAGATCCAGTGCTGGGCAACAAGGTCCATCTGGGCCTGCACATTCAGTTCGACCCGGAAGACGAGGTAGTTCAGATGGAGACGGCGTGCAAGATTGCCGCGATTCAGATTTTCTTCGATAGCTCGCTATTGACCGATACGACTGCCCTTGATGGCCTGCACGACATCCTCATTCCTGAGAAGGAGGTGCGAAAGTACATTCGGAGCAAGGGCAAAGGCCCCTTGGAGTTCGAGCCGTTCGACGAAAACTCGTATCAGTGGAGAGACATCAACGAGGCCCTTCGCGCGTCACACGTCGTACGAAGCCCGCGCGGGATCGAGTTGCCGACAACCGGAGTGAGGATCAACAACCTCATCGCCGTCGGCAAGATCTTCGATGACATCTACGATGGAGAAGACGCTTCTCAGGTTATCAAGGTTGGACAAGAAACCCCGTTAGGAGTTATTCACTTTCACGTTGACATCGAAACGCAGGACACGACAGTGGACTGCTCGGTGTACGTCATGCCGTGCAGACTGGAGGTAGCAGATGAAGAGTAGCCTGGAAGAACTCCTGGACGAGGTTCGAGACGCAGAAGACGTGGTGCCGCTGCTACTGAAGCTCCGATGGTTTGCGGAGGAGCACGGCGTAATCTCACATCGAGTCCAAGATCTGATCAACAACACCAGCGAAGCACGCACGCTCTCAGTGGACCTCGAGGCAATCTACGAGGAGCTGGATGTCTTCCACACCGATGAGGCGATTCGCGAGATTCGCCGAATGATCGACGAGATCGACTCACTTCACGAGAACGTGAAAGAGTTGGGCGAGTCGCTGGAGCGCGCAGAAGCCGAGATCGCGCGCCTCAACGAGGGGGCATGAAAAATGGGCCCGGAGGGTGGGAGCAGTCCCTCCGGGCCCGGCCTCGACGGAGCGGAGCGAACTCCGGAGGCCCTGTGTAGATTACTCAAGTTGGCGTCATAAGCAAAGGGACAGGGTGCCTCCTGTCTTACTACTGGCAGGGAATACGATGGACGACGTGGTTACCAACTTCATGACGGCGGACGAGGTCCGCGCTCACCTCAAGGCGCACCCAGGGGCGATGCCTGCAATGGACGACGCAATCGGAGACATGGTCGAGGAGGGCCTGCTCGTTGCCCTCTTGGTGGACGGAGAGATCTGCATCTCCATCACGGATACCGGACGCGGGCTCTACGAGCAGATGTACCTGGTCGAGACATGAGCTACGACGCCAGCAGCATTGAGATCCTCGAGGGACTTGCTGCGGTTCGCAAACGCCCAGGGATGTACATCGGAGGTACGGACGCCGCTGGCTTTCATCACCTCCTCTGGGAGATCCTCGACAACTCGGTTGACGAGGCCATCGCGGGCCATGCCAAGAACATCAGCGTCGAGATCGAGGACGACTTTGCCGAGGTCGTTGATGACGGCCGCGGCATTCCATTCGACATTCACCCGAAGACCAAAACCTCTGCGCTCGACGTCATCTTCACGACGTTGCACGCAGGAGGTAAGTTCGGGGACGGAGCCTACAAGAACTCGGGCGGCCTCCACGGCGTCGGCAGCAGCGTGGTCAACGCCCTGTCCGAAAGCCTTACGGTCTCATCTCGTAGAGATGGGAAGGAGGCTACTCGAGAGTTCTCTCGCGGCGACCCGGTTGGCAAGCTTCGCCTTGTCGCCTGCAAGGCCACACGCGGAACAACCGTAAGCTTCAGACCCGATCCGGACATCTTCGGAGAACAGGTCTTCGACCCAGACCTCGTTCGCGCGAGGATGAAGGTCCGCGCCTACCTGACGCCCGGCGTGTCCTTCACGCTGTTCTCCGGTACGGAGGAAGAGATCTTCGTGTTCTCGGGCGGGCTGGCCGATTACCTTGCCGAGATTCTCGAGAAGGATGGGTCGGAGCCGGTGACGGACTTCCCGTTCGTCATCAGCACCGCTGAGCCTCGGGTGCAGGTTGCGCTCACCTGGACAGGCGGGACCAGTACGGAGATTCGATCGTTCGCCAATGCCATCCCGACGAGAGACGGAGGGACGCACGAGAAGGGACTGGATGCTGTCGTCGTCTCTGTTCTCAAGGATCTCCTTGAGGACCACAAGGAGGTGCCCAAGAAGCTGAAGATCACTCCTGCGGACATTCGGGAGGGCCTCCTCGCCCTCATCTCGGTGTTCGTGGGGGAGCCGCAGTTTCAAGGGCAAACGAAGGATCGGCTCAACAACCCCGAGGTTGTCAAGACGGTCGAGTCTGCCATCCGCGGGCCCTTCCGTGATTGGCTGAACGCCAACCAGCGACAGACGACGGAGCTGGTGAAGCGCATCGTCAAGGCTGCACAGGCCAGGGCCGCTGCTCGCGCAGCAAGCGACGCAGTGACTCGGTCTGGTCCCGTCAACAGGTTGCGCTTGCCGGGCAAGCTGTCGGATTGCAGCTCGAGCGACCGCGAGACCACTGAGCTGTTCCTCGTGGAAGGAGACTCCGCAGGAGGCTCTGCGAAGATGGCACGCGATCGCAAGACGCAGGCCATCCTCGCGCTGCGCGGCAAGATCATGAACACCGAAAGCCTTCCGCTCTCAAAGGTTGTCCAGAACGAGGAGATCAAGAACATCATCGACGCACTTGGGTGCGGAGTTGGCGCTTCGTTCGACATCCGAAAACTGCGCTATGGGAAGATCATCCTGCTGATGGACGCCGACAGCGACGGTGATCACATCGCGGTTCTGGCGCTGACGTTCTTCTTCCGCTTCCTACCTGACCTCATCCTCGACGGAAGGATCTACCTCGCGGTGCCTCCGCTCTATCGAGTGGACATCGGCAAGAAGACGCTGTGGGTCAGAGATGACCGGAGGCTGGCGAAGGTACAAGAGGAGCATCCGCGCAGTCACTTGCAGGTCACTCGGTTCAAGGGCCTTGGAGAGATGCCGCCGCAAATGCTGTGGCAGACCACCATGGACCCGAGAACGCGCGTCCTCGAGCGGGTGACTGTTGCAGAGGAGGACGTTGACGTCACCGAAGAGACGATCAACGGCCTGCTCGGCAAAGATGTAGAGGTTCGATACGAGATGCTGATGGAGTTACTCCAGCAGGAAGCCTCGATTGAACTCTCAATTTGACATCTGTTCCCACTATGGGACGGGGTCGATTATACTGAGGGTCTCGGCCCTCTTTTAGCTGGTGTTCCATGTATCGTGAAGAGTCCGTTTCGTCCTCGTTCAGCTCCGTAAATGGAAGAAGTCGCGGAGCGGTGGATCGAAAGGTGCGCGTGAACGGAGCAACTCTTCGAGAGAAAATTCGCACCAAAGACGGGAAGATCACAAAGGCCAAGGCACAGATGCGTAAGAATGCGGCAGCGCCGATGTACCACGTCGCCGGCGCGTTGGGTGGCGGGGCTCTCGGGGCTGGCGCCGGCTACCTGTCTTCGGAAGATGAGAAAACACGTAAGAAGCGGGCACTCATCGGAGGGAGTGTTGGGGCGACTGGTGGCGCATTGTTGCCCTTCCTAATGCGCAGAGGAGTGAATGGGGCCGAACCTACACCTCCCAGTTCCGTACATAAAGGCGATATTCCTCCTGAAGCACCGAATATCACGGATGTAGGCGCATCGGCTGTGTCGAAGCAGCCGGCTGAATCGTTGCGTTCTTTCTTAAATACAAGATTTTACGGCATTCAAGAGGACTATGGCACAATGGGTACCGACGATCCTTTCTTCACTAAGTACCCTAATATTCGTAGTTTGAATCCAGACTTTCCTGGGGTCCACGAAATGCCCTACGGGAATTTCCTTCTCAGAGATCCAGAGCTTAGAAAAAAGTTACACAAGATCGAGGAAAGCAGAGGACCGGTGCATGGCCCAAATCCAGCGGCCTTTGGAGTCGTTTACGACCCGACGAGGAACTCAACTGTCGTGCTCGACGTCCGTACGACGCCACGACAGGATAATTACGGACGACCGATACGTCAAACCGCTGCATACGAGTTTCCGGGAGGGGACTACACTGAGGAGTTTGCAGCACATCCTCCCAGTCGAGCAGCGATACAGAGAAAATTAGAAGAGCTGGATGAGTTTGAGCCTATCGCAGCGCAGCACAGAATACGGCAGAGTAAATCTGGGGTGATCCAGCCTCTGACAGCCGAGGAAAAGAACGAACTGGGAAGAAGGATGCAGACTACCACCGTAGAGGATCTCTACCCGGATGGGCTGCCAGAGTTCCTAAAGCACCTCGGGCAACCCAAGACTGCCTCCATTCTGAGTCCGGAGGCTCTTTACTTCTTCCGCGATGAGATGCAGAAAGGTCCGCCTATGCGTCACTCGGCGGAACGCGCAGACATCTGAATCTCGGGAATCGAAGCCAGGATTAGCGCGGCGACAGTTGCCGCGGCGTCCTGAACTCGGCCGCGCTCGACGGCATCTGCCAGCTCGTCCATGATGTCGGCCGCAAGCAGCGCGATGTCTTGGGCGAGCTCGATCTCGTTCAGGTCAGCGCCTTGCTGCGCGCTGAGATGCTGAAGCAGCGCCGAGGGCGCTTCGTCAGGGCCAACCTGCGTCCGCAGGAGGGCAGAGACCAGTTTTACAGTCTTGACGGACTTACCGAAGGTACGACGAAGGCGAGCCATTGTTGGTGCTTTCCTGTGGTTTGGAAAATCGGCCCCCGATGGGGACAGGTATATGTTAAAGTAGCAAGGAATCCTTGTCAACCTGACCCTGATCTGGCCGGCGCGAGGCCCGGTTTACTGGAAAACCGCTCTTCCATCGGAAACACTATTTCCATCATTTCCGCTTGAGATCAGCAGGGTGCACGACGCTTCTTGTCGCGCTATGATTGGGCACTTCTGGAGACTTCATGGCAACGAAGGTCAATGTTCGCTCGGCGATCCCTGGAGCCACGGCGGCCTCCCGACGGATCTTGAGCGGAGTCACCGCCGCAACCTCGGCGCCGACACTTCCTGGTGATGGCGTCCTCCTTCAGCGCAACGAGTTCATCCATCTCTTCTTTGAGGTGGCTGGCACGAACCCTGTGTTCTCTGTTCAGATCTGGTGGTTCACCCCAATCAGTGGCAAGTGGCACAAGGGCGAGGCGCTCAACGTCAACGCGAACGATCTGGCCACCATCGAGGTGCAGGGACTCAGTCGGGTTGCGCTACAGGTGACGGCAGTCTCGGGAACAGGTACTCCAACTCTTGATGCCTGGCTTGGCCTTGTGGTGCCGGTATGAGCCGCCGAATCTTCCGTCGTCGTGCGGGCATCGTGACTGGAGATCTGGTTCAGGATCCAGTGACTGACATTGCAACCCTGCGAACGCTTCCGGCCCGAGACGTCGACAACGGGCAGATCGTCCTGGTGCGTAGCGTCAATCAGATCTACTCGTTCAAGTATGGGGACACGACCGCTGATGACGGAGACCTGTCCGTCGCGCCGACCTACGACTCCGCAGTTGGCCGCTGGCTCAAGGTCACCACTCCGATCCCCGAAGTCTCATTCGCACTTGGGGAACTGGAAGATGTTGACATCGATGGGGTGACTGACGGCGCAGTTCTGACCTACAACGATGGAACGGAGACTTGGGGCTTCTCTACGCCCTGCGAATGCCCTGATCTCGAAGCCGCCGAGGAGGTGACATTCACGGGCGATGTCGAGGTCGAGGGAGACCTCACCGTCGGCATGGGCCTCGGAAGCTCTGGAGGTGTCCTCGTTGGATCTGCCCACGAGTCAGACCTCGCGGTCGCCGACATGACCGGGACGTTCTCGGTCAAGCTTGGGACGCGCCGGCAAGTTCCCAACAGCATCGGCTCAAGAACTCACATCGTCATCAGCGGCGTTGTCGCCAAGATTGGCAGCCCAGTCGCGCAGCTGTCGCTCGGAGTGAACATCTCGGACTCAGCGGGTGTCACGGCCGGACTGTTCATCAGTGGCAATCTTGGAGATGCCGCCGGACTCGGAGTTGCAAACAACAGTGAGGTCGTGGCGCAGATCACGGTCCTCTTTGGCCCTGCGACAAGTGGAAGCCCGACGCAGCGAAACATTCATGTCAGTGGAACCTGCATTCAGGATCGAAGCGGAACAATCAACTCCTCATTCCTGCGTCGCTTCGTGACTGGCAGTCCTCCTGGCCCCGCTTCCTACGGCCAAGGGCTCACGATCGAGAACGTCGACATCTCGAATGATAGGATCCAGATGTCGCTGGAGACCAACAACAACGGGCAAACTGCCCCGAGTCACTACGAGTTCCGGACCAAGATGATCTCGATCGACTGCGCGAAGGGAAGCTAAAAATGAACAAAACCGCGGCGTATCACTTGCTTCTTTCTCAGCATCCGCTGTGGCAGAAAACTGCGTTCGCGCCTTCTTCGCTTTTGCCCGCCGGAGGGGCCGCCATTGGGGGCGCCCTTGGTGGCATCGGTGGATATTTATCCACCGATGACAAAGAAAAGAGAAAGAAGCGTGCAGTTATTGGGGCGATCACCGGCGGAGCACTTGGAGGCGTGGGAGGAGAGGCAGTACGAAGATTTAGTATGCCCTCTGAGCCGCCGTTTAAACCTCCATTCGATCTTCCCCCTCCTGATCCCACTCGAAACAACATTCCGTTACGAACAAAGTTCTTACACGATGCCATTGATAAGCATCGTGAAGATTACCTGAGATATGAACTGGGACTACTTGGAGTAAAGAACCGACTCACCCCTGATGAAGTTAGAGGACTTTTAGGTGGAATGGACGCCCTGGACTCAGCTCCGGTTTTAAACCTTTTGAGAGAAGGCGCTCCGAGGTGGAGGGCCGGTGAAGTTGAGAGACTATCCGGGGAATACAAAGGACTTAACATACCTGCCGGTGGATCTCTCATTGATGCACGACTGAGCAGAGCAGCCCGTGATGACGCCCGTGTTGAGGCCAAGAGGCGGGTAGACGAGTTCCTGGCTAACAGACCGAAGTCTCCATAAGGTGCTAAAAAAGAGCCCCGTCGTAAGACGGGGCTCTTAGTTTACAGGTACCCGAGCAACGCGAGCCGGATGTACCCGTCCCCCTGGACCACCTCGAAGATCCCGATGCGGCTGCCAACCTTCTTGTAGGTGATCACGAGTTGTCCAAGGAGTTCGTCCATCACTTCTCCTCTTCGAACGCGATCATCTCGGACATCTCCTCGTCCTCGAGGTAGCCGTCGACCCAGCGCAGCGCGAGGGAGACGCCGCGTCCGAGAAGGCTGCCATTGGCCTCGAGATCATCGGCGCGCTTCAGCATCTTCTTGCGCGCGGCTGCCGAGGGCTTCTTGCTCTTGTCGGGGTCTCCTGCATTGGCCGCGGACTCGACCGAGATCTTCTCGTTGAGCTTGCGGGCCTTTTCGATCCACTTGATCTGCTCGGCCTGAGAGAGGTTCTTTGCGAGCTGGTACGCGGCCGAGAAGGAGATCAGCCCCTCACGGACTGCGGCCTTGACGTCGTCCGCCGCACGCTCGTGGAACACGATGCGGAAGTTGACCCAGGAGGTCGAGCGGTGAAGACGCTCACCCACTTCGGTCTGCGTGACGCCCTCCGCAACGCGCCCGTGAACCCACGCGGACAGGTCCACGTCATCGATGTTCTCGCGCTCGACGTTCTCGACCGCGTTCATGTACTTGGCTTCGTGGATGTTCCCTTCGAACATGATGCAGGGAACACCGGACTTCATGAAATCCGGATCTTGCGCACGGATCATCTTGATCGCGCGCAGCCGGCGCTCGCCGGCAATCAGCTCGTTGACGGGATCTCCGTTCTCGTCCTCGGACTCCATGATGACGAGCGGCTGCATCAAGCCGTCGCGACGAATGCTGTCCGCCAACTGTTCCATTCCCTCTTGAGGGAACACGGTGCGGATGTTCTTGATGTTCAGACCGACAACGATCTGGTCTACGGGAATGTTGACGGTCTGGTTATCGAACAGGCTCATGCCCTGGGCCTCCTATGGCTGTGGGGCATTAGGATTTTGACAGAAAATACTACTTTTTAGTAAGTAGCTCTTTGTACACCAGAATCGAGAACTGGCATCGGCCGACGACGGTGTCAGTCATGACCGTCACAATCTTGCCGAGCTTCGTCTCCTCTACGTCGTACCCGTCGTAGCCCTGAATGCGGGTAGCGACCTCATCATCGAAATGATCCCACATCTTTTCGGTATCGGAGCCGTAGACATCCACGAGCTCTCGAACCAACTGAACGACCCGTCGAAGGTCTACCGCGTGACCTGGCATCACGCTGATCTCCGCCGATGTCGGGAATTCTATGAGCTTACCCATAGACGTGCTCCAGCATCTCGGCGACTTTGTCTTCGGGCCAGGACTCGAGGAGCGCGTTTGCAAGTGCTTCTGCTGGCAGGTCCCGCAGCAGAATGGGGTTGAGGAACGTAATGACTCCATCGTCTCGGCTGACAAGCAAGGCAACACGGTGACTCTGCAAGAGCGAGATCACCATATCCGCGATGCCCTGGAACAGCTGTTCCTGAGACAAGCCGGTAAGGTCAACTTCGTTGCCCTTCATTGTTCACCTGATAGGTGACGCCCCTCCCCGGACGCCGGGGGATGGACCGAGGCTCGATGGGGTGAAAGCCCGACGCCCGGAGAGGGGAGCAGTTGGTAGTTACCCTACTTCGACAGGATCGGCAAGAAGTCGGGATTCGACAATGCCACAGATGCACAAGCCCACATTCGCGCGGAAGTCAGGGCATCGTAGGCGAGCTGGAGGTTGTGGCGAGGAGTGAACGCATCTCCGACACGAGACGCCACCAAAGCCTCATTTGCCCACATGCGGGCTTCGCGAACCTTCGTGAGCGCAGTCTCCTTGTCGACTGATTCCGGGCAAATGGCGAGGATGCGGTCGTACATCTCCTTGGTCGCCGCGTTGATCTTGGAGAAGTCTTCCTGAATCGGGAGGCGGCCTGCGCCAACCATCACCACGTTTGGGTCTACGAGAGGCTCCACCACATTCCGGAAAACGTGTCGAACTGCGGCCTCGTGCGCACGAAGAAGCTCGTAGCGCGGGGCTGTGTCCTCGTTCGGCGGCTGGTACACAAACGGGTCGCGCGGGGTCATGTGTTGTACTCCTGGCATGACTATATGCAGGGGTTCCAACGAGAGCAAGAGCATGGCGATAAAAAACTCAGAAGATGTCATAAGTCTTGTGGCGAGAGCCATAGGAGCTGTAATGAAGATCGTAAAGATGCCTCCAGGCCAACTGATCCCGAGCACTGACCCGAACTACGTGGATACTGGCCTCCTTGGTCTGGTCGAAGAACTGGCATGGGGAGAGGCTCTCATTCTCAAGGGCCCGAAGGGCTCTGGCAAGACGTTGGCGATTGAACAGTGGTGTGCGGCTGCTGAGATTGCGATGGTCCGCGAGAACTGCAACAGCGGGACTGACGAGACCCAGCTTCTCGGGTCCTTCGGCATGGAGGGCAACGACGTCCACTTCACGCTGGGGGCACTCCCTCTGGCCATCGAAACGGCCAACAGCGAGGGTGGCTGCGTCCTCGTCCTGGAAGAAATCAACACGCTGCGCCCGCAGGTGCAGTCGATGGTCTTCTCCGTTGCGGACTACCGGAAATCGGTGGAGTGCCCGCACCTCGGAAGGAAGTTCACGCTCAGCCCCGATGCACAGCTTTGGGTACTGGGCACCATGAACCCCGGCTACGCCGGCACCTACCAGTTGAACGAGGCGCTCCGCAGCCGCTTCGACTTCATCGAGGTTGGCTACATGAGTCAGGCCAAGGAGAAGGAACTGCTCGAGCTGACGTTCCCCAACAAGCCGGATGTGGAGGAGCGTCGAATCGCGGCGCGTCTTCTCACCTTCGCGGAAGAGAGCCGGGCGTACCAGTGGGAGTACGCGCTCTCAACACGCGACCTGGTCCACACCATTCGTAAGATTCACCGCATCGGTCTTCCTCGGGCGCTCAAGCTCCTGGTCAACAAGTTTGATCCCGAGCACAAGCAGGCCATCGAAGCCCGCGTACAGTCCATGTTCAACATCAATCTTCAGGAGGTCGCCCTCTATGGAAAAGTTTGAGAGCTACGACAGCATGCTGAAGTGGATGACGACTCGCGGCCGCAAGTCGAAGTACTCCAGCCTGGTCCAGTACATCGAGATTGAGGTCGAGCGCGAGGCCGCAGTGCTTCTGCGTCGCGCGGTGCTGAACAGCACTCGGACTCAGGAGGAGCTCGAGAACGAGTGCCTCCAGGATGCCAAGGAGCACTACCTGGAGGAAGTCAACGAGTACCTCGACAGCGATGTGCCGCCGCCTCCGATGGACCATCGGGTGCTCATGGCCTACCGGCGCAAGCCCGTGGCTTGGGCGATCGCCTGTGAGATCTTCCGACTGGAGAGCGAATGACTCGGCCTCCTCTGAACCTCGGTGCGATGGCGGCATCTTCCGTAGAGGAAAATGTAGAGCGGATGCAGAACCTTGTTGAGACCTTCAACAAGATGCTGGGCACAGAGGTGGCGCTACAAGATGACCCCAACGGAGGCTGCACGGACTGCAAGACGTTCGTGCGAGTTCCGTTCGTAGATCCCGAGGCGTACCTCATCTGTGAGCATGAGCTGTCCCATCTTTTCGGGGAGACGGACCTCGACCTCACAAAGGAGTTCGTAACGAAGGCGGTTGAGCGGCTGCTGAATCGCGCGAAGATCCCGATCACGTCCCCCGATGCGACCCCTTACAAGGGAAAGCTCACGAAAATCGTTCAGACGCTGTGGAACGTCCTCGAGGACTGGAGATGCTGTAGCATCTGGGGAGAGATCTACTTCGGAGGCGCGTCCCTCCTTTCGCAGAGATGGAAAGACATCGCGCAGTACCAGCGTGAGGACGAGGCCCGGAAAGACCTCGTCCCCTATCTCATGCGCGCAGCCGCAGGCTTTGAGACAGACGGAGCCCCTCCCGAGTTCAAAGCCTGCCGCCCGCACATGGACAAGGCGCGGGCCATGGTGGAGTTGGTGGACAACTCCGCCTGCCTTGCGATCACGGCGCGACTGGTAGACGACATTGCCGACGAGCTTCTGCGGCAGAACCCGCCGAATAGTTCGTTGAACCAAAACAGTCCGCAGCAGCGAGGGCTCAACGCACTGGCAGCTCTTGGAAATGCGGTGGCACCTCCAAGCTCAGCACCGCCCAACCCATCGAACAAGCCCTCGGAGCAGGGGATTGGCGCTCCAGATGTACTGCCAGATCAGTCAAACAAGAACTTGGTCGGCTCTCGGGTCTCCGCTGCAACAATGCGGCAGATTCGCAAGCTGATGACCGCGAGTGATGACGACCCGGATCAGGACGGAGTCACCAGCTTTCAGAAGATGGTGCAGGCCGGCGCAGAGAAGATGAACGAGCGGATTGCTGCGGCAAAGGCTGAACTCGGCAAGAACCGCAAGTCGGAGAAGGAGCAGAGCACGGAGCAGTTGTCGGGTGCCGCAGTCTCTTGTGGAATCCGGGCAACGCACGTCACTCCTCCCTTCAAGCTGCCGAAGCCCAGCAAGAACGCAGGCAACGTTCGGCGGTATCTCGAGCAGGTTCGACTCGAGCAAGAGCGGATCTCGAGTGCCTCCGGTACGCGGGTGAATGTTCAGAAGATCATTCAGGCGAAGGCAGCCGGAAACTTGGGCTCAATGCCCCTGTTCCAGCGCAAGCATGAGGTCGGCGGGATGCAGCTCCTCATCCTCGCTGACGTCAGTGGGTCAATGGCCGGCAGTGGGCTTGAGATCCTCGACCAGGCGATCGCCGATGTCGAGTTCTCCTGCAAGGGACTCAAAGTCGACCTGAACCTCTGGACCTTCTCAACCGACCTGTACTTCTTCACGAAGATCGGATCGGTGTGCTCCGTGCCTGGGATGTACATGAGCCTCACCAACATGGTCCGCGCACTGGACACCGCCATTGAGTGGCAGAAGCAGGGAACGGGAGATCGCGCAGTCATCCTGATGACTGACGGTCTGCCCACTCACCTCCGCGGAAGAAAGTCTACGGGCTCCGCGCTCGAAGACCTTGCGGCGGTGATGAAAGAGATCCGCCGCGAGGGAGTCGTGCTCACAACCCTTGCCATCGGAGGGCACGTCGATCTCTTCAACAAAGTCTTCGGCGCAGGGCGCTATGGACTGGTCAGGAACATTGAAGACCTTCCCGCCGCGCTTACAAACGCGGTAAAGGTCATCATCGAAGCTCATCTGAAGAGCTAACCATTCTGGGGCCTCGGCCCCTTTTAGGTGGTACATGCCAAGCATGACGATTCGCAACGACCAGAAGGCATACCTCGAGCGCACCGCGCGTCAGCTTTCAGAGAAGCTGGGAGTGAAGGTGACTCCTACTGAGGTGCTTCAGCAGGTCCTGGACATGTGCATTCGCGACGAAGCAGTGTACGAGCCGCGGTCATCGTCGCCAGTGAAGCCTGAGACCAGAGAGATCTACGTCGCGGAGAGATCTTCCCGGTCTCAGGCTTTTACGCTGCCGGAACTTTTAGCTAATATACGGTCTGAGGATTGAAGCCCTGCTGCTGGGATCTCATCACCTCTGCCTGACCCTCGCCCCATCCGCGAAGGCCTCCATATGCAGTAAGGCCTCCGGCGACTCCCATTGGAGTATACCGAACGGTCTTGGACAGAATCCCATCGGCAGTACCGGGGACTGTTGTAGGAGGGGTCGGCGGGGCAGCGGTAGCCCGAGCCGGCTGCGCTACACTCACTGAGCTACTTGTAGCCGTTCGGGGTAGCCCCATGTCTTGGAGTGCATCTGGGACATTCATAAGCCTTCGCGGACCCATGGTTGCCTTCTGCGGAACCTTGAGCCCCGCCGGAAGAGCGCGCTGTGCCCGCGCAACGCTTGCAGCGGCGTTTGCACCGCCTTTGGCCACCATAAGACCGGCCGTCTTCTCCTCCTGCCGAGCCTGCAAGAATTCTCGTAGGGTCCTGCCTTCGGAGAGGGAGCCCTCCTTGACCGTGACCTTATTTGCGCCAAATGGGTTTTTTACCGGCTTACCCTTGGTGGACAAGCCCAGGCGAGGGGTCGCAAGTCTGGGCATACGAAGTCCTCGAACCTTCGGAAGCATTAGCGATACCCGCCGTAGGTGTAGGAGGTTCCGGTAGAGATGCGCTGACGCTGGCGAATCATCCCAGACTTTAGCTTGGAACGATACGCCTTCTGCTTCTTAGAGATCATCGCGCTGTTCTTCACACGATACTGCTTCTGCTGCTGCAAAATCTTGTTCCGGTTTCGCAGATAGTAGTTGTGCTGCTTGCTGGGGTCGCCCCCAGCAAGCTTCACCAACTCATCGGAAAAGAAGTGCCACAGCAGGGAGTTCACAGAAGCCTCAGAACGCGAATGCCGGCCCGAAGGACATGCGTCCCATAGTGGGCCTTTCTCCGCGAACCAGATTTGAGCGTCCCATCGGAGCAGCTCCGGAAGATCTCGCGGGTAGAAGCTCGCTCGCAGAACGCGTATCAACTACAGCAGGTCTCCGGGTTGGCAAGGCTGCCCTGACCTGAGCGTTACCGCGGCCAATTACGTTTCTAAGAACGTCCTCGTTTTGGAGCGCACGGAGGCTACCCGTGTTCAGCATGTTTTGTGCCGACCGCACGCCAGCAACCGAGGCCCTCCTGCCCAGGCCAGTCAGACCGACACGGTTTAGCGCGCCACCCAGGGCAGTCAGCCCACGGGCCATGAGGCCGCCTTCCTTGTCAAGCCCAGCCGCGTATGCCTCGCGGAGAGCTTGATGGATCTCCTCTTCCGATCCGTATTCCGCCACCTTGACAAGGTACTCGTAGACCTCAACTTCATCAGCCGAAGCAGACTTGATGAGATCCTCGTCCGATACCCAGAGGGGATGAGCAGAAAGGACGTAGTTGTAGGCTGCGATCTTATCCATGTTCTCTCCTCAACCTGTGATGAGCCCGACGACCTGCGTGTTCACAGGAACCATCCGCTCGAACTGGATCGCGCACTGTTCTTGGATGAGGGTGCCCATCGCGTCAGTGGCAATCGAGTGGTTGGGGATGTAGCAGGACTCGAAGTATCCCGCCCCGAGGGTATCCTCGTTGCTATCCTTCATCAACGTCAGCAGCCCGATGGGCTGCGTGAAGAGGTCGGAAGCCAGGTTGAGGAAGATGTTCTCATACCCCGGAGGGATGATGACATCGTGCGGGTTTGCGACAGTCGCCGCGCCAATGTTGGAGAACACGGGGTTCACGAACGTCGGCGGGATGATGTCCTGGTAGTAGGCGTACAGAACACGTAGGAGTGACGGACCGTGGTAGAGCACGCGGCCCAGTCCGATCTGCCCCATCACCCGGCCGGGGATGTGGTAGCTGCGGACGGAGCCAAGCTCGAAGATCCGGTTGACCTGCATGTTGTGGCTCAGGTTGAAGTTCTGGACGACCCCGATGGGGTAGGCCAGCATGTCTTCAGCCGTAGAGCCGGCGGTGAGGGCAGCACCGAGGAACTCGGGACCGCCCACATTGGCAAGTCGAGGAGGACCAGCGCAGATGACGGTGTACGCACCGCTCATGAACCGGCCGTCGACCATTCCGCCCTGTACGAAATCTTCGTAGGGGGACCATTGTGAAAGAGATGCCATGAGTGCTGCCCTCTAAGGGTGAAGAAGAATCAGGCCAGAAGGACCGTCATCGCGACAGGCGGGAGAAGCACGCCATCGATGCGGACCATCAGCATGAGCTGGGTGCCGATTGCGTTGGCAGCATCATCCGTGATGGCATTGACTGCGGCCCCCGGAAGGGTGAGGGTCTGTGCTCCGACATTCCTGGTTGGAGTAACAGAAGTACCTCCAAGAGTGACGGTGATTACGGATTCGGCAGTGAAGTCAGCACCGACTACCGAAATCACTACGTCCGACGCGCCAGACGCCTTGTTGTAGGCAAAGCCGGCAACCTTGGAGATGGACGGGTAGACCGCGGGATCCCACTCTTCGATGGTCTGGAGAGCGGCCTCGAGGACCGAGTCACGGTCATCGAGACGGCGGTGAAGGCGCTTCTGGTGCCAACGCTCGCCAACGGAAGGAACGGCAAGGACGGCCTTTGAGGTAGGTGCAGCGGGCATGATGTCCTCCAATCAGGAGATGGGGGTTCAGGAGACGATGGTGACGCGGATCTTGTTGCACGGGTAAGCGGGCTGCACCGTCACCTCAATCAGCACTGTATCAGGAGCAGAGCTGTCCTGAAGCACGCTGTTGAGGGCGGCCCCGTTCACGACACCGGCCTGTACGGAGCGGGCAAGGAAGCCCTCGTTCGCCATGACCAGCTGATCGATGAACCCGGGGTTGATCACGAACCGGCCGATGAAGACGCGGTTCGTGGCCCGAAGACCCTTGGCAAGGAAGTCGATCGACTTCGTGATGCTGAGCTCGCGCGCTTCGATCGACGTGCTCTTGGTCGACCTCTGATGGCGGGATGCGATTCGACCACCCTGGTTGATCAGGATGTACCGGCCACCATCAGCAATGGTGTCCATCTGGTTCTCGCTGAAGGTGTCATCTGTCCCGTACACCTTCGAGAAGCCAGTCATCGAGACCTGGGTGAAGGGCTGCTGCGGGCTCTGTTCCGCGATCATCGCGGCGATCGCGGCGCAGGTGTAGTAGCCCGGGACCGGAGTCACGATGCCGTCGATGCTGGTGTCCACGTTGCCGCTGAACACGAGGAAGGTGCGGCGGCTGTTGTACGCCTCACCCTGCGCAGCAGCGGTCGCTGCAACGGCAGCCTTGTCCGTCAGCGTCGTACCCGGGATCAGAAGCTTGCTGCCGCGCTGCTTGAGCACGTACTGCATGCCAGAGAGGTTCTCGTCATCCGTCCAGTTGAGGGCGGGCGTGTCGTAGAAGCCGTCTGTGTTCTCATCCGAGGCGAACGTGCTGCGGAGCGTGAGCGCCGTTCCGTTCACTGCGGAGACGGAGAACTTGTAGACGTTCGTCTCCCCGAGGACGGAGACGACGAGCTCCAGGAACACGTTGTCGCTGAAGTCGAGTTCCGCAGGGTTCAGGCCGAGCGCAGCAAGGCCCTCGATCGGCGTAGAGCCGAGGGTGATGCTGTTTGTCGAGCCGTTGACCTCGGCATCGTTGCCCGCCAGGATGGAGGTATCCATCCTACGAGTGGGCACGCCCTGCCACAGCAGCGCGATGCGCTCGCCCCGCTGCTCCGGAGCAGACATGCTGTCCGCATGGAGCGAGTAGAGCTGCTGAACGAAGGGGTCATCCGTCATCGGAGCGATGGCGTAGACATCCTTGCTCTCGAGGAACGTCAGCGCGGACAGGTGCGCTGTGGTCGTGCCCATCGGCGCGGCGTCGTTGACTGCGCTCACACCCAGCGCCGAGACCGACTGAGACGGCGCGTTCTGGAGCATGAGGAAGCAGGCCAGAGCCAGCGGGTTCTCGGTGGAGATGGGGCCGATCGCAGCATCCATCGTGTCTACATCTTGGAAGGTCAGCAGCGCAGGGTTTCGCGCCGCCGCCGTCACGTCGAGCCGGAGGCCGACATACTCGATGTAGACCCTTGCCCCGCTTGCCGACAGGTCCAGAGGAGCGCCGGTGCTGCGGTTGCGGAGCGCATGCGGGCTGATGTGCGCGATGCCCTCGCCGTCCACGTAGAAGCTGGGATTGGGGCGGCCCTCGCCAGTTGCAGATGACGAACCGAACAGCACATCGTACGCGCTGCTGTCCTCGTCGACATTGACGGAGGAGGCTGCGCCCGCAAACGCGGAAGTGAGGACGAGCGCGAGGTCGTCCTCGCTGGCGACGTCTACCGCACCGCCGACGGTCTCGTTGATCGCATCAACGGCCTCTCGCAGAGAGTTCGAAGTGAAGTCCACTTCGTAAACGTGCGGGTTGCTGTCGAGGGTGAACTCGATGCGAGTGCCCTTGAGGATGTCGTCGCCAGCCCCAGTACCGGTTCCACTGCCGCCTTCAAATGCAACACGGGTGACGGCGGGAACCGAGACCGTGAGGTCATTTGTGTCGCCGCCCCGAACTAGCGTAAACACTAAGTTTCCGCCGTCGATTGTCATGTCGATCAGGTGGGTCAGCTGCGAGTCGTTCTTGAAGTAGATCTTGTACACACCGCCGACCGCTGCCGATCCTGCAAGAGTTTCAGCAAAGTCTGCAAGGCTTGCTTCTGCTCCCGGGACTGTCGCGGTCCATGAGGGCAGCGAAACATCGTCATGAGTCACGGCAAAGGTGAATGTCACCGAAGTTGCCAACGCGTGGTCTACGACAGTCGTAGCTACGGAGGCACGCTCCGCGTACTCTACGTCGACGCCAGTTGCACTGTCACCGGCTGCAAGGCCGAAGATGGTGTGGACGGCGGCCGACCCACCCGGAAGGATGGTCACGCTTTGGTCCGCGCCGGTCTTGACGGTCTTGATCAGTAGGATCTTGTCTGACCCGACCGTGCCGAGCGAGAACACGAGACCTGCGAGATCTGCGTTGTCGTTCAGGCTGTCGCGTGCTTCTGTAAGATCTGCCCCCACAGCGGCAGTGAACGTATGCGTCACGTCATCCAGTGTGACACCGTCCTCTACAATCCGGAAGGAGATGGTTCCGCCAGTGAGCGCGGGAATTGTTGCCGAGAACTCTGCGCCCATCAGCTGTGCCGGAAGGGCCGCAATCGCGTCAGTGTCGTCTCCGACAAGCTCCGCTGCAACTGGAGCCGGAGTCACAGAGCCCCACACCAGGTTGTTTGCGATGAAGTAGGCAAACACGGGAGCGAAGGGAACACCGGCAGAAGGCGTGCTGACCTCGATGGTCGAGTAGACGGACGAGGTGATGTTTCCGTCCGCATCGAAAGTCGAGCGCGCAGAGTCAAGCACTCCCAGCTTGAAGCGGGACGACTCGACAGCGGTAACCACCGCGCCGCCGACCTGAGTTCCGTCTGCCCAGAACTCATCGCCCGGAGTGGTTGCAGTTGCCGCCTTCAGCGGAATGGTGGCACCGGAGCCGGTGAATACCGGAGCAGATGCCGTTCCGGCAAACAGTCTCCCATCCTTACCGCGAAGGAAGAAAGGACCGGAAGGAAGATCCCCGACATGGAACTCAACCCAGGGAGTAGTCAAGTCTCCGTCCAGGTCATCCTGACCTCGGAATCCCGAGCCTTCTACGCGGTAGGTTGTGGCAGAGGCAAGTGGCGACCCCTCCCCTGCGGTGAGTGCGGGGAGGGCACTTCCGGTAATGAACAGGGACGACGACGCCCCGTAGGCTCGGCTCTGAACAACGACACCTGCGTCACTGCTCAGATCTTCATCGAAATCGGAAAGGTCACTAAACGCAGTAGCGGTGATTCCAGGAACCGAGCTAAGCGCGAGGGCGACGGCTTCTGCGCTCATCGTTCCGCTGAAAGGGATCACAGTCGGGTTGGCGTTGCTCGGCGAGTTCGCCTTGATGTTGAGCAGAACCGTAGTGCTGCCGAAGACAAAGGATCCTCCACCAGAGTCGAAGACAACCAGCGCGCTGCGCGCGTCGTTGAGCGCCGCAAGGAAGGCGGAGCCCGTGCTGCCGTGGCTTCCGCGCGGAAGCGTGGTCATCGCACCCGCGTAGAGGAGGCGCGCGCCAACCTGCGCTTCGTCGACGTTGATCTCGTCGATGTTGTCACGCGGGTCGGGGAACTCTGCCTGAGTGATCGCCAGCGCAGCTTGCGTGTACCGCTGCGTCGTGTACTCGGCGTCGCTGTTCACGCCGCCAGAGTTGTCCAGGGCCCGGACGATCTGGTAGCACGGAGCCACGACAACCGGGTTGAGGGTCGGAGTCGCAACCGCGGCAGGAGTCTCACGAAGCTCCTGAACAACGATCACACCGGGGCGATTTTCACTTGCCATGGGAGATTACTCCTGGTCGTCCTGGAAGGCTTCGAGACCCGAGATTTGGAAATCTTCGATCCCGCTGTGAATGACTTCGGTAACTGGTCTGTGTGAGGTCTGGATACCGTTGCTTCGGTTGACGATTCTACCACCACCAAGACGACGTACGCGGACATCGTCGGTGTTCATCGCCAATCTTATTGAAGAGATGGTCTCATCCTCTCGGAACTCGTACTCAGAGGCTCTTCTCGAGCCGGTGATTAGATCAAGCGATCTAAACTGAGGGGATTGTTTCGGCGTGGTTTCCCACGTCCACTGAAGCTGGAACGGAATGTTAACCTGACACATGATCAGCTGCCCGGGATCTCCCATGACAAGCTGACCCGGAGGACTCGGTGAGTTTACAGTCGGGGAGGGCCGTGCGATAGAGTAAAAGCCACCAGGGCTCTCCAACAGTCGCTGATTCACCCGAGTGTGGTGTGCGACGAGATGTGCAAGACGCATCGCGGTGATGTCAGAGTCCGCGAGCGTGTAGACAACAAGGTGACCAGCCAGCAGGTCGGTGCGCTTCCGGGCCCCAGTATTGGGGTTGTAGGACAACAAGTTGTCGATGCCGATGCCGGCGAACTGGTACGGGCCCATCACGACAGTGATTGCCGGCCGCTTGCCAACTACTTCCGTATTTAGGGGAGCCTGGCCCCGGATCATGATCTCCGTAACTTCATCATCGGGCTCCCAATGGAAGGTGCCCTTGGGCATCCAGTTAAAGAGTCCTTGAAGGTACTGCACATACAAACGCATGGCAAAGACGGCAGGGTCGTCACCTCTGCCGATCTCGAGTGCTGTGCGTCTGGTATGCGCGAAGCTCACTTACGACTCTTCTCCTCAATCTCGCGGCGCTTGTCCATTCTATCCCTGATGTACTCGGAAAGCGCGTAACTTCCGACCGCAGATGCAGCTCCGGCCGCTCCGGCTCCGAGAGATTGAAGGTGCTTTAGAACTTCAGCCTTTCTCTCCGGGCTCATCTTTGCGAGCCGGGAGGAGATGCCGGGCGTATCGAGGAGGCGGCGCGTTAGCGCGCCTCCTCCGATACCTCCAATCAGGGAGCCAGCTCCTGCTGCCAGAGTAGGAAGACCGACGATCTTGACGATGCTTTCCTTCTTTTCGGGTTTCTTTTCACTCATAGTTTCACCCCGTACATCCCAAATACGTCGACGGTCGTTGCCTTGGAGGCTTCCTGCGTGTGTGCATGTTGGTAGTTCCGAGGAGGGACGAGCACCACTGTGGAAGTATCTACCTTGAGGGGGATCTTGTCCTCAATCGATCCTTTCTGGATCAATGCCATTTTGATCTCGGCGCGAACCAGGGAGCCGGACATCGTTGTTCCACCGGACTCAACGACTCTGTACCTACGGTTCTGGTTATCAACGATCAAGTCAAGAGGCTTGATGCCAGGGCTCGGGCCGCACCGAAGCTGTGCCATCTGAACCCGGCGATGATCTTCGACCATAACTTGCTCAGTCTCAGGCATTGCGTCAATCTGCGCCCAGAAGGATGTCGGGTAGTGATATCCGCCGCTAAATCCTGTACCCCAGCACGTAGGACAGCGTGCGTCTATGGTCTTTCCAAGAACTGTGTCGTAGCAGGAGGGGCACCGCTGACCAAATGACCTACGTGGAAACAGCCAACACTTGACTCCCACGAACTCCTCGAACAAGACGCGTTCGAGTCGAATCATCTCCGTGGCGAGGATGTTCGGAGCACCTTCCTTGTCAAACGTATCGGAGTAGATGCTGCGGTCCGTTGGGACGTGTCGGCAGCGAATTCGGTAGTACAGAGTTCTCGCATTGGTAGTAATTGCGTGAACGCTATTGTCTCGAATGAAGTACTGATCAATGAGCGGCCCAGCGATAGAGTCCCATGGTCCCGCCTCGGCCTCCGAGCGTTCCACGTAGAACTCATACTGCTGAATGTCCTCCGTCGTCGGCTCAATCTCCCAAAACACGTCATTGTGGTTCAGAGAGAAGGAGACAACACGCTCATTTCTAATTTGCAGCATTGGTTGCCTTCTTTAGTGCACGACGAGTTAGTCCCGCAGAAAGAAGGCCTGCCCCAATAGCCGACAAGCCAGCGGCTGCGTATGGGTTATCCGCGCGCATCTTTGCAATACGCTGTCTGAGGTCCAGAACTGCACGAGACAACTTGGAGGGCTTGCCTTCCTGTCTCTCGACCTCCCTCAAGCGAGCCGCATCCGCAGCCAGTTCAGCCTGTTCCTTGCTCAAGCCCGACTTGGTTTTCTTTGACTGATACCCCGAGTAGCCTGCGCCAATCAGGCTCATGATGCCCCCTGCAATGAGCTCAGGGCCATTCTCTTTTAGAAGAGCGTGACGAATCTTTTCTTTTACAGGAGAAGACGCTGCGACTTTGGTTGTATCCGCCCAAAATTGAACAGCCGCAAGTTGGCGCTCACGCGGTGATACCGCCCTCCAAATTTCGTCCGGAATCTCGGAATGCGAATGAAGAAATAAGTCTTCCATGCCGGCCTCAGAAGTTGGAGAAGTAGACGCCATTGATGACGAAGTACTCGGACTCTACACCGCCCCCTTCGAATGCGTACTCCACATTCAGGGAGGACTTCACACGCAGTTTTTTCTGCTCATAGCTGTTGCGAAGCATCTGAATCCAGCCCAGAAGAAACTGAGACTTGTCGGAGACAGAGACAGAGATGCCGCCGTCCGAGTAGTTCATTTGGTTCCGGAGCTGGAGAAGTCCAACAGACTCAAGGATGCGGATGACCGCCCCTTCCCGAAGCATGCTGAGAGACGGAAAGTTCTTCAGCCCCACGTTCCCGATAAAGGGCGGGGTCGAGTTGTAGTCATCGATCGCGTCTACGACAGCCCACGCGATCATTCGATCACTCGTTTCCTCTCCCGAGATGAGTCGGTTGAGCTCGGGGAAGTCCCGAAGGTAGAGACGGATCACCGCAACGACTTCGTTCATCCGCTTGCTGGCGGATGGGATGGTTGTCGTAGACTCGAAGGACATTAGTCACGCTCCTCGTACTCATTACCATGCCGGGTCCAGCGCCGCAGCCAGAAGAAGGACTCAGGGCTGACCGCGACCTCTGGGTTGAACAGGGCACGGGAAAGCAGAATCGCAAGCATCGCCTTGCCCGGCTGCCGTGCGAAGCTGAGCGAAGGAGAGACCTGCTGGCAGAGCTCCAGCAGCTCCTCGCGCTCCAGCGAGCGCAAGTACTCGAGGGCCTCAGTCGGCGTCATCGGGTTCGCCGCAACCGCAAGGTTGCGAAGCGCGGAGCGACTGGTCGACGTGAGCTTGGGGGGAAGGGTGCGACCAATCCACAGGTGGGTTCCATGGAGAGCGCGTACCTTGGGCGTGATTTCCGACTCCGGCACGTCTGCAAACTTACCGGGTCGGATGAGCGTGGTGCCCACGCAAATCGCGGAAGGAGTCGACTCGGTGTTGGGCCGGTCGCTGATGTTGTGGACGATCATGCGAGCCTCTCCAGGATGGCGTCAACAAGTTGGGCCTTCGAGAGGCCAGTTCCATTGCCACCGCCGAGTTCCGCCAGCTTGGTCCGAAGCTCTGCGTTCTTGAGCTCGAGGAGTTCGTCCCGCGATGTCCTCTCCGGTACGGGCTCAGCGATTGGCTCTGGTGACACGTCGTCCGCCAAGGCACCCGTGACGACTTCGGTCGCTACCTCAGTAGCAACCACAGTCTCCACGATCTGCGGAGGCACCTCTTCTACGAGGACCTGCGGCTCAGGCTGGACTGATGCCTTTACCATCGCGCGCAGAGCATCCTCCGTAATCTGCTGATACGGGGACGCCGAGAACACGCGCAGGACGCCACACCGCGTCATCTCGGCGAGGGTCAGAAAGTCTCTGTCGTCAAGGACAGCAGTCTCGACAGTTCGGCTGCGTCGCGGCGGAAGCCTGTGACCTCCGATCAACGGAGCGGGGATTACGCTGCCGGGGTTGCGGCGACGAATCTCAAGTGTAGACGGCTCTCTGACGACGTTCTGGATGACGATCTTCATGTCATCTCCTGTGTAAGTGAAAAGCCCCGGCCCGATGACCGGACCGGGGCTAAAGACCGCCAGGGCCTCAACGATCAGAAGACGTTGATGCTCGGGAAGGTCAGACCCTCGGCGACCTTGTTGTTGAGTGCGCCGATGGCGGACTCTTCGACAGGGCGCACGGCCGAACCGCTCGCGTGGGTAGCGTCACCAGGGTAGAGCTCGAGCTTCACCACCGCAGCGATGTTGCCGAAGCCCATACCGACGTCCATCCAGGCCTGCCAGAAGATTCGGTTCGCCACCTTGTCGATGTAGAACTTCACATCGTTCAGGGTGTAGTTGCGGCCGAAGAACTCCGGAGCCGTGAAGACGTAGACGTTCCCCTCGCGGAGAATGTCGTTCTTGATGGTGCGGATGATGCGGAGGCCGAGGACCTTGTTGTAGGTGTAGCCGTCCAGGGCGGTCTCGCTCTGGAGACGATCACCATAGTCCTCGTGGGTCCACTGGTCGAAATCGTCCGTGTCAGACTCAGTCATGAGCATGAGCGCGGGACGAAGACGGCCAGCGCGGATGGTCTCCGAGCCGACGACGATCTGGCGCTTGAGGAGCTTCTTGATGTTCACGATGTCAGCGCGCTGAATCGCGTACGTCTCGAAGTCCGTTTGCCCACCGCCCGACTGGGTGGCGAGCACGCCCTTGATCTTCGAGATCGACACACCCGTGCCGACGTAGAATGCAGAGGAGCCGGAGTTGCCCTCAGCCTGCATGGCGTCGATGCAGGACTCAACGTGGTTCAGGAACTCGCGGTCCTTCACCTCGACCATGTCCTTGAGCGAGTTCTCCTCGATGATGCGCGTGATCGGCATCTCGTAGGCCATCAGCTCCTGCTCAACGATCTCGAACTTGAGGGACGAGATGGTGAAGAAGCCGATCGCGTACCGCTTGCCGTTCACGTACTCAGCGGTGGGCTGCCCACGGAAGTTGACGGACATCGCCCGGCTGCCCGGCTCAATGTCGACGATCTTCACGAGGGTGTCGTGCTCGGTGCTGCGCTGAAGGTCGCCACGCACAACACGCTCGTTCGGGACGATCATGTCGGCAAAGCTGGACTCGCGTAGGCGGTCCTTGATGTAGTTCAGGCTGGCGGCGGCGGTCTTCGTCGGTCCCTCAGTCTCGAGGCGCTCGATGAAGCCCGAGTTCACCATATCGGCAGAGTAGTCCATGGTGTTCTCCTACGGGGCTGGGGGATCAGAACTGGTAGCCGGGCTGGAACAGCACGGTGGCGTCGTTGGTGCCGTGGACCTGGAGGATGGTCCCGGCGTACCAGGAACCAGCCGTCGGAGCAGGGGCCGTCGTAGCTGCGTCTGCGGCAGAGGCCGACACCAGCGCAGAGACCAGGCGACCGTTGGCATCCTCGCAGATGTACACGTACACCTGCTCACCCTCGTCGCCCGTGTCGCAGACGATCATCTTCGTCCGGAACTCAAAGCCAGAGGGGCCAGTGATGCAGTGCGCCTTGCGGGTCAGCTGGGCGTCGTAACGGCCGCGCTCCTGGAAGTACAGGAAGCAGGGACGGGACGCAGCAGCGTTCTGTGCGTCATTTACGATCGAGAGGGCCGATGCCGCGCCAGACCCGGTGACTGCGCCAGAGGCGAGGCTGCGCGTGAACTTGCCGCCAGACATCTGAAGCCACTCACCCTCCTGGAGAGGATGTGCGACGTCAGGGTTGAACACGTTCATCGAGGCGCTGCCCTCGACGTTCGCGCTCGCCTGGAAGGCCAGGTCACGCGTGTAGAGGGTAGAGTACCCAGGGTTCAGGATGGTAACGAACTGACCAGCCATGGTTGTCTCCGTTCATTCGCCAGTGAGGCAGAAAGAGGTGAGGGGGTCGAGGGCCGATGATCTACCCGGGCGATCGGATGGATCACCAATGCGGATGGTACCCGCACTCGCCATCTTGACAGCCTCTCTGACATTCTCGAGCTGCGCATGACCCCTGAGATGCGCAACCTTCTCTTCGAACGTCATGTGAGCATTCAAGCCCTTTTCCTCCATCTCCCGCGCGAGCTCAGCTACCTGAGAGTCGCGGGCGATGGAGGCAAGCTTTGTGCGGAGCTGGATGTTCTCCTGCTCAAGACTCGCGACCTTTTCGGTCAGCGAGCGAATGACCGTAGCACTCTTCGCGGAGACTACAGCCAGTTCTGCACTACCGATCTTTAGCATTGCAGTCCTCGCGGTCAGAACTTTCTCAAGAGTTGATTCAGGCGGGCTTGCCTGGCTTCCTCTTCTGTATGCACTGGCGAAGATGCAATCTTCGCATGGAGCGATTGTAGCGAAGAACTCATGCCTTCGCAAACCCCAATTAGTGCTTCCTTGACATGACTGCCGAGGGCGCCACTATCAATGGCATCAAAGAGGACGGAGTACTCAGCCAAGGATGCCTCCTTTACTCCTTTGAAGCCAATTCCAAACGGATAAAAGCCATCGTCCATGGCATTGATGGCCCGTACCTGCGCAGGGTCAGTGACAAACTCCGGGGGGTTGAAAGGCAGCCCTGCTTTGTTCATCCTGCGTGCATGGCCTCCTACCCCTCCAGCTACTGCTCCTATAGCGCCACCGGAGAGTGTCCTCAGACCCACTTTCCGCTTTCCCGTCACTGGGTCCTTTTTCTCCGACGCGTATCCGGCAGCTGCGCCAAGTGCGCCGCCAGCAGCATGCTCAGCCAACTGCGCCTTGATCTGACCTGAAATGGATGCCATTTTGGTGCTCCTTGCAGAAGGATGGCAGTCATTGCCACCCAGTGCGCCGCCAGCCTCTTTGGTTGTATCAAAAGGGGGTTTCTTTCCCTGTTTGAGGCTTTCTTCTACCCTGCTTAGCTTCTTGTCGAGGGAGGGCAATCCGATGCCGAAAGGAGCAAACTTTAACTTATCCTCGTTGATACTTCTCTTTAAGTTATTCAGGATGCGCAAATCGTCGGAGAGTTGACTCCGTGACGGAGGATTATACCCGACCCTTCCCCGGATATCGCTCAGCTTACGCCACAACGATGACTCCAACATTCCAGCGCGGGCATCATCAGGATCGAAGCCCTCTCGTCTAGCCCTAAAGTATACCTGGTAGTCGTCTGGGGATAACGACCCGTAATACCTCTTGTTTCGGAGGACTCCTCCAGTAAGAAGTCCTCCGAGCGTCCCGCCTGCTCCGCCTACAAGTGTTCGCGCGCCTACCCTACGCTTTCCTGTCTTTTCGTCTTTTTTCTCCGAAAGATACCCGGCACCGCCACCCAAAGCCGCGCCTACCGCGGCCTCGGTAGCCGGCGTCAAATACCTCGAGAGATCGCCCATCCCGTGGGCTAACGACGGAGACATAGGGACCTGCTGCCGAGAGGATCAGTCAAGTTAGGCGCCTTCAAGATTTCTGTTTTGTGCGGCGATTAGCGTCCTTGCGCTTCTTTAGGTAGTACCCTCCGCCGAGCGCAGTCGCGGCAGCGGTGCCACCCAGAAGCTTACCCTTATGTTTCGAGAGGAATGACGGGACTTCCTGCGCGGGTTCGGCAGCAGGAGGTGCCTTACGCGACCTCATCTCTGAAATCTTTTTCTTGAGCGCAGAGAACATCTCTTCCATCTTTTGGGTGTTGAGCCGCGTAGGACCGGCCTGCCCACTGCTGGCGATCTTCAGATTTCCGCGTGCCGCAGCTTGAGGGAAGATCTGAGCAGCAGTCGCATCCCCAAGGGTATCGTTCGTATGAGCAAACGCCTCGGCAAGACGGGCGCGCGTACTCTTCTTCAGCTCTCGCCGATTGGCATTGACCGGACCCTCGTTGGTGTGGAGAGTCTTGCGGTACGTCGAGTTCTCGTTGGCAGTGCCAACACCCGCCATCGTCTCGGAATCGTGCTCGGCAGGACCACCCGCAGCGGCAGTCTTGTTGCCCATCAGCACGTCGTAGAGAGACTGACCTCCCGCCTGCTTGAACGACTCCAGTAGCGCCTTTTCGCCATCCTTGGTCGCCGCAGAAACCGTGCTCTGTGCGGGAGAGTTGCCTCCGACCAGCCCCCTCGGAGCAAGCTTGGTCTTGCCCTCTGAGGGAGCGACACCCTGAGTGCCAGAAGCGGAGGTCGGACCCTGCGCAGGGCTGGAGGCAGTTGCGCTCTTGTAGAAGTCGCGGATCATCTCCTGGCGAAAGGCGGCGACGGTGTCGTTGCCAGAGGCAGACAGAGAGATGAACTCCAACGCGCTTGCGACTTCTTGTGCTTCCTTGATCAGCGAGGACTCGGTCCGAAAAGCGGAAGCTGACTTTTCTGTTTCGACAGGAGAGTGGGCCCGGGCACGAGCAGCCTCGAGGGCCTGATCAATCATGCTTCTGTAGTTGCTCATGGGGACCTCTACTCGACAGGAGGTGGCGCTGGAGTACCGACGAATCCCGTGGTACCCGCAGTGATGGTTGAAGATGGATTTGTGACTGATCTACTCGTGCCGGTCGTCATCGGTTTCCCGGGACCAGCAGCCTGAAAGCGGGCGAGATTTTGTCCGGATGCACGGAAAGGCTTCGCGAGTCCTGGAGGAGTAATTCCATTTGCCGTCCCTGGAACACGGAGTCCGTCGGACTGGCTGTTGGACGAAAGTTTGATCATTTCATCCAGGAAAAAACTCCATACTGTCTCACGCATGGCACCGCCTCCGAGTATTCAAAGACGGTGCCATGCTCGTCATCAGACGTCGTAGCCTGCGTCCGCAAGCAGCCGAAGTGCAACCTCGTTCACGGCGTCGTCGTAGTCATACGCCGAAGACCGCTTCTCCTGGCCCTTCTTCCTGCGATCGTACAGCTTCTTGCCGCCGTAGGCGAGGCCGGTGGCAGCGACGGCCGTGCCGCCGCGAGCGCCGAGGATCTGACGCGCACGCTTTACCTTGTCCGGATCAAGGTCCTTGCCGTCCAACTTGCCATAGGCGGACCGGAAGAGACCTGGACCGTCCTTACCCGCGTCGAAGCCTTCGCCCTTCATGGCACTCATGTACGACCTGCCATACCCCTTGATCTTATCCATGATGCCTTCCTTGGCATCGGCCGCAGCCTTGGGGTCCTCTGCTGCGATCTTCAGAAGCGCGTCGACCTCCATCTCGGTGAAGCCGGAACGCTTCTCCTGACCCTTCTTCCTACGGTCGTACAGCTTCTTGCCGCCGTAGGCGAGGCCAGTGGCAGCGACGGCCGTGCCGCCGCGAGCGCCGAGGATCTGACGAGCACGCTTGACCTTATCCGGATCAAGATCCTTGCCGTCCAACTTGCCGTACGCGGACCGGAAGAGGCCCGGACCATCCTTACCTGCTTCGAAGCCCTCACCCTTCATGGCGCTCATGTACGACCTGCCGTATCCCTTGAGCTTGTCCATGATGCCTTCCTTGGCATCATCCGCGGCAATCTTGTCAATCTCATCGGCGTAGGCGCGGGCCATGTGGCGACCCAGAATCTCTGCCTCGGCAAGCTTTTCCTGGGCGTCAGCTACCTTGTCCGTGGCGCTTTCGTCGCCGAGTTGCAGCGGAAGCACGTTCTCGACGTAGTGCTCGAAGAGCGCGGCGACGTCCTCTTCATCCATCTCCGAGAGATCGATACCCTCGGCAGATGCCGTCTTCTGGAAGAGATTAACGACCTCGTTGGATGCCGCTTCCTTTTCGGAGCCCTCAATCTGCTCCGGAAGCACATTCTCGACGTAGTGCTCGTAAAGAGCAACGAGCTCTTCCTCGCTCATCTCATCCAGGTCGATGCCTTCGGCGGCAGCGGTCTTCTCAAACAGTGCAACAATCTGCTCGTCCATGGCGGATGCCTCTTTCTTGGTGGAAGGTTGGGAAATGAACTGAGTGAACAGAGAACGGACCTGACCCTGGCTCAGGTCATCGAGATTGACTCCCTCTGCGGCAGCGGCCTTTTCGAAAAGGCGCACAGCGGCAGCTTTTTCGAGGTCCTCGGTCGTGACGCCCCGTACTTCAAGCTCCCGGAGGAGTGACATGGTATCTCTCGGTGTGTGAGGAAACGGTTGGAGGGGCGTCTTCGGGAGCGTGTCCCTCAGCCTGCTGGCTCAATCCTAATCTAAGACCCGGCCAGTAGGCAACATGTAGCATGATGTTTGATAGCGCAACAGAGTCGTCAGCGACTTTTACATCATCGCCAATGTTGTCCGTAAACGCGGCAGGAAGGCTAACCGCTGCCAGATCTGGCTTCTTGTCTACAAGGCCCAGTCTATACATGTTGTACAGATCTGCAATCTCGTCCAGACCTTCAACCTCTTGTTCTTGCGGAAGCGGAAGAGCGGAGGAGTTTTTAATCATCCGAATCCGAATTGCAGCGGGCGCAAATGACCGCTGCTCAAGGAACGGACTCAGTAGCTCCATTACGGACTGCATGGCATCCTGCGGCACGAACGATGTCGCGTCGAATGGAGAGGATGCCATACGGATTGGCCGGGGCGCAAACACGCAGTTGTTCTCGTAGAGATCATTTGCTAAATCTGGGTCTTTGCGAAGCAAAATAACCCGCATGAACTCACGAGGGCGAAGAATGAACCCAAGCCGGGCGGCTGCGCGAATGTTCGGACCTGGGTTGAGGGCCAGCGCGTCGAGGACATCGCGCGGCAACATTGGCAGACTCTCCTCTTCCTTGCGAAGGAGGCTCATCTGCGCGGGCGACGGAGCCGGGATGCGCTTCAGCATCTCAGCAACTTTGGAGAACCCGGCTTCCTTTTCTGTATGGAGATGGGGTGTATCTGCCTGAACTTCTGACGCGGATGCGATCTTCATCCCCATTGGTTGAAATGGGTAGATCGTCTGCGTGTACGCGTTGGAGCCGGACATCATCGGGGTGACGTTGGACATCACCTTTGCCGACCTCTCTGCTCCGACGAACACGAAGGAGTCATCGAAGAATCGGGGGTAGTCGTTGTAGACTCCGCACACTCTCCCATCCGGCAACATGGCCTTCATACCGTAGGGAGGGGCTGCTCCGCGCTGAACGTGCTTGCAGTACTCCATGGGAGTACGCGCAATGAACCCACAGATCGAACAGCGATCATAGGGCACCTTGCTGCCCATACTCGAGTCTGGAAACTCTCCGTTCTCGATTCTTGAGTAGAGATCGAGCGCGCCCTGTTCCGCGCACATGCTTCGGATCAACTCGGAGACCAGAATGACGCGCTTCATGCGGTCATCCCAGAAGGCTCCGAGAATGAAGCCGTACGCCTTGTTCGGATCCTTATTTATGTGGTGCCGAAAACGATGCGCGTTGTAAAAGGTGGGGTATCCCCAGGTCAGAGATCCCCACCGAGGCAGTGCCTCAGTCTGGTTTGCAGCACGCCTCCTGGCATCGACGTCCCAAACAGGGATCTGTTCGAAACCCGGAGGAGTTCTTCTAAGCCCAGCTTCGGTGAACCAGTCACCTCGAAGATTGAACCCGACGTACTCTCCAGCACCCAGCGCCGAGTTCACGAGGTAGAGTCGACCCGGCTGGGCCTGGATCGACTCGATGAGCTCGATAACTTCGGGAAGATGCTCTCCGGAGGCAGTCTTGGAAAGACCATCGGTCTCTCCAAGGCCGTAAGACGATCCAGGCTCCACTCGATGAATGAGTGGAGCACCGGAATCTGCTTTGCCGGAGAATAGAGAGTACTTCTCCATCAGTCAGAACTCAAGAGCGAGCTGGTGGCCGCGCGCGCTCCCGTCTCTGCGGCGATATCGCGCGGGGCCTTCATCCTATTTTGGATGCTGGACAGCAACGCCGGGTCAAAGCGCGGTGCACTCGACGGATCGTCTGGATCCATGCGATTCGTCATGACCATGTCCAGGATCGTGCCGGCAATCAGTGGATCCTTAGAGTACTCAGGATTCATGCTTCTCAGTGTCTTAAATGCCATCCGTAGATTCGGATCATCGGGAGAGCCCAACTGAGGGTTTACTTGTACGACTCTGCGTAGGTCACGGCTGAAGGTCAGCGCCCCCATCGTTGACTCAATGGCCCCAGGAACTTGTGACCCGGCGTACGCCAAAGTCGGCGCAGCTACTGCGAGTCCTCCAATCGCGGCCATGTTGGCCGGGGTCATAGAGATTCCAGCAACCTTGTTTAGCGAAGATGCCATCTTCTCCAGCTGCAAAAGGTCATGCTGACTCAGTTCACCACGGGCGTAGGCTGCGTACGCCTCTGCTGGCACGTTTACAGTCATTTGGACTTTCCTCCTGGAGCCTTCTTAGGGTCCAATAAGCCAGACTTCTTGGCCGCAATCGCGCCCCCAACAAGTCCGACTCCAGCGACGGTCGAAAGAACCGGATGATCGCTAATTACCCGTCCGGCAGACTTTAACGCAGACGGGGAGATCTTACTGGCCGTCTTCTCTCCAAACAGCATAGAGGTCAGCGCACGATTCGCACCCTCAAGATCGTTCTCGATCTCACCGAGTGCGATCTCAAGGTGAATGTGCCGCTCCTCAACCGCGGCGACCTTGGTAAACGCCGCCGGAAGAGGATGGTCCGGGTTGACGTCCCCATACGATGCCGTCTTGGAGAGGTGCAGACCCGCAGTACGACCTTCCTTCGACAGAAGGTAAGCTGACAGATCGGACGCCACCTTTGTCGCAGTCTGCTGAGACGCGACACTCCAGTCCATGCCCGAGAAGCAGGCATGAAGTACGTCCTCAACAGCAATGCCATCTTTCACAGTGGCGTACGCAACCTTGGACAGCTCTCGGCGTGCGTGGAGGATCTCTCCCTCAGTCGACGCCAACTCCGCGCGAAGTGAGGCCGACGCCTCCTTCAGTGCGTCGTGGATTCGCTTCAAGTCGTGAAGACCCTGCGCCTGAGCAAACGGAGCACTGTGCTCGGTGTCTGCCTGCTTGATCACCTGGTCAAACGCATTCGCGGGCCTGAACTTGGGGGCACGAGGTGCTTCGGCTGAAGCAGTCTTTTCTGTCATAAGTCCACCAGCGAAAGAAGATGTACGCTTAGGCGCCGAAGCTACTTTTTCTGCGCGCAGAACTTCAGCCGCAACTTCCGCGTCCGGAGGATCGAACACGATGTACCGATCGGCGGAAGTACCCTCTTGCCTGTGCATTCGCTCGTATGTGTCGTGGTAGGTCATCTCGCAGATACGACGAACATGCTCGGCTGTCAAGTTTGCGCCACACGCGTTTGCCTGCTTGACCACGGCCTCCGTCAGGGGCGTCCCGTTTGACAAGAAATCCGTGGTCGCCGCTTGCGCGAGACCCTGAAGGTATTCCTTGGTTACAGGATTTCCGAACATCGCCGACCCGGAGTGGAGATGAAGTACACGATGAGTATAGCCGAGGCCGCAAGGTTTCTCGGCAAGACGGAACGAACCATCCGAAACTATATCAAGACGGCGCAACTTACAAGTGCCAGAAGAGGAAGATCTCGATTTCTCGACCCGGAAGAGGTCCAAGAATTGCTGGTCGAGGCAGACTCTTCTCGGGTAACCGCTGCCGAGATGCGCGCACTGCGTGCAACTGTACGCCGCCTCGAGGCACACGTCAGTGTCATTCAGCAAATGCTCGACCTCAAGAACGAGCCACTCGGAATGACTGACGAGTATGCACGAAGCCTACTGAGTGCTGCACTTGAGCAGTATGGTCGGCCGCACGGCAGCTACTCCATCAAAGAGCTCGAGGCGTGGGCAGGCATCTTTGCGCGCATGGATGAGTCGGACCTCCAGACACTCTGCGCCGCAACCTCGGCAACATCCTGGAAGCCCCTACTTCGCCTCAGTAGTCGAATGGTCTCTGAGGTTGCCGGCCGTGAAGACTACAAGACGTCACTTGAGGCGCAGCAAGTTCATCGACTTCTGGCAGACGGCAGACGGAGGTTAAAAATCAGCATCTTCATCTACCTGGAGATGACGAGTCAGATCTTTTCAGAGATTGAAGAGACAGAGGTCAAGACCACGTTATTCGAGTCGCTAAAAAAACAGGTAAAACCGTCATAACTACTTTGCGCACGGGAAGTGTAGCATGAAGAAAACCCCCATTCGAAAGATGAAGCAACCGGTGGAAGCACCTGTCGCAGATGACGTGATTGAGCAGACACAAACAACGGAGAGTCGTACCGCCATGGCAAAGAAAGAGATGAACGCGTACACCAGCTACAGCAACCTCATCGAAAACAAGATGGGCATCGGCCGCAACGGCAAGCGTGCGTTGCACGGGGGCATCGCTGCTGCGGGAACCTGGGCTGCTGGCCATTATGGCGGCGTCGGCATCATCGCTACCAACATGCCGACTGCGATTGGCATCGGGGCGGCAACGGGCTTCCTCGCCACTGTCGCCGCCGACAAGCTCTTCATCGACGACACGCAAGAGTTCCTGCTCGAGCTCTCTCGTGTCGAGTCCCTCAGCGAGGGCTCGAAGGATGCGCTGCGGGAGTGGGCGGCTTCGGACGAGGCCGCCAAGCTGTTCCGCAAGACCGGCTGATTCGTCGACTGACGCCCTGGCTTCGGCCAGGGCGTCAGTCCGTATCCAACTCTTTGTCAATTTTAGCACTTGGAACGATGATGTCCGGCCTCGGATTGTCAATCATCGATACGACAAAGCAAAGCAGCAGCGCGTGAAAGCTGTCGTCTGTCGTATTGGGAGACTTCTTGTACTCCGTCATGCGCGTCCTCTCGTTGTACTCGGAGAAGATCGCAAGCATGTCAGAGCCAAAAGGACTACCAAACTCAGACCACTTCGGGAACCGGAACACAGAGCGACGCTTGATGGCGTTGAACACCGCGCTCATGACTTCGGAACGATGAATCAAGAAGCGGCCCTTCGCCGAATCGAACTGCATGATCGTCTTTGGGGTCGAGTACTGATACCGGACGACTCGCTGTGATCCGTACAGCCTCAGCAGCTCATCGTTGGGCCAGTATCCTCCGCCGTAGTCCACTCCGACTCGAGTGACCTCAAAGGCCGCAAGAAGCTTCTTGATCTTCTCGATTTGCTGCTTCGGCTCTGCTTCTGCGCCAGAGAATCGGTGCGCAAAGATGATGCGAAAGAACCCTTCGATGTACGCGCCGATCATCACGATCGTGTACGAGTTGTTTGAGTCCTGTCCCCAGTCAATCCCAGCGTACACCTGCTTGCCGCGAATTTTGGGCATGATCTCTTTTAGCTTCTCTGCCTTAAACGAGAAGTCGGGATCACAGCAGGACTGGACATCGCCCTGAGTCAGCGGGCGCTGCCCGGAGTCAAAGCTTGCTCCCAGCACCTCGTTGTAGAACTTGGCTCGAGGGTATTGGTTGTACTTCGTGAGGATGTTGCTCCACTCAAGCCAGGGCACCATCAACTGCGGAATGCGGAAGCCCTCGAACACATCGAACTTTGGGTTCGGGTTTCCCGTGCGCACCCACTGGGCCATTGGATGATCTGGCCGAATGACCTCTCCGCACTTGTCGCAAGAGAGGCCACGGATGCCAATGTTTCGCTCCCCCAGGATGTTCCAGTGCCACGACCCGGGGTTGTTGGGCAGCCCGTGTCTCTCACACGGAACTGCCCACTCGTTCTGCGTAGAGTACGCGTCCCAGTAGACTTGGATCGAGTTGTCCAGGCTCTTTGGAGTGCCGCTATAGATGAACCACTTGAACGGGCTGTGAGAAGCTGCCTCCTCGATGACGGGGATGTTGTCCAGCAGCAAGTCCTGAAACTCGTCCATGCAGATCAGGTCTGCCGAGAGTCCGCGGCACCTGTCTGCATTGAGGAACGCATACCGAAGTTTGATCTCACTTCGGTTGATCGCCTTCTTCTCAAAGACGTTGTCCGTCAGATGCTGCGGGAACCAAGTCTTGAGGTCAGGGCAAGTCTCCAGCGGCTCCTTGAGGCGCGTCTTGGAAAACTCCTTGGTCTGTTGACTGGACGGAGAGACGTAGAGGATGCGGAAGTGCGGAATCAGACAAGCGTAAGAGAGCGTCTTGTTTCCCAGCGTGGTGCTGTTGTGCGTAAAGAGTGCTCCTGCAACAAAGTTGTGGTGTCCACGCACTGTCAGGTCAAAGCACCACTGCTCTCCTACATTCACAACCTCCTCAACTTCGTCCCAATAAATATCGGAGCGAAGATGAGCGCGAAGTAGGGCTACTTTCTCTGCGTCATACCGAACATCTCCCTCAAAAAAGACGACGAATTCTTCGAGCTTCTTCCGGGTAAGCGTGTACTTCGCCCGTGGGAGGCGCTCGATTCCGGCGGCACGCAAGGTTCTGTCGCCCTTCGTGGGCCGCACCGAGTTGTAGATGTCTCGGACAATGTGAGTCACCTCCTCCGGATACGTGTCACGATTGGAGTTGGTGTCCCAGTTGGCGAGGTCCTGTCGCTCAATCTTCCCCAGAGCGCCGATCTCACGCACAAACGCCCGGACCCCATCCTGAGTCTCCACACGAAGAATAAATGCGACCTTTTCTTCTCCGCGCCTCTTATAGATCGCGGGCCAGTTCTTTCGAATGGAAGACGGAATTCCGAACTTCCACAGCAGGGCCTGGATCTGTCGAATCATGGTGTGCGACATCGAGCAGTACTCGATGGACCACTTTGAGGTCGTGTCTTGCTTTACATGCCCATCAGTCGCCCATAGTCGATTCAAAAACAGCGCAGTCTGGGGGCGCGAGAGATGAAAGACCCATTTCGGGATGAACTTGGTGTAGGAGGTCTTCCCCAGGAGGTCGTCTTCTTCAAACCAGTCGTAGAGCTTCTGGGCGCGGTACTTCGGAAGCCGGAGAGCTACTGCCTCTGTTCCCGGTTTGTCCGAAACACCGTAGGTCATCCCCTCCAGTGCCAACTCATTGATAAAGTCGGACAGTACTACATCTGTCGCGTTCGTGAACGACATTCCAGATGAAGAACAATGGCCGTCTCCGAGCATGAACGCCGTGAGCTTGACCCGAGAGTCTGGCTGCGCAGAATCGGCGAACTCCCCCGCACGCCGCACGACTGCGATCCGGTCTCCTACGCGTACATTTCCCGCATCACGCCAACCACCCCATCTGCGGATGGGGTGGGTCGTTGCAAGCGTGGCCTCATGTCCTTGCCGGGTACGAACACGAACACAGGGCTTGCTGTATCGAGCCGACTTCCAGGTCACCTCAGACGAAGTGGCTAAGTGCCCACTCCCGAGCTCTACTCCCGGCGCCACCTCGTCAGTGTTGAGACAAACAAGGCGGTCCCCGGGCTGGACGTCCTTGATCGGAACGTGTTGGCCGGTCGAAAGGAGGACAAGCTCGTCCTCGTGAACCGTTTTTTCCACCTGTCTTCCGCACATGAGAAGTACGCGCGGAGACTGAATGTCGTAGATCTGTCGAAGGTAACGGCGCTCTGCGAATGAGAAGTTCTCCAACTGCCGTGTATGTGGGTTGGGCATCATCATCGTCGTCTCGATGAACTGAGACGGCGTCAGAGGGATCTGCGCGTTGCGCAGATCCTGCTCGGAGATCTTTACTGTGTCTCCTCGTGGAGCGGCGTAGTCCCATGGACCTGCCAGGAGGGAGTTAGAAAAACTCACAGTTTCTCCGTCATAAGAACTTTGCTCACGATGAGCATAAGGGGGTTTCTTTCAATGAGCAACCACAACACCGTTGTCGCCGGATATGAGGTCCGGCAGATCAGGGGCGAGCAGTCACTCGCCCTCGTTCTCCACGTCATGAACGTGGAGGACTTCACGAGCTGGACGACCATCCGGCTCGTCACGGAAGAGCCGCGCGAGATCGCGGCGTTCCTCGCGGCTCGCGCCGACAAGTTCGGCCAGAGCCTCCGCATCAGCGAGAGCGCGCGCCCGCTCAAGCTCAACATCAAAGGCAAGGAGACGGTCGGAAAGGTGGCGGGTCACTCGGTGACGTACGACACCTGGTTCGGCCTCCGCGCGTGGGTGTGGGTCGACATGGCTGGCGAAGGCGGGCAGGTTAACGTCCCGGCTCTCGTGACGGAGGTCGCCGCAGGCGAGATCCGAAAGGAAGCCGAGAAGACGGGATGCACCGTCGGCGATATACTCAAAGAGTACATCGCCGGTACGGTGCCCGAGCTTCAAACCCAATACAAGCTCCGGGACGTGTACCCGGTTATGCTTGATGGGCATGGCCGATACCACCTCGCCAACTTCACCCCCGAGCCTGCGGTGGGTTCCGCTGGCAGCGAAGAGCTTCCAGCGTAGCCTCCTCGGAGACATGTACGGATGGGATCTGTTGCCGCAGGTGGACCCCCTCAAGTGGGTGTTCCACCTGCGGCTGTGTCGCCACATTAACCAGCAAGAGGTCCCTTTTTTTAGGTCACTCCTCAAGGAATGGTGTGAGGCGAACGACGCCGTATACAAAAAGTCCCACTGGGAAAAGTGGGACTTTAAGGCGGTTATCCTAATCAAGGGCCTTGGGCCTGTTCGCGAAAACGACCCGTTTCAGGCCTCCTGAAGGCACCTGTCTACCAGCCCAAGAAACTTCTCGGTGTAATGCAGGTAGTTGAAGAAGGGCGTGTCACAGACCCCCTTTGCGCGGACTGCGAGAGACTCAAACTCCGGGACATACGCCGCGCTGAAGTCGTCGGTCTTCCCGAAGTGGGCTTCGATGATCTCGGCGAGTAGCGTCTGGAAGTCCGCATGGCGGACATTGAAGAACTGGTAGATCAGATCGTCTCCCTTGGAGACGATGACCGCCTTGAACTTCTTCCCTCGGTACTCTGCGCGGGGAGGAACGGTGACCTTGAGTTCGTGTCCCGGCTCTGAGCGCGCGGGATCTTTCATGAAGTCAGGTGTCATTAGCCAATGTCCGCGTAGAGCCGAAAGCGCGCGTCGGTGTGCGCGTGATGGAGTACGAAGCTTGCCCAGTTTGCCGAAACGGGGAACTCGAATGTGTACTTCTCACCGACAGTGAGCAGGCTGCTCTTGAAGACGTACTCGGCGACGTCAGCGTTGTACTTTGACGACGAATACTCCGGAGCAGTCAGCTGCCGGAACCAGTCTGACGCAGTGGCGAGATCTGGATCCCCGAGGTTTGAAAGACGTAGGTTGAGATGGAGGTCGGCAGACGACGCCGCCAGTACCTCAATGCCGAAGATGATCTTTGAGGCATTGGCAACGTTGATCTTGTCTGAGTAGTGCCCGGCTGCAATGGCAGCGGCGTAGTTCGCCGTACTGGCTGGGCTGCCTCCAGTAACCGCTCCGTAGATTGGAGTAGTGCCTCGATCTTTGTGCGCATCGTTGCAGAAGATCGAAAGCCAGCCCGAGCTATTGCCCGTGTAGTCAGGTCCGCCCACAAGGCCGGGAATGTTCTCTTCTTCCAAGAACGCAATCATCGCGTTCTCATCGCGGACAGTCTTAGAACGCAGCGCAGGCATTACTTCTTCTCCGTGAGCAGGATCTCTTCGCGCGAGCGATTTGAGATCGAACCAGTGGGGGAGAGATCTAACAAGCTTGGGATCTTCTTGGTGCCGTGAAGCACCTTGAACTTCTCGAACTTCTTAAGCGTCTCTTGAAGTGCAGTATCTCCCGCCTGCACCCGCTCGTCAATGCGCGCAAGACCACGCGCAAGGTTGCCGAGCATTTCCACCTTCTTGTCGGAGAGCGGAAGGCTCCGAGTCTCGAGGAAGGTGTGGTACAGCTCGGCGCGGACCTCCATCATGATCTTCTTGCCGTCGAGCTCTCGCCGAATGCCCATCCGGTAGGACGCGGCCTCGGGGCCGGCACGGACAGCAAGTTGGTACGCGTCGCGAAGAGTGAATGTCCTCTTCGTCGAGTCTCCGCGGAGGTACTCAACCCAGTCGCCGACACCCATGATGTCGGAGTTCCAGAAGTAGTGCTTGAACTCGGCGATGGCGAGTTCGGACACCTCGAAGCCAATCTCCTTTATCTGGGACGATGCTTCGTGGAATGGAACTCCTGCCATCACCAGAGTCTCGACCTTCTCTCTCAGCGGGGCAGAGAGGAGGATCTTCTCGCGCATCTCAATGGTGTGCTTGTCTGGGAACACCAGTGAGTAGAGCTTGTTCTTGCGCAGCCATGACGATGTCGGGCGATGCTTTGAGTCCCACGGACGAAAATCCGCAGGAGGCTTCAGAGATTCACGGCACCGCTTGAAGTCCTCTTCGGAGATCTCCGAGAGTCCGTGCATCTCCAGGTTCAGGTTGACATCGTCATACGACAACGCCGCCCCGATTACGAGGAGATACTTGACGAAGAATTCAGCGGGATGGGCCATCTCAGACCTGGTACGTCTTGAGACTCTTTAGCCCATTGATCACGTCCTCGAGAGCGAACATCGCCCGAACAGCCGCAGTCTTTGGGATGCTCTGGAGACCGATCTGTGCGGCAAGCACTACGCTCGCAAGCTTGGTGGACGCCTCCTCAAGCTGAGGCAGGAACTCGATGAACGTCTCAACGTTCTCGGGGTTGAGGAAGTTGAGAGCCAGGACAGCATCAACCGAGGCAGTGTCTACCAGGGCAGATGCCTTCTTGTCGAACGTGATCGCGGAGATCTCCTTCAAAAGGTTCACCCTCTGAGGGAACTGTGTCTCCAACAGCTCGACTGCCGCTTCCTTTAGAGCATCCTCGTACACCTCTTCCCGAGAAGAGAGAGGACGTAGCCCGAAGAGGCGAATGGGCTGTCCGGTGGACGCTGCCTTCTCGAGACACGCGGCGCTGAGGTTCTGAGGCATGCCGGCAGCGGCAAGCCAGAACACCCCGTCTACCCAGTCATGCTCGCCCGATCCAATCTTCTCAAAGACCGGACCGCTGAGGCGACATCCTCCTTCCCAGGCACGAATCTCCACCATCGTCTCATAGGCGTTCGCCTGTGCCGCCTTCATCAGCTCGTTACCAGACGCAAGCTGAATGGGGTTCTCGAGCGGCATGAACTTGTAGTCTGGAGGAATCGCGATGTCCGTCGTCGAGGACGCGGTTGGGCGTAGCAGCCCAGGAGAGGGAATGATGCGGATGTCGTTCCCATTCATGTCCTGGGCGGCGAAATAGCCATTCCCCTCTACAGTTACCTTGGTCACGATGTTGTAGGGCACTGTGCAGATGATCGCCTTGCCATTGGTCTTGACGAATACGCCAAGACCGCGGACATCCGGGTTCTCGGGAATCGGCAGATTGTGGCTAACGCCGATGAGAGATCCGGAGATACCCGGCTGTGCCGAGTAAGCGGACCCGTTTGTGAACAGTGCAATCCCGGTGGGCCCGCCCTGAATGGGATCGAACAGATTGGGAATGACGTGCCCGATGACCTGCTTTCCCGTTTCCGCGTTGGTGACCTTGTAGAGTCCGAAGGCCGTAACGGGAGCCATCTGTTCAACCAGAGGGTCCGGCTCAGCCTGAACGCCGGTTACAGTCGCAGCCCCCTGCTGATCCGCTGCCTGGAGCATCTCAGGAGGAAGCACCTGCTGCGCCTGTTGCGCGGAGACCTGTGTCTCCTGTGGCGCCATTCCGGCAGGAGCTGCGGATACCTTGATGACGTAACCGTAGCCCTGGGGCCGTACCTGAACAACATCGGTACCCGGGGTAAACCGAGTGGACGCAATCTTCGCCAGGGCGCCGTGCTCAATAATCGGCTTCGATGTTACTCGACGCAGGCATTCCATAACAGAAGCGTTTTTCTCAATCATTCTACGAACGTCAGCATCGGCGAAGGTATCGTCAAAGCGAGCAAAATCGCTCCGGTTGATTGTACCGGCAATCGCGGAGCAGAGGCTGGCAGGCGTTTTCATTGGAATTCCTGTTAGTTCTTAGACTTGCGGAACTTTTCGTGTTCCTTGGATCGATGGGAAACTCCGAAGCCAAGTCCAGCCCCTACAAGGCCAGAAAGAGTCGGAACTCCGTACCTCTCCAGGGCCTTAGCATCGGAAATATCCTTGTAATTAGGCTCAAACGTTAGTAGTCTTAGCTCTTCTATCTTAGCTCTTCTGTCTCCCACTGACGCGACGGCCTCGTTCTTGCTCTCAAGAATGTCCGCCCTGTCCTTCTTCATCTTCTGAAGTTCAGACCGAAGACTCATGACCTGCTGCTCTTTGGCCCGTAGCTCCTTTAAATGCTCATTGAGATAGGCCTTTGCAATTAGCGTATTCTGATCTTTTGGTCCCTTGGCTTTTCTTAGATCTCGATATGCAGTTTGTGAATTGCTTACAGACTGCTTTAAGGATTGAATATCGTTGGTCATGAGGTCGTTGATCTGCGACATCGTCGAGGAGTATGCCTTCTTGAGATCCTCCGTCTGTGAGGCATAGCTTGCGATGCTTTTTTGTAGATCAGAGATAGCCTTTTTGTGGTCTCCCATCTCTGTCTGTACAGTCTTTGAAAAGGCAGACCGCGCCTTAGATAGTCGAGACGTCGGACCAATACCGCCAAGAACAGCTCCGGCGATACCTCCAACAGCCGCTCCCCGTGCTCCTTCTCTTACCGCATCATCGCCAGAGCCCTTTGCGCCGACTCCGGCACCTGCCAGCGCCCCCGCTCCAGCGGACAGCCCAACGCGATGAGTAACCGGATTCTTGAAGATCTCCGAAAGTCGCGAAGTCACGGAAGCTACCTTGGCGCGACCTGCCTCAAGGAAGTCGTCGCAAACACTTTCCGGTTCCGCCTCAAACGAGAACTTCTCGCAGTATCCTGCGCCGTCATTTAGCGCCCGGAAGTACGAGCAGGTCTCACAGCGAGCATCGGAGGCGGTTGGGCGATAGTTGGGAGCATCTTCTACTCCGGCAATCTTTGGCCAAAACGGAATCATCACATACCTCCGCCGGAAGGAGAGACCAGTTTATACGAGCTTCCGTCCTTGTAGAAGAGCAAGAACATGCCCTGAATCGGCCGACCAGATCGATGAGCGTCTACTTCTGCCTTCATGAGCGGTCCGAGGATCTTACGCAACGCCGTCTGGTCCTTTTCCTTCTCGAGATTAGCTGCTACAGACTTAGGAACGCCAACTGTATAAGGAGTGCCGCTAATCTCGTAGTACTGTAGGTCCATTGGCGCTACACCCGCAGCCACCTTAAACTTACTACCCTTGAGAACCACGGACGCCGGAACCCTGTTTGCGGAACCAAATGCAAGCTGAGCAGCGGCCCCCTTGAATTCCTCTACACCTTCCTCCCTGGTTCCGACTCTGGGCAGGCCCAGCCTTTCACGTTCGCGCTGTCTGCTCATTAGGCCGTATTCTTTTAGACCGATGTTGACAGCACTGACTCCCGATGAGATAGTAGCAGAGCCTTTTGCGCCCTTGAGCGCACCTTCTACCAAGGAGGACCCTGCCTCTCTGGCGGATTTTGCTCCTCGATACCCTCCGAGAGATAGACCAACACCCATCGGCAGCATGATTGACTTAAGGCTATCCTTGGTTCGAGCTACCAAGCCTTGTTGCGTAAGAAATCGATCCTTGGCCTCTGCTTTACGAAGGTTGGCGAGATTTTCAAGCTGCAAAGGCGTCATCTGAAATGCGTCAGTAGTCCGCAACTCTGCTGAGCTCAGCTTGTTGATGCCCATGGACGATGCGCCGTCGCCAACCACACGTCCAAAACCCTGACGCTGTTGGTATGGCGGATACATCTGATCGATCAGGGACTTCTGCCTCTGTGGCTGATCCGCCGGACCCTGGAACATGGCAGGGTTGAGAAGAGACGCCTGAACCCTTTCGGCAGTCAGTGGGTAAACGTTTCCGCCGAGTTCGAAGGTGTGAAATGGCTGAAGTTGGCGGTCTGCCACAATGATCGGGATGCGCACGATGTTCTGCGGGTTCTTCGAGGCAGTGGCCGCAGCGGGATCGTTCTTCGCCATCACAAGAGCATGGCCGAAGGCAAAGCCCGCTTCGGGCTCTACCCGCTGCATGTGAAGGTCAATCTCGTACTGAGATAGGAACGGGAGCTGAAGGTGCAGGTTTGACAGAACGTGCGCCGGCCACTTCGCATCATCATCGGGCATGGCTGCGATCGACGCCTGCTTCTCGAAGAACGCATGCGGATTGACCGGCTTGAGGAACAGGGACGTCATGCAGACCTCGTATCAATCGGCTTCGAGCACGGTTGACAGGAACGGACTTCGAGTAGCGAGAGACGCTACGATATCACTAAGAAGCGCGTCTGTCGCAGGAGTAGCAGGAATGCCGAGAGACGCCAGGGCACCCTTAATCTCGGTGAGCGAGTCTTGTAGCTTCCCGAGAAAGTCTGTGCCCAGTAGGACAGGCTGAGATTCCGAACCAGAATTACTTGTGATTCGGATTTTCCCATCCAGTGTTACTCGCGCGTCTCCCTTACGTGCGATTTCGCACACAAACGATCGACTTGCGCTCTCGTCTGCGCTCTCATCTGGACACACGCTGAATCGGTAGACCACTGCCGCCGTATCGAAAGACGCCGGCTTCTTCATCGTGACGACCAGTGGAGTGAGGACTCCGAGTTCTCCCTCCACCTGTAGTGTGACTGGAGTATCGACCAGTGCCGGGACTGCGATCGGCCCGTCGAGCTCAAGACGACTTAGTGCTCCGCTTGCGGGGTCGCGGATTGATCCAGCCTCAGAGCTGACTGTCCATCCTCCTGAGTTGACGTACTCCCTGGCTCTGAAAGTATACGCACACGTCAGGTCTCCGAACGCATCTTCCTCTCTGCCATAGGACTTCCACTCCATTGAGCCGCCGAACGTCTCGACTTTCCAATTCTCTGCAATTGTTAGGATCTGGTTGATGAATGGATTTGTGACGATGCGGGATAGAGCGGTCCCGCGGAACTCAGTCACACCACCTCTACGCGCGATGATCCCATTCCCATCCCGGGTCAGGATCGCCATGTCTCCTGGGGAGAGGTAGGGTCTTCCTGAATGATAGGAGCCGGGCTGCCCGTCCTGCGTGGCAGCGGAGGGCTGAGGTGCTGACAACAGCAAGAACGCCCCAGCACCGTCCGAAGGCGCGCAGACGAAGCACAGAGCGCCCACCTCGGGCATGTAGTGAATCCCCTCCCCCGACGGAGTCGAGTAGAGAGAGGGGATGATGACGTTGGTAAACTCCCTCTTTACCGTGTCGCAGTAGACCACACAGGTCCAGCGTGCCGAATCGACGAGAACAACTCGGCCCTGAAGGACTGTGGGTTGCGATGGCCGTAGAGGCTTACTCGTCATTCAGCGGTCCGACGAAGGGCGGCCCAGCAGATATCCAGTTCCAAGAGCCCCAGCACCCAGCGCCCCAGCTCCGAGAGTTCCGGCTCCAATAAGAGCCGCCGTGTCTCTATTGGCAGCAACTCCATCTGATGCGCGGGTCAGCGCCTTGCCGAGTGTTTCACGCACTCCTCCGGCAGTAGCCCCTCCCGATAGCATTCTGCCCAGACCACCGGCTGCATTTCCGACTGCGTCGCCGACCGCAGCTAAGCCGCGTCCTGTCGCCGATAGAACAGCCTCTTTCTGCATGTGTGCGTCGAATGCTCGAAGATAAGCTTCCGGCATCTGCCCGTCGCAAGTGCCAAAATTTCTGATGATGAACTCTGCACGCTTTTCTTGTTCCACGAGTTGAAGAGCAACCCGATACGCTGCAATCTTGTTCACGAGGGCCTCTCAGAAAAAGGAAAGAAAACCAGAGGTTTTTCTCTCGGAGGGAGTTGTTGGGGCAGGCTTTCCAGGCAAAGTTGCCTTCGGCACGTTCACCATTCTATCAGGAACGCCCGGGGCGTTCGGAAGCTTAACAGCGCCCGGGGGCTCTAATCCGAACTCGGCTCCGTGCGCGATTCCCGCGATCGGATGGCCGTGGATGTCAGACTTCCAGTTTTGAGCAGCACCTTCGACGTAGGTCTCCTCGAGGCGCTGGAAGTTCAGGCGAGCCATCCAGTCCTCCTGACCGGCCAGCGGCATCTTGTTCATCGCCTTGAGCTGTGGCGTGTGCTTGATCTCGCGCTTGTTCATGGAGCGAAGCTCCTTGTTTTTGCGCTCAATCTCCGACATGGGAACAAGTTGCCCACGCAAGTATGCGTGATCGTCGCCAGGGTCATCTACCCGAGTAAGGTCCGTCATTGCGCGAATGACGGTCTCGATGTTCCTACGACGCTCGTTGCCGGTCGTCTCGACGTATAGCTCGTTGAGGCTGTCCGCGATGTGCGTGCGAACCGCGCCCATGTTCTTCGTGATGGCAAGGATGTCGTGCGGGTTCTTTCTCCCCTCAGAGAGGGCCTCTGCCTTGTCGACTTCAACTCCAACTCGGATCGAGGGGAGAAGCGGACTTGTGAACGGAACGACGTGCTGTTTCCCGTCAATGGTGACAATCTTTCCGCCGAGCGCGTCGTTTTCGATCTTCTCGACCTTGCCCGCAACGGTAGATAGGACTGCTGCTCCCTTGAGCTTCTTGGGAACCTTGAACAAGTCCTCGGCAGCGGTGAAGTAGTCGCCCACGCCGCTTGTCCCTCCGACACCTCCGGTGTGGAAGGTGCGCATCTGCATCTGCGTGATGGGCTCGCCGAGTGCGTGGCCTGCGATGATGCCAACGTTTGTGCCGATTGGGTATAGGGAGCCGCGCTCACTGAGTCCGTAGCAAGTGGCGCAGATCCCCTTGACCTCGTTGCAGTGGAGGGGAGAGCGAACAAGGATCTTCTTCGGCCCGTCGTTCTTGATCTTGGAACGGATCTGCGGAGTGATGAGCGTTCCCTTGGGAATGGCCTCCCCTCCCTTGAGCGGAACTTCTCCGGCAAGGAAGCGCCCCTCGATGTCTGCCTCCATCGAAGAAAGCAGCGCACCGCGAATCGTTCCGCAGTCCTTCGACTTGATCGTGTTGTCGATGACGGTGTTGATGAGCTCCTTGGTCAGCGCACCAGGCTTGGCCGTTGCCGAGGCGCGATCGATGGTTCCTTTCCGAGCACCATGCAGCGACGCATAGTACTGCGAGACTGGAAGTCCCTCTCCAAAGGACTTGGTGATGGCAAAAGGCACGGTCTGATTCATCGGATCCTGCACCAGCATGGGCCCCATGACCATCTGACCGAACTGGTTCCAGTCGCCCTTTGCGCCAGACCGTGCCCAGTCCCACATGCGGTTGTCGAGGCGAGAGTTGTACCTGGCCTCCCCAACCTGCTTCAGCTCCTTCTGCGCCTTTTGGTACAGCGCGATGATCTTCTCATCCTTCTGCTGCTTGGAGCCCGAACCCTTGAGGATGGAGTCCTCTTCCTTCTTGTACTTGACGAGAACCTCGTCCCGAAGCTTGAAACCGTCGTGGAAGTCGTTGATAGATACGCTGGACCCATTCTTGAAGGCAAGGTTGAACCCAATCGTCTTCCACTGGTCGATCATCTTTGAGAACTCTTCTGGTTCCGCGCGAGCTACACGCGTGGCAAACCGCTTCATGGAGCCTTTCGCCATACGGAAGCTCGGATCGTAGAGGAGATCCTCATCGCCCTTGAACTGCTGCGGAAGGGTCGCATTAATCATCAACCGACCAGCCGTAGTGGGTTTCTTTAGCCCCTTGACTTTGATGACGTTGTACGACTTAATCTTGCCAGCCTTCACAGCCTGGATCGCCTGTTCTTCCGTAAATTCTCCCGAAACCGGCTTGCCCCATTCCGTCGCCTGGAAGATGCCGAGCACCGAGTCCTGGCTCGGAGTCACCATGAGACCTCCACTCGTCGGAGAGAAGAGGTTCTTCGAGGGCATCATGTTCTTGGCTTCTTGTACTGCGGCATCCGTGATGGGCACGTAGAGGGCCATCGTGTCACCGTCGAAGTCCGCGTTGAAGCCTCCAGTCACGAGGGGATGGATCTTGATGGACTTGCCCTCAATCAGCCGAGGACGGAAAGCCAAGATTGAGAACAGGTGAAGCGCGGGGTCACGCTTCATCATCGCAGGACGATCGCGGACAACTCTCTCGAGTGCCTCATTTGCGGCAGGATGGTTCTTCTTGATCATCATACGCGCCTCGCCCGGAGACGTGGCCCGCCCCATGTTGCGCCACAGCTCCTTGATGACGAAGGGCTTGTACATCTCCATCGCCATCTCTCGAGGGACGCCGACCTCATCAAGCGGCATTTCGGGGTCGGGCGTGATGACCGAACGACCCGAGAGATCTTGACGCTTCCCGAGAACACCTGACTGGAAGAACGACTGCTTCGGCTGCCGAAGGCCCGTCATCTTGTCCATGAGGGAAGGGACCTGCTTGCCTTCCATCTGCATGCCGGTGACACGCAGCGCCTTGGTCGTCTCATAGATCTGTGCCTGGACCTTCTGAATCTCTCCAATCGGCATCTTCTCTTTTTCTGCCTGCTCGAGCTGCTTCACCATCTGCCCAATGATGGCGTACATCTTGTTCGCAGGGTCGATGATCTGTGTGCCATCGAAGCCAATGCTTACGCGGCGCAGAGAGGGGGGAAGAACAGGCAGGACCTTGTTGGTGTACGCATCAACCGGCTTGATACCAAGTTCTTTCAGCGCCCGAAGGTAGCGCACCCTCTTGTACGCGACGTTCAGCTCGTTCTCGCTTGCCTCAGCAAGCTCTTTCTCGGATGCCTTTAGTTCCTTGTTAACGTCGATGTCCCTTAGCTTCTCCTCGATGATGGCAAAGCCGGACTTCCGTCCAACCGCGCCCGACTCGGTCAACAGCTTCTGGAACTCAGGCTTGGGCATCTTGAGGAGTAGGCGAATCGGCTCCTCAAACATGGGGTTGGGAATGCGCACACCCAACTCCATGTGTGTCCACTTGGTTCCCTCAAGGCCGCCAGTCTTGGCCTTATCGAATAGGCCGCCACGTTCTTCTTTGGTCAAAGAGCCCTTGGCTGCGAGTGTCTTCTCGGGGAATGCAAGGGCTCCCGAACTCTGGGCAATCGTCTGCTTGTCCGTCATCGGCATGAGCGAGTACTCGCGGCCCTTACGGTCCGTGTAGACGCCCATCGCGCGAAGGTAGTGAGTGAACTGCTCCATTGAGCGCGGAACTTTCGGAGGAGGCGGACGCTCTCCACGCATGATGCGTGTCCACACGTCCTCCGCCTGTTCGCGGTCGGACTTGTAAGTCTGCATCTCACGAAGGTTCTGCTTGGCCCCGTGGGCAAGCAGGGTGTAGGTGTCCAGGCCGCCAATGCGCTGACCGCCCTCTCCGAGGCCCGATCCCTGTGATGCCTCGCCGGTGGTCTTGTACGCATAGCCGAAGCCGCCAGCACGAGCAGAGATCTTTTTCTCGGCCTGATGGTCCAGCTTCAGGATGTACTGATGGCCCGTGAGAACCTGTCCCAGGCTCTCGCCTGTCTCCGGATCAAAAAGCTCATCGGTATCGGAGATCTTGTGCTTCTTGAGTTCCTCCTTGACGAGAGCTGCGTAGTCAGTGCCCGGCTCAAAGTTGTTGATCACGAAAGGCTTGCCGGTCTTGAGGGCAACCTTGCTGACCGCAGTCTCGAGCACCTGTCCAGGGTTCATACGCGAAGGAATGCCCGCTGGAGACAGCAGGACGTGAACTGGATTACCGTCCTTGTCCTTCGGCATCTTGTCATCGGGCAGAATCTTAGTAACAATGCCCTTGTTTCCGTGACGACCAGAGAGCTTGTCGCCGACCTCCATGGTCTGCTCGGTGCGAATGAACACGGCGATCTTGCGGCCATTGTTCGACACGCGAGCTACGGTTCCGCCGTACTCGTGATCCCAGCGAACGCCTGCATCGGTGTAGTCCTGAATGGCTCCCTTTAGCCGGCGACGGATGTCCTCGGTATCCTTGGACATGACCTGCTTCTGGAGCTTGGCGATCAGTACGTCACCAGGCTCAACTTTCTGCCCTACGCGGATCACTCCATCGTCGTCGAGCTTCTGAAGGATCTCTGGGGTCGCCTTGACGGGACCAGCGTACTGACGCCACATCTTCTTGTTGACGACAACGTTCGGGTGCATCTCGGCTTCTGCCGAGTGCAGATGGCTGGAGATCAACTTCTGCGCGGCTGACTCCGAGATGACGACGCCGTCCTCGAAGTTGTACCCACGGTACGGGATGTACGCGACACGCAGATTTGTACCAAGCGCCAGCTTGCCGCCCTTGGTGAAGTTGGAGTCCGCGAGAAGCTGCCCTCTACGAACTTTGTCTCCTACTGCGACCTTGGGCTCCGAGTGGAGCATGTGCTTCGCGCCGTTGAGCGGGAAGTTCTCATACAGCGCGTGGGTGTACCGCTTCTTATCGTCGCCCTCGACAACAATGCGCTGCTTAGAGACCTCGATGACTTTACCGTCCGCGTCCGAGGTGATTGCCGCGGTCGCGCCTACGATGTCTTCGTAGGACGCTCCACCGGAAGCCTGGGTCTGAACAAGGGGGGCCTCTCTTTCGCGAAGTCCTACAGCTTGCTCCTGGTGCTTGGCCGCCATCATTGCGCGGTTGCCGTTGTCGTTTTGGACGAACGGGATCAGGTTCGCGCTGGCTGCAAATAGCAGCTTGGACGATGGGAGGATGTAGTCAACCTCCTTCCACGGACGCTTTGAAGTGTTCCGGTCGCTGTCGTAGACCACGACGTGCGAGGCAAGTGGAGTGACCTTTACCGACCCGTCTGGCTTGCGCTCAACCTTTGCCTGATCAGGGTACGCAACGACAGCATGTTCGAGATCGGCCGCCGTCTTGTGCTCAATCTTGCCTGTGCGCACGTTGACGACTTGCGCATGGAGGTCGTGACCGACCTTCTTTGCTCCAAGTGGGACGTGTAGGATGATGCCCGTGTGCGAGCTTTCTGGAGTCTGAAGAGGGTCAAGCAACCCGAGGTGGCTCGGATTGATCAACTTGTCTTCCATCAGATTGACGTTCTCTCCCTTGATGCCTCCGAACTCCGCACCGAGGATGGTCGTACGCGTGTGGTTCGAGACAAACTGAAGCGGGTTTGTCTGGGTGGGCAACTGTCCGGCCTTGAAAGGCTTCAGAATGGCAGCTCCGTAGCCGGAGGCGGACGCTGGGATGATGTCCTGGATCGAGGTCTTGCGGTCTACGTTGTTTCGGATCTTGCGAGTCAGGGCGTAGACAGTCTTACCCTTGGTAAGCTCCTCGTAGACATAGTCCTCTGCGCCGAACAGCCTCTTGTTTGAAAGGGACTGCCGGTCATCCTCGGGCACATCGCCACGGCTAATGTCAACAAGCTTCTTCGCCGAGAGAAGCAACGCCTCTCCGGTGATCTTGTCGAACTCCTTGCCAAATGCGGCCTTCATCGTCTGAGGGCTGACCTCGGCCCCCTCAAAGACTTCCTTGGTGAACTTGGCTGCTTCCGCTACAGAGGGGGCCTTGTAGTTCTCCCCTTCCTTACGTGCCTCGATCGCTTTGTGGAACTTCAGGATGTCCGTAGGAGAACTCTTGGCGCGGTTAATCTCGAAGATCTTATCGCCAAGCGCACTTCGGATCTTGCTGTCGTCGACACCCATCGCAGACAGAACCGCGTACACAGGAATCTGGACAGTAGAGGATCCGCTACTCTTGACGTCCATCGTCATCAAGCCAAGCTTCTTCGGATCCTTGCGCTCGATGTAGATGTCGAAAGAGCCAACCTTGCTCCCTGCCGCGACGTTCCACTTTGCCAGAAGATCGCCGTTCTGCGCTTCGGCATGGTAGGCGCCAGGATTCAGCCGAAATACGCTGTCCAGCTGCATCTCGTTGCCGTTAACGATGTAGCTGTAGCGAGTTGTGATCTTGGGGATCTTTCCAAGCGTCCGGGGCTTCTCATCAAGAACTTTCCCGGTGGCCTTGTCGATCAGTCGGAACACTCCGACGATGTCTGGTCCCCATGTCCTGTCATTCAGCCGAGCTTCAAGCTGACTGTTGTAGTTTGCAGGATTGAACTGCGCCGCTCCGGACGCTGAGCTGTCCTCGACCTCGATGCGCACAAGCTCCAATCGGTGCTTGCTTCCCTCAATCGGAAAGTGAGACGAAATTGCCTCTTTCGTCTTCTGCACCAGGAGATTGTAGCTTTCAATCGGGTTCAAGTTGGACATTAAAAATGTCTCCGATAGAGGTCATAAGTATAACAGCCGGAGCATAACACCGGCAAAGGAGATCACATGGGCAACTATTCCGGCCCCGACGAAGGAGCCTCAAATCCGTTCAAGGACACCGATCGCTTCGGCGATTGGTAAGATGGTGCTGTTTTTCTGGATGGCGGCGATCGTCGCCGCCATCCAATCGTCGAGTGACGTCCTCGAGGACGAGCTTGGCGAGGAGTAGACGATTCGGGCGCCTCCGAGCCAGACTTCAGTCTGAGCTCGGAGGCTTGCCCTCGCGTCCTCACTCTTCAGCACTTTTATTTAAGACGCAGGAAGAAGATACTCTAAAAGAGTACTGTCCTCTGATCGGCGAGAGGTGCGGAGTAATGGAATGTCGAGGGTGCCCGGCCATCCCAGAAGGAAGATGGATGTGCTCTGTCTGCGCAAAGCCTCACAGTGTCCAGCCGTTCTGGACGTCGGGACACTGTGATGCCTGCGGCATAGAGTCAAGTTTCCTTTCCCTGGTGCCAGATGCTTCCCTTCGTATGTGACCACTGTGGCGCAGAGGCCGCGAAAGACGACAAGATGATCAGCGTTGCTCGGCACCGTGTCGTTCGTCGTCCGCGAAAGTGGGACATCGAGGACGAGGCATTTGCCACGCTTGGAAGCGAGGCCATGTTTCATGAGCAGTGCTTCGTAGACAACGCGCGAGAGATCCTCGCCGCGCTCTACGAAGGTCTTCCGATCGAGCAGCCCAGGAAGAGACCGGCTTACCTCGTGCGATGAGGTCAGCCGATGGCTCTTCCTGGGTCTGCCTGCGGAGTTCCGTTAGGGGCTGGATTTTGCTGCGCGTTCAGCGGGTTGACCTGCGATCCCTTGTCATTCATTAGCTGAACAACCAGTTGATACAGCGGTGGGTTCTCAGTCTGCATCTGCTGAAGCGCCTGATACATTGCCTGCTCACCCTGTTCTTTCTTTAGCGTACGGAAGTACGCGACGGCGCGCTGAGCGACGTACCGCAGGTCTACTCCCCCTGAGCCCGGTTGAATCTGCGACTGAACGCCTGCCATGGCAGCAGGCATGCCGGATTCGTTGGGAGCGCCTGCATTTTCTGCATAGGCAGTTGCGCCCTCTGGGAGCCCAGGAGTTTGCTGAGCAGCATCGCCAGCCGGGGCCGCCTGCTGCTGTGCAGCGGCTTGCGCGGCGGCTTGCGTGGCGGCTTGCGCGGCGGCGGGGTCTTGTACTCCCATTTGCTGCTGGGCCTGCTGCATCTGCTGCTGCATCTCCATCTGCGCCTGACCCTGCGCCTTTAGCGTAAGGGCCTGTGCCTTCGCCTGGTAGCGTGAGGTACGAAGCTGCGCCTCTCCTTGAATGTCGGCAGAGGCAACCTGCATCTTGCGGTTGGCTTGGATCTGCTTCTTGATTTCGCGCCCCATGCGCTCAGATTCAAGATCGAAGTCCTCGCCCAGTTCCTCCATGAGGCGATGGTCGCTGATCTTCTGCGCTTGGTTGAGCTGGAGGTAGAACATGCTCCTTTGGAGGTCGTCGGCCATGCGGAACTTGTCGAACCGCGAAGAAACCCGCGGCCACTCCATGAATGCCGCAATCTTCTGCATAATGAAGACGTTGATTAGCTCATGGCGCTGCTTGTTGTAGCCGAGGAACATGTTCTCGAGCGCGCGGAGCGACGTGCTGGACCCGGACCATTGAAGTCCGCCGAAGATGAACTCCACCGGAATGCCTGCGCCTGCGAGCATCTGTTCGGCCAGGAGTCTCATCTCCTGGTACATCAGAAGGGCTCGCCCCTGGCCGCCGATCTGCTGGAACCCGATGTTGACAGGTAGGACCGGGATGTAGTTGTGATCCCGTTTCCACATGTTGATCTCTTCATCGACCCGACGCTTCCAGTTCGTCAGGTTGTAGGCCCCATAAGGCCCTTCATTACCTCCGGTGTTCTGTCCTGGGAAGATCATCCGCATCGGGACGATATTTTCCATAAGGATCGCTTCGTTCGCCTTCTTCATTACCTGAAGGTAGAACGCGTCCTTCAGGAGCGGGAAGATGAGGGGTGTTCCCCAGCCCTGGTCCTTCTGCGCGATTGTCGGGCGCTTCAGGTGGTACAGGTTCTCCTCTGAGAAGAGGAGTGACTTGCCTGCGCGCGCGGCCTCGAGGAACTCAAGAGGCAGGCTCTCGATCTCGTCACAGTCCCCCATTTTGATGTCGTTGATCACGCTCTTGGGCAGGCGGAAGTAGTACTTCGTCTGCCCAGTGATCTCGTTGTGCTTGATGTCGATGTTTTCCGGGTTCCAGCGGACCAGTCGAATCTGCCGGAACGAGCGGATGTACACATCGTGCTGCTTGGCGTAGCCCTCGTGGCCGCAGTCGCACTTGTGCAGGTAGAAGCGAGAGTCGCGCCACTTGTAGCGAAAGCGGTTGGTCTTGGCACGATAGCGTGCCCCGCAGGAGCTACAGATCAGGTACTTCTCAAAGGGAAGGAACACGGAGACAAACGCGTTCCCGTACACGAAGTAGTCCAGGCCGACCTCGACCTGGAACGAACGTAGCTTGAGGTGGTCTTCGACCTTCTTGTAGAGCTTGATGACCTCTGGATCATCAGTCTCAAAGATCAGAGGCGTCACCGGATACTCGGCCATCTTTGAACAGGCCGCGTTGATCACTGGATTGGTTAGGAAGTAGTACCGGCACCACTTGTGGAGTTCGTGCTGATTGGCCGGAAGAAACTGCTGGGAGATGTCAAAGAACGGCGATGGGTAGCGGATGCCAAAGCCTCGCCCACCCTCGGCAGTAACGGGCCGAGGGTTGAAGCGGTTGACCTCGCTTGTGACGACGTTCATGACTGATTGTCCTTTTTCTGCCCGAACGAACTATCGAGCAAGTTTGCAGCGCCGCCAGCAATATCTGCGCCGATATTTTCAGCAGTCGTTCCAATTGCCATTCCGCCGACTGCCGGAACAATGCCTTTGGCACTGAAGCCTGATCTGCCCGTGTTGGTGAAGAGATTGGACTTACTGAGCCCGAGGTTTCGTCCGCCAAAAAGATGACCCGTTGCCGACGCAGTGCCGGCAACTGCCAGTCCCCTTGCAAGTCTTTCTGCGGTACTTCTCTTCTTTCCGGTTTCTGGATCAACCTCCTCAGAGGCAGCACCGACTCCTCCCAGAACAGGCGCCGCAACTTCCATTACTCGCTCGCCCGGGCCGTAGTACCACATGCCGCGATTTGTTGTTGCAGTGCCTGCGGCAGCCTGTTCTTGAGCCCGCCTGCCTAAAGTCCGGTACATGCTCTCGATTTTTCCATAGTCAACATTTTGGCCAGCCTGCGCCGCAGAGTCCATTTCATCAATTAAAGACCGCAGGCTCTTAGCGGAGTCTTCGTCAAACGCCACGTTTTGGTACTTTTGCCTTCCAGCACTAAGAAATCCTGACCGGCGCAGACTGTCCACGATTCCTGGGGAGCCTTGTACCTCATCAAGGGCTTTAAACTGGTCAACTCTACCAACAAGTGGTTTGTTGGCCGCTGCTTGACTACGCAACGTCTCATCTAAGTTGCGCAAACTTTCCGACATAAGCTCTACTCGCTTAGACTGCGCAGCCCCTCGTGCAAACTCATCGGCTCCTTCTCCTACGTAGCTTGCACCGGTCCTTAGCCCACGACCCATTGACGTTATGGGCTTAGTTACGACCTCCTTAACTGTGGTCAAGAACTTACCGGCCCGGGCCGGGTTTCTCAGCAACGCGGCGCCGATCAATCCCGCGCCGCCTACAGACACCGGATTAACGTGCTTCAAGATTGGAGACGATGGTTGTTTGCTCTGAGTCCCAGGGATCTGTACCTGATCATCAGGGTTTATAACGTTGTGTGCCGAAATAGCTTTTGGAACATCCGCAATTCCTGCCGTCTTTGTCGCCTGCAATGAAGCAGTGAACTCAAGCAGATCTCCGATGCCCTCCATGAGCTTCGATGCGCAGATGTCGTCAGCAGTCTCTTTAAGCGTATGACCGCCGACCGACAGGGCGCGGACAAGCGCCTTCTGAACTCCCGCAGTCGGGAGTTTCGTGACGACTTTGACTTTGGAGCCGTTGAACTTCTTTTTTAGCTCCTCATCAGGTTCCATCTTCAGAAGGCTGTCGGTGTTGTAACGATCGGTGCAGTAGCTACAGAGACCGTCTTCTTTTGGCTCTTCCTCGTTTCCGCACTCACCGCAGACCTGCGTGACCTTTGAGATCAGGGGGTTGAGGAACTCCAGCGGCTCAGGCACATACCAGATCCCGGACTCGTGAAGCTGCGCCGCCATGTATCGACGCACCTCCTCAGAGAACTCTGGGATGTCGCCGATCGTTCCAAGGTCCAATCTGATGCGATTCGCAGCATCCACTGCGAGCATTAGGTCGGAGACCGACTGATTGTCGATGTGAGATACGGACGGGATCTTTCCAACGAGCGCCTGGGAGACCGTGTGGAACGTCTCCCAGCTCGTCCAAAACTGATCGTGGTTGGCGACAGACACCGCCGCCATCAACTTGATCAGAACTACGCGCGGAATGTTGATCTTGAGACGGCTCTCCACTGACCGCTTGATGACAAACGGCTCCCACTCCAACGCACCGACACCGAAGAGTCGGAGGTAGGATCGAAGAAGAAGAAGCGGGTGCGTCTTCTCATTCTTGAAGGTCTGAAGATCAGTAGCCTCCATTGTTCGTATCCCTGGACTGCGAGGCGAGCCGTGAGAGGAGGATCTGCTGCTCAAGAGGCATGCCCTTGAAAGTGCCTACCGGATCACGCCGGAATCGCTCAACTACGCTGTCCTCAAAGACATCTTCCAGTCCGGCGTGGCTTGCGGTGCTGCCCGAGTACCTCTTGAGCATCGACTCCGTAACGTAATCGCCTCCATGAATCCAGGAGTATTCCGCCTGTTTCTCTGTCCCGTAGACAGCCAGGACGGGGTCCGGGATGTTGTTGCCGTACCGATTCAGGAGCCCTGCCCTCTCATCCATGAGGAACAGCGTCTCCACGACATCATCGGGATCCATCGCCGCTGCCATCTTGGAAAGGCGAAGGTAGTCGCTCTGGTACTCTGGATTTGCCGTGTACTCCGCTCTCCGCGAAGCGACCTTCTCGAACCTGGGACTCAGCGTAGTCCCGCTGTAGCGGAAGATGTGATCCGGGACAACGGCGCCCACCGCACTTGCCAGCTTGACAACATCGACTGCGGCCTCATGACGATCGTAGGGATCCAGGTCGTCCCACTTGCGAATCGTCTCTGAGATCGCATCAAAGGCCGATGCCTGCTTGACCTGGTGGGCGCCAAGGGGCTGCGACATCCCCTTGCCCATCGGGCGGGCAATCTGCGAGGGCTCGAAGGACGCAGTCTTGGCATATTGAGTGCTTGACGCGCTCTTCACCAGCACGCGACGTCCATCTCCCGGAAGGTTCTCGCCCTCGTTTGCCAGAAGGTACAGCGCGGGATGGGACTGAAGCCCGAGATCGTCAGCCGCGTTCAGTAGGTTTGCTGCGGCAACCTTGACGGCCCCGGCAGGGAGATCGTGCTCCGCGTTGAGCAGATACCACTGAGACAGGAAGGTGTTCCCGGCGTCGTGGCAGGCAAACTTCCTGTGCTCCTTGCCCTGGCTGTCGACGATGATGAGCGCAAAGTCCCGATCGTACAGGTCATCGCGCTCCTTCCAAGACGCCGTCTTGAGAAACTCAAGCCCGTCCTTCGGCCCAGAAGCGCGGAACAGATCGCAGAGGTCGTCGTGCTGGTCTACCACTGGCATCTTTTTATCCCCTGAAAGGTCGAGTGCAGGTCTCATTATACGCAGTCATAAGACTTGTAGCACCCTACTGGAGGTTAGTGCACATGGGAGCTTTCTCCGATCGGTTTGACCACGAAGACAGCGGGTCATCGCGTCGCCCCGAGTGTTATGGCGACCCGGATTACTACGATATCACGGACGAGAGATGCCGGCAGTGTCCGGTAAAGGGTACATGCCGTATCAAGGTTCAGTCATTGGAGCGAGAACAGCGGAGAGCAAGTGCGCCGACAACAACGACGTACTCTCCGAGTACCACTCCGGGCTCCGCGTATCGTCCGTCAGTGAAGGCGAAGGTGTATGAGGAACCGGAAGCGGCGGACACATTCACAGGCGTCCTGGCCTACAACGCGGGTCTAAACGCGATCACGACGATGAGTGAAACGTTGACGGAGGCACTTGCAGGAATTCCTCGCAAGAAATACCCGTCTCTGAAGAGGAGAAAGGTGGAATGATCAGGCTGCCGATCTTGGAGGAAGGTAAGGCTTACCGAGGTCGGCATCTCTTTCTGCCGAAGACAAAGGTGAGCCGCGCGACGATGGAAGGGCTGCTCACTTTCGGAGACGACCCAAGCCGGGGAAGCCGAGGGCTTGTGGTCGAGCATCCGCATCACATCCAGGTGCCGAAGTACGCGCTCTCTGATGAGCAACTTGCCAAGCTCGGCTGTCCGCTTGTCGAAGAGCAGCGCGTCTACCCAAAGATCAACCTCTCCCGCAAGCCCACCTTTGATCTGCGGGACAATCAGCTCGAAGCGTGGGAGGCACTGAAGGCAGCAAAGAGGGGGATCTTGAACCTTGCCTGCGGGAAAGGCAAGACCGTCATGGGCTGGAACAAGGCTGCGCACGAGAAGGTGCCGACCCTCATCGTCAGCCCACAGCGCGCGCACCTGGACAACTGGATTGGAGAGCTTCGGCAGTTCTTTGACTACCCTGGAGAAGTCGGCTGGATTCAAGGGAAGCGGTTTGAATACGAGGCCGACATCTGTGTATCGACCGTTCAGACGTTGGCAGCACGGGCAGAGGAGGGCACTCTCCCGGCAGACTTCTACCAGCGATTCGGCCTGGTCATCTACGACGAGTGCCACATCATGGCTGCGGACTTCTTCTCGAAGGCCAGCAGCGTAGGCTCCGGCATTCGTCTTGGGCTCACGGCAACCCCAACACGGACAGATCGTTGCGAAGGCATCTTCTACTCTCACCTGGGGCCCGTCTTCTACTCGGACATCAGTCAGGACCTGACGCCGACGATCTTCGTCGTCGAGACTGGCGTGTTTTACAGAGAAGAAGAACAGAAGAAGATGCTGGACAAGACGGGGCAGCTAAACGTGGGGCGCTTGCACAAGACCCTTGCCGAAAACAAGGATCGCAACGCCGTCATTCAGGAAGTCATCGACGAGTGCCTCCGAAGGGGGCGAACAGTCTATGCACTCTCGCATGGACCAGAGCACATCGAGGAGTTCCAGAAGGCCAACCCAGGCTCAACCGTGATTCACGGCGGAACGAAGTCAGAGGAGCGGCTGGGTCGCCTGAACGGCAGCAACTTGGTGTTCGCCTCCGTAGGCGTCGGAGCTGCCGCGTACAACCGCAAGGACCTGGACACCCTCATCCTGATGACGCCCTTCGCCGCGCGGTCTCACTCGGCGATCACATTCCAACAGAGCGTGGGTCGGATCCTGCGCGCGCTTCCCGGAAAGAAGGATCCATGGGTCTTTCTCATCATGGACAAGTCCGTCGACGCATGCAAGGGGATGGTTCACTCCCTCATCCGTGAAAGTCAGCGTCGCGGATATCGTGTCATAACGAGATGGAACTGGAACGCAGTATAGGAGATGCAATGATTGGCTTCAGCGCGCTTCGCGCGCTCAATGACGAGTACAAGAAGTGCTCAAGGTGTCCGCGGCTGTGCGCAAGTCGCACTCAGCCGGTGTTCGGCACGGGAAGCATCACGGCGGACATCGTCTATGTGGGCGGGGCCCCTGCCGCCGAGGAGGATGCGGAGGGACTTCCTTTCGTGGGACCTGCGGGCCGGATGCTTCTTCAGCTCTTTGAGAAGGTCTGGCCCACCGACGACGAGATCGACGCGATTCGGCAAGTCGACGACAACGATCTGTACTTCGACAAACTGTCCGACTACATGACCCAGAGAATCTTCCTCACGAACGCGGTCCTATGTCGTCCCGAGGACGACCGAGTTCCGTCTGCGACGGAACTCAAGGAGTGCCGAGATCGTCTTCACCAGACGATCTACGCCATTGATCCCATCCTGATCATTGCCGGCGGTAAGACCGCTGCATCGCATCTGGTTGGGAAGAATGTGAACATCCTCGAGAAGCGCGGAGAGTTGATGGACATCACCATCACGTCTCCTTCGACTGACCGAGAGGTTCGATACGCCATGCTTCCGGTCCTGGACTGCGGCTTCCTTCTTCGGAAGGGAGACTCCGCACTTGTCAAGGAGAAGAAGGGGCACACATTCGATACGCTGGGCGACTTCCGCTACGCGCTCGAGATTGTTGACACACACCGCAAGTTGGTTCGGAGTCTTTGATGGAAAACACCCAGCGCCTTGTCGAGATCTCTCACCGCCTCTCCGACATCACAGAGAGCCTGAAGGCCAGCGAACCGGAGTTGTTCGAGGAGCTCGAGGCCCTTCGCACAGAGAAGGCGGGTCTGATCGAGAAGGCCAAGCTCGAGTTGCGAGAGGCCGGGGTAGGCACGCACACCATTGGCGGCTTCAAGATCAAGGTGGCCCCGGGCACCAAGAAGCGGGTCTACAACGTCGACGACATTCAGGAGTTGGCTGAGGAGCTCGGGCACACCGATCTGCTGACGAAGTACAAGGTGTTCAAGACCGAGGTGGACACCGACCAGATCGAGCGGCTTCCGCCCGAGATCAAGGTCCACTACCAGGACCTCTACACGGAGACGGTACAGAGCGCGAAGGTGACTCTGCCGAAGGAACTTCAGTGATCGACATCTCCATCTCAAGTGGAGACGACCGCAGAATCGCGTCCTTCCCCGTAACGCCGGAGAACACGGGCATGGCACAGAACGAGTTGTCCAAGTTGATTGGGGACGGTAAGGCATCCGTCAGTTGTGCGGTATCCTTCGCGGACAAGGACTACGGCAACGGTTACGAGGTAAGGGTCTCAGTCAGCCTTGCCTGCAACCAGGATCGAGGCACGCTTGATCTCGCTGCCGCTGCTGCGCAGGAGATTGCCTCCGTTCATCTCGAGCAAGCCAAATCCATGGCAGAGGTGATGTATGGAGAACTCTCGAGGAAGTGATGTCCGCATCGACATCGTCCGCGTAGAGGTCACTCCTGCTTCCGCTGAGATCAAGGTAGCCTACCTTCTGAGCCTAAAGAACAAGGTCTTTGAGGGTGCGGTTGCCGGAGGGGAGACCCAGTTCTCGAATGAGACACTGGGTCTCCAGCTCTTAGAGCTGGTTGAGAAGATCCGGGTCCAGATCGAACAAGATCTGGGCCTGACTTCCGCATCAGAGAATTCTGTGGAAGAAGAGGACCCATTGTAATGCCGCATCCGGAACTTGAGCTGATTAGCAACATCCTGAACTCGGGTGACTTCAACACGCCCAAGAAGAAGGGGTTGACCGCTGAGTGGTTTACACTGGAAGCTGCAAAAGACGCGTATCAGTGGCTGTGGGACGAGTACCACGACCCGCAACAGCGCGGAGAAGTGCCGACCGTTGATCGGTTCCTGCGGAAGTTCCCCAGCTTCGACTACGCGCCCAGCCGGAACTCGTTGAACGCCCTCATCACGGATGTGCGGACGTCGAAGGTCCAGGCAGACCTTCAACACATGCTGAACGAGATGCAGGACGAGTTGGTGGATGGAGAAGATCCTTCCCTCATCCTCGACTCCTTCCTGCCGAAATTCCGGCGTATGAATGTGGAGGCGCACGAGGACGACGGCATCCTCTTGTCGTCCTCCGTTGCAATCCTAAAACAGCAGTACTCCACCCATGCCGAGTCTGGCGGTGTCGTCGGCATCCCGTACCCGTGGGAGATCTTGAACCAAAAGACCGGCGGTATGCGGGATGAGGAGTTCATTGTCATCTACGGCAGACCCGCAAACATGAAATGCGTGGTAGAGGGACAACGCATCATGATGCCCAACGGCGACATGATCCCGATTGAGGACCTTCCAGACCTCTGTACTGTCTCCTCATTCACAGATGCGACCATGAGCATGCGCTGGGCAGCAGCCCGGCGCGTGGTTAGCGGAGAAAAGGAGTGCGTTCGGGTGACGACGGAGAGCGGCCGCGTCATTGAGACAAGTACCGAGCACTACTTCATGGTCCCTGAAGGCTCCTTTGAAGGGAAGTACGACAGGATTCGAGACCTGCATGTTGGCAGTTGGATTGCTACTGCCCGCAGCGTCCCAGATTGGTCTTCGGAAAACCATGACCCTAAGCTGGGATGGCTTCTGGGCGCCCTGACGGGTGATGGGAACTACACACGAAGCGAGGTTCAATTCACCAATCACGATTCCGACGTGGTGTCCTCGCTTAGGTCCATCGCCCTCACGTACAACTGTAAGGTAAACAGTGGGAGCGTGGAGGGCGAATACCGGGTCGTGTCCTACGATACCCACAAGAACAAGATCTTGGATCTACTCCGAGAGCTTGGGATGCACGGAAAGAAAGGGCCTGAGAAAGAAGTCCCGTCTTGGATTTTCCGATCCTCTCGTCAGACGATCGCGGCTTACTTGGGCGGTCTGTTGGACACCGATGGGACCGTTCGCAGCGCGTCTCCGTCTCGAGTCGCCTGGTACACTTCAAGCCCGAAGCTGGCCCGAGACATCCAGCATCTCTTGATGCGACTCGGCATCTCCCGGGCCGGAATCTCTGTTGATGCTGCAAAAGAGCAGCGGCAGATTTCCGTGTATGGCCCTGACCAGTACCGCATCCTGTTGAAAGTACTGGGCCCGTATTTGAGCTGCATGCGTAAGCGCACGGCACTCGAGGATCTCGCCAAAGAAACGGGAACCTCTCCAAATAACGACGGGATTCCCTGCTCTCGCAGACTGGAGGGACTGATCCTGGAGAAGAAGGGAGCACGTCTCTGGCCCCGGATGGGCAACTCGAAGCTGGATCGCTCCAAACTCTTCCGCAGGAGCGGATGCATCAGCCGCGCACTCCTCGAGAAGATGGCAACAGAATGGGGATCTGCCGAGTTGGCACTGGAGGCCCAGACACAGATTCGATGGGAGCGAATCAAGTCAATTGAACCGATTGGTAGAAAGCCCTGCTACGACGTCTGTATTCAGGACGGCCAAGATCCGAACTTCGTTGTCGAAGACTTCGTCGTTCACAATACGTGGGCCGCGTGCGCGATTGCAGCGCATGCGTACCTTACGAACCATCGTGTGATGGTCTTCTCGAAGGAGATCTCACGCGAAGCCATGCTCACGCGAATCTCGTCTATTCTGGGCAACGTGGACTACGACCGCCTCCGTCGCGGCTTGCTGTCCGAGGAAGACGCCGAAGAGTTCTTTGAGCTGATGGAGGAGCTTGCAGAGACCGAGGAAGACGAGAGCGTGGGTGCGCACCATCGCGCGCTCCTGTTCATGTCCGACAAGGGAAAGAAGTCGGGTAGTACCGTCGAAGACCTGATTGCGGCTGCCGAGCGGTTCCAGCCAGACCTGATCGTAGTCGACGGCTTCTACCTCATGCGCGACGGAAGGTCCGGGCAAAGAACGGCTGACTGGAAGCAGATTAGCCACATCAGCCAAGACCTCAAAGGCATGGCTCAGTTTGTTGGTTGTCCCGTCGTTGGTACGACGCAGGCCAATCGCGCGAATGCCAAAGAGCCCACTGGCGACGTTGATGACCTGTCGTTTGCGGACGGCATCGGCCAAGACGCAGACATCGCGTTCCGCGTATTCAAGGGACCAAACCCTTCGGGGAGAGGAGCCTCCCTTCTTTTTGTGTTCAGCAAGAGTAGAGAGACAGTGATTCCCCCGTTCATCATCAATGCTTCTCCCGGCTCAGACTTCAGCGTGCAGCAGGCCCATGCGAACGTGAAGGCGTTCCTTGAGTTGAAGGCGCAGATGGAGATGTCCGAGGGCGCTGACGGTGACGAGGGCGGGGGCGGCGGAGGTAAGAAGGAAGAGAAGAAAAAGCCCAAGAAGAGAGATGACCCCTTCAGAGCCTGACTTTCTTCCAGAGTTCCAGAAGTATGTCCCCGGACTCCGCCCAGGGTCCGGGGACAACTTCATGGGCTTCTGTCCCATTCACGGAGAGGTGGTAGGGCAAAGCAAGCCGAGCCTGTCTGTCAACGTGAAGACGGGACTGTGGTTCTGCTTCGCAGGATGCGGCGGCGGGAACATCCGAAAGTTCCTGACGCTGCTTGGAGAAAGCAAGGCAGTTGTTGACAAGATTTCGGCTAAGAAAGTATCGACAAGTCCCGCGAAGCGAGCTAAGAAGACTGCTCCTGCGGATGAGATCCCAGAGCGGCTATTGGGCGTGTTCGACTGGTGCCCGGAGCAGCTTGTACGGGAAGGATTCCGCGAGAAGGTGCTCTTTGACAACGACGTAGGATTCGACAGGAAACTGTCGAGAATCACATTCCCTGTTCGTGATAGGACAGGGAAACTGGTCGGCATCGTAGGCAAGCAGCCGTCCAGTGAATTCGGAAAGTACAAGGTCTATACTACCGAACTTCTGGAGTATGGACTGAGAGTCCCTTCATTTTCGAAGGGAGATCACTTGTGGCGAATCGATAAGGTGGTCGAGGAGCTTCAACACGAACGCAAGCCTGTGTTCATTGTTGAGGGATTCAAGGCTGCCCTGTGGTTCTGCCAGGCGGGCATCACGAATGTCGTTGCTCTGATGGGCAGCTACATGACGGATACCCAAAAACAGTTGGTCGAGAGTCTGAGTCCTCGGATCATCTTGTGTCTCGACAACGACGACGCAGGGCAGTCTGGGACTCTGAAGATCGCCCAAAAACTTCAGGCTTCACGCGTTCACGTTGCCATCTTGCCGGAGGGGATTCATCAGCCCGATGACCTCACCTCGGCGGAACTTCGTGAAGTGTGTAGCACCCCCGTAAGTATCAGTGAGGCAAGACGACAATGGCTCCTAAGACAATCCCCCTGAGTGCAAACCGTGGACGTAATGGCAAGGGCGGCCCTCGCCAGAAGAAGGCCGGCTGGAGTGCCAAGTGGTCCGATGAGTTGAAGATCGGCAAAGACGAGTCGGCGTGGATCCAGATCACGCCGGGCAAGTACGAGGGCGAGGACGGTAACCTCCAGTCCTACTACTGCGCCCCCATGTTCAAGCTCCAGTTCCAGAACAAGTTCGGAGGCACATCCTGGGGCTACTACCGCGGCAATGGTGGCCCGGACTGCACCCTTCAGCAGTGCGCCGATTCCAAGAACCCGAATGTTGAGGAGCCCAAGTACGGCGCCCCCAATCGGTTCTTCGTGAACGTGATTCACTACGGAGTGTACGCCCGCACCCCGCTCGAAAAGGACGGCAAGCCCGTCACCTACGCGGACGGAAAGCTGAAGGGACAGCCCGTCTACATCTGGAACGAGGTCAAGACGGTCCGGGAGAAGCGGCAGCTCATCTCGAACGGAGACCCGGAGGACGTCGGCTTCTTCCGCAAGAAGTTCCTTGAGCTGCCGGCCACGCAGTTCAAGATCATCCAGGAGGTCGCCAAGAAGGCGCGCTCCATGTGCAAGTGTGGCGGCACGCTGTTCCCCTCGGTGTTTGTCTGCCCGGAGTGCGAGGGCGTTCTTCTGGACGCCTCCGAATCGGACATGACCGACGCGGAGATCGCGAACTACGGTGACCAGGACATTCGCTGCCGCCACTGCGGCTCGGTGAACTTCCCTCGCGCGGAGTACGACTGTGACTCCTGCTCGGATCCGCGTCCGCACGAGTACCATGAGGTTGCGGCGAAGATCAAGAAGGTGACCGGCAACAACGGCTACCCCTCCCTCGCCGTGGACAACGTAGTCTCGATGCGCGACCACACCTTCGAGAACAAGAAGCCCATCGTCGAGTCCGAGAAGGAAGACGGGTCGTTCAAGTACCCGGAGGACATCGAGAACCTGATGAAGGTCCAGTACGACTTCGAGACCTACACGGCCCCGAAGACGAATGCGGAGTACTCTGAGCTGCTTGGGCTGCGTGAAGGTGACAACGGCTTCGTGTCCAACGCGAAGCGGTACAACAACTTCCGCGGATAGTTCATCTCCGAGGGGCCCCTTGTGGGCCCCTCGGTTTTGTGGAGAAGAACATGCGCTACAAATTCGTCGATACCCCAGAGCCACTGTACATCTCCGACAAGAAAGATGCGGAGGCCACGGCTCGCGTGATGATGAAGCTGCGTTGCGTCGGGTTTGACACTGAAACCACTGGTCTCAGCAAGACCGAGGCGCGCATCAAGTTCTTCTCCTTTGGTTTCGAGGGGAAGAGATTTTGTGCTCCCGTAAGACTTCTTCCGGTCTTTCAGCCAGTGCTGGAGGATCCTCGCATCGACAAGTGCATGACGAACGCGAAGTTCGACATGCACATGGCGGCGAATCACGGAATCGAAATCCGGGGTCACATCTTTGATACCGTAGCCATGGACTGGCTACACGATGAGAACCGCCAGGGGCGGCACGGCCTCAAGCAGTGCGCAGCCGACTACCTTGGCCTCAAGATGGCCCCCTTCACACAGGTCTTCGGGTCCGTCGGAACGACGGACAAGGAGGTGGAGACTCTGTGTCGCATGCACGATGCGTTGGAAGACAACGATGCGTCTCATGCGCTGGAGATCCTCGCCCTCATCGGCCAAGTAGACATGGATCCAGACGCTCTGGAGGACATGCAGTCCGTCTCAAAGAAGCTGGCGGCTGGCCGCAAGGATCCACTGAAGCTCTACTCGGCGGTGCAAGTCCTCAAGATCGCGCGCAAGTACGGGCTCTGTCCGACGACGCGCGGCAAGGGAGGATACATCAGCGACTTTTCTGAGCTGCTCGGACTCGGCCCCGTGCCAAAGGAAGAGCGCGAAGAGTCCGCAGAGATTCTGGGTGACACCGACGCGCTGCTTGAGGCACACGAGTACATCCTCGAGACACTCGGCAAGAAGTCCACCAGTGAGTTGCCTCCGTTGGAGATGATTCGGCTCATGGTCGGAGACTATGCGTCTCTCGACGCCTGGGCGACATTCAAGCTTGTTGAGGAGCTGGAAGACAGGCTGTCGAGCGAAGACTTGCAGCCAGGAATCACACTCCTGGACTACTACAACTCCACAACTGCGGTCTTGGTTCGCATCCTGTGGATGATGGAGCGGCGCGGCTTCCAGCTTGACGTGGATGAGATCAACAAGCTCTCCCGTCCAATGCAGGCCGATATTTCGCGTCTCGAACGAGAGTTCGTGTCGATGGCGGGATGGGAAGTCAACCCGAACAGTCCAGCACAGTTGGTGGACCTGTTCTTCACGAAGAAAGGCAACCAATGGGTAGACCCCTTTGGGATGCCCCCGAGGAAGATGTCCTCGGGGGGTTCATCTGGAGTGAAGAAGCCCTCAATCTCGAAAGAGGTGATCGAGGACTGGGCCGAGAGGGGCGACCCTCGTGCGAAGATCCTTCAGGAGCACCGAGTGCTCCAGAAGCTTCACAGTACCTACATCGAGGCGTTGCCGCGCACGGTGGACGCACGGAGACGCATTCACACAGACCTAAAGGTCGCCGGAACGGTCACCGGGCGTCTGTCATCCGGAGAACCAAATCTACAGAACATCCCGGCGCGTGGTGATTGGGGACGCAGGATTCGGGAGTTCTTTGTTGCCGGCTTCTGGGGGTCTTGTGATCCTTGGTGCCTGCCAGAGGTAGAAGGAGTCCCGCTGCCGAAGTTTGCGCGAGATCAGCCCATGCGGCTAATCGTCGCGGACTATGAGCAGCTCGAGATGCGCATCATGGCGCATATGAGTGGCGATCCAGTGATGATCGACACGATCAAGAGCGGGAAAGACCTCCACTCCATGACCGGAGCGTTGGCCGTCGGCGCCGACTACGACGAGATTACCAAGGCGAAGAAGGCCGACAAGCCGACTCCCGACCAACTCAAGCTTCTCGAGCTTCGTAGTCAGATGAAGGCAGTCGGCTTCGGCTTGCTGTACGGCATCGGAGCTAAGAAGCTGGGAGGGCAGCTTGGGCTCAAGATGGTCAAGAAGTATGGCCGAAATGGGCAGGTCTACGATACTTGCCCGGAGGCCGAGGCACTGATCGAGAAGTACTTCTCGATCTACCCGAAGGTCGCAGAGTTCATCGAGGACACTCACTATGAGTGCGAAGAGAACCTGTATGTCTGCACGATTCTGGGAAGGTATCGGCGGCTGCCAGATATCTTGTCAAAGGACCGTGGGTTGGCGATGCAGGCGCAGCGCCAGTCGGTTAACTCCAGAATTCAAGGTTCTGCCGCAGACATCGCCAATCAGGCGATGATTAACTGCGAGATGAGTAAGACCCTGCGCAAGCTCGGGGTGCGGATGCTGATGCAGATCCATGACGAGCTTGTATTTGAGGCCCCCGACATTCCAGAGATCATTGAGGAAGCCAAGCCGGAGATTCGCAGGTGCATGGAGAACCCCTTCCCAATGGACGTCCCCATCCTCATCTCGATGGATGACGCCCACTCCTGGGGAGAGGCCAAGTGAACCAGGCAGAGATGGAGAAGGAGATCGCCAAGAGAACTGGGCTGCCACTTCCCGCAGTTCAATTGGTGATCACCTCGCTCAAGGACGTAATGTCCGAAAGCCTCGGAAGGCAGCAAGATGTTGTCTTCCGAGGGCTCTTCCGGATCACAAGCACCATTCGAGAGATCAGCTCCTTCCAGACTCGCGTTGGAGTAGACGAGCCTAAGAGGCAGACAGCGTATAAACTGGTTCTGGGAATCCACCCCGTCAAAGCGTTTCGCTCGGAGTTGAACCAATGGACAAGTACGCTGTCGTCCTCGACGACCAACACGTAAAGACCGCGATGGAAGGGCCGGGCTCGTGCCCTTCCTGCGGATCACGCAAGGTTGACACGCGGGGACTCACCCCGATGTGTCCGAACTGTGGCACTCGCCCCTGGGAAAAGAATGCCTCCTCGCAAAGCAGCAACCGCCGAAGCGCCCGCTAATGGCGCCACCGCCGTCATCAACAAGCTGAAGAGCAAGTACCCCGGCAAGGTGTTCACCGCCGGGGAGTACACGATGCCCTGGAAGATGAAGCGCCTGCCGACGGGCGTCCTCGATCTCGACATCGCCCTGGGTGGCGGGCTGCCTGCCGGCGGCATGACGTTCCTGACCGGCAAGCAGGGAGTGGGGAAGAACTGGATGGTCAATCAGATCATCCGTCTTCACCAGGAGCGTCACGGCGCAAAGACCTCGGTCGCGGTAGTCTCGACTGAGATGGTGTACGACAAGGAGTACGCGCGTCTTTGCGGCGTGAAGGTCTCCATGTCGGACCTTGAGATTGCAGAGCTTCGGGAGCAGTACGAGGCTCACGACGAACCGTGGCCTGCCGAGTACGAGGCAGAGCTTCGGGAACAGGTCGGAGAGTTCGTCACTGTTCCTCCGTCCTTGGCCGAGGAGTCGCTCCAGATTGCGATTGACCTGATTGCCAGCCGCGAGTTCGACATCGTCGTCATTGACTCGTTTGGGTCACTCCTCACGGAGCACGATGATGAGTCAGAGCTTGCGGAGGCCAACCGTGTTGGAGGCGCTGCCCTCTTGAACACCAAGTTCGCGCGCAAGCTCAATGCGGCCCTTGGCCCGGATGAGTCGGGCAACCCGAACCTCACCTGCGTCATCGGTATCAACCAGGTTCGGGACAACACCGACCGCGCGAACAAGTACTCTCCCAAGACCATCGAGGCTGGTGGCTGGGCTCTCAAGCACGCGCGGTGGGTCACCATTGAGTTCTCCCCGCAGGCGAAGGTTCGTGACGGCGACCTGACCGTAGGTAAGACGGTTCGGTGGGAGATCACCAAGCAGAAGGCGGGCGGGCACGAGGGAGCCTCCGGCTCCTACGACTACCTCTTCAAGTACACGGGCATCAACCGCGTCCAGCACTCCATCGCCGTTGCGGCGGACTACGGTGTCGTGACGCGGAAGGGCGCATGGTACAGCTACAACGGTGACCAGATCGGACAAGGTCTCGAAGGGGCCGCCAAGTTTATTGTGGAGAACGACCTTCTTCAGACGATTGAGGATGCCACCCTCAAGGCAGCGAACATCCGCTGCTCGTACGGGTGAGTAAGAGACCGACCTGCCCGCACTGTGGCGGAATCACACTGGCCCCGTGGTCGCTTGGAAAGATCCGTTGCCGTACTTGCGGCCGGGCTTTCCAGCGCCACGAGGTTCAGTCTGAGGAGTACGTTCCTCAGAATCCGCGCGGAAGCAGGAGCACGCGAGTGCAGGCTGAGAAGCAGGAAAGGCGAGTCGCGCGAGACCTCGGCGCTCGTCAAACCATTGCGTCCGGACAGACTCCCGTCGACAAGGCCGACGTAAAGTCGGACCTTCTTCGAGTGGAGTGCAAATACACGGATAACAAGTCATACTCTTTAAAGGTGGAGGACTTAGTCAAGGTCGCATCACAGGCGACAGGGGATCAAATCCCCTTGTTCTATGTTGAATTCCGGGCAAACGGAGAAGCCTACTACGTCGTCCCGGAACATTGGTTCCTGCTGCTCTTGGAGAAGTTCAAAGATGATTAGAACAATCAAGGATCTTGAGGGCCTCGACGCAAAAGAGATCGAGGCAGCGCGCTCGGCCATCAACATGCGTGGCCTGTATTACATGGGCGTCAAGCGCCTGGGTACGCAGCAAGGCATGACCCTCGATCAGTACACGGAGTGGAAGGCTCTGCCCGCAGCCGAGCCCTGTCGGGCTTGCCACGGCACGGGACTCTGGAAGAGTCCGGAAAGGAGCGTGGGCACCATTCACGCAAGTTCTTCTGCGTCGTGTGTGCGAAGGCTGTACTACGACGTGGACGGCTCTCTTCAGCCGAAGTCGAACATAAGCCCGGAGCTTCAGATTACCTTTGCGATGGGTCACGCGATTCACGATGTCGTGCAGAGGGCCCTTCACAAGGCGCTGCCTGGCAAGTTCCAGGACGAGATGACCGTCGACTTGGATGAGGCGATGGTCCTTGGGAGCCACACGGACGGCGTTGCCGAGCTTGAGCACGCGCGTGTTCTGATTGAGATCAAGTCGATTGGCAAGGAGTTCGACACGCTCACGAAGCCAAAGGACGAGCACATCACGCAGGCGGTTGCGATCTACGCCAAGGCGCTCGACGTCCCGTTCATCAGCTTCCTGTACGTGTCCAAGTCCTGGCCCCACAACGTGAAGGAGTTCGTCATGGTGTATGACGAGAAGTACTTCAAGCGGTGGTGGAAGAGCAAGGGCAGCGTCGTGGACATGGCACTCGAAACTGGAGAGCCTCCGATTGCGGACGCATCAAAGGACGACTGCTCCATGTGTCCATATTCCTACTGCTGCCCGCAGGTTCTGAGGTAGAGCATGAGCAAGAGAGCACCCACTGACTTCACCGTCACTCTCGAGGAGGGAGAGGAGATGTACTCGGGGGCCAGTGAGCGCGCCCTCGAGCGCATCGAGAAGCTCGGTCTTGAGATTCCGCAGAGGCCCGTTGACTCGGACGGCAACCCGTTCGACGGCAGGCTGCCATCGAACGTGGCGGACTTTACGACGCGCGAATTAGCAGAGATCTACACGTTGATGTGCAACTATGCAGACTACCTTGAGAACGTCTGCACAGTCGCACGCGCAGAGTCTCTCAACTGCGAGCGGCGCCTGAAGCTGACCAAGGCACTTGTCCGTAAGGGCAAGCCTGGGACGGCCCAGGAGAAGGATGACCTCTGCTTGGCAGACGTCCGCTACATCGAAGCCGATGTGGCGTTTGTCGAAGCAGCGACCTACCTCGAGCTGCTTGAGGGGCTGTCCAAGGCTGCGTCTCGGGACCGCCAGGTCCTCTCTCGTCTCATCGAGACGAAGAAAATGGAGATCGACAACAAGCGGAGAGACCACAACGCGAGGAGCTACCGTGTCTGATGTACTGGAACTCGACGTCCCGTTCCTGCCTCCCTCAGAGAACAGGATCCGCGTGCATCGCCGGCAAGGAGGACAGGTCTACAGCAAGGAGGCCCGAGACTTTCAGACCCTCTTTGGGCAGCACGTCCTTCGGCAGCACTTCAACGACATCGCATCGTTCGTAGCGGAGCATCGACACACGCACATCTACTCGGTCTCAATGAAGTTTCGCTTCGAGACCCTGGTGAACGCGGGCTGGGTTAAAAACAAGGCCAAAACGCTCTATAAGAAAACTGACGTGGGAAATCGTCGTAAGTTGATCGAGGACTGTCTTTCGAGCGCACTTGGTGTGATCGATGACTCCCTCTTCTTCGACCTCCGTCTCACGAAGGTGATGTCTCCTGATCCCGGAGTGGAAATTGTTCTTCAACGGGTCCGAGACGTAGAGACGTTTGGACTTCCCCATGTCGGATGAATACAACAAATCCGAGCTCATTGAGCTCTTGCGCGAAGAAGGTCACGGGAATATAAGTCGTGCAAATGGCATCCCGAGACTGATTGACACGCTGGAAGGAGAGGCCAAAGCGGTCGCATGCCCTTTGGAGGAACGACGGCGCGCGATGGAGAAACACATCGAGCGTAACTGGCGGCGCATCCGCACCCAGTTGCCTCGGTGCAACGGCAAATGCACGAAATTTGGATGTCCAGACGCCATCGTCATTGGCTGCTGGCTCAGATTCAAGGACGAGATGATATGACCTGGGAGCCTTGCGTCACCTGCGCACGGCTGACCAGGTGCACAGAGGTCGACCACAATCTCCTTGAAGAAGGAGGGGGTTGCTCTCTTCACGAGCCTGTGCACGAGGGTGTTACACGCGCCCGCCTTCGTGTCATTGACGAATTCGGCGCAGTAGCCATACCAACCAAGAAGAACTTAAAGGACGGAATCATCACGATGGCTGGTTCTCTCTCCGCAACGGCGGCAAGCAAGCGCAATCTCCGTGCCCTCGGCAAGACCCTGGGCGTCATTCCGCGCGGAGGCGCTTCATTCAAGCTCTCGGCCGAGGAGCTGTGCGCGATGATCAAGGAGAGCGGCGATCCTCGCTTCGCCGCGCTCGAGAAGATGACGGACGAGGAAGTGGACGCCCTCACCACCGAACTTGGCGGTGGTGAGGAAGGTGAGGAGGCCGCGGCCCCCGCTGCGAAGCCCGAGCCGGCCAAGCCGGCGCCGGCTGCGGCCAAGCCCGCTCCTGCCCCGAAAGCGGCGGCCAAGCCCGCGGCCAAGCCGGCTCCGGTCGAAGAAGAGGAGGTCGAGGAGGAAGAGGAGCCTGCTCCCAAGCGTCCGGTGCGTCAGCCGGTTCGCACGGCCGAGCCGACCGAGCCCGCGCGTCAGCCCGATGCTGGCGTGCGTCGTCCGGTTCCTCGTCAGGTGGCAACTCCGGCTGCCGCTTCGGCAGGCGCTCCCTCGGCAGACCTCTCCGAGCTGCGTGAGATGGTTCTCCTCATCGGCAAGACGGGCGACGCCCGCGATGTCGTGCTGAAGAAGCTCTCGGCCGCAGTCGAGAACCTCACCGAGAAGATCGAGGCGATCGACGGCTACCTCGCCTTCCGCTACTCGGAGGAGGCAGGACCGGGAAACGAGATCAAGTCGCTGACCGAGGTCAGTTGGCGGTAGTCGAGATTCTCGAGGATCGACTGGAGTCAATGGGGCTTCAGGAGATCTTCGAGATCCTCATGGCTGGCGGATATCGCGTCGATAAGAAGGCGACTCTTGAGGAGATGAAGCGCCTTCTCATCAGCCTGACTGCCTGACCTGGGCCCCCTCGAGAGAGGGGGCCCTTCTTTTTAGCCCCAACCCTTGTCTCCGGCGCGGTCAGTAATCCAACGAAGACGGGCGCCCCGGAACTTTACTTGAGGAGAGACTTCGGTCCGGTAGCTTTCGTTCCACCTATTGTCCTCGACCCTTGGTCCAAGCACTCGCTTCCCGTAGATTACGAGATTTGATGTCTCTCCAAACGGAAATGACGTCAACTCTGCTGTCGTAGGAACCTGCGAAACCGTCGGTTGGCGAGTCAGGCTCCAGATGTTGTTCTCGACGTAGGACAGGTCTCTTCCAGATGAACTTAAAGGAGTCTGGGGATCTGCCCAAGTAAACGGCACTGCACGGGCAGATACTGTACGCCGAGGCCCTCCGATGAAGCGGACTACCATAGCGTATGCGTAATGTCTTCTGTCCACCCGCAAATCTGCGTCTTGACCTGGAGTGATCTCAAACGTCTTCTTCTTGAAGAGCTCTCTTCCTGCGTGGACCTCGAGGTTAGATCCCGTGTTGCCGTCGAGCCACTTTGACGTAGAGTTAGTGTCTTGTGAAGGTGGAGACTCGGAGAGATCGATTGCCTCCTGATGGATCAACTCTCCGTACCCGTACTCCGGAGTGTGGTCGCTCCAAGTAGCGAAATCTCCGACATCGAGGCCAGTATCGAGAATGCTGAACCTCCAAATCTCCACATATACGCCAGCCATGTCCTCCCACTCAGTACCCAACGAGATGTCGGTGTAGTACTTGTTTGCCTGCCAAAAGCTCTCCGGAGCGTCTCTATAGATGCCCCAATGATTGGGAGAAGTCGGAACAAAGCTGAGCGATACATCCGCGCCGCTCAGCACTGCTCCGTGTGGAGGATCAAGAGGGATGATGAAGCCGGTATGGCCTGGAGGAACGAAGGCACTTCGGGAGATGAGCGTATCGGTGGAGCTGATTGCGTCGTTCGTCGTGAGGTGAGTGCACAGCGCATACCACAGAGGATCTTGCACCGGACTGCTCATTGTAAGCGTGGCCGAGTTTGGTCCAATTCTCAGCGGAGGCAGCGGTTCCGGCTGAATCCAGAGATCCTCTACCTCAGACTTTACGATCTTGTCGTAGAGCTCTTCCGACGCCACCGCAAAGTTGCGCCAAGTCATGACTTCTTCGTAGAGGTCGCTGAGCGTGTCGATGAACACATCAAACCGTTCCTCAGTGGGTCGCTGCGCTCGTCGAGGCGGAGATGGGTAGATTTTTCTCGCAAAGCGAAAGATTGCATCCCTGTACAGATCAAACGTCTCATCGCTGGGTGAAACAGTAAAGTCCTGGTACAGCCCGTCGATAGCATCCCACTCATCCTGCGTGTCTAAGTGGAAAATAAGTCTTGAGGTGACAGCAGTGTAGCTGACGATTCGGACTCGCAAGTCAATCTCGTAGCCCGAGCCGGCCGCAGCGGGAGACTCCCTTCTAAAGATGGCATCGACGGCCGTTGCCCAAGCAATCTGATCGGACAAGGTGCTTAGCGATGTCAAATTGAGGACGTGCTGTTGACCGACAATGCACGCCTCAGAAGTCGTGCGAATTAATCCAGGGCCCCCTCTGAGCTCTTGCATTCCAAAGGAGTAGGATCGGGTAGGAGGGGAGACGTACTCCGTCCCATCGTGGTCCTTCGCCCAGCTAATGTTCAGGCCGTAGTCGGCGCCGTCCAACATTCGGACATCTGCTGGTCCGAGAGTTTGGAACCCACGTACCGGGTTTGCGTGCCTAAACCCATGGGCCGCGACATGGCCTGAGACGAGCACGGGCGCACTAATGAACGTAGGATCTACCTCGTGCTCAGTGCGGATCTCCTGAAAGAACACGTAGGTAGAGGATGTTGCATCCAATGGGATCGTGATCCGCAGCTCAAGTTCCGCGTCTTTGCGGCTTTGCGCCAAAGACGGCGAGGCTCGGTCAGCTACGTTGTCAGAAGACAGCAGTACCTCGTACGACCCGATTTCGGCCGTTAAAGGATTTGTACTGCTGGAAAGACTTGCGGTACCCGAAGCAATGGTGGTTCCGTCGCAGACAAGGGCGACAGATAGGACAACCGGACTGCTTGTGCCGACAGAGGCTGCGCGAATCTTTGCCCTGACTCGAAGGTGGTCTGTCCAGACATACCTTCTGCCACGTTGCCGCAGCACACACGGAGTAGCGGTTCGATCTACACGAAGTCCGCCTCCGTGCGTGGACACGTAGGATAGTGAGCCTCCGCTTCCAAGTAGCTTTACGATGTCTGCTAAGGCGAAGTTTGAATCCGCACCTCTGACAGCCTCGTCTGCGTAAAAGGGCGGCCGTGGCTCCTCGGCGTACGAGGCCCAGGGGGTTGTCAGGGATGGATTTTCCGCAGTTCCAGACCAGACAGACGGAAGGATTAGCGACGGTTCCGAGCCCGCTTCGTAGTCAGCAGCAGCCCCGATCCCGACGCCATCGACTGACAACGACCACTCTACAAACCCGAATGTCTCGGAGCTCGATGTGCGGGCAGCCGCAGGATTGGCGCGACTTGAGAGCGAGTTCGGGTCGGACGTAATGAGCGGAAGCTGGTTTAGGTCCTTGGTTGACTGATATGTTCCAACCTGAAACCAGTCGGCAATATCCAGGTAGGAGCGGTGCCACCGCAGACCATGAACTCGGAAAGAAACGGAAGTCGCTGCGGTGATCTCGGCTTCACCAACCAGCGCCATCAGCAGGTCCGTACCTACTTGCCGAATCGAGACGATCGCGTATCGCTCTCCCTCCTGCGGGTGCCCCGACTCTGTAATCTCAGCAATACAGCCGATGAATGTGACGGCAAGACCGGCCAGGTCTCCAATGGCAAACGTCAGGATTCCAGAATGGGGGAGGTTGAACTCAGCAAAGTCGGGCCCCAGCAGGTCGCCTGTTGGATCGCTGCTCGTCTCTGCTGTGGGAAGGATGATCCCGGGCTTGCCGAGCGTGGTGGGCGCGGCCCAGTAGGACGCAGAGCTCTCAGCCCAGGTGTAAGGCACATGCTGGTCGAGGTGCGATCCCCACATCGGGTAGATTGCGCGCCCCGCGGCAACCACGTCCTCAGAGAAGACGCCTCCAAGCGCATGACCGTCGGCCGCAGGCGGTCTGCCATGCACCCAGATAGAGCCGACGGTCTCTACCGCGGAACCGAGTCCCGTTACCGTCAGGGCCTCATCGGAGTTCCTTCGAGAAAAGACTGCTGTCGCAGACGGGGTGTGCCCTCCTCCCGCGGTGTCGTGTGCGTCTGCCTTACTGACTACAAGCGCGGGGTCGGCCCCCGCCTGAGAAATCAGTGCGGCAACAGACCTTCGTTCTCCAGTCGTGTAATCAGCACCGTCAACTTCTGGATCGCGGAAAGACGGGCTGTTCCCGTAGCCCTCCGCAAGTACCTCGAGGCCAACAACGCGCGAGTCCTCCGTCGAGGAGGATGCAACCTCTACGCTAATGCCATCTGCGGGGGCATAAGCGACGACCTTGATGGAAGGCCCCTGGCTTACCGACCGGCCCCCTACCAGCGCACTGAACTCGGAATCGTTTGCGGTAACCAGAATGCCGGCGCCAATTCCTGCCCACCCGACACGGATTCCATAGGCCGTGTCGCTTGTAGAGTTTGGCTCTGACTCCTGAAACACACTGAGCCCTGCGCGTGCAGCGTTTGCACCTCCAAAGACGGGAACACCCACGCCAAGCCGCAGGTTGAGGACGCTGAACTGATGCGTTCCGGTGAATGTGGGAGTAGATCCATCCAAGCCACGGATCGTCATTTGGTTGGGACGAATCTCATAGATCTCGTACAGTCCGGCGTTGAGACCGGTCAGCACACGGACGTAGGACTTTGCCCCGTGCCCGTTCGCACTTCTCTGCGAAGTGCTGTGATGGGTGATCGGAAACACGGACCGCAGCGCGTCGGGGTCAACTGACGCTGCCGAGCTGTCTACGATTGTGGTGATGACACCTCCCGTTGCAAACGACCCGGACAGCACTGCAAGGTCAGTTCGGAGCGTGGTGCCATCGAGCTCAATGGACTGCGTGACGTGCTCGAAGTGCGCGAACGACAGGTCTCCGCTCTCGCTGCTGTCATTCATCTTGATGTGATGGAAGCCGCCTGCACGAGGCGACTCTGTCACGCTCATGAACGCAGCGCGGAAGTCGGAGATCAGGTCATCGAAGATCTCCCAGGAAGAGACGTTGTCTACGCCAGCACCTTCCGCGAGAGTTGTCCCGATCTGATGCGGAGGAGGAACGACCTGAACCGTCCGCCCATCGATCCAGCGGACGATTCTCCAGTCGGAGTAGTTGACTCCGGCGATGACGAAGTTGATTGATCGTCCGAGGTCGGCAAGGCTGAACGAGTCCTCACCGGAGGCGCGGAGCAGGTTGCCTGCAAGGATCTCTGCCGTATCTGCCGAAGTCCTGTCCGATGCCGCAGTGCCTACCGTAGGAATCGAGAACACAGTGAACGGACGATGAGTGGCCTCGGCAAAGAAGCCCGATCCCCTGTCCTGCCCCTGGCCCTTGTAAATGCCACCCAGGTTCATGTTGCGGTGCAGGTTCCGCAGAACCCAGCCATCCACCTCTTCCGCCGAGTTCACTGCCGGAACGAGCAGGAAGTCTTGCGGGACCGCGCCGAACTCGTTCTGCATTCCCAGGATGATCTTGATGCCACCCGAGGGAACGCGCGGAAGTGGCGGCTCTGGGGCGATGACAAGAGACGACTCGAACTTGCCGTTCGAGCGGATCGTGATCGTCTCCCCACTGGCCGGGTTCAGCAGATGAAGAGATTCGGCAGTCTCCGGACGAACGATGAGCATCGTCTCAGAGACCACGGTATCGACGACATACCTCCCGATGTTGGTCCTCGGAGTTTCGTCTGTCGCGCCGGCAAGCTCCGCGATGTCACCGGGTTCGACGCCATCAGTCACGAAGGTTGCATCTTCCGCGACAATGGTGGCCCCGTCGATGATCTCCGTCACCGAGATCGCAGAAGTCTTTGTGGACTCGTGGCCCAGGACGTTCCTGAATGCGTCGAACGTCGAACTGGTAAGAAGGACTGAAAGCGCGTTGCCATTCTCGTCGTAGGTAGTCTTTGACAGAGGCGAGCCCGATGGAGCGAAGGCGACGGTGCCTACACGCACGACGCGGTTCAACGAGAGGATTTCGTTCCACTCCGCATCTACGATGGCAAAGTACTTGGAGATCTGATCAATAGTCGCCGTCTCTGGAAGGTCGACGAAGATGTTCCCCTCGAGTACCGCGTCGAGGTCATCCCCAAACCCAGTCCGCAGGTCGATAAAGTCCACTTCCCCCGTGGCGGCGTTCTCGATAAGACGTGCGCTGCCTTCCGGGACCTCGAGGACAACCGGAACAGCCACCTCGCGGACCATCTTCACCTGATGGTTGTCGAGGTTCTTTGCCAGGCTGTGTAGAGCCCGGTTGAAGTTCTCGCTGGTCCTGTCCTCTCCGCGCGCAATGAAGCTGGCGCTCGGACGGTTGTGCTGGGTCATCGCACGAGGGCTGGAAGAGGCCAGGTCTCCCGCAGTGACCTTTGCCGCAGGGTGCGGGCTCACGTAGAAGCCCAGCAGCGGGGCCAGATCAGTTGCACCAAGCAGGTTGAGCGGCAGGACTTCGATGAACGCCTGGATGATCGGAGAAACAGAAACACTGCCAAGTTCGGTGGACTTGAGACAGAGAACTCCCTCAATCGCAGACGCAGTCAGCGGCACCGGAGAGATGGCCGAAGCTGCGGTATTGATGCCGTCGACGATGTCCTGAAGGGTAGGAGCCGACGCAAAGGAAAACGTCACCTGCAAGGACGCGCAGCTTTCTGTTGCGAGCTCGATGCCGTAGGATCCTGCGCCGACGTCATCGAAGCCCCCATCCACATTGACATGGACGGAGCCGTAGATCACTGGCTCGGAAAGCACGCGTACGTCGGTGCCGCTGGCGAGAAAAGGACGGCGAACGAAGCTCATAGGAAACGAACCTCCCAGATGACCCGGAGGGTAAAGTCAGTCGTCTTGGTAACCGGCTCGAAGGTCTTGTAGGCCATTGGAGCTTCATCCGCAGTCGCGAGACCTGTTGGACGCGAGGTCGTACTCCAGCCGTTGGCCGGGTCTCCGTCCGTGAACAAACCTGCTTCCGTCAAGATCATGTTGTCGGGGAGAGAGATCTCAGTCTGCCCATACTCGCGCACAAACCGAACAGCGGTTCTCGAAGAGGTAGACGACAGCACGGGAAACGTGGCCGGAACCTTCAGACGAGCAAGGTACTCTCCGGGAGCGTACGGAACCATCTGCACGAGACTCGGGATGTTGGCAACCTCGGGCTGAGATCCGATACCCACACCAACGAAGGCGATGCGGTCATTGCGGAAGAACTTGTCTCCGCTGAACGCCTTGAGCGCAATCAACTCGGAGAGGTACTCCCTCCCAGTGAGGGTCCAGATGTTGGAACCCTCTACATGCTGCCGAACCTTGCCGCGCTCGAAGCAGTCGATCGTCACATGCCCCTCAATCGCAGGGGCAGACTTTTTGTCCTGGATGATCTTCGGTCCAAACCAAGGCAGCAGTTTGAGGATATTCATACCGAAAATCTCCCGATGATCTCTTTGGCCTTATCCAGCGTAACACCGAAGTTCCTTGCAATCACTTCGGGGTCGAGCGGCTTACCGTCCGCAGATTGTATCCCACCGCGGCGGGCTCCGCGGATTCCGCCCTCGACATGAAGTTCATCTTTGACCTTTGGTGTTTCTTTCCGGTACTGAATCATCAAGTGAGCCTACCTTGATTCGGGATCTCTCGTCGATAAATCCGACCCGAGACTTCGCCCGAGCCAACAGTATCCGCAAGCGTGATTGTTGTGCCAGTTACTCCGATGATTAGCCGAGTAACTGTTCCATCTTCATCTGTATACTCAAAGAAGTCTCCAGGTCGCACGCCAAGGGCTTGCACATCATCAGCACACACTACCTCATCGGAGCCATCCAGCGTGAACGCGCTTGCTGGGCGACAAAGCACAGCACTCACGGTTTCCGTTGAGGGGGACAGTGCGTCCAGGGTCAGCAGATCTCCATCCGCCTCCAGAATCCCGAACGCTCCGAGAGCCAGCGCGCCAAGGGGCCCGGTCACTACGAGCGTGTCGTCCGTCTGCGGGACCTCAGTAGGTACTCCAAGCACAGTTGCAAATGCGGAGTTCAGCGTCAACTCGACGGACCAAGACTCCAACTGGTCGAGGGGACGGTAGATATCCAACTCGACGGTATCGTAGCCCGTGAGGCGCTCAAGGCGACCATCCGAGTCTCCATCGAGGTCCTCGAACATCTCCTTGTGGATCTCAATGCTGGTGACACTGCTTGCGGGACGGTCGACGTAGACTCGATTTCCCGAAACTCCGACCACTCTAAAGTAGACTCCATCCTGGTCGTAGATGCGATCGCCCTTATCAATGGGAAGAAGGTCCGCGTCGACTACCTCGACGAAGTCTGTGCCGCCAACCGCAGGCCCATCATAGATTGGGTTCTCCAACAGGGCCCACCGCTCGATTCTGTAGGGAGCACCCTCCGTGCTGGACGGAATCTGAGAGGCCAGTGTAAGCTTGGTTTCTGTGTTGTCGAATACCCCCGAGGTCCAGTTGTAAGTGCCCAGATCCTCGATGAGGTACACGCCGCGACTGTCGCCACTCTCGATGATGAGGCGGTCCCCCTGCGCAACCCCATCCGAGCGGAATGACGCGGACCCGTCTACGAAAACATAGTTGGAAAGATCGACATAGTCATCACCAACCGTGTCATCAATCAAAAAGCTGCTCCCAGTGGCGATGACATGCCCGCTGTCACGAAGGATCTGGAACTTGACATTCGTGTCCGCCGAGATTGCAGCGATCTCGATAGCGCGTGGTGCTTCTTCCGCGTGCTTCACGAGTGTCAACTGCGTCGCTGAATCGACAGATTGGATGTCGAACAATCCGTAGTTTGCGCCCGTGAGGACCAGCAGGCGGTCTCCTGGGCGGACCAGATTGAGGCCGTGTACCGGCACAGACCCCGAAAAGACTGAGTTCAGGCTGTCAAGCTCGGTGAGGACTCCGCTAAAGCCTCCGCGGGCTGAGGTGACAATGCCCGAGCCTGCGGACATGGCCAAGTCATCGCCCTGGAAGAGCGTGCGAGTTGAGCGACTTCCATAGTCCACGCGCCGCAGGGCAACGCCGCTCCCATAGTCCACGCGCCGCAGGGCAACGCCGCTCCCGTTGAAGTCATCGAACGCGTGTGACGACTCTCGGCTGAACGCAGGGTCATCCAGGAAGTAGGCATCCATCTCCAGAGACAGCGCAGCATCTACGGTCACGGTGTCGAGCAGGGACAGCACAGCAACCACAATGGGCTTTGTGTAGATCGGACGGATGTTTCGAAGGAACTGTGTTGCAAGTGGCAGGTCGCGGGAGTCCACAGCACGGACGTCTACTTCGACCTGCCAGGTGTGGTACTTCTGAAGCTCGACCTCGCCTGCAACATCCGAGTACTCGCGCCACCAGTTCGGAGAGATCACATTGTCTGTGATGATCACCGAGTTGGTCAGCGGAGTGAACGGAGGCAAGAAGTCCCCCTCGGCAAAGGTGCTTCCCGTCAGCGGGTTGATGCCCAGCCCCTTGAACTTCTCCAAGCTGTAAAGGTCGCTGCGCGGATACCGGAAGACGTTGAAGATGCCAGTGCCCAGGCCCTCGTTGTCCAGCTCCTCGGTCACAACCCTGCCATACGACTCTGTGTACTCGGCATCGATCGTGACGATCTCACTGGGCTTCTCGGTTACCGGCAGGTCCAGCAAGATGTGTGAACCGATCTCAGCTGAGCGCAGCGTGGGGCCAGATGCCCACGCGTACATCAGGCCTGCGACCGCGGAACGAAACGTGATTTGCGTCGTTCCATACGCATCCAGATCGGCCTTGCGGACACCAACGAGCACGCCGAAGTTGTCCTCGATGTACTTGAAGTTGTCCAGCAGCGTCAGCGGAGCCCAGAGATGTGCCGGTGCTGGAGACGAAGGGCTGAACCGGCTGGCGAACTCGACGAACCGCCCAGTCCCGCGACGCCGGATGACGTACTCAAGAGAGGGCTGCGAAGCGACCGGCAGCGATCCATCGGCGATACGCGGGCTAACTCTGATCTCCGTATCGGAGACGACCGACGTAATGACGTAAGAGCCTTGACTCAGGCCGCTCTTGATCTCGAGCTCATCACCCGGGCGTACTCCGTGGAAGGCCAGTGCGTAGTCCGCAATCTGGATGACAGACGAACGTGCGCGCGTCGTTAGCGCGGCGCCTCGAACTTCTGTGTCCGTGAGGCTGAAGTCGTTGTTCTCAGACAGCTTGACTGGGGACCGCTTGAGCGCAGAGGTGGTCTCATCTTTGTGCGTCATGACGGCAGTGCCGTCTGCCTGCGTCTCCACCTGCTCAGTCGAGATGTACTCGAACAGCGCCGGAATGGAGTAGACCGGATGCTCGAGTGTGTTGTCGGGGTCGAGAGGAATGCGCGAGTTTCGCAGGATCCTCTTTGGGACCACGCGGAACTGGAAGTACCCCGGAAGCGCGATGTTCGTAGAAGGATCCAGCGGGAGGTTGCGCCAAGAGTTCTTGAACTCTGTGCTGTGCATCAGCTCGTAGATGTCGAGGGCTGAGGATGTCAGAAGGGCCTCTCCAGACTCGGAGATGGTCACCGTCGGGATCGACATTTCTACCGCAAGCCTTTCCAGGTCGGCGGCGTCAATCTTGCCTCTGTAAAAGTTCCCGTTTTCGTCCTTCCCAAACTCGATGTCAGTCGTGCCGAAGTCGAAGGCAAACTTGTTTCCTTGCGCACCGAAGATCTGCCCTTTGAAGGTGGAACCGATCTCCAGGTCTGTGCGGAAGACTTCAAACTCAATGACGTCTCCGGCAGAAACGCCCAGACGCTCGAAGTCCTCAATCGAGTCGGACCTGTAGGTGGGGCAAAGCCTCCAGCGAATCCCCTCCCTTCCCGCAGGGGCCGTTGGAGCAGCCAGTGTGATTGCCCAGAGGTTGCCGCGACCTCCCTCCTCCTCGGAGGACAGCCCTTCCAGAAGCTCGTACGCAGCAACCTGATGTCCGACGCCATCCAAGACCAGCAGTCGATCTTCGAACCCAAACCGAAGATCGACTGCGTATTGGACGGCCTCTGGGAAGATCGTGCCCTGGATCTTCGAGGAGGTGACAATCCCCGTGAGGCTTTGATTCAGGGAGGCAATCTCGAGCACAAGTCCCGCGCGAGAGCCGCTCAGGATTCGGATCCGCGACCCTTGGATTGAGTCCAGGACATGCCTGCCCTCAAGCCGAATCTCGAAGTTGTTGACCAGCGTGCCCGACCCCTGAAGCGAAGCAGCATCGAACAGCGGAAGGCTTGCCTGAGCCGCGGGGATGTAGACCGTGTCTGTGTAGGCGGATTGCGGACTCTTGAAGCTTGCCCGTACTGCGCGGAGGACGCGGTACTTCATGTTCGAGGTCAGAGCAGGAACCCGGTCAACAAGAACAAGACTTGTGCTCGATGTTACTTGTGCAATCTCGTAAAAGCCGGCGTTCGCCCCTACGAGGATCTGAAGGTAGTCCCCTTCATTGACGGCACTGAAGTCGGCGGACAGGTCGTAGACCGTGTCGTAAGACGCAGCCGCGACGAGGGTCACGCCGCTCTCTACCTCCTCTACTCCTCCAAGGGCGACCTCATCAGAGACGATGTACCCAGAGCCGTCTGCGTTCAGGCGGTTGATGAGGTAAGTGCCGCGGCTGGTCCCGGAGAACAACGTCATTGTCGTGCCGATTGCACGGATCGTTGTCGGTCCTGTGACCAGCACTTCCTTCGCAGAAAGCACCACAGCCTTCGCTACGAAGGTAACGGAACCCGTGAATGCGCCGGTTCCGCTTTGCATCCCGCCGTAGATGATGTCTGTTGAGGCGGGGTCGAGAGGAAGCTCTGGCGAGTATTTTAGCCACCGCTTCTGAAAGAGGGGCTGGATCGTTGCGATAGACTTGGCGCGATCGACCTGGACTGCTCGCAGGAAGTCGGAGGCGACAGCCTGTGTCATTCCTGACCAGACGATCGGGAAGATCTCTCTGTCGTTGACGAGCTTCCAGAAGTCCGACAGCACGTTGAACATGAACGTGCCGTCTACATCGAGACGCCTAACCGCAGGGACAACCGCCGGAGAAAAGAAGACTGACGCCTGTACGGTGTCGCTCCGAACTCCGTCAGCCTCGACGTACAGCGAGATCGTGTAGGTTCCCGTAATGTCGCCTTCGAGATCTACCGCCTTGTCCGCAGTCTGCGAGAGCGAAAGAGCTGCGGTGCTGTCTACGGGCCTCGTTGAAAGTTTCCAGAAGAACGTCAGGTTATCGTACGAACCCTGGACGGTAGATCCAGCGCCGCTGAACTGAAGGCGAGTCCCGATGATGCCCGTCGCCTCTACGGGAGTGATCTGAGCAACCGGCTTCGCCCTGAAAGGTTCGACATCGAAGCGATGAGTTTCGGTTGCTCTGGTTGGCATCAGTCAGTGTCCGTGAAGTCGATGAACACGTTGGCTCTTGCGCCGTAGATCTTGGACTCTAACACCGACCGAGTCGGCGCGAGTGTGACGGCGTAATCGTAACCAGAACCGACTCCGACCGCCGCGCTGCGCAAGTTCACGTCCATGCGATTGTATACCGATCCGTACTTCAATGTCGGGATGGATCCAACCGCCACGGTTGTAGACGCAAGGCGGTCATCTACGTCCGCCTTGCCCACCGCGTCTTTGTCGAGCCACGAAATGTCGATGCTGGGCTCTTCCTCAAAGTCAACGAATACGCGAATCCCCTTGCCAGGCAGATACGTCACAAGGAAGAAGTGCTCAACAGACAGATCGATGGGCGACGAAATCAGTCTGCCGAACTCTGACTCTGGGTTCAGTACCTCGAGGTAGTCCTGGGCATCCTGGCACATGAACATGAACGTCTCAGACCCGTCCTCAGTAGTTACAAACTGAAGCTGAAGAAAGCGATCGTTTCCGACGTCGATGCTCAGCAGTGCAGGGCTTGGGATGCGAACAGGATTGATCTGCTCGAACTGGTCGGTGATGTCCAAGACCTGCGCCTGAACAAGCACTGCGATGCCGGTCTCTCCTGGCTCATAGTCCTGCGGATCGTAGGAGCGCGAGTAGAGGCAGAACGACGCAGGCTCCGGTCTGATTTCCAGGAGACCATCGACGACCGCTGCTGAGCCGCCATCCGATGACCACCCGGGCGGTGAGCTGAAGTCCCCGTCTTTTGCAAAGTCCGCAACTGGCATGAATACGAAGTTCTCAAGAACAAAGAATCCTTCGTAGTCACTTCCAAGCAGTCCGTGGTCCAGCGCACCAATCTCGAACCGAGCAAGGGTCTCTACGTCCGCGAGCGTGCTTAGTGCTGTCGACGTGAATGAGTTCCCATAGCGAAGGGCCGCGACGCTATCCGCGACGCTGGCATGTACCGCAGTGCCATCAAAGGCCACAAGCACGCACGCGGCAGAGTCGCGCCAATCAAAATCAACTGACTCAAAGTTCTCAAGAAGAAGCTGATTGTCGTTGCCCAACGTGTTGACGTAGAGCCCAAAGGTACGCACTCCCTCTCGCGCGAAGGACGTACCTTCGTTGAGGAAGCGAAACTTGAGGAGGTCGGTGCCGTTGCTGATGTTGAATCCCATCCCGCTGTTGTACGACCCGGGGTGCGACTCCTGATCTGGACGCCCGCGAAAGAACACCAACCACTTCGACGTCTCCAGCTGCGGCTCTTCAGTACGTAGCCGCGAGTTTTCCGTTGTAGAGGTCTGGAGGACCAAGAGGTCAGTGTCGGTAAGCCAGGTAAGTTCGTCCCTCTTCATCCGAAGAACGTCTTCCTTGCGTGCAGCAACAAGGCAGCCAGATGCTTCCGCCGTACCAGTCTGGGCGTACTCGACAGCCCCAGAAGCGACGAGCGTCTCCCCGTGCTCCTTGAGCAGCAGATAGTGAAGATGGACCTCTCCCGCGCGCTCCTGATCAATGCCAATCAGTGCGCTACACCCGGCGGCAGGGTTTGCAGATTCGATGGACCCAATCCTTGCCGTTGGGATGAACGTCCCAAGACTCGAGATGGGCTCGTCAAAGATCCTCTCCTCCTGATTGGTTGCCCGGTCTGTCACCACAATGACAACGCGGCCTAAGTAGCCAGACGCCTCAAAGAGGATGCCGAAGGAGTGGGTATCAACTGACCAGTCGATGTCGTAAGTCTGGTCTACTGCTCGGTTTCCATCGGCATCCGCAGGGCCGGTGATCCTAACGTACTTCGTCCCGGAGTTCTCCCCGCAGAATAGGAACACGCCGGTGCTTCTCTGCCAGTGGATGAATCCAAAAAGCACTCCTTGGAAGTTAGTATCGTCGAGGTACGCAGATGGCCCGGCGGCGGGTACGGTAGGCACTGCGAAACGGATTTCGCACCCCACTGGGGCGCTGGCCGTAACCTCGCCGTGCAGAAACAAGGTGTTTGAGGACTTCGAAGTGGTCGGGCTCTCGATGGCGAGCACAGGCTCTACGCTTGAAGTAGCCGTGAACTCCAGGTTCGCGCGCGCAGAGGTCGAGGTGACTGGCAGTGAGTCACTGAACACGTCGAACACGAACGGATACGCCAGCGGAAGTTCATCCGCCGTCGTTGCGTCGAACTCCAGACGGGAAAACGTCACGAATGCGTTGACCGTATCTGGATCGACCCGGTGATCGTTGTCCCTGACCCCGAAGTAGATAGGAGATGAGGGTGAAAATAGAGAGTCACCCTCCGCTGGAGTCAGGTTCACGGTCTTAGGCATTGGCAGACCTCGCGCGGATCAAGATGCGCTCCTGTCCCGTGCCGGGCTCTACTGTGACGGGGGCGCCCGGAATGTAGAAGGTCGTCCTGTGCGTTCCGTTGAACGTCCCCTCTTCCAGCCCGATTGCGTCAGTCGAGCGTGTCAGAACTCGGCGCCGATCGAGGTCGTGCGTGATGATCTGAAGGATGATGGGATGCCGATACGACGTCACGTTGTTCGAGTGAAGGAACTTCTCGATCTTCGAGACATCCAACACCTCGTCTGGCTCGAGGCTGTTGATGTAGTTGGCAATCTCGGCTGCCATCTTCGTCCGGTTGCCCCCACTCGCCTCAATGTCCAAGTAGACGAACGAGGGCAGGAAGTGCCGTGCCAGCGGATCGGCGCACAAGATTCGGTTCAGATTGGACGTCAGCAACGCCTGGATCTGCCCAACCTCCGCTGAGTACTCGTGGCGAACAGTGAAGACCGCACCATTGAGGACGACTCTGTTCTCCGCGACGTCATTCAGATCACTCGGGAGGAAGGATGCCGAGAAGTAGATCTTGCACTGTTCCGCTGCACTGTAGGTGTAGAAAGGATCGATGACCTCCATTCGGTAGCCATCGGAGTCGTAGGTGCCAAAGACCGGAGTAAGGTGGGCATCCTTCGGGATGTTGTAGACCGGCCTCCCGCCGAGGGAGTGTGCCCGGACATCCATGTAGAACAGCCCGCTTTCCGTGCCCTGTGTCCTCATGGTGGAGGAAGGCATGTGAACTGTGTGCGGGCGGACGATCTCGTACGGCTGCTTGACGCCACGCACGGGACCGTTGACCTCAAGCTCGCGCTGGCGCGCATACCCGACGTCAATGCTTCCGCCCTGGTAGATTGCGCGAACAGTTGAGGTCAGCCTGTCCGTCGACGGGTGAACAGTGGCGATTCTCCACACGGAAGGTACTCCGCTGTAGATTCGAACCGGCCGAACTCCAAGAAGCTCCGTCGTACCTCCGATGCCGGAGTTATCAAGGTCGTCTACTGGAGCCTTGACCACGCTCCAATGAACTCCGGTCTCATCGGACGCAAAGTTGTCTCGATCCAGCGTTACCGTGCTCCCATCGGGAGACACCGCGGTGATCTGATAGCTGCCGTCTACCTCCTCAAAGTTAGACAGGTAGATGGTCAAATACCGGCCTACGTCCTGAGAACTAAACGGGTTGTTTAGGTCTACGAGGCCCGGCGAGCCCGCCTCTACAGAGCCCTCGTTTCCACTCTTGTAGATTTGAGCGGTAGACGCCGGCATCGGGCGGTCGACATTGACGTAGTCGTCCCCCACTTCCGTGATTCGGTAGCCTCCTGCGCCGTCTCCCTCCTCGATGAAGAGGTAATCACCCGGACGCACAACATCCTGGTCATTTTCCGAACTCGGAGAGAGGAACGTAAACTCGCGTGACCCGTAGTTTAGACGGGGAATCCGAAGCGTAGAAGAGTTGGCCTGTGTCGTGACTACTGCAACGCGGTCGGTTTCCTTTTCTCCACTCGAGCCTGTCAGAGTCAATAGAGTGCGCTGTTCATAGATGTGCAGGAAGTCCGAACCTGGCTGGACCCCGGCAGCCAGGAAGGACGACAAGAGCGCATCAGAGGGAGTCACGTCGAACGCGTCAACGCCCGCCGTGTGCTCACTCAGCGTAATGTCCCGAGGAAGCTCTGTCGGTGGCGTCCTTCCAGTGCGAGTTGCACCTGGGAAGACCTGTCTTGGCGGCTCAGTGCCCGCTGCGACGAACAACAGCTCCTCCGCTCCCGCAGGAACCGAGAACAGGGTCGGTGCATGCGGATGGTACACGCCCCGCGTAAGCTCGTCGTTCTCAGTCCACTGGTAATCCACACACGAGCTTGGCCCGTAAACCGTAACAGAGGTTGGCTCGGTGAAGTAGAGACGGACAATCTGTTCGGCGGTCGGCCTTGCGACAACATAGTTGTCAAAGAAGCCATCGACAATTTTCTTGAGCACCGACCCCGGGTTCACGATGAACTCAGAGGGCATGTCGTAGCCAGCCGAGGCGAGAGTCTGGAACAGCCAGGTAAAGGACTCCTGCACCAGTTCCCACGGGTTGACTGCATCCCCTGCGCGCGGTCCAGTCGCAATCGAGGCCGTGACGTTGAAAGATGGCGGGTAGAGCGAGAGCGCGGGTGCCGTGCGGGGAACAAACCCGGACAGTCCCTCGTAGGGATTGACTGGGAACTCGTTTTTGATCTTCACGATCGCAAACGTGTAGGCAAGGCGATCGTCGAGGTAGTCTTCGGAGCCACCGGAGACGATACACCCTCCGTGGTACACCTTGTATGTGTAGACCTTGTCGATGACGTAAGAGCCGGCGTTGGCCCCCTCGTCAATCGTGAGAATGTCCCCAGGCTTGGCGCGAGACAGCGCGGCTGGCGTATTGGGGAGATTACCGTTGTTGTAGAGGCTCATCGCCTCCTCGAACGTCACCTCGTTTGAGAAGATCGCCTTCCAGTCGATTTCCGGGGCTGCGATGAAGATGTTGTTGCAGCCATCGAACAGTGCCTTTGGAATCAGCACTTCGTACTGAGCAAGGATCGTCCATCCCGAGAAGTGATCATCGAGGTCCTTCATGGTGAAGGGGGCAAACAAGTCAAAGAACGCGCGGAAGTCGTCCCCCAGCGAAAAGGAGGTCGTAAGCTCTACGAGCCATCCTCGAATGGTATCGAGGAAGCCCTGCACCGCACTGGGCAGCGCGATGCTTAGGTTGGTCTGCACGGAGTGACCAGTGGTCACGGCCGGGTCAGACAGGAGTGTCATTACCGCCACGTAGTCATCGTCCGTGGGCAGACACTCGTCGGTGTAGCAGGTGCCTGGCCTGCCCGAGTACTGAGTGATGGACACCAGGTCTGCTGCCTTGATGGTGCCATCCGGAGAGCGAGAGCCCGTCCCACTCTTTGCGCCGGTCACTGAGTCAACGTCGTATGCACGCAGCCGCACATGCTCTGTTGGTGCCCACTCGAACCCTGCGTCCGGGAACACGAAGCCATTCATCCCGCGCTGAGTCTCACGAGCCCCTGAGAAGCCGTCAACTGCGCGCGCGCCAACCGGAAGTGACGGAGGTACGGAATAGCCAGTGGACTGCCCCGAGGCGGTCTGGACAACCATTCCTCCGGGCGCGACTCGTACCAGCGGCCGACTGAGGCCTGTTCCTGCTGCGTAGACTCGGAAGGAGACATTCGAATCTGTCGCAGGCAGCGCCGTCTCTAAGACAGGGCCCCTGCCGCCGAGCGTAGAGTCAAAGCCAGCAATCCGATATTCTCCGACGTTAGGGCCATCGAGAATCTCAAGAACGCTACCGACGGACGCGCCGTAGCTAATGAGGTCCACATCTGTTCGAACTGTAGACGTGCCAATGACGGTCCGTAGATCCGAAGCAGTAGCACCAGCAAAAGGATAGATGGGAGCCTTTGGAGCAAACGCATCGAGCACGACCTCGTTGATGATGCGGAACCGATAGTCTCCCCCAAGCACCGTCATCGCGGTGTCCAGGACAAGCTCGGGCCCTCGCACGTCCATGATCTTGTAGGAACCGACATCTGGACCGTTGACCACACTGAGGGTCATGCCCCGCTGGATGCCGTAGTCCTCCCAGCGTGTCTGCTCGACGCCTACAATAGTGGCAGTTGCTCCCGAAGTGAGCCCGATGACATACCCCGGGGCCGCCCACTCGTTGTCTGAGGTGAGGGCCACGAGGTCAATGTAGTTCTCCGTGCTGGAGATCTGAACTGCATACGAAAGACCGCCGGTGTCGAGCTCTGGCGTGCTTCCATCCGAAGAGAAGTGGATCACTTCTCCCAGCGCAAACAGCCCCACGACGCTTGCCAGCCGCAGCCGCAGTCGTGCGTGAACTTTGTTTGCGGAGGCTTGGTAGTCACGCAGCTCGCTTACGATTTCTGCATCTGAAACCGTGAAAAGGTCAGTGCCTTCATAGACGCTGACCTCTCCCGAGGCGGCCCCAAAGTTGGCGACCGCAATCGAGGTCCGCGAGGGGCGTACATACACGTCGTAATGGCCGCCAATGTGGACCTGATCGTCACGAAGGACGATCTCATCACCCTCATCGGGATTGGTGATCCCACCAGGGATGCCGGAGATACGAATCTCCGCACGATCGTAAGCAGCCGCAAAGACCCCAGGAAGTAACCCTGGGATCAGAGAGCCGGGAGGCGCTTCAACATCGGGGGACTGATTGAGTCGCAGCAAGTAGACCGTCGGGATGCCCTCGAGGTCCTCTGAGCTTTCGTAGAGGACCTCCTCCACGACAAACCGCTGGTTCTCCCGAACCGCGCCGTATAGGAACTTCCAGAAGTTCAGGTCGATCTGACCCCCTGCACGGATTCTTCTACGACCGTCCCTGCCCTTGTTCTCGAACATCGAGAGGAGGATCATGTAGCGGCCGAGGATCAGGCTCATGCCAGAGCAGATGACATCTCCGCCTCCGGCACCCGTGATCTTGTCGCGCTGCATTTCGGCGTCGCCAAAACCCACGACCTCGAGGTTCCGAACGTTTGGGAACTCCGAGAAGATCCGGGCCCGAATACCCCTGCGCGTGTTTAGGCTGCGCTCGGTGAGTGCGGTCTGGGTACGTGCCAGCAGTTCGGTGGCCGACTCATCGTCACCGCCGCCTCCGAACTCGAACTGATTCGTGACGCGCACGGCCGCTTCGATGCCGGCAACTGTGTTGACGGCCCCGGCCGGCACGTTGTACGCAGCTCCGGGTGACTCGGCGATGACCGCGATGTCCACGTAGTACAGGTGACCGCTGCGCTGCGCTGCCACAATTTCCGGTCTGAAAAATTGAGGCACCGTAGGGAAGAAGCCAAGTCCTCCCGCGCTGAAACGGGTTCCTACCAGAACTGAAACAAAGGTCGGGTTGCCGAAGAAGATGCGGACCGTCCCTGTCGCCCGGGAACCAGCGTTACGGGACACGAAGAAGTTTGCGGCCAGGTCTTCGGCGTCTTGGATGCGCATCTGAGATGCGTTTCTCGTGGACTGCCCAGTTCTGATGATCTGAATCTCGCGCTTGAACCCCTCCAGTAGAAGCTGAAGCGGGCGGATGACGATGTCGACAATCGCGTCTCCGTCCTGCACCGACAGGGTCGGGAACTCCTGCTTTAGTCGCGTCTTGAGAAACTCCTCGATGTCCGTATCGAAGGGATCCACTGACAAGGCACGGAACACAGGCGCGACAACCTGCTCATACAGAGAACTTCCCTGTGCGAGGTCAAATGTCGGATCGAACGCCTCGAGCCTCTCGACAAGAAGATCTCGAATCTGAGCGGCCTGAGAGGTCGTGTTTGCCATTTTTTGATCCTACAAGGATACGCCGGCTACGACGCTTGTTCCTTCGGCAGAGATAATCCGCAGTCTAACATCTAACGAGGTATCGCTCGGCGTGTAGTTAACGGACAGAATCTCAACGCCTGAAAGTCTCTGAGAAGGAGGGGACGCGTCCCCAGGCTGAGCCATCATTAGGTCTCTTACGCCGGCCTCGATTCGCAAGGAGACAAGCGCGTGAGCGGCCGACGGATCTACGGGGACAGGCCCAATCAGAGAAAGAAGCCCCCCTCCGGCGGTAGGCCGAAAGATATCAGACCCCGGCGTGGTTAGCAGCGCCTTCAGAACTCGCTGAACCAAGTAAGTAGCTTCAGTGACCTGCGGAGACGGGACAGCCGCCTCAAACGACACAACAGTGTTCTCACTGTTCTGGGTCGTAGAACGCAAGACGCTAACAGTCCTGATGGGTACACCGATCTGCGACGGAGGCACGTCGGCGAGGAGCCGGGTATCGCTCATCACGACGAAGGTCGGAGACCGATAGCCGTTGATGAGGATCGCGGAGGCCCCTGTGAAGTCCCGTCCCCTGATGTCCAGAGATCCTCCTCCTGAGAAGAGGGCGAGGTCGGAAACCTTGGCTACGTGCTGAAAGGCGAGGATTGGGAAGTCCATCAGTCCCACTCATTGAGCAAAGTTTTGAGAGCACTGACTGCACCTGGTTCGTCGATGGAGGCCCCATACAGCAGCCGCCGAAGTGCTCGGATCCTCTGGAGTTTACCCTCTGGGCGTCGAGTGGGCAGGACACCCGATGCAAAGACCTCTTCTTCTGCGACGCCGGGGACTTCGGTCGCCTCAACCAGCTCGTCAGGCTCCGAATCGATCTCAAAGATCGCATCCTCAATGCTGGTCAGGAGAGTCTGCCCCTGAACGGTGTTCGCGCTCGAGCTTGTTGTCGCCTCGGTCATGGCGCGCACCAAGAGTCCGATGACCTCTCTCGAGAGCGCGCGGATCTGATTCCTTGAGGACAGCTCGGTTACGACGGACTGGCTCATAGGGTTGACCTCAGCGCCTGAGAGAACTGCGCCAGCGATGAATCAATAGACCCTACGCCGTCTGCCGCATCTCGCGGGTCTGCGCTGAATAGCGCGCCGTAGTCTCCGCGAAGCATGGAGTCCGCTGCACGAACAAAGCCCTCATCTCGCAAGGAGCGCAACATCGTCTCGGCGACATCAACTACATCAGCAGAGAACTCAAACTGGAGGGCACGGAGTTCCCCCAGACGATCCTGTGCCGGGGGCGCGTCTACTCCCAAAGAGGAGAGTGCAGCCGAGGCATCGCGCGTCAGAGCACTGATCTCTGCGGCCAGCGCAGCCAGTCTACGAGCAAGGTCAGCAACCGATGGACGGTTCTGGAGATTGATCGCGCGCTCTATGGACTCGCCTCGTAGAAAGAGAAGCGGTGTAATCGCGGACTGGAACGACTCAAATTGTGCATAAGTCGGACTATGAAGCGTGAGCGTGCCTGACGGCAGAGACGCGCTAAGCGTGAGCGTCTTCTGGGAGATGGACACGACCTCTGCGGAGGACTGGCCTACGAAGACGGTGTCTCCTACTTGGATGTCCAGGAGAGATGGAGACACGGAAAGGGTGACGCTGGCTCCAGCGATGACTGACTTAAAGGGCACCGGACATGCGTTGGCCTCGGAAACCTTATACTTCAACAGACCTCTTCTACTCGACAAATTCAGCGCACCCAGCGATGAGACGCAGTCGATGACTCTCTGCGGGCCGGGCTCAGAGCCGAGGGCCTGGTGAAGCTTCTGAAGGACTGGCCGACGGGCCAGCTCTTGTACGCCCTCGTTGATGACCTCGGCAGACAAGACGTCCGAAACTCGCCGCTTTAGCGAGGTTAGCCTACGGGAAACCTCCGCCAGAAGCGCATTGATCCCTGAAAGAGAAGGTGCCTCGCGGAGTCGTTTGTTTACAACAGCTCCCTTGACTTCGGGTTGCAGCGCCGCCGTCACCTCTCGTAGAAGCGTCGGGATTGGAACAGGGTCTCCCTGTAGAGTGCGCTCGATCATCTCGCGCGCTGAGCTGGTATCGCCCGGGACAGGGCCGGGGACAAAATCAACCACCTCTTGCACGAGTTCGATGATCTTGCAGAGAATGGCGTGGAGCTGAGCCAGCTCCGAGAGAATTGGGTTTCTGTTTTTGCACTTAAAGTAGAGAAGGATCTGAGGTTCGGCAACCAGCGCCTGCGCGCACGCCGATCGCGCAAAGTCCCACTTACGCTTGCGCTCTTCAAACCCGACTACGGCCGCGCCAGGCTGGGTCTTCACCGCCAAGCGAGACTCGAAGTCCCTTGCTGATAGGACGACCCTACGAGACATCACACCACCGTGATCAGAAGGGTATTCAGATCTGGAGGTGCAGGAAAGCGATTTGCATGGGCAAGCCTGCGCTGGAAGAGGATCTCACACTCCCCGACTCCCACCGCCGTAATCGTCAGCGTCGATCCCTCCTGATGGACTGTCGCCACGTCTGTGTCGGAAGACTTCGCGCTGATCAGCCAGTCCTTCGGAGATGTGTCATCCCCCGACATGTACGGCGCACGGCGGCCGCTCGACAAGACCGCTACTGCCGTAACTTCGGCATCTTCTCCGACCGGTATCGAGAGCGCGTTGGACGAGAGATCCACATACGCGACGTACGGCCAGATGAGGTCGGTGAACCCTGTTGAGGGCGCATCCGGCACATATACCGAGAACACCTGCTCCCCGTAGGTCTCTACGACGACGTCGTAGCGCGCGTTTCGGAGCAGATCGAACTCAAAGTATCCGTCCGAGTCCGATACAACGAGCACCTTGTCATTCCCAGTTGCCGTGCCCGCGCTGATCCGCAAGTAGTCCACCAGCATGAACTCGACCGTCACATCAGGCAGTCGCTGGCCCGCAGCTCCGATGACGAATCCACTCACGCGGCAGAGATTTGACTGTGTGGCCGGAGGCCGCTCATCAAGGTTCTGCCCTCCGACATCATAAGTGCCGTCCGTACTCACGACGACACTTAGCTTCTTGGGAAAGCTAAATCCCGCCTTGAAGAAGCGCACCCAGTAAGTTGCGGCAGGCAGCTCGAAAACAACTTCTCCGTTCTCGTCAGTGTCACCACTGTCAATGAAGGAGGATCCATCCGACGTGAACACGAATACCGTGGTGGCATCCAGCGCGGTAAGGCGAGTCTCGTCTTCCGAGTCATATGTGTAGAACGTCACCGATGCCATCAGGACCTCCGCGGAAGAGGGACAAGTTCGAGTTCCTGTACCTCAAGAAGATCGGCCCCAGTTGCAGAAAGGTCGAAGAGGTCGACTGTTGCCGCGTCTGGGATCGTCACATTCCGAACAAGTGCGGTGCCCGAGATTGCAAGAAGCCCTTGGATCCCGCGCACTACATTGAATGAGACCTGGCCCGACACGTTGGATACCGCCGTCACGTCCTCGGCGACGAACCCAATCCCCATCTTGCGTGCTGACTCAATGCTTGGGCTAAAGCGGACGTAGACGCCCTTGAGGTAGTTCCCGCTTGCGTCAATGAACCTGCCGGTGACGAGGCAGGTGTTGTCTGTTCCGACATCCGGAGCATCTGGAACGTCGACGGACGACGCATGGTCGAATGCGAAGACGTTGTCGGTCGCAGTGTACGAAACGCCGTTGACCTCAAACTCCCAGGTCAGCGAGTACTCGCCCGCATCCTCTGGAGTCCATGGGGCTTCGTATACACCCGTCGAGGTGTTTGTCGCAGACGTAATGGTGTCTACGACGCTCCCGCCAAACGAGATGACCAACGTGGGCGTACTGTCGGCGTTGACGCGGAAGGTAGAGCCCGCGCTTGAGGTGAACTGAATCGTGAGGATCGAGGAGGTCTCGACGCCGACAGCCTTGAAGGTCATCTCAACTCCGAACGCTAAAGGTCAGAGTACCCGACAAGTCTCCGATGACAGCAGGAACATCAAGCTGCGACCCGTCAGGTAGTGGGCCAGCGGACACGGGCGGGTTCGTAAGCGCCGCAGTGCCCGTAACAGCCTCAAAACGAGTGACGTCTGTTTTGACGATCGTATCGCCGTCGCTTGCGGTGTAGTGGACAACGTGCCACCCAGGGGCAGTCGGCGTAAACGTCCCGAGGTACACCCGCGTCTGTGCGTTACTCAGAGGTGCGCTCTCGGTCATCGTCACAGCAGACGACGACCCCGTCTCGATCCGGATGACCGAAACCTCTACCGTGAGGCCCGAGGTCGGGTGGTAAAACGCAAGCGTATATGGAGTGCCGATGGTGGCAGTCGTCACGCATCCCTCCTCAGAAGGTCAGAGAGCGACCCTCCGTAAGACCCGTAGATGCAGTTGATCTTGGTGAACTTCAAGCCGTCGAAGGCACCGCAGAAGCTCATCTTCTTAGTAGGGCTGTTGTAGAGGGCCATGAGATACCACGGGAAGTCTCCCTCCTCGATGATTTCCTGCGGCATTCCCAGAAGTTGCTCTCCCTTGGCGACGCCCGGAGAGCCCGACCACTTTGCTTTCGGGACGGGAAGTCCCGGCAGCACGACGAGGTACGCGTAAGTCTTGGGGTCGCCGACAATCTTCAGTGCCGACTCTACGTCTTCTGGGATGAAGAGAAACGGCAGTGTAGGTAGCCCGGGGATGCCATCATCCAACTCGAACGTGTAGATCTGCGCGAGCAGCGGGCGAGTTTGAGCTTCTCGCTGCTCGACAAGATCATCAATCAGAAACCGACTCCAGGCCAGCCCGATTTCATCAGGATGGATTAGGCCGTCCAGATTCGCCACCGCCATGCTTACTCCGCAACGTCTTGTAGATCTCGGCTGCCGTGACAACTGCATCCTTCGCCAGCGCCGGACTCAGCCTCGAGATCATAGCCGCTACAGTCTTGGTGGGAAAGGGCAAGGATGCTGCGCTGACGAGAGAACAGACCCCAAGGATCTCCTTGACGGCCGAGTACTCGGCAGGAGTCAGAATCGTGGTCCGCTCTCCGCTCAGCGAGTAGATGTCTCCCGTTTCGGTATCGAAGATGGCCTTCTCGCCCTCGAAACCCTCCATGACCGCCTTGACTGCGGCATCCAGCGTCTTCTTCGCGCGCTTCTTTCCACCGATGAACGCAAACATGAGTCCTCCGAATGCAACGAGGCCCCGGCGGGTTGCGCCGGGGCCTCTACTACCTAACCGTTCAGATCAGAACGCGCCGCCGCCGCCGGCCGAAGCCTGGATCGGAGAACGAACGACCATGAACCGCTCGGAGGTGAAGGTCTGCTGCGCAGAGACAGGGTCGCTGTCGAAGCAGAGGAACTGCACCTGAACGCTCTTGTTGAAGTAGGCGGGGAGCTCGGCCCATGCCTCGAACCGACCGGCGCCCTGGCGGCTCATGTTGAACCACGAGGTGAACCCGGTCTGGTTGTTGTTGGACAGAGCCGAACCAGCCGACGCCGCGTTGTAGAGGGTCGGGTTGGAGCCGCCGCCGATCGTCTGAGCGAGGATGAGGGCCTGACCGTTGCCGAAGGTGTCCGGATCCTCGAGAGCGCCGGTCTCGCCATCGTTGATGGTGAGGCCGAAGCGAACGCGGAACGCGGCAGCCGCGGAGTAGACCTCGGAGGGCACCGAGGGGGTCAGACGGGCGTTGGTGGACACCTGGAGGGTGTCAACCACGGCCTTGATGGCCGCGATGTCAGCAGACATCGTCGCGCCCGCAGGAGCGCCGAGCTTGCTGTCGATCGCGGTCACGTCGCCAGCGATGGCGGCCGTCTCCGTCTTGATGGCGTCCAGACCGTAGGTGGCGTTGGTCAGCTCCTCATGCGCCTCGCGCAGGAGGTAGCCGGCCGTGCCAGCCGTGGTGTAGGAAGCCAGGTCCTCAGCCCACACGTCGGTGCCAGCCAGGTTGTCGTAGATCTTCTTCAGACCCTCGGCAACGCTGACGGGGTTACCGGCGATGGCGCCGCCCGCGAACACCGCGCTCACGTCGCCGATCTCGGTCGCAAGACCGTCCACGACGCCGTCGATGGTGTCCACCTTGGTCTCGATCGAGTCGACAACCGAGTCAACGGTGTCGAGCTTGCTCTCGATGTTGCCCAGGTCGGTGTCAACGCTGTCGAGACGGGTCTCGAGGGCGCTGAGGCCGTAGGTGGCATCCTCGACAGCCGCCTTGATCGCGTCCACGTTGCTGTCCACGGTGGCGAGGTCGCCGCTCAGAGCAGCGATCTTGCCGAACACGGTAGCAGCGGACGAGGTGTCAGCGGCGAGACCGATCAGGTCCTCAGCGGCCTCAGAAGCAGCCACGGTGCGGTCGAGCAGCGCGTCGAGACGGCCGCCGTCAGCCCAGTCACCCTGGAGCTCGTTGGTGTCGGCGAGGATCGAGGTGACGTCGCCCTGGAGCGAGCCAACCTCGGAGTCGATCGTGTCGATGAGGGACTTCAGCGCGCCGAGGCCGTCGGTGGCGTTGTCCAGGTCATCCTGAACACCGTCAACCTTGTTGAAGATCTCAGCGAGCGCAGCAGCGACAGTCGCCGGAGCAGAGATGCCCGAGAACGACTCACCACTGACGTCGCCGATCTCAGCGGCGAGGTTGTCCACGACGGTGTCCACAGTCGCCACGTCCGTGAGGACCTGAGCGATGTGGTTGGCCGGAGCGTACGCCCACAGCGGGATACGAACCGACTCGGTGCCGGACGTAACCACCGCGTAGTACATGTTGTCCGCGGTCATGTTCGCCGAGAGGACCTTGAGCGCGTAGAGACCGCCGCCCATGTCGTCAACGGACACGCCGGACGCGAGGGTGGAGTCGGCGCCGGAGGCGTCGTTGGCGACATAGACCGTGGCCGTCGGGTTGAGTGAGGCCGCGGACATCTGGAACGGCCAGTAGGCGTTCTTGCCAGAGGGAACGATGCGATCAAAAACCATGGTAGCCATGGAGAACCTCTCGTCTTGGGGGTCGAACGGAGGCGGACGCTAACTGCGTCGCTCTTGCTTACTGCTTACGGATCTGGTTCTTCAACGTCTGGTACGTGCTGAAGAACCTACACTCTTCAGTGGACGGCCACTTTGATTCGGCCTGGTCCAGTTCCTCTGGTGTGATGCTAAACACCCAGAACACGCGCCGACCTTCACGCTTCACAGACACGATGGAGTGCCCACGAGAGACGAGGTACGAGGCAAATGCCATGTCCTGGGTTTCAAACATTAGGAGAGGGCCGAGGAGAGAGTCGGAAAGAACTCGGAGATAAACTCTTCCGAGTGGAGACGAGACAACTCTACCGCACGGCGCCGTAGTTGTCTACTTCCCGTCCTGCCTTCGTACGCTATTAGTAGAAGTTCTTTTTCCTTTAAAAGTCTCTCCTCCTCAATGCGTAACAACTCTAACACATCACTGGCGATCGCATCAATCCGCAGAGAAAACTCCCCCGTCGTCTCGGTCGCCATCAGAAGTTTTCCTCATACGCTTTGTACTTGTCCGCGATCTTCTTCTTGACCTGGGACACCTTAGAGTCACTCCACCCGAGGGAGCGTGCAATTTCGCCGGTCGAGGAGGTCTGCTTCTTACCGCTTAGTCCGAAGAGGTAGCTGAAGACCTGCTGCTCCTCCGTGGTCAGCTCGTACGGCAACATCTCGACAATCTCACGATGGACGGGAGACATTTCCGTAAACGGGTTGAGGTCCATCCCTCCTTCTTCGCCACCGGAGGGGATCACGAAGATGTCCGGGCGCATCTCGAGCTTGAGGCGCTCCACCTTCTTTACGCCGATCTTCATCCGGTCTGCAATCTCGAGGCTCGTCGGAGGACGCCCAAGCTCCTCGGTGAGTGAGTCCTGCGTCCGCTGAAGCTCTCCAATCTTGTGTGCCTGTGCCTCGACGATGCGCGTAAAGTTCTGATGCTTCTTCACGAAGCGGTTGAGCCCGCGCAAGTTTGTCGTCACATGGGTCGTGATCTGCGCCCCGCGCGACGGGTCGTACTTCTTAAGCGCCTTGACTGTCAGCGCGCGAGCCTCGGCTTCGATGGCAGGTCGATACATGCGCGGAGGCGCATGGCGGTTGACCTGCGCAGTGATCACCGGATTCAACGAGTTCAAGAGGGGCTGGAGCTTCTCTGGGTTCTCGTTGGAGACCTTCCACTGCCTCCAGAGGTCAAGCTCGGTCGCAGCCTTTCCGGTGTAAGGCACGGCCTTGCCGGAGGGATCTTTCTGCTCCCAGGTTTCCGGGAACTGAAAGGGATCCTTCTCTGCCAGCTTCTCAAGCCTTTCCCGGAGAGTTCTCATCGAGACTCGACGGCCCTCTTTAGCAGCTTCGACGCTTGTTCGGCTGACACGCCAAGACGCACATTTCTGCCGTAGTGTTCCTTGTTCGTGAACAAAGAAGCAAGTTGACGGTACGCGCGTTCTGCCAGAACGTCGCGCGACTTAAACAGGTCGTCTAAGAGAAGATTGGTGTCGCGGAGGTTGAGGGTTTCCGCAGCAGACGAAAGTTGCGCCTCTGGTCTGCGCTGAAAGAGGTCACTCATCAGTGGGATCCTTTCATGGCTGCGAGCTGGTGAGCGGTTTGCAGGTCTCGTAGCTGACGGCTATTCCTACCTTCTTTTAGATCTCGTAGCGAGCCTCCCGCATACATCCCTCCTCCGAGAAGACCGATAGAAGCAAGGCCGCCGAGAGCCTTTTGATCTGGAGTAAGAGACGCAATGGACGCCATCTTGTCAAGTTCTGCAAAAAAGCCTTGAAACACAGCCCGACTGATCATAGCTACCCTCTCTTACCGATTCCGGTGATTGAAGTTACCCCTAACGCGCTGTTTCCGTCAATGGCAGAGACGTAGTCTTTGACCCTTTTTGCGCGCTCAGCACGCGGGTCAAGTCTGGTAGCCTCCTGCTTGTCGATTGTAAACGGATCTTGGCCCCCGGAGTGCCCAGTGTGCCTAAGCCCGGCATCCAAGATGTCCAGGAACTCAAGTTCTGTCCCGTAGTCGCTACGGCCGAAGTTTACCGCGTTGGAGTGGAAGCCTCCATAGTACTTTGCATCCGCAGGCAACGGCGAGGGCGGCGGAGGCTCGACGTTTACGACTGCTTTTTTTGTAGTGTCATACCTGACCCGTTTCGAGCCGAGGACCTCGGAGAACGTCGCAACATCTCTGCGCGTATACTCGTAGATCCACTCAAGCGGATCGGGCGCGATCTCTCCAGAAGACCCAGAGTCCACGCGAGCTACCTGCTTTGCGTAGGTGATGCAGAGCTGATCTACGGCCTCTTCCACGCTGTTTACTGAGAACTTGGAGTTCTGCACGTCATCGACGATCGCGCGCGTACCGAAGAACGGGTCGTAGATCTCACTCGAAATCCGCTCGGCCCCGTACGCATCCGACATCCAAATCGGACGCAGTGACTCCTCGACTGGTAAAATCTTCTCTGGATCGACTTGGCCGCCAAGGTCCGCCTCGAACTGCGAACCGGGCAGGATTAGCGGCATGTAACTAATAACATATTGTCCACTGTTATAGAAAAACCGTGTAAGCACGATGTCCGTCTCAGAATCCAGCGGTCCGAGATCGAACTCAGTTGGAAGCGCCGTGCTGATCGAGATCTCAGTGTTGTCTGTGTCCTCTACGCCGTCACTGGTATCTTGCGCCTCGACTGCCGTTCGGACCCATACAAGCGTTGGAGTTCCCGTCCACGACCCGGACTTGACGTCCTTGCCTCGGTAACGAACACTCTTAAACGTGGTGACGCTTGTCTCAGCCTCATCGCTGCTTGCATCGTAGGAGGCTCCCACTGCGGGAAGGCTGGTTGGGTCAATGACCTGCTTTGGAGTAGCGCCATACTGGACCTCGAACAGCTGCGCGTCGTTCAGAAGATCCTCGATCTTAGACCGCTTAAATGAAGCAGCGATCGCCGCCCAACCGAAGTCGAAATCTTTCCCACTTTCGGCTACGGTCCTCTTTTGACCCATCGGAATGAAAATCCCTTCACCACCAAGCTGTTGATCCGCTCGAGACGGGTCTTGGATCTCAAGGGTTCCTTCACGGTTAATCAGCGTCGAGAACAGGTCGTCGGTCTTGTCTCCCGTGCGATGTGACCGAACATGTGTCAGTCGAACCTGGGTCTGCGACCCCGCCTGAGAGATAGAATGAGTGACGGCCTGAACCATTCCCAGCTTAAAGCTTCGGTTTAGACGAAAGTCAGGGTTGCCTGCCTCCTCGGAGGTAATTACCGCGTCGATGACTACTCCTGGAAAGCCGCAGATGATGTGAGGGCTAAATGCAAGTGACACCGACGCCTGACGAGCCTGATACCGCTCATTCAGAAGATGGAAGTGCGCAATCTTGGGGGCGTAAAGGGCAAGCTCTCCAGTCTCGTCCGTCTCAGTCGTCGATGCTCCGGAGTCCTTGTTGATGTAGAACATCGTATCGAGCATGCGCTCAAACTTCGGCACGACTCCGCTGAACTTCTCGTGGTCGTAGATGATGATCTCGGCCGCACTGTTGAGGCCTTGGCTTTCGAGCGAAGCACGCCCGTTGATCTGCGGAGCGAAGATGGTGTTGCTGACTGCGGCGCTGTTCTCCGCAAACTCAAATCCGACGTTTAGAGACAGTCGCGAGGTTTCGCGCATCATCTCTCTTTGCGCTGTAAATGCTTGGATCATGTCGGGAAACATGACATTGCTGCGCGGAGGGGACACGAACCACACGTCAGGACGTAGAACAAACGAGTGCAGGCGCTCACGCGGACTCGTCGGACCAGAATCCAGCCTTACATCCTCAACGGTAGTCGGCGTAACCCCCGGGATGTCTGCGTACTGCACATGAACTGGATCGTTGCCGATTCCAAGGATGGAGTCGAAAAGGGGGTCAATTTTTTGACCACGGCCAATCTTAAGGAGCACATGAAGCAGAGGGGTCTTGGCCCCGCTTAAGATAGCACCGAATGTCCTCCAGTCCTCTGCAAGGATGAGATCCGAAGTCAGCAATTCTTGGCTGCTAGAGTAGATCGTGGCGTAGATATCCGGATAGGCAACAATCCGTGCACGGAGCTGTGCAACGTCGGTCACGGAGACGTCTCTCAGGCTCAGTCGATAAAGGGCGTTTCTGAGCCTCAGATACCAACTTCCTTGACCGTCAACACGCTCCAAGCCCTTCCCCGGTGCGTGCGTCTTATAAGGCATTCTCACGTTACCCAGCGCAGGAGCGTCTACCGGGCCCAGGATCTTTGCTTTCGTGACCTTGTCTTGGTCCAGGTATCTAAAGCGAATATCGATAGCAAGGCCTCGCTCGTGCGCCGTGAGTGTCTCGTCCCCAGGCGCGTTCTCTCTGTACGCAGACGTGATGTAGACCTCTGCCGGACCTCCCTTCAGAACTCCACGTCGAAGAGTGTCATCTACTATCTTAAGGAACGGAGTTACCTCGTCTACGAACTTCTTTGAGAGGGACAACGTATTCGCGCGTCCTGACGCCGCAAATTCGCTGAAGGTTGCGTCCTGTGACGTCTCTGCCAGTGGGATCGAGAACTCGGGTACGTCCCGATTTGGGTACGTTGGCTTAGTAAGGCTGACTCCTGGGACATACTTTGCCACAGGGTTCGGCACCATCGCGTACATGATGTAGTTCAGGACAATGTCTACGACCCGCCTGAAGGAGATGACGCTTCCCTCAGAGCCAATCTTGTTCCTGAGCCAGTCGGAGAACTGCACTGCATCGAAGATCTTCGCGGCAGTTTCTCCGGAGTCAGCTACGAGCGTCTCCAGCAGGCGTACTTGCCGCTCATGGACAGTCGTCCACTGATTGACTCCGTAGGTGTGGCCCTGAACGCCCACCAGTCTTTCGATAATCGCAAGTAGACCTCCCAACACACTCGAGCTGACGGGGCTGGCGGAACTTGTAGGTCCGAGCTGAGAAAGCTGCCGAATCATCTCGGAGGGCGAGTTGATGATGTTGTCAAACTCAGAGTCCAGCGTTGCAAGGAACCTCGAGCTGTTTGCTAAGATTGGATTATTTTGGTCATCGCTGGTAGTGAAATTCATGCTGTAGATGTAAGAGGTATCGAGGACGTTCGAGAAATCCATGCAGTTGAGGGTTACGGACCGCGACCCCATTCCAACTTTGCTCTGAGAAATGCTGAATACTTCGCCGCAAAACAGCAACCTGTAGTCGCTGTTGTCTGGGCTACTCTTTCCGCTGTTCTTGAATTTGATGTGGTCAAGGTAGAAGAGGTGGACAATCGTTCTTGGGAGGATCAGGTCTACCGTGTCGTGTGGGACGATGTCGATGCTTGCGGTCGCGGCCGTACCTACCGCAGCACTGACCGAGGCTCCGATCACGGGAACTTGGATCCCTTCGAGGTAGAGCCGCAGGTCAAGGAGGTAGCCAGGCGCAGACTGCATCATAGGATCACCGACATGATCGCCCCAATGGTCCCAGGATAGATAACCCCTGTCTCTCCACGAAGCCGTGCAGCCTTGCTCTCTTGGACGAGACGCTCTTGCTCCGCGTTCCTCTGTGAACGTGCCACCTTCTCCTGAAAGTCTGACCGCTGAGCTGCGCCGAGATTACCGGAGTTCGGATTCGTAATGCTCTCTTGTAGCTTCTTGCGGCTATTAACCACACTCTTCCCAATAAAGAACGTCGCAACTCCAAACGCAGCTCTGCTGACGATTCGGAGCGTTTCGGACACTTTCTGGGCCTTATAGTTTGCCCAGTAGTACGATTCTGCCTGCTGCTCGAGAGAATCTGCGCCACGAACCACCGGGCCTGGGAACGGGGTGACGTCGATGCCGAAGGCTGCAAACGCGGCCACTGACTGTGGGGCGTATAGAGCAGCCTGCCCAGCTTGCGCTAACTCCCTCTTACGAATCTCGAAGTCTATCAATGCCTCTTGCACAAATGGAAAATTTACTGGGTAGTTTGTGTACTCATCGGTGTTCTGGTAATAGTAGCGTGAAGTGCGTTGGAGGGACTTTAGCAGGTCGTCCGAAATTTCTCCATCGGTGTTTGAGCGCAGAATGACCGTCTTGGCTGCTCCGGGCTCGTCGGAAAATGCCAAGATTTTTGATCCAAAGAAGTTTGTTAGTGCAAGACCTTGCAGGCTTTCTACCGCCGATCCCTCAGCAAAGAGCGAGTTCCTTGGAGGACCGGACGCAACGTAATTGATCGGAATTACCAAGTTCCGCCCAAACAAAAAGTTTCTTGCTTCTCGAACAGTGTTGTCAATTGCCGCATCAATCGCATTTAGAGCGGATGCAAACTTGGACATGCCGGAGGGCTCTGCCCGAAAAGGAGACAGCTTGATGTTGGTTCGGCGTACTGACGCTGTCGAACTCTCCTCAAGTCGGAGCTGATCCTCTGGACTCGAGAGGGCGCCGACGCCCAGTAGGTCTTGTTTCTCACCAATTCGCCGCGGAGCCTCGTAGTAGATCTGCGAACGGACAAGCCTTTCGACGAATATAGAGAAGCTTACCTGGATCGTGTAGGGATCCTGGGCAGTGATCATTGAGGTGCAGTTGGTGATGTATCCGCGGATAATGGTCGAGTCTCGGCCGTCGGCGTATGTCAGCTCCGCAATTGAGTTTGAGGAAGCCAAGCTCGTTCCACGTAGAGACTGGCTGTAGTTTTCCCACCACTCCTTGTGCCACTCAAAGTCGGCTGAGTTCGGGAGGATGGCAGTGCAGGAGATGATCCGAGGCTGTTCTCCGAAGAAGAACGCGTAAGTGGCGCCGAATGTCGTGATGAACTGAGACTTTTCGTTCCGAGTCTCGGTTACGTTCTGAAGTAGGAAGTTATGCGTTGTAACAACCGGACGCCCGGTAGCGGGGGAGCTGGTGTTGATGAGTTGCGATCTTCCCGCCTTATCGACGATGGTCAGCGAGGCATGCGTATCCTTTGGGACCACAATCCCGCGCATTGGCCTACGAATGAAATCTGGGTTGTCAGTCTCAGCACGCATACCCCAGAACGAGATTTTATCTTCACGCTCTCCGAGGTCCGCACTTAAAAATCTCCTGCTCATGTCAACTTCGGCTGCATTTTGGAATACAGTTACGCTCATCGACGCACCACTGGAACACGGGACTGGATTAGAGCACTGATTGCTGAGTATTCCATCACGGACACGTACGCCTCCCTGGAGACGCGCTCAGCAACCAAGTTCCGTACTGCCTGCCGCATGAAGTCATCCGCCGCAGGATACTCTACAATGGTGACCTCTCGCAGCAATCCTCTTTCATCGGTAATCTTGAACTGTCGCGCAGTACGAGAGTCCGAGATGGCATCGAGAATCTGAACTGTTGACATGGTCACTCCTCCGGATTTTCAATTTTGATGACATTGTCGGCTTTCAGCTTAGTGTACAGCGAGTCAACCATCTCAGCGGTCTTGTAGATAGACAGTGACTGTCGCTCCATTTCGCTCATGCCGCCGTTCAAGAACTGCTCGGCCTTCCCGGACATGCCGATGCCCTCTGTCACGACGCCCGCAAGGGCGGAGCGTAACCCTGCCTGGTCGGTGGTCTTGATCTGCCCTCCCTCCGTCACCGCACCGGAAGACGCCAGTACCCGTGTCAGAGTTTCCTCGTCGAGTCCTGTCGCCTGCTTGGCCTCTGCAAGAGTGAGACCTCCCTTCTCTGCCTGCTCGAGCTGCTTGTAGACCTGGACACCAAACCCAAGAACACGCTCTCCCTCGGAAGCAGTAGACCCGGCGCTAAAGTCCTGCTTGGCAAGCTGTTCAATAGCTGACCGGATGCCTTGCTGGTTGCCCTCAACCGTTAGACCCTGCGCTGCTGCGGCAGTCACAAGGCCCTGGAGCTTCTCCTGCCTCTTGGCAGTAGACACCTTCGAGTCAATGGCTCCAGCAGCCTTGGAGATGGCCTCTGTAATCTCTTTCGATACCCCAGTCGCAGCACGATCGGCAGCACCCTTTCCGGTACGGCCCTTCAGCATTGTGTTCATATCCTTCAGGTCTCTTCCAGAGACGTTTAGGCCATACTTTGAATTTATCCTCTTAGCCGCAGCCTCAAACTCGTCGTCAGTGACAAGTCCAGAAAGCTCCTTGTCGATATCCTTTTGATTGTCCGAGTACAGCTTCAGCAGTCCGGATGCCTCTCCTCCCTCTGCCAGTCGAGAGACTGCCTCCTCGTTATCGGTATCGAAGGCCAGCAGGCTTACTCCTCCCAGGAAGGCATTCCTGGCGCCAAACATGTCTGCGTCGGTGAACCCCGCAAACAAAGAGTCTCCGTACATTGCGCGCTTGGCATCAAGTTGGAGCTGCTTAATGTCCTTCGCAGAACCCTCCGCGCCCTCTGTCCTTCCTACATTTGCTTCGGTGACAAGCTTGAGCCCGGCCTCTCCTCCCTGCTCTGCGATAAGCGCAAAGAGTTGGTCCTTATCGTAGGTGCGATACGTCTCCCCTTGTCGAAAACGGCCAAGTTTTAGGTCGTTAGCAAGGCGATCCATTTCCCGCTCAGTAAGAGCACCGCCACCCTCCCTTAGCCGCGCGACTCGATTTGCAATGTCTACTCCGGAAGCGGCCGCACGCGCACGCGTCTCATCAGTCATGGAGGGCAGAGCGTTGCGCAGCGCCCCGAAGTCTCCCGATACCGCGGATAGCCGAGCTGCATCTCCCACGCCGAGCTTCACGTTGAGCGTATCTGCTCCGCGAAGTCCGCTGATGATGGCATCTTGCATCGCCTTACTGCTGGCTCCGGCGATTACATCGTTGCCGCCACCAAGCATAACCCGCTCGACGTCCTGGAGACCCCCTACAATATCTCGGTAGCCTTCTGAGAACGGTTTTGTAAGCGTCTTTTTCGCATCCTCGAGGGTTCCAGTAATCTTTGTATAGGTCCCGCCTAACGTGCGCTGCTCTTTAAGTTCGGCCGCCCTGTCGTTAACACGCATCTCTTGAACCAACGCATCCATACGCTGCTTTCTCGTGTCCCTGAGTTTCTGGAGGTTGCGGACAGTTCTTCGATCCATGTTCAGCTGAGTTTCAGCGACCAGCTGGAAGAGATCTTCGTTTTCTCCCGCTCCAGCACCATGCTGTTGTTCTGTCAGCGACTTGATCATGCCGAGAAGCGCATCCTGCCCCTCGCCAGTCTCCAGCATCGAGGACATGATGTCCTGTCTACGGGCTACGAACGATGCCTGCCCCTCTCTCGTATTCCGCTTACCTCCCGCAATACGGGACATCTGATCCCGCGTCATCACGCCGGCAGACATCGACTCGAGGATTCCGCGGTCAACATCGCCCGTAAATCGCCCAGACTCGTCTACCTGGCCTGCGGCAAGAAGCATGGCGGTTCCAAGACCGCCGGAGAGGCCTTGCATTGTGCCCGAAAGCGTCTGCTGCGCGAGCATCTGCGCTGCTTCGAGCGGAGTGCCTGCGCCCGTAATGTCGATCATCTGCTCTGGACTCATCGCGCCCGACTTGATCGCGCCCATAAACTGCTCAGTCATCGCAGTCATCGTGCGCGCACCGCCGAGACCGGACATCTGCGCACTACGAGTCATTCCAGCCCCAGCGCGCTGCATGGCCGCAAACTGGTCCGAGGACATGCCAAAGCCGCGCATCAGGGTCATGCTGGCAGTGTTGCCCATGACATCTTGAGCAGTGTAGAAGCCCGATCCCCGCATGTCGCGGAAGATGTTTCCTGCCTCCTCCATGCTGGTCCCGAGCTTACGGGCCATCTCGTGCATGGTCTTTCCAAGCTGAGTCACACGCTTGGCAAGCTTTTCTGCATCCTGGATGCCTTGGTGCATCCCCATTTCGGTAAAGCGTTCCGTCGCACGGAGTGCATCAGACATCGACACAAACGGGTTATTTGCTCCAATCGCAGAGATTCCCCTTTGAAGGGTCATTAGGTCGCGCTGACTGAATCCTCTGCCGGTTCGCGGATCTCCAGACGCATTTGCGAACTGCATGTTTCCAAACATTGCCCCAACTTGATTGGCTTGTTGCACTCCCGACGCAGCGAGGCCCGCTACTGCGGAGGCGCCCATGAGCCCAAGCCCCGCGTATCCTCCTACCATACCCATCATGAGGCCGCTATCCGCGGCAGTTCCAATCCAGCCGGACGTCAAAATGGGAGCTCCCAGCAACCGAGACCCAAGGTTGATTAGCCCTGCGCCCATGACGCCTGCCTGTCCGGCTTCTGCCATCCCATGTACTGCGCCAATTCCTCCTGAGACTAAGGAGTTACCCATGTAAGCCCCCCCTCGATGCTGCGCATGAGGAGTGTCTTGGGCGTAGCTAAACGAGGGGGGGTAGTGAGATGAGCCCAAGGTGGGCTGCATCTGCTGCATTCCCGGGTTGGTGTACATAAAAAACCCCTGGTTTTAGGTCATAATATAGGTAAGGAGGTGCCTATGTTTTTGGCTCTTATTGCGTTCGCAGTGGCAAACGTTACCGCAACCACCGCCGCCAAAGTCCGCGAGGACGAGGCGGAGAAGAACGAGCGGCGGGCCTTTGCCGCCGCCTTGAAGGAGGCGACTGTCCTCCTTCAGGGGGAGAAGGTCAGCCCCTGGGCGGAAAGGGGCTACGAAGACAACGGTGCTCGATCGGTCGTTCTCCACGGGGTGGAGTTTTTCTTCACGCCCGCGGAGGTCTCGTGGCTGGAAACGGCCACGAGCGGGGGCACTGATTTCAGTGCTCCCGAAGTTGCCCATCTGTTGGGCAAAGGCCTGCTGCGGGCCCACGCAAAGCCGCAGTAGTAGAGCGGGGCCCTTCGGGGCCCCGCCTCTCAGCGCGGTCACGTTAGCTGACATGGACCGCGCTCTTTCTCATTCGAGAGCGTGAACTTACCCGTCTCTTTAGCTACCAGAAAAGACTTGATGATAGATCGCTCAAACCGCGCCAGCGGCTCAGCTCCCTGAGACTGAAACCACTTGTCGAACGCCTCGATTTCTCGATCCGTACGATCTAAAAGTTCTTTCTTTGTGGTCATAACTTCTCCGGAGGTCACATGGAGTATATCACCCTGTACAATCATGCGCGAAACGGCGGACTGCGGATCTGGCAGGTTGCCGTCGTTGGGAACGAGGTCCACACGCGGTTTGGTCAGCTTAACGGCAAGCTCCAGACCGTCGTGGACTACGGCATGGAGAAGAATGTTGGCAAGACCAACTACATTTCGGCCGAGCAGGATGCTCAGAACATGATGTCTCGGATGATCCGCGATCAGAAGCGGCAGGGCTACTCCGAGGACGCCCCGGCGGGAGATGTGGGGTTTGCTCCGTTTGCGGAGCTTCCCGACAATCTGGCCTTCTACAAGCCGCAGAACACGCTCAGTCCGGCTCTGCGGAAGAAGCTGGACGAAGGCATGGCGTGGGCTCTGCGGAAGTACGACGGCGAGATGATGGTCATCCAGCGTCGTCTGGACGGTTCGGTGGTTATGTACTCGCGGCGCATGCTGAAGTCGCACCACAACGAGGACATTCCCTGGGCAGAGCGGTTTCCGTTCATCGCCGAGGAGGCGCGTCGCCTGCCGGTCGGCACGATTCTGCTTGGCGAGGTCACGGGGCCGCACGATCACGATGATCGCTGGCTCGTGGCGCAGGTGATGAAGTCCCTCACCCCGCGCTCCCTCGAGCTTCAGCAGGAGCACGGGTTCTTGCGCTACCGTGCGTGGGATGTGGCATGGTACAAATACATACAGCTTCTCGGAGAGATACAGTATCGCTACAGGTACGACGTGCTCGAAGAGATCGCCGGCACTCACATCCTGGCAGCAGAGGCATTCATCGACTCCGACGTGGAGAGTGCGGATCAACTGCAAGAGATGGCCGCCAGGAACAAGTGGGAGGGCTTCGTCATCGTCGATCCCACGTCAACGTACGGAGATCGCGGCTTCAACCTGCGGGGAAAGGCCGAGCGGCCGTCAACCTGCGGCAAGCTGAAGCCCTTCTTCGAGGACGACTTCATCGCACGCTGGAACCCCGCGCAAGGAGTGGGAAGTCACGGGAGCGGCAAGTACTCGGGAATGCTCGGCGCAGTCGAGCTCTACCAGTACGACGCCGCAGGAGAGCTGCGATACATCTGCGAATGTGGCAACGGGTTCACGGCCGACTTCATCGCCAGGAACTCAGACCCCTCATGCTGGCCCAAGGTCATTCAGGTGCGCTACGAGTCTCGCACCTACATGAGCGAGGGCGATAAGTCCAACGCCCTTCAGTTCCCGCGCTTCATCGCAGAGCGCGGAGACAAGGACGCGGAGGAGTGCATCAACCCCCTGCTGTAGTACAAGGTCCCCGCAGATAACTGCGGGGCCTTTTTTAGCCTCCGAAGATGAATGCTTCCTTCGGATGTCCGGCTTGCTCTTTGGCAGCCTCCTCTGCCCTGCGGGATACCTCGGCCATCTCTTGTTGCTGCCTGCGATGCGCCTCGGCTCGCCTGCGAATCTGGTGAATCTCTTTGAGCTTCTCTTCCACTGCATCTTCCGAGAAGATGCGCTGCTCGATCAGCAGTGCCTTCATCGAGGCAAGGAGGTCATCGTGCGTGGTGGCCGCCTCTCCCAGCACCGCGTCATTGGCAAAGAGAGCCTGAACTTCACGAATGAGGCGATCAATCCCATCCGCCTGAACCTTCTCGAGAGTGGCAACTCGCTTCTCGAGCGCGATAATGCGTTCTTCCTGGGTCATGTCAGCTCCGCTCCAAGGATGACTTTGACTTCCTTCTCCATCTCAGTGACCCCCTCCTCCAGCTCCTCCACGAACTCCTCAATGAGATCGGTGGAGACGGGGGCTCCCTCACAGGAGATCTGAGCCAGAGGCTCAGGTACTCCATCACGCGGCAAATAACGCGTGCGAAGAATTTGGGCCAGTGTAGATTGGACCGCGGCGCGCTGTTTGAGTTCTCGAACCTGTGTCAGGACAAGGCCAACCGTCTTTGTTGCAGCAGGCATAAAAAAGTCCTCCAAATCAGGTATAACATACTTGTGAAGAAACTGAGAAGTCTCCGGAGAAATCGACGAAGTACTCACCGCACCCAGGGCGTACCGGACTGTTCGGGAAAGCTGGGTGTGATTTTTTTAGGAGGACTTCTCTTTCTTGCGCTTATCCCTGAAGTGCTTAATCGCAGGCACTCCGAGCACACCAAGACCTCCGAGCTCTACTGCATGCTCGAGGGAGTGGTTCTTGTGTAGGTAGTCTGACAGCGGCTTTGCGGCGCTGCGCACCCCGGGGATCTTGGCCCCCAGATGGGCCGCGGCCGGGGCAGCTAAGATGCCAAGACCGGCGAGTTCCATTCCGTGGCCGAGGTCTTCGTCCGAAGACGCTATCTTAAATGAGGCTTCTTTCAGAGTCGAGTTGCCGCGCTTGGCCGATTTTAGCGCGTTTCTGGCGTCGGACAGAGTTCCATAGAAGTGAATGCCCTCAGAACCTTTAGCACCGTGAAGGTGACTCTCTGTTCTGCCAAAAGGGCGCCCGTAGTCGCCGCGAGCGTCTGCTACTGACTCTCCGAGCGCAACTGCTTCCTCTCTCTGCTTCTTTAGCCACGTTTTACTGGCAGGGTTTCCTTTCTTGTTCAGATACCACCAACGGGGATCGGTGACTTGCCCTCTGTACTGTAGAATCGGCCTTCCTGCCTTCTTCTCAAGTTGTTTTCCGGAAGTCCTATTTTTAGCTGACCCGTCTGCCGGCTCGTTCTTCGGCCAAAGCTCGCGCCGAGCCCAGTAGTTTGCGCTGAACTTGTCGTTCGCGGTCAGACTTCCGTCCTTTCCGCGGATACCGGCAGAGCGCGTCAGGTAGTTCTTCTTGGCGGCATCTGAGTAGTTGTGCTTGTAGCCCTTCTGTCCAAAGTGGATCAGCTTGACTTTGTCCCCCTTCTTGGCGAGGACCATCTTCTTCTTCTCAGGCCGGTCGGAGTCGACAGGCTGATTGTATCCAGGGAACTTCTTGCCTCGGTACTCGACCTCGGCCTCTTTACCCATCGCGTTTGCGATGCGGGCCTTCTTGCCGGCGCTGTACTCCGGGTGCTCCCGCTTGAGGGCACGGTAGATCTCTTTGACCTTTTCGGGTCGATCTTGGCTTAGAAATGGGGGCATGTCTGCTGCTGTCTTTGCTACAGGTCTCTCTGGATTAGTGAGCTTTTTTGCTAAGTTGTACTCTGCTACGTTGTAGAGCCCTTTACCAAGGGCTCCTAAGCCAAACCCAATTGCTCCCGCTCCGACTCCTGCCTTTAGTCGCCTATTTACAATATCTGTAACTTCTGGGTTAAGAGAAACATTCTTGTTCAGTAGCGAATCTATAACAGACCTTGTTCCTGCGTTTTGCAAAATGGCGTAGTCTTTTACCGCCTGGGCGATAGCCTTTGATCGCGGCTCTGACCGAAGCAACGTACTAGTTACAAAGGGACTTCCAACGGCGGCCCCTGCCGCTGCGCCTCCGGCAACTCCGGCAGCGCCTGTTGCCAAGACATTATGAGAGTACGCCAGCCCTTTCTGCTCGGGATCCCCTCTGCCTGCGCCAATCCCGTAAGATCTTGCCGAGTCTTTGAGCCCGATTCCCATCGCCACTTGTGACCCATCTGCGGGATGAGGGACGCCCCCTCCTGTCTTCAAAATTGCAGGAAAATCGCCTGTTGCGAGTTTTTGGGAAACGAAGCCCCGAAATTCTTTGTAGGTCACGAAAGTCCTCGATTAGACTTAGAGCGATGAAGCTTGCTCGTAGAAGGCATCATTTTCACGTCTTTCTTTAGCCTCCTGCCGGAATTTTCTCAAGTTACTGAAAAGTGTCCCCTCAACAGGTCGATCATTGTAAAACATATGTTTGAGATTTCGTAGGCCCGCCACGTAATCTCCGGAGTAATGCTTCTTGCCCGCGTAGGCACCCAAAGCTGGGAGTGCAATTGCAGCCGGGTAATCTACAAGACCCGCCAAATAGGGTCGATCTCTTATGGCAGTGTCAACTTTTGAGCCCTTGAGCGGCATAGCTAGGATATTCATGTCTGAGATATCTTTGCCAACTCGACTCTGCTCGGACCGGCCCATTGCTGTAGGAACTGCTATGCCACCAGCCAAGGCTGTAAGCATCCCGCCAGTGTAATCTTTAGTCGTGGCTTTTCCAGAGAGAAGACGTACTGCGCGGTTTGGGTTTGCGAGCGCAGTAGATACTGCCGCACCCCCGAGTATGGCAGGATAGGCGACAAGGTTCAAAACGACGTTTCTTGCCGCAGCACTGGCAAGACTGTCGGCAGTACGTGGATCCTTGCCCTGAGAAATAAGTTTCTTTCTTTCTTTCTCCTTAAAAGCGACCATTTCTGGAGTTCTTAGCTTTTTTTCGATGAAATCAGAAGCCTTGCCGTATCCATAAGCTGCCCCCACTGACGTAGCTCCAATTGCGGCCGTTGGCACGGCCATGAGCTTGAGAGCTGAGCCCGCCTCACGTAGGCCCTCGAGCGTAGACGGGCTAAAGGCAGCTTTTTTCTCTTGCGGAGAAGTATACAAGGATCGAATCTTGTTTACCCCGGCCTTTATACCGCGCCCTGTCAGGGTTCCTTTTTGAAAAATGGCATCTTGTGCAAGATCTGCGCCTAAGAGCCCAACTCCCGCATATGGCGAGGCTCTTTTTAGCGCACGCAGACGTTCTCCCATTGAAATAGGGTCAGACTTATTTGGTAGGTCAAGTCTTAGAAACGGCGTGCCAGTCCGGTTGTCAAGAAGGTCTACGCTACGAAAATCCTTAAGAGGAATTGACTCTGGAACTGACAGGTCATTTACTGGATCGAAAGTTGGCAGGAAACCTGCCAACTCGTGCTTAATCCCAGGGTTAACGGATAGAAGTCCGCTGACCATGGGAAAGTCGCTAAGCGACTTAAGGTTGTCGCGCTTTGCCCTTACGCCGAACGTAACTCCGAGATCTCCTGCGAACATTTTGTTCGTAATATCGGAGATGGTTTTATCCGTAAGGGATGGGTTAAGGCGACGCAGCTCTTGGCGGACAGTATTCGGATCTTGGTCACGAATAGCCTGCATAAGGAGCTTAACATCGTCGGTAGATTGCGCCTTAGACGTTAGGCCCTTAACATCTCGCTCATACTTCATCTTATCAAGAGTTTGCGTTACCTCTGGTACTACACCGCCAGTAAACACATTTAGCATAGTAGTGAGGTTTTTCTTTGCTGCCGCTACCGGATCTGTAGCCATCTCATCAAGACGGCCCTGTATCATTTCCAGTTCACTTTTTGGCGTTCCGTACATAGCAGTGACGCGAGGCGTCTGCGCCATGTAAATCCTCTTTCCCGCCTCCTGCATGGCAGGGCGTGCCTTTTGCATCAACTGCTCGATTTTATCGGGAGCGATGCCCTCGCCCATTAGCACCTTAGTTGCTCCGCGCTCTATTGCGGCAATTGAGTCGAACCCTTGAATTCCTCTACTACGTGCGAGGTCCATCTCCTCACGCGCGGCAGTGGTCATTCTCTCCAACAAGTCGTCTGACGGCTGAAGTCCCGCGTCCATGAGATGCCGGTTAAACGCATTTGCAAGCATCTTTGAGTTTAAGCGATCAGCAAAGCCAGAAAAGCGTGTATCAAGGCCAGTTACCGAAGGGTCAGGCCCCCCTCCCATAATTGCAGCTGCCGACGACGGAGATGTTCCGTGATACAAAACTGCATCAGGCGAGCCCATGGTCTTAGCAGTGCGAAGGTTAGCAGTGGCTATGCCAGTTCCGGCCAGCCCCTGGGCAATCCTTCCCAAAAGTGGCTTATCTGCGGACTGGTTTTGCTGTTCCGTCGTAGAGGGTGCCCCTGAAATCTTAACGAGGCTTTTTTCAAATCCGTAGCGCATCACTTCTTCCTCAAGCTTGTGTTGGCGGCCAGTCCGTGAGAGCTGTACTGCTCTCCCTTGCGTGTGGCTTCGCGCTTCTTACGGGCAGCGGCGGCAAGTTGGTCTTTGCCTTCCTCCGTCTTACGTAGTCTATCTGCTTTTTGCTTCGGCAGATAGACTCCACGTCCGCCCTGTCCGGGCTTATCGCCGCCAGTCCAGTTCCAGTCCTGCTTCGTCCACTTCTTGAGCGAGTTGGTCGAGGACGTGGGCTTTGAGCCGGAGTAGCCGCCGCCCTTCTTCTTGTAGATCTGAGTCGCAAGTTGCATCGCGCGTGCGGAATGCTTGCCCCCCATCTTGGCCTTGGCCTCTGCCTTGGCTGCTTCCCACTTCTGAGGATCAGTCTTTGTTGCAACTGATGAAAGCTTGCTCAGCCCCATCCTGAGAGATGGGAAGCTTGCCAACTTTGAGAACCACTCCGACTTCTCAGCGTCCTCCCATGCCTTGGCAGCGGTCCGGAATTTGTCCGCCGCGCTTGGATCTGGATTTCTATCGGGATGATACTTCATCGCCGCTGCTCTATACGCCGTCTTGAACTCTGCTTTTGTCTTCGGAGGCTCCCCGACGCCACCAAGATCTTTCCAAATATCGCTTGCGTTGCGCTGCGTGCGGCCGGCAAAAGATCCTTCTCCTCTGTACTGGTTTTTGTGCCTGTACTGGTTTTTGTACCTGCTCCACCAGTCTTCGGTTTTTTGCTCGTAATTTTTCCAATATTTTGACTGTTCTTCCCGCCACCGATCATTCGCCGCCTGTCTAGCTCCAATACGGTCAAACTGATGGCCTAAAAGTCCATAAAAGATCCCGCTGCTGATACCTCTTATCAGCATGGCCCTGCGGCGCCGCTCTTCTACAGATTTGCGACGTTCTTCTGGGGTCTTAGCATCTTTGGCAGGCCTGATTCGAGGATCAAACTTAGCAAAAAGAGCGCCCCCGCTGGCACCTATTCCCAGGCCAATAAGCAATCCCTTGTGAAGACTAAGCGCCTGCCCAATGTCCGTTTTTACAGAAGAACCAGAAGAAGTTTTGATGAGCGTGTGTGCATCGCTGTACTTGGACATGGAGATTTCACTTCTGCCAGTCGAGAGATGCTTCGTCAGTTGAGATGGGACCGCCGGAAGCCCAAGTGTAGCAAGTTCTTGCCGAGTGGCACTTGAACGAGTGCATGTGGCAGTATCCGAGGTAGCCGTCTTCTTGCACCATGCCTGGCATGCAGTCTTGCATTCTTGGCGAAATGTCAAAGGCAACGCAGTTGGCGCACTTCGACCTCTTGGCGACAGCGGGAGTGGTCTTCCAGTGCTTTGCCAGCCGCTCCCAGTAGCTTTCGTCGGAAAGGTTCAGCGGTCCGTACTGAATGTGCTCGGCCTGAATTGCCTTGTTGCGGTTCTGCGTATTGATCTTGAGATCCTCAGTCGCCGTTGGGCAGGCAGCAGCCTGCTTCGATCCACCAAGCGGGTATCCGCAGTTAGAGCACCTCTCGGCACCAGCGTGATTCATGTGTCCGCACTTGGGGCACTTGATCTGTGCGGCAGAGAGTTTGACCAGCTCGAGCATGAAGCCAGTGAGTAGTCTCATGATGGATCCGTAAACTTGGTGCGGTTGGTCTTGCGGCTAACTGCGCGCAAGTTGGAGTGCCCGTTTCCGCCTCCCTTGGAAAGAGGCGTCTTGTGATCGACTTCGCGAGGATCACCCTTCTTTAGCCCAAGCTTTCGGCGCGCTTGGTTTCGAAGACTTCGGTTCTCCACCTGCTCAGGCTTGGCATGGTACTGCTCGTACTCGCGCTTGTAGTCGCGTGGAGCCCGCGCGAGCTTTAGCCGCTCCCCGGGAGGGCGCATGTTTGGGCCGAGCACGGTCTTGACCGCGTGCTTGTCGCCGACGTCTCCGATTACGGCGTAGCCTCTCCCACGAGAAAGAGGGACGTGGTAGGTCTGTCCCTTGCGCAGTTGCATCTGTCGAAGCTTGGCACGGAGAGTGTTGACCTCTGCCTCCGCTCCCGGCGCACGCTCTGCGATGCGGTCCTCTACGTGTCCGCTCTCTTTCTTCATCGCGTCACTTGTGTAGACGACGCCGATGTCTTTGTAGAAGGAGTCTTTCGGGAGCGTCTTCTTCAACTGCCGAAGTTTGCGCTTTCCAAAGCGATCTGTGGCCTGCTGGTAACTGGCGTCGATCTTGTCGTACGCGTACCTCGGGAGCGCCACAATTGTCGAAGGGCGGCCATCAATGGTCTCCGAATCACGCCAGTATACGCCAGGGACATCGGCGTACTCCTGGAAGCCCGAGAGATCTTTGACCTCCTCGAGCGGAACCATGTAGTCGATGTCGCTTGTCTTCTTGGGGATCGACAGGCGCCCACTTCCAACGATGGTCCACGTTCCGCTATGCGGCTTGCCGTCGATGACTGGATTGGGGAGTGTGTCCTTGAACGACGCTGCTGCCGTCTTGCTCATCTGCCGGTACTGCTTGATGTGCTTGCAGTCCTGCTCTTCCCCTGGCTGCGCTACTGACCTCTTGTACCGCCAGTCGTTGCAGGTACAGCCCAGCCGCTCCGACCCGCGCAGCTTTGTGATCTCGTACGACTTGCCGGCCTCGCCTGGAACCGTACCGACCTTCGTGCCTGTCTTTAGCCGATTCATGTTGTCGGCGTACTGAAGCAGCTTGGGGTCCGTCATCGGATCCTTACCAAGCTGCTGCACAAACGACTTGCGGGCTGTATTGGCTGTAAACGAGTCCCAGTCCTTCTTCTCCGAGGACTGGAACCGCTGAACGCGCCGCTCGGCCTTGGCCTTCTCCCGGCTTTGCGCTCCCGCTTCTTTGCTGAAGTCAACATAGAACGGGAGCGGCATTGATCTCTCTACGCGGTGATGAACGCTCGGAACCGTGACTCGAGAGAAGATCCTGAAAGAATGTCCTTCAGGATGTTCTGAAGAGGGTAGATGGTGAGGCCCTTCTTCTCTCGCGCAGTTCGAGCGTCGTAGTTCCTGCTCATCATAACCGTACGAGGGTCGGTCGGGCTATACTTCGCGTAGATGTCTGCGTTGCTTCCGATCTTGCGCCACCACCAGGCGAGCGTCTCAGCAGCCTGATCGATGGTACTGCGGTAGAAGATCGAGTCTCCGATCTGATCCAGGCGATGCGCGACGCCGCAGTGCGGGCAGACGACGATTCCGGTGTCTTGGGCGAGGTCTCCTGGGATGAGGCCGTCACACCCACGCTCGCTTGCCGAAGGAGCCAGCGTCCGCTCAAACGGGCTGAGCTTCTTTTCCGAGGCATGGCGCCGACAGATGAACAACATCTCGTCGCCTCCGCCGTGAAGACGCTTGCCCGACTCCCAGAAGGACAGCGAGTACGCGACCGGCTTCGTCAAGGAGCGGTCAGACCTGAACCACATCTGGATCTTGAACTTGGACTTCTTTGCTGCCTCCTCGGCTGCCTTGATGTTCTCCGATTCAATCTTTGCCGCGATTTCGGTGCTGATCTTTTGCAGATTCATCATAGGGACGCTCCACTTGCAATGCTGACGTAGACCCCGAGACCCTTATCTCCAGGCTTCTTGGTTACCTCCTGCCCCGGCATGTCGCGCGCTCCGCGCAAAAAGGGCAGCCGGACCCTCTTCACAATGCGAAGGCCGTCCTCGGTCTGCACCGTGCGCTCGGACAGGATTGGAGAATCGGGCAGTCTCTCCTGGATGACCGAGATCTTCGGCGTCGTGGGAGCACTGGGCAGCGGAGCAGGGGACGGCCGCTTGTTGGGGTCACAGAGCATCGGCCCGATGTCCTCTGCGATAGTCTCCAGCGGTCCGGTAAAGATCATTGTCCAGACGAACGCGGGCTGGCCTTCTCGTAGGAAGTACTCCTTCCTTACGGAGACCACATACTCCTCATCTTCGACGAAGCGAAGAATGTCGACGAGGGCACTGCCCCATGCGACGTTGTCCGTGACACGAAAGTAGGCCTTGTACTGGGAGTTGACGTCGTCTCTCTGTTCAGAGACCAGCTCGATATAGCTCGAGCGTTTGAAGTACGACTTCAGCATCTCACCATCCTGTTAGTGCGCCATTGATCAGCTTGTAAAGGTCGTCCAGAACGGAGCGGCCCTCATCGTCGTTGGCAGTCTTTTCGGCAGGGACTTCCTGCCACACCAGGTGCTTGCACGGCTCGCCGCCGGCAAGCTCGTCCATAGACAGGCCTTCCGGCTCCCCGCCTTCACGCGGGTAGGCGCAGCAGATGTTCTCCTGACAGATCTGCGGCTGACACGACCCGTGTCGCTCGGCGCCGATGAAGTGGTACGTGCAGCCCGGCGGGATGAAGTCGTGCACCCTTGGGTAGTCTTGGCAGAACTGGGGGCGAGTCGAGTAGATTCCGCAGCGTCCGATGCAGGCCATGTCAGGTCTCCTTGATTTGGAAGGCGATTGCCCTCTCAAAGTCTCGGATCATTGTACTTCTTGAGCTGCTGCACAGGAACACAACGTCTCGAGGAGTCTCTGGATCGACATACACAGGTACGCCGAAGGCAGCGCCTACGTTGACACGCGGAACCCACTCTTCAAGGAGGTCAGGTGTCGAGGTGACTACGCCCGACACAAGAAATCCCCCAGCCCGCGCAGACTCCATCATTCGACAGAGGGTGACAACGCCCTCATCGCGGCCATCAAGGATGTCCAACTCGCAGTGCTGTCGAATGACCTGGTAGGGCGTAAGGAGGCCGCTGTCGAGATCAACGGCATCGTCACTTTCCGCGACAAGTCGAGGAGTCTCTACCAGCAGGTCTTCGCCCTTCTGGTAGAGAATGCGGGTCGGCTTGTCTTTTGCAGCGAAAAGAGTCTCGATTGTGCTGAGAAGCACTTGTACTGTTGGGCGAGGAAGCGGGACCGCTTCGCTGGTGATCACCTTACGCCGAGGCTTGAGTTCCACTTTGGGCCTCCCTCTTCTTCAGCCACTCGATGAAGTCGCGCACCATTTGACTGATCGAGAGGTCATGGACCTCGGCGTAGGTGCGAAGAAACGCGAGCTGCTCGTCAGTTACCCGGACTTGCAGCCTTTTTTCCTTGGAGACGGGCATGCCTACACCCGGTATTCGCCGTTGATACCGATGACGCCGGAACCTTCGACGACTGCGAGCACATCCTTCAGGTTCAGAAGGAAAAACTCGCAGTCTCGATCGCTGCCAAGCAGATGACCGACCTGATTCGCAAAGCGCAGGAAGCCTCGGTAGATGACCTTGTCACCGACCTCGACGCCAGACGGACCGACGTGTGGGGCGGTGAATGCCACGATCTCTGCCACACCTTCAGACTTGACGTTCTTGTCAATGTCCGTCGGCAAGTAGATTCCGGAGATGGTCGTCGTCGAATGAGGCGCCGTCTTACACAACGCCCAGCCTGGCATGGGAATCAGCGTCGTCATCTCACACCTGCGCAAACTGAGGAACGTCCGCGTCGGCACTCGGAACGTGAGAAGGGGTAGCCTTGGCGACGGCATTACCTCCTTCAGGAGGGGCCGTTACCCCCTTCGGTCGCCCGTTGCTGTCGAACTGCTTGTCCGCGGGAACTGCCGCAAGCTGCTCAAGGAGCCACTCGGGGGCACGCTTACGACGTGCATTGTCGAACAGGCCGTCCATCGTGTCGGCCCAGTAGACATCGGGCCCACACTTCCAGACGACGATCGCGCGGACCTCGCCCGACTTGTCCACGACCTGCGCCTGCATCATGCTGACGTCAGCGGTCGCGATCACCTGACGGCGGACTGTCGGGTGATACTGCGTCTTCTTGATTCCGTTTGGCGTGCTCATTTGTGTTCCTCGAAGGTACGAGTTTGGAGATTCCGGGAACGATGACTGCCGGCAGCCGGCAGCCGCAAGTGTAGACAGGGGTCTCGGTCTCAAAGTCGATGACGATACGAATTTGCTGCGTACAAACCGGACAGATGTCTCGGTCGATACCGCGCAGCTCAGGCAGGTCCAAGATCATCACGCCGCTCTTCTTTAGAGCGTTCATGATGCAGTCGAGCTTGAACTCGATTCGAACCAGCGAGTCTTTACTCATAGGTCATCGTCGTCGAGATCGATGGCGGAGGGGGAGCCCAACTTGAAAGGGTTCTTGATCCGGACGACGTCATCCTCGTCGTCCTTTTGAGGCCCACTCTGCTTCTGGCCTTCGTACATTGCTCGGAGGCTAACTGCGCGCGCAGGCGTCAGCGTCGCAGGATCGACGTCCTCCTCTTCTTCTTTCGAAGGCTCCTCGTCTCCCTCTCCCAGTTGCTCAAGGAGAATGGCGGCCTGCTCTTCCGTGACCGGAAAGCGGAACTCGCCTTTCGGGCCGTGCGCAAGGACAAACAGCCCTCTCTGCTCTCCCGAGAAGGGATGGATGTCCATCAAACCAAGTAGTGCGATCATTGCTTTCTCCGTGCGGTCTTGAGCTTCGGCCCCTTGCCAGTGCCGATGCCCTTCTCTGCTGGTTTGAACTTGACGTGCTGCATCTGCTTGAGACTCTCCAGCCGCTCGTGCATGGACTTCTTCTCTCGATCCACGGTCGCCTTGTTGACAAGGTTTTGGTATTCCTTGAAGGCTTCCGTTGCCGATTCCCCGCCGAGGGCTGCTTGGGCAACTGCTCGGGTCTCTGCGACTCGCATGGAGGTTCGAGACTTCCAAACGATTAGGTGCATGGCCTCGTGAAGAGTCCCGAACTTGGGCATCGGACCCTTGTCATAGATGACATTGGCGCGTGCCCAGCCGACGGGAGAGTTCAGCCATTTCCCAGCACCTCCATTGTGAGGCCCTTGGTCACGCGCTCGAGGAACCACACGAGATTCTGGGTGACCAGCTGGAAGATGGGAGAGGACAGCTTGCGCACATGGCCCAGTCGCTTGTCGAGCGCCGCCTCGTTGATGTCCCCGTTCACAATCGTTGCGGGCCAGCGATGTCCATTGACCGCAACGATGTGGAACGCGAGTGCCCACTCGTTTGAAGTCCGCAGGAACACGCGCGCCGTCGTCTCCTTGTTCTTGGAGAGCTGTGCATCCACAAACGCCTCTTCCTGGTCCGTGACGGACCGGAAGGTGACCTCGAGCTTGCCCGGAATGATCGGCACCGTCTGAGAGACCTCGCCGTTCACGAGGTACTGGCCAATGTCGATCGGTTCACGGATGCGCGCCTCGACCGCGCGACGAATCTTCTCGGCCTCGTCCACCGGACCCGCATCTTTCTCAGGAGATGCGGCAACCACCTCTTCCTCATCTTCCTGACTCGGAGAGGGAGGAGGAGGCGCGTGCGCGATGGCTGCCAGTCCGGCAGTGGTCTGCGACGAAAGCTGAGTCTTCTGGGGCTTCTTGCTTTCCCAGGACCGCTGGGTGTCCTCAAAGCTCGGAGTGTTGGTCAGATCTCCGGGGCGATCCGGCACCTGCGATGCCTTTGCCCGCGCGATGACCTCGGCGTACTTGGACTCCTTGCCAGGAGGAGCATCGTGAAAAGAGACGGAACCCTTGTTTGTCATTTGTTTTCCTCTTCCAGTAGTGCCGCATAGCTGCGGCTTTTTGCTCTTGATTTTGGCGAGTGCGTCTCTACGTCAGTCGGAGCTACGTCGGGGCCGCGGTAGTAAGAACCACCACTTCCTTGCGCGTGCTGGGTGGCGTCTCCCTGCATCCACACAGGAGAGCGAGCGACCCCGTAGGACCGAGTGCCGCACTTCACGCATTGATGGATCTTCTCGCCGCTGAGCGGAGTCCGCACAGTGAACTCGGTGCTGCCGCACTTGCAGACACGCTGAGTCTTCCGGCGTGGCTTGACGCCGCCGATCGCCTCAATGATCTCGTCTGCCGCAGAGCGCATGCTCTGGGCAACCGGCTTGGCGGTCTGCTCTTCTTTGTGGAAGTCTTCGAGGCGCTCCTTCTTCAGGAACTCCTCAAACGGGTCGTCTTCTTGCATGACCCGTTTGTACTCACAGTTGTACTCACAGTCAAGGAAGTTTTAGCACAACAGTCTCATTCATCTGAGCAAAGGCCGCAGGAAGTCCGCTTCCAGAGAGGATTTCTCTGCTCTCCTCTGTTCCGAAAATGTGTAGAACGACTTCCTTGATGTTGGCGGCGGTTCTTAGGATGCGGATCTCGATAAGGTTCGGACCGTCGGTGTTGGTGTAGTCAACCGTTACATCTTTGGTCAGGCTAACTGCGGTCGGGGTCAGGTTGATCCCCGCTCCTCGCGGCGTCTCAATGTCAGAGTAGCAGAGCTCTGCCCTGATGATGACTTCCAAGGAAGCGGACGATCCGAGGACTGACTGTGCCCACGTACGCCCTTGGGGCGCGCTTCGGCCCTTCGACGTTGCGCGCACAAACTCATCCTCTCTCTCGTAGTACGGCCAGAATGTGATCTTCCGCCTGCCGCGCGCAGTTCGGTACATCGTCTTGAACGGATTGGTAGAAGCACTCTTCCACCAGTCCGTGACCTTTCGCACCCCGTCCAACAGCGCGACCATCTCTGTCACTGCACCGCTCTGTTCCGGTGCCGGCTTTCCGAGTCGCGCCTCTCGCGTCACCTTGGCCTTTACAGCCAAAACTTCCGGCACGCCGTTGAAGGTTGACTCTACGACCTGTGCGACTTCTTGTCCGGGCTCAACGAGGATGCTGCTCACTTCTGTCTCCTGACAAACGAGCGGAGTAGTTCGACAAGTCCCAGAGGGTCGTCGGCAAAGTCAGCCGGCTGCACCGCACGAACAATCTCGTTTGGGCCTATCCTATAGTCCATTCCGACCTTCTTCCACCCGTTCGGGCCCCTGATCTCGGCTCCTCTCCTTGCAAAAGTGTCTACTTTGCCGAGCCTACGCGCATAGGCGGCGACAGTCTCTCCCGGAATCGCTACTTTTTTCACCATGCCTACTTGCACCTTCGAGAAACCTTCATATACTGTTTTTGCCCGCCAAGTAGCGTGCGCACAAAAGGAGAATAACATGGCCCGTGGACGCGTTGGCTCACTGAGCCTCAAGACCTACTTCCCCGACACCGGGGACCAGATGGAAGACCCCAAGGGGGGCGTGGTGTGGAGCTGCGTTCGCAGCAACACCTTCACCGACTCCTCCGGCGAGAAGATCCTCTACGGCCTTCTGATGGGCAAGACCAGCGATGATGAGGTCGTGTACGAGCCGATCTCGTCTCTCGACAAGAAGTGGCTGCACGGCGTTCAGACCATTCGCCGCGAGATCGTCGAGGGGGCGTGGCGCGTCTACAACTGGTCCGATGAGACCGGCACCTGGCGTCAGGTGCGCGAGTAACTCTCTTGGGTGAGATCCCGTGCCTGCTCCTCAAACAACGAATGCAATGAGCGTTCGGTCATAAGAGGGAATAGGCAGCAGCCGTAGCCATCGTCCTATCACTGGAGAGGACCATGTGGGATCTCACCACACTCGAGAGACTCAACGATGAACGAGTTCAGTACCTCAAAAATGTCCGAGAAACTCGGCATAAGAATACTGCCGAAGGTCTTAGTCGCAGAACCGAACTACGTACTGATCGCGCTGAAGTGGCAACATCAGCACGACATGACCGGAAGCAATGAAGCCTTGCTCGCTGCAAGGCACTTCGCGAAAGTAGCAACCGAGTTGGGCCAGGCCGAACTACTGGATGACCCAACTCTTGAACTCTGATGGAGAACTCATGGACACGACACTCAAGGCAGTCGAAGATGTCATCGCGCGGCTGACGGCCGAGTTTGGCCTCGTCAGGTCAGGTGAGCGCGGCTACAAGGCCGCGCACAAGCGGATGCGGAAGGCGAGCAACGAGCTGACGCACCTGCTCGTCGCGCTTCGAAAGGAGAGCCTTACAATCTCAGCGGGCGAGGTGGCCGATGAGTAATCAGCTCGAGATCCGCCTCTACTCCAAGGAAGACAAGAACGGGGACGAGTACTTCATTGGAAGTACGGACATCCCTGCGATGGTCAACCTCGCCGACGTCACCTTCGTCTTCTTCCTCCCTCCCGAGGGAGAGACGAAAGGTGTTCTGAAGATCCGGTCTCGTCAGCCTCGCCCTGTGCAGTCTGACGACGGCCATCAGAGCTAAGTACCGGGCGCGTAGCGCCCCTTGTTGGGGCGTCGACTAACGGCAAGTCACCGTGCTTTGAACTCGGCCATCAAGGTTCGAATCCTTGCGCCCCAACCACTGTTCTTTGAAATTTAAGTAAAAACCTGACATAAGAACTACGGTGGCTCCTCGTAGCTCAGCTGGATAGAGCATCGGATTCCTAATCCGAAGGTCACAGGTTCGAATCCTGTCGAGGAGGCCATTTTTTCCGGCATAGCTCAGTTGGTAGAGCAACGGACTGTTAATCCGTGGGTCACTGGTTCGAGTCCAGTTGCCGGAGCCATTCATGACGTTCCCCGCAGAGGGCCGGTCGTCCTCCCGCCGCTGATGCGGACTGTTAGCCGTCCCTGTAGACGCTAAATGGCAGCGGAAGACCCAATCCGACAACAACGAAGTCCGAATCGCCTTTCCTCGGTCACGGAGAGGCTACTTGTTGCACCGTGAGTACACAAAAAACGGCGCCGCCCCCAGCGAACTGATGCAAGGGCCCTTGCATCTATGGGAGGGCTGACCACCCTGGCCGCCTGGAAACGGCTAAACGGTCATCATGGGGACATAGCTCAGTTGGGAGAGCACCTGCTTTGCACGCAGGGGGTCACGGGTTCGAGTCCCGTTGTCTCCACCACGCCTTCCCGCAAGGGAAGTGGTGGAGGGTGAACAGGAAACTGTTCGCCCCTGGGTCAACCTGGACCCCCGTACAGAGATGTATGGAAACAGGTCGTTCTGCTGCCTACGCCCGCCGGGCAGTACGAACGTAGAATCGGCGGGCACCCTTGGGGCCGACAGGTTTCGACGGGGTATTGGATAGGGATTCGGCGTCGCGGCGTGGCTACCGGCTTGACGGTGGCGCAGAGACAACTGCGAACAACACCAACGCTTTCGCCCCGGTCGCTCTCGCGGCCTGAGTGAAAGTCTGGGGACTACGTGAGCCCCAGCGTCAGGAGTGAGAGCTGACTCAGCTCATTCTTGGCGTATCCTCTGAGTCCTGGGAGTGTGGGGGAAGTCATAGCGCCTCCTCATTCAGCATTGAGCAACCAATGCAGCCAGCCGGAGTACAAGCCATCCGGGGCAAAAGAACGTGCGACACCTCGGAAAGACGGAGGACACCCGGCCCGCTGGGTTAAGCACGGGCAGGCGACGTAACTGATGAACTCAAAGATGCTTCGGACGTGGGTTCGATTCCCACCGGCTCCACCATCTTGTACAATGACTTGCGGAGATGAATACGATGAATTCGGACCGTAAGAAGACTGAGAAGCAGATCCGTGCGGCGGTGAAGGACTTCTCCCGTGCCCACGGGATTGACCCGAAGAAGTCCGTGCTCATCGGCGGTGCCGCCATGTATGTACACGGACTGCGCGATGACATCAACGACGTGGACTTCCTCAACCCCGACCTGCCCGACTTCACGAAGTCGGTTCATCGAGGATTCGAGCTGGACGCGGGCCCCGGTTCGCACATGCCGGGAAGGGCCGGAGAGAGCGTCAAGATCCGCGGGATGCAGGTTCAGTCGCTGCCCGGCCTTCTGGACTTCTACCAGAGCCTGAATCGGCCGAAGGATCAGCCGCGGATTGCGCGGTTGAAGGAGGTACTCAAGCAGGCGTCCGTCCTCGATTCGGACATGCTGCACTTCTTCGGAGATGAGCTTTTGGGACGGTAGCTCAGTTGGTCAGAGCACCTGGCTCATAACCAGAGGGCCGTGGGTTCAAGTCCCGCCCGTCCTACTTGCGAGCGTGGCGGAACTGGCAGACGCGCCGGACTTAGGATCCGGTGGGTAACCGTGAGGGTTCGACTCCCTCCGCTCGCACCATTTCCCATCCAAGTGACTTGGTTGGGACCGCGACACCTGCGGGGCAAGTGGCCATAGCCAGTGGTGTGACCGCACGGAGAGAACGTGCTCTACGCTGGAGTAGCTCAGTTGGCAGAGCAACGGTTTTGTAAACCGTAGGCCGTGGGTTCAAGTCCCACCTCCAGCACCACCTCTACGGGAAAATCCATGACCAAACTTGACCTTCTTCCTCCGCCCAATCTTGGGCGTCTCCTCTCGAGAATGCGGCCTTCGACCCTCCTCTTGGCTTTCTGTGACTTTGCAGAAGGTTTCTTGCAAGAAGAAACCCCAGGCAGGCTCCCTCGGAGGTGGAACGGGCCGCGTTCGAGAGTCGGAGCTGGCCTGTGGGTTCGGCTGCGCGTGGGGCTGACGTTCTACGGCGGGCTCAAAAACACTCCGAAGGAGCAAGACACCCCTGACCGCTACCCGAAGGGCGTCAAAGCCCTCGTAGAGCAAGAACGCGCGCGCGTTCTCCACACGATTGACCTCATTCGAGGAGAAAAGTGGGCCACCTACATCGAGGAGGAGTACGAGGCAGCGTTTGACCGTTGCGCGAAGTTGTGCGCGGCGGTTCGGCTTGGGCATTGGCCGGGGCCGAACAACCCGATTGTCTTCTCCCGAGAGGACGTCGAGAAGACGATGCTCCACTCGAAGGAGGGAGAGGTTGGAGTCGTTGACTTCGGCCACATTTACCGAGTGCTGCTCAGCCAGGCTGAGCCCGAGTAGACGCTTTGGGCGCGCGCCCGGAGACCGAATAAACAAGCCTACAGATTCCTGTGGGAGCGGAACCTTCTTAGGTTCCTGCGGGGGACAGTCGCAGAGCCCATATGGAACAACCCCCCAAATGTGACGGCGTTGGGCAGGCTTGACCGGCCTCATTCCAGGGGAAGTTCCTGGAAGAAAAGGTCACATCGGAGAGTAGCGCAGTCTGGTAGCGCACCTGCCTTGGGCGCAGGGGGTCGCAGGTTCGAATCCTGTCTCTCCGACCATCTCTCGATAGCTCAGTGGATAGAGCGCCGGTTTTCTAAACCGATGGTCGCAGGTTCGAGTCCTGCTCGAGAGACCACTTTAAAGGGGGAGGCACCTCCAGGGCGATTTTCCAAACCTTCGGCTAACCCGAAAAGAGCTTACTCTCCTCCCCGCCGCCATCGGTATACATGGGGTAAGCATCAAGGAACGTGTCCGTCACCGCGCGAAAGAAACCACAGAAACGGTGGGATCAGGTGACATCTTTCGGGTCGCTAACTCAGTTGGTAGAGTACCGGCCTTTTAAGCCGAGGGTCGTGGGTTCGAGTCCCACGCGACCCACCACTCCTGGATGGTGGAACGGTAGACACAGGGACCTTAAAAGTCCCTTCCCGATTGGGAGTGCCGGTTCGAGTCCGGTTCCAGGAACCAAAAATGAGTAGAAAGCGTCATAAGGCAAGTGGAGGGACTCATAGATGAAGATGCTTCAGGTTCATGTCATCGCGAAGTTGGATGACGGGGATTTCGGATACTATCCGGTCGTCCTGCCGCCCAACCTCATCGACACGGCGAAGACCTCGGCCAGCATGGACGGGGGAACGACCCTCGTCCTGGTCAACGGGAACACCCTCTGGGTCGACGAGCCCTGGTCGGACATCATGGAGGACTGCGGACTCGATCCGTACGCCATCATGGAAGAGTAGTAGAAGTAGATACAGGGAAGTGTGGCCGAGCGGCTTAAGGCTCCGGTCTTGAAAACCGGCGTCCCCGAAAGGGGACCGTGGGTTCGAATCCCACCGCTTCCTCCACCTCTTAGGAGAGAAAGATGAAGGACAGCACCAAGGGCCGCGAGGCCCGCAAGAACCAGCAGCTGCGTCGCGCCCGCAAGGCGTTGCGTCACGCCGAGAAGCGCAAGGCCAGCCGTGTCGTCGTGGGTCGGATCAAGGACCACATCGCCGCCGTCGAGGCGGGCAAGGCCCCGGGCCCCAACTTCGATCGCAAGGGTCGCCGGGACGCAGCCCTCGCTGCGGCTGAGAAGTCCAAGGAGGCGCGGCGTGCCGCGCAGGCTCCCATCGTCGTCCAGGCAGCGGATGGCAAGATCTCGGAAGTGAAGTGATTCTATAGCCGCATAGCTCAGCGGGAGAGCGGCGCCTTTACACGGCGCGGGTCGGGGGTTCGAATCCCTCTGCGGCTACCATTACCTTCCGGGGTGTCAGGAGAACCGGGCCTGGGGATGAGCAGTGACGCGAGAGTCCTCTCAAGTGGGGTGGCTGAAGCCCCACACTTTGCGGGAGTAGCTCAATTGGTAGAGCTCCAGCCTTCCAAGCTGGTTGTTGCGGGTTCGAGTCCCGTCTCCCGCTCCATCTTGTACGCGAAGGTGCCCATGATCTTTCTTTTCGCTGCGTTTAACCGGAGGTAATCATGCAGGTTGCTGATTATAAGTGTACGATGGATGCTATTCAAAGCACCAGGAGAGCACTGGAAGATCTGGAAGGGCGTCTCTCCCGAGTCAAGGCATACCTCGACGACAAGGGCGACATTGTCGCGGTGGTCGACGGCCCCTCAGTCACCTTCCGAGACACGGAGGTCTCGTTCGACCTCCTACGCCGCGTCTACCACGGAATGCTGCCGGAGGACACGTCCGAGGCGCGGACGGAGAAACCTCCCGCAAAGACCGAGAAGGTCGCGGAGTCCTTCATCAACGACCCGATCTCAGATCTGCTGTTCGCACGGGAGTGGGCCGCCAAGTGGGTCCAGCCCGACCGCAAACTGCGATTCAGCGATCCCTCCGGGGATCCCGCACAGCAGTACACCATCCCGATCACATCTGGATGGATGGAGCGGCAAAAGGTCAGCCGCTTGTCTGCGAACCAAAAGGTGACGCAGGTGGCCGTGCTCAGTCCGTACGGTGTCGTACTCGCGTCCGCCAAGTTCGGCGGCAAAAAGAAGGCGTGAATAAGGTGGCAGATTCCGATCCGGGATCTGTCACTTTTTTAGCACATAGATCACGCCTCGATTCGAATGGGCGGGACCATGAACTGGGGGATGTCTTCTTCCTCGCCGCGTGATGCGGTGTAGTTCATCAGCACCATGATGACTTCCAAAAGCGCCTCGTCATGTACGACGATAACGGCGGATTCTCCTGACTTGCCAACGTAGAAGACCGCGTCGTCCTCCTCGTGGTAGTCCAGCAACATGCTTACTGCATCCAAGGTCTTCTTAGTCGGGCGTGCCATGTTCACCCTTCGAAACAGTCAGATGGATTGCAAGGTCCAGCTCGTCGAGGATCTTCTGCTCGACGGATAGATGTCTAAGCGCAGACCTCGCCGCCATCGCGCGCGCGACCATCTGGACTTTCCTTTCGTAGTCAGTCTCTTGTTTCGCAAGAAGCATGAAGCTCACATACCGCTTTGCCCACCTCTGCACAGCGCGCGACTCGTAAACTTCAGGATCGCGCGCAAGTAACGGGGCTAAGATGGCGGCAGTCACTTGAACAATCGGGCGAAGCAATCCTATCACGGAGTTCTCCAGCTAAAAGAAAGGGCGCCCTTCGGCAGAAGAGCGCCCTTCTTTTTAGCACACAATGTAGGGCAGGGTTCGGTACTCGTGGAACCACTGCGGAACACAATCTTTCGGGTAGCGGATGTTGGGCTTGGACGCATAGTACCTGCGGTAGCTATCTACGATCGTTCTGCCCTTGTATTCCTCCGGCATGCAAAGCGGTAGAGGTGTGCTGGCACTCAGGTCAAATCGACTCGGGTCGAAGATGTCTGCGCAGCGATCCAAGACCGACTGACACTTGTGCGGGCGACGAAACCTGCGCGAGAACTCCGCAATCATCTCTTCGCAGTGCGTAGCAAGTGCCGCCCAGTTGTCGGAACTTGCGCTGGCCCAAAGCGTCGACGGATGTTTGTGGTGGCAGCTTTTGAACGGCGCCACCTGAAAGCCGTGCTGAGCGTTGAGCACGGTACACAACATCTGGCATGACTCGAGGATCATCTTGTTGACACGAAGATTGTCCTGGCTCCGTGCCGATGCCTCCCAATCAATCTCGTTTCCAACTCCCTCAATGGCAAAGATATTCATAGTCCCTCCGAGGGACTTATGACGCCTTCTCGCGCTCCTCTGCACGAAGGAGCTGAGACTCAATCAGCGCCAGTCGCTTATCGAGAGAGCCGAGTGCGCGCGCAATCGACTTGGCTTCCTCTTGCTGATTCTGGATCAACATGTCAATTTGGGCAAGGTGGCGGTCGCCGAATCGCTCGATTAGCGGTACGACGTGGTTGACAACGATCCACCCCGACCCGAGAACGACGATGAGAAGAACCAGGACTGCCGCACCCGGGCCCGCCAAATAGGGGGCAAGGATGGAAACGGTTTCGCTGCTCATCTGGACGCCCTCGTAAGTAGTACACTGAGCCTGTTATAGTAGAGAACCTCGATCCTGTCCACCTCCGCAACAAGTCCGTACCGCTGGGAATAGGGCTCCAACAACGCTGGTGAATGCTGAAATGGAATGTCCGCAGTGCCTCGGCAAAACTCGCGTGCTTGAGACTCGTAAGGGCGAGACATACAGCGCGTGGGTCAATCGGTTTCGAGAAGATTGGCCTGATCTCGTCTACCGTCGTCGCCAGTGCTTCAAGTGCGACTTCAAGTTTGGCACGGTAGAACTGCCGATTGAGGACGTAAAAGAGATCGCAAAAGGGCCGTCCACGGACGGGAGCTAAGAAGGGCCGTAGCCCAGAAGCCCCGCCTATTGGCGGGGCTTCTGGAACCACGGGCCGATGGAGGCGATCATCGCCCCCATCGCGGCTCCTCCAAGGGGACCGACGTTGCACCAAGGTGCGACGTCGCTGAACATGGCGGCAAAGCCGCCGAGGGCAATAAGCCCTCCCAGAATGTAGAACATCATGTTCCCTCCAGGAACAAGAAGAAACACCGGGATTGGCTTTCCTCTAACTCTATTATGACCCGAACTGTGTTCTTTTTCACAAGTTAATTTTTTAGTCACGACCACGGGGAGGGGCCCGAAGGCCCCTCCCCCAAGCGCAGTCGGTCTCCAGATCAGTCGATCGAGAGGTCGATCCAGCAGCCGAGGTCGAAGAGGACATCGTCCCCCTCATCGACTCTACTGGTAGCGGCCGCCATTTTGAACACTCCAACACCAGGCTGCCGCACGGGTGTGCAGCACAGTTATTTTCCTGGCTTATGTATATTATGACGTTTTTTACTGGATTTTTACGACCTACGCCAATCGCAGATCGTAGTCATTCGCCATCGCAAACGCGAGGCCGTATGTGTCCACCATCGGATCGGTGCCGGCGACAGTGGTGCGAAGCACTACCGCGCGCAAGATCCGCTCGCGCTCAGTTTCGGGAGCGCGGCGCCAGTACTCCTGCGCATACTCAGGGAACCCCTGGAACGCGACGTAGCCGTAAAGAACCTCGGGCGGAGCCTGAAGCAGGCCCCCACTTTCGATCTTCTCCCACATGGAGTTGGGCAACTCCATTTCAATCGTGATCAGCATGCTACCTCCCGTTCAAGTATATTGTGACCTCGTTCGTCCCATAATTTCGTGATAGGATGGAGGTCAGGAGATTCCATGATCGAAGAAGTCCTTCGCGCGTTCGATGAGTTACTCAGGGCACAGAAGCGTAGATAGCACTTGATGGAGGTCCCGTGATCCCGCTCGTTTCCGTCCACGACTCAGTCTTGTCTTCCTATGACACCGCTGGGAAGACAGGCGGCCCTCGCGCAAATCTGCGCCCGCTGTCGAAGCTGGGGAAGATTGGCGTCGCGCACCCCGGCGCGGCTTTGCAACTGAAAGTTCTCCACGATGCAGTGCTTGCTGCGGGAGGAGACTTTCGTGTGACCGAGTGCCATCGAGACTTCGCCACTCAGAAGGCAGCAAGGGACAAGTACGATGCCTGGGTGCGCGCAGGGAAGCCGAAGCCTGGATCTGCGCAGTTTGATGCGCGCACGATGAAGGCTGCCTTTGTCGCGGCACCCGGCCGATCGATGCACAACGCCGGTCGTGCGATCGACATCCATGTCGGCATGCTGAACTTCCCGGCAATCGCAAAAGACAAGCAGCTGGACAAGATGTGGGAGATTGCCCGTCCGCTTGGCTGGGAGCCGGTCATTCGCTCAGCCGACGAGGGCGCATCTGAGGCGTGGCACTTTGATTGGTGGGGAGACCTCTCCGGTGTTCTTCGTCGTCTCGGCTACGAACAGGCGGCGCTGTGCGGTGCAATCCTCGTCGGTCATGGCGACCTGTCGAACTACGATGCCAAGGTTCAGGCGCTTCTCTCTCGCGCAGGCTACGACATCGGCAAGATCGATGGGGTTGCCGGCAGACAGACCCAAAACGCTCTCCAGCTTGCGCTGGGACGTTCGGACGTAGACCGCGTTCTTCAGTCCAGAGATGAGGGTGTTCTGACCACGCTACTTGGTCTGAACGCAGGCTGAGTGTTCTTTCCTGAGAGTCTCCAACTCCTTCTCTAAGTAGGCGTTGCGGGCTCTCAGGATCTCTATCTCTGCCTGAAAAACCTCGATGATGGCGTCGTGATAATCCGCATGCGGCGCGGGACGTAAAGTCTCATACTTATCGATGAGCGTCTTGACGGTCTCGACCTTACTCTCTTTTGCAAACGCGGCGACAAGCAGTAGCGCGATCATCGGGTCTCCTTGCACTGGCTCAGTACTTCCCGGCAGCCATCAGAGATCTGCTCCAATAGAATAACGCGATCGCTCAACACCTGAAGACGTGATTCCAGGTTGGTTGTGCGCTCCTTGAGCATGGCGTTTTCTACACGAAGCTGTGTCATCTCTTTGGGTTCGATTGTGAACCCCAATAACGTGCCAGTGCCCATCGCTCCCAGAAGGATCGTCAGCGAGGGGATTAGCATTTTCGGGTCTTTCAACGTTTTCGGATCCACGTACATCTCCAATTTGGACGGTTTTGCGTCATAAGAACTGTGGAGGTGAGAATGCGGTTGCTCTCGTTTGTAGTCTCGTTTAGCGGGACGATGGGGTACATTGTATCCCAGGCACCCCGTCCGGAGGCGCCGATTGTGGTGGGCATCGAGGGGGAAGTTCCCCCTCTGTGCAGCCTGGCTGCACTCCGCGAACTCGGACTGTCCCAGCCCGAGGTCGTTCTGGTCACCGTCCGGCGGGAAAGCCGGTGTGACCCCAACGCGCTGGGCGCGATGGGAGAAATCGGCCTCGGCCAGATCCGCTACGAGATCTGGGGCCGCGAACTGAAGGATGCCGGCATCATCAGCCGCAAGTCCGATCTGTGGGATCCGCAGGTCAACCTGCGCGCGACAGACTGGATCTTCAGTCAGCTGACCGGAGGGACTCAGGAAAGGTTCCGCCGCTACAACGGGGCGGGGCCGAAGGCCCGCCAGTACGCGCGGGAACAGCAGCGCGCACTCGAGAGGCTGTGAGCCTGGGCCCAGGAGACTGGGCCTTTTTTAGTTTGTAAAAACATCTGCATCTCGGGCATAACACCTGTGGGCGATGCTTACGCCCCCGTGAGGACTCATGAAACTAAATGGATTGATCCGGCGCCACCCGAATGGGTGGCTCACGTACCACGAAGGAGAGACCTATGAGGTCGCCCGCCTGGAAGGTGGAAAGGTCTACTCCTTCCGGATTGACTCGGACTTCGGCCCCTATCTGGAGGAGAACGTCGCCCACAGCTTCGACCTTCCGAAGAAGCTGTACGGCAATCTGGCCCAGCGCGCGAACCGCGTGCTCGCGTCCTACCGGAAGCAGGGATCCGGCCGGATGGCCGTCGCCGCCATTGGCCAGAAGGGTTCTGGCAAGACTCTCCTCGCCAAGAAGATTGCAGTCGATTCTGGACTGCCCATCATTGTGGTGGCGTTCGCGGCGCCGCCGACCCTGGTCGATTCCTTCTTGGAGTCGGTGGGTCCGCACGTCCTGTTCTTGGACGAGTTCGAGAAGGTGTTCGAGAAGGAAGATCTGCAAAATCAGTTCCTGTCGGTCCTCGACGGAACATCGGGATCTTCCCGGCTGACCATCATCACCGCCAACGACAAGAGGAAGTTGGCCGATTATTTCCTGATGCGGCCCGGCCGCATTCGGTTCCTCTACACTTACGAGGGACTGGAGCGGCAGTTCATCCTGGAGTACCTCGATGATGTGCTCCGGGCTCCGGAGGAGTACCGCACTGAGATTCTGGAGCGGTGCGAATTGTTGAGGCAAGACCTCAACTTCGACATCCTCCGGGTCTTGGTCGAGGAGGCCAACGACTGGCACGCAGAGCTGTCTGTGAAGGACATCTTCACGGGCATCAACTGCATGCCGGCCGATGCGGCAACCGAGTGGGTTGCCGAGTTCTCATTCAATCGAGACGTCGGCGTCGACATCGCGGCCTACCGGCCGTATTCGAACCTGCTGGAAGATCTGGGAGAGGGAATGTCCATCTCGGATCTCTACGTCAACATGGCGGTTCGGAAGGTCGTGCCCTCTGCGCGGGGCGTGCCGCGCGTTCAGCTTGGAGCGGCCGCCTCGGACGAGGGGTCGAGCACGGATGCACTCGCCGTAAAATTGAGCGAGATCTTTCCCCAGAAAGCGGCGACGAACGACGACGGCGTTCGGTACGAATCCTCCTGCATCACGATTGATGCGTCGTACCTCAACGCGGTAAACCCGAGATCCGTGGTGTTCGAGGTTCCTCTGGTCGTCAACGGCACTGCGCTGGCGACTCCGCTGCGAGACCTTGGCCTAACCAACAGGATCAATCGGAAACCCGAAGACTACGGCACGGATGACCTCATCCTCACCGCGGTGTTCCGGAAGCAGAAAAAACAGGCAGCGTTCCGTTGGTACTCGTTCTAACAAGGGAGGTCGCATGAAAGAAAAAATCATTGACTCATGCTGGCGTTGTGGGGGGAAGATGATCGAGCGTGAAAGTGCCACGATCATCACCGTCTCGTGCTCCCGCAAGTGCGGGAGCTTCTACACGCGCAAGAAGACCGGGAGCCCTCCGTAGAGGCATCCGGCAGTGGATCGCCGCACGATGCGTCGGTCCACTCTTTTAACTTGTGTTAGAAAAATTAACAAAAATACGTCATAATAGTAGTAGCAGGGAAACCTAACTCTTTCCCCCTGCTCGGAGCTCACATGAGCAAGTTCCACTCCTTCAAGTCCACCTCCGCCTCCACCCCCTCTTCCGTCTCCATCAGCGCCGAGGCGGCGCTGCTCGCGGCCATGACCGCCAACACCACCGCGTTGCTGAGCACCATCACCTCCACCCACGCCGCCGAGACGGCGGCGCTCAAGGAGCTGGGGTTGGCGGCGATCTCCGCCGACCCCGCCAACGGCGGGGCGATCGTGGCGGCCTACGTGGAGGTCCGCCGACTCCACCTGGAGGCGGAGGCGGCGGCGGCCACCACCGCCGCCACCTTCCTGTCCGACCTGCTGGATAAGGTGGTCCCCATCGCCGCGGCGGTCGCGGAGGCCGAGGGCCTGAAGGCCCGCGCCGCCCTCGCCACGGCAGAGGCGCGGCAGCAGGAGGCCGCCAACCGCTCCGCCTTCGCGGAGATCGAGAAGATCAAGGCGGAGGCGGCGAAGGCCGCCGCCCGCCGCGAGCACTGATCTGAAAAGCCCCGCCCCCGCAAGGGGGCGGGGCGCTGTCCCCAAATCACTTTATCTATTAGAGGGTGTGTTAAATGATTATCGATACCTGTGGAAACAAGTACTACATGTTTATCTTGTTTGGGTGGGAGATTAGGGTGGGAGAGGGAGACTACAACTACTTCGTCTCCCTCCACAAACAGGGTAGCTGGAGGGATGCCTCCGTCCCCTGGTGCCTGTGGCGTCTGTCCGTGACGAGGTTCCGGGACGTTCGTACGAACGACTTCTGCGAACTTGGGATCGAGTGGGTCAAAGGTGGCGTGTGAGAATCTCTCCGGCCTTCCTGACGAACTGCCTGCTTACGTCACGCGGAAGTTTGGTGTTCCCGGCAGTGAATTCTTCCACTCCCTTCATACCCATCTCCGGGCCCAGGATCGTGGTCACCTTATGGCCTCGGTGCGCTTTGTCGTAGTTGAGGATCAGGTTTGCGCGAACTGTCCCGGTCTTATCCTTAATCGGGACAAAAAAGTTCTTCTCCGGCAATTCGTGGTTCATCCCTCCAGCCTCCTGGGCGGCAGTTCGGAGGTCCTTCATCGCCAGAGGAAGCTGTTGGTCAGAGATTCTCAGACCCCTGTCTCCTTGCTGGGCTCGCAGTGCCGCATGGGCGGTTGGGTCGATGATGACCCTCGCTTCCTTCTCCCAAAGGGGGTGATCGGAAAGAAGCATTTGGTAGGCTGCGATCTTGTCCATAGATACTCCCGTTGGCTGAATATACTCAACCGCCCCGCCCTCCACAAGGGGGCGGGGCGCTGTTCTCTCTTCTCTTAGGACCCCTTCCTATCATTCTAAATAGAGTTTGAGTTTAGGTCATAATAATAGTAAGCAGAGGAAAAAACCACTCATTCCCCTCTGCGATGGAGGCTGCCATGAAGGCGGTCTACGTCGGCGTCATCCTCGACGCCGCCGCCACCGAAGCGTTGCTTCGGTGGTGGGAGGCTGTGGTGGGCGAGCTGCTTCAGAAGCACATCGCCCACCACTGCACCCTCCGCTTCCGCCCCACGGAAGCGGAGCTGGCCGAGTACGAGCTCGGCCAGGCGACGACCCTGCGGGTCGTGGGCTTCGCCCACGACGCCGGCATCCAGGCCGTCGTGGTGGAACTCGCGGGTGACATGCGGTCGGCGAACGCCGTCCCCCATGTCACCCTCGCCACGGACGGGGTAACGCCCCCGGTCCGGGCGAACGACCTCCTGTCGGCGGGGTTCACCCCCGTCGACGGGCCCGTGCTCACGGGGCGCGTGGGCGCCTTCGACGGCAAGACCGACGTCTTCAGCCGTTGAAGGTAGAGGGGGCGGGCCTTCGGGCCCGCCCCCGTGTGTGCTAAAAATTAGATTGTTTTAGGTCATAATAATACTAAGCAGAGGGAAATCTAAACTCTTTCCTTTCTGTTCTCATCGGCATCGCAGGTGTGCGCCCACCTGTGTTGGACCATCCACTTCTCAGGCGCAGGGAGTTCACATGTCTACCGATACCGCCCCGACCGCCACCTGGTTCTACCTCCGGCAGAACAGCAGCGGCGGGTTCTACCACGTAGACGAGGAAAAAGGCATCGGATACGTGGTCGCCATCGAGGCCGCGTCGGATCAGGAGATGGAGGAAAAGGCCGAGAAGATCGGCCTCCTCGACCTCGACTACTGCGAGTGCTGCGGGCCTCGCTTCGCGACCTGGTGGAGCAACGGGGCCTGTCTCCGCCCCGGGGAGATCATGTTCCACCACCATCGGAGCGGAGAGATCCGCCGCGAGGTGGCGGTCGAGGAGATCTACCTCGGGGACTGGGGGAAGGAGTAGCGGGATGAGGGGGTGGGCCTTCGGGCCCGCCCCCTGCTGTGTTTAAAATTAGCTTGTTTTAGGTCATAATAATTATAGAGGAGGGCGCGACGTAAGAGCAAGACGACTAAAACGGACTTGCAACACTGCGGCGCGTCTGGACCGGATCGAGGGATGACCTTGATCGTAGGAGCCTCGATTCCCCAGTGCAGAGGACAAACTGCATGGGGTGTACGAACTCGCCGCTGGGGGGCGGGAACAAAGGATGATGCGAAGGCATCATGTTTTGTAAGTTCGTACAAGGAAAAGCAAGACGTGGGCCCATCCAGTGTGGAAGGGCCCATTTCTTTACCTGGTACGTTTCTTTAGCTGTTTCTAAAAAATACAGAATTTCTGTCATAAGGAGAATGGAGGAACCCCGCATATCTCCTCCCCACGCGCGGCCTTCGAGAGGGCTGTTCCCGCGCGTGGTAATCAGCTTCGCCCTTCCTCGCCTGCGGTTCCAACCTGGTCCCCGCCGCAGGGATTCAACGAGATGGGGACACTAAAATCAATCGGAAGTCAGGTAAAGTTTGAATTGAGGGAATGATCACCCCTCAATTCTTTTAGCTGGCGTACTGTCCTATCATGAAAATAACGACTGAATGAGGTCATATTAATTACAGAGAGGACAATACCCCGCAATCCCGCGGAGTTGTCTCTCTTGGAGGCCCGATGGGCACTCTTCTCATCATCCGCGGCCTGCCCGGCAGCGGGAAGTCCACGCTCGCGGCGCAGATCGCTGCCGAGCGCGGCTTCCCGCCGCCTCGGGCGGCGGATGACTACTTTACCGACCCGGAGGGTCGGTACACCTTCAACCCTGCCCTCCTGGGCGCCGCGCACGCGGCGTGCCAGCAGGGCACTGCCGACGACCTCCGCGCCCACGGGGCGGCGGTGGTCGCCAACACGTTCACGCAGGGCTGGGAGATCCGGCCCTACGTGAACATCGCCCGCGAGGCCGCCGTTGAGATTGAGGTCATCGACCTCTTCGACGGCGGCCTCTCCGACTCCGCCCTCGAGCGCCGCAATGTCCACGGCGTTCCGGCCAGCACCATCGCCGCCATGCGCGCGCGGTGGGAGTCGGACTGGCGGGCGGGTGATCCCCGTCCGCCGTGGGCGCGGAAGTAGCGGAATGAGGGGGTGGGCCTTCGGGCCCCGCTCCCATTGTGTTTCAAATTAACTACTCTTTAGGTCATAATAGTAGTGGAGAAGGGAATGGCGTAATGGGGCGTCATCTCTCTTGAAACTTCCAGTGAGGAGGTGCCGATGATCACCATCGGTTCTCTGAAGCGGGAAGTCTTCGCAGCCCCCTTCACCAGGCAGTACTGCCTTGGCGAGCTTCAAGAGCTCGTTGAGGCGGTCCGCGAGGGTGACATCGGCCACATCCGCGAGGAGTGGTCCGACGTCTGCCTCGTCAGCCTGGCGTGGGCGTCTGAGACTTTGCCCTTGGACTGGGTCCCGGTGTTGCCGGGGTTCGGCCTCTTCGCGGCGCGCAAGTTCACTGCGCGGCGTGAGGTGTGGCAGAAGATCTTCGACGTCCACGGGGTGGAGTTCCACAACCGCTTCCTCCGAAATGGTGGGAACTTTCGCAAGCGGTCCAAGGTCATCAAGGCCTTGGCCCTCGCGGGGTTCACCCGTGGGGTGGAGTGGTCCGTGGTCTCCGCTCTGACGGGCGGGTTCGAGGACTGACCCCTGAGAAGTGCCGCCCTGCGGGGCGGTAGAGGTAGCAGGTAAAAGCTGCGCTTCCTCTTCTTTAGCTTGTCTTGCTACTTTAAAAAATAGCCTAAATTACGTCATATTATATGTAGAGAGGCGAGTAATAGTCCTCTCCCTTCGGATTCTCCGGAGGATCACTTGCTACTGGAAACCGACATGAAGTTCGAGAACGAGATTGTCTTCAACTACGGCGCCACCTCCACGATCGAGGAGATGGAGCCCAACTCCATCTACCTCGACGGGGCCTGCCGCGGCCCCGCCATCGACAACGAGAAGCGCAGCTACTCGTTCGATCACCACGCCGGGTGCTCCCGGTTCGCCACCCTGTCCACCTGTGAACAGGTGCTCCTCGCGTTGGATATGGGCTTGGATCCGCGGGGCCTCCGCGTGGTCGTCAACGACCTCGACGCCGACACCTCCGTCGCGATCTGGTTGCTGTTCAACAGCAACCGCATCGACGACCGGGTGCGCGAACAGGTCCACAAGATCGGGCGAGTGGACTCGCACGGCCCCCTGTGGGCGCCGACGCGGCTCCACAAGGCGCTGACGCGCAGACCGGGCGCTGTGCAAACTTTCGAAGACCTCCTGGCGGACCAGGCGAAGATCAACGCCTGGGCGGAAGGCGGCGATCGGGCGCTGCCCGAGCCGTTCGCCATGCCCCCGTGCCCGATGCACGGCCTCAACGTCCACGGGGACGTGGTCGAGGTGATGGGGGACTTCGCCGCGGCCTACGCCGCCGGCGCCATCGTCGCCCTGGCCAAGGTGCCCGGCCCCGCCGGCACCATCGGCTGGACAATCGGGAAGAAGAGCGATTTTGCCAGGGGCGATATCCCCGGCTTCTTGGCGGAGATGAACTCGGTCGAGCCCGGATGGGGCGGCGGGTCCACGATCGGGGGCGCTCCGCGCAACCCCGACGGGACGCGGTCCCGTCTCAGCTTCACCGAGGTCTGGCCCATCTTCCTGAAGCACGCGCGGTAGAGGCGCGGTTCGGGTCTGCGGTGAGAGGTGGGGCCTTCGGGCCCCACCTCGTGGTGGTTTTTTCTTAGGAGAGGTCAATGGAGAAGCCGATGTTGACTGGCTGCATGTTCATCGTTCCCAACGGGATCGTTTCGCAGACCTCTGCGTTCGTGGCGCAGAGCACGCGGGAGGACTGGGTTCGCCGGCTCACCTGGGCGGGCATCGAGGTCCGTCCCGAGGACCTGCTGGTCCAGGTCTGGTGGACCAACGAAAACTGCGACAACTGGAGGTGCCACTTGTCCCGCGAGTGGCCGGCGCTGTTCGGCAACATCCCCGACCGCTTGCCGGCGCGGTTGTTCGACGGCAAGAAGGAGGGGGACAAGATCTCCTTCCGTCTCGGCGGAGACATCGATGCGGAGGTTGAGCTTCGGCAGCTCGGCTTCCGCTACGAATGGGCCGGTCCGTTCGAGCAGGCGTTGGCGCGCTTGCTGAAGGTCGCGGAGTAGTCAAAGGACCGGGGCCTTCGGGCCCCGGTCCTATCACCCTGAATCAACTTGGAGGAAAGAATGATGACTCCTGTCAGCGAGATTTTGGCCTATGTCGAGGCCAAAGATGCCAACGCCGTTAAAGATCTCCTTTCCGGACCGGAGGAGCTTCGGCTCCTGGTCCAGAAGTGCTACGCCTACCGGGATGACCCCAATCCTCCCGACTTCGTCTACGACGAAGTGCGGGCCTTGCGCCCGCTTACCCGAAAGCTGATGGCGCGGATCTTCGAGCAGCACGGATTGCCGCTCCAAGACAATGAGCACACCCGCTCCCTGGGGTTCTTCGGGGAATGGGAGGCCAAGTGAAGTCACTACAGAACATCTTCGACGAGGTGATCACTCACCTCGTCCGCCAGGGCAAACGCGCCACGGCGGGAGGCCACTGTCGCTACCATGCGGAAGACGGATTGAAGTGCGCCATCGGCGTCCTCATCCCGGACGAGGAATATGACCTCGCGTGGGAAAGCTGTCCGGTTGAGGAAATCCACTGGATGCTGGGCCGCCCTGAGTCTCTCTGGGGTGTTCACGTCAGTCACCTCCGCTTCTTGACGGATCTGCAAGATCTCCATGATCGTCCGCACCACTGGAAGGAAGGGGGCCTGAGCGTTGCCGGTAAGCGGAAGGTCCAGCGGATTGCGGAGATCTGGGGGTTGAAGGTTCCTACGTCTCTGGAGCACCAGGACAAGCCCTCTCCCCAGTAGAGTCGTAAGGAGGGGCCCTTCGGGGCCCCTCCTTATCTGTGTGAAAATTAGCCCAAACTCGGTCATAATATAGTAGATGGAGAGAACGTAGCCGCGCGCAATGTCGCGTGTGGCCACGCAACCAACTCTCCTGTCCCGGAGGTCACATGTCCAAGAATAAGGCCCACGAGGCCGAAATCGAGGCTGCCGTGGCTGCGTGGATCGACCACGGAGGAGTGATCCTCCGCGTGCCTCCGCCGGCGCCCGTGCCGGCGCGACCGACCCGCCCCTACAAGCTCCACCCCCTCCACATCCCCGGGGGCCGCTCCCCGGTCTACCACGGGGGCACCCCGTGGGCAGAGGAATGGGACGACCCCTCGGAGTGCCAGCCGGACTGGTACTGAGAGGATAGCGGCGGGGCCCTTCGGGGCCTCGCCGCCGGTCGGTGCGGATCACTTCTTAGCTTGTCCTATCATACATCTTAAAAAACACAAGAAATCTGTCATAATATAGGTAGTGAAGAGTTGATACTAAAACCTCCCTCACTCCGCGAGGGCCACCACTGCGGAGGGTTTGGGGTCTCTTCACTAACCACAAGTCAGATCATCTCGCCCTGGAAAGCGAGACCTGATTTGCAGGGCCTGAGTGTTTGGTACGTCGGCCGGCGTATTGGGCATTCAGCTCCTGGGTGGGTTGTGCAGCTGCTTCTCGACGTGCGCACCAAGAGAGGCAGCTGCATCACACCGAAAAGCCCTGGTGGCACCGCCGGGCTCGAGGAGTACCAGAACTCCTCCTTCTTCACGCAAAGCGTGGAGAGTCTCAGCGCCATAGGGCCAGCCAGCTTCGAGCTGGCTGCTGGCAAGGGCTGAGCGGACTGGAAAGGGGGCACTGGGGCTCCCTGGACGCAGCGTAAATGCGTCCCCGAAAGTGGTACACTCCTGTCACTAAGAAGGGGTGAGGTCTACACACAAACCCAGATTTCGACAACAGAGCGATCCTCCCAGGGGCGCTCTGTTGTCTTTTAGCTTGTCCTATCACCGGCTGACAGCTTGATACTTAGTCCTAAGTTCAGAAGAACGATGTCAGTGGCGTCGTGTCGGCAACCAGTGGTCGCGTGGATTCCGCGGAGCTTGCCGCTGCTTGTCCACCTCCCATCGGAGTACGAGAGGGCAGAGGCTTGCGGCCAAACGACCTGCGAATCCTGTCCACCTCCTCGGGTGTGAGCGTTAGCCGGTCACGCCCCGAGTTCGGGTAGACCGGCCCCGTCTGTTCATCCACGATGAAGTCCACGACCTTCCTTCGGCCATCTGAAGTAAGGACCGTGTTGCCCCGGTTCGCCACCATCGGGTTTCCTGCCACTCCTCCTTCGGGCGTCACGATGTCGCGCACACGAAGATTGACACTCTCTGCGGCCTGATTCGCGGCTTGCTGCGCTTGCTGCGCAAAGGCGTTGTTTGCCGCTGAACGATCAATCTTTGTTCCCGGTACGTATTCTTTTAGCATGTAAGAGAACTGGTTGTTGTTCTGTCGGGCCTTGCCTCGTGTGTACATCTCCGCGAAGTCAGGGTTGCCTCTCAGAAGACCTCCCACTCGAACCTTCCTGTCCTCCTGCCCCGGAGAGTAGATCGGAGCCTCGGGGCTATACGTCTTGCGCACTGCAATCCGTCCCGGCTGATCTGTCGCACCCACCACAGTCTCTGCCAGCCCCTCCGCTCCAGACCCAAGCCCGCGTACCAACGAACCCTGGTCCGTCACCTTCAATGCACCCGCATCCTGAAGCCTTCGCGTCAGCGCGTTCGCCTCATCCACCTTCCCCGCATCAAACAGCTTGCGCACCTCCCGAAGCTGACGCGGAGCCGCAAGCTTGGTCGTCTCCACGGCAAACGCCCGCCACACTTCCGCACTGATGAAAGACATGAACCCCTCACACCCCAATCCTATCACCCCATGCTCGGGAGACACCTACTGATTTCTTTACTTCATTGATTTGTACCCTAAGTAAATTTGTACCCCCCTAAATAGTGGACCCTCAGTTTTCACTTCCTCTTTTTTTGAGTTAGTCAAAAGTTCACCCACAGAACATTGTTCACGGGGCCTGTGATACTTGTCTCTTTTTTTGAGGTTACTCAAAAGTTTACCCATATAGTAGGAAGCACTGTGACCCACCTAAGTGTCCAGGAACCCCTTTTCATCTCCCTAACGCTATACGCCGCGTAGGCTAAAAAACAAGGCAAAAGCTGGCATAATATAGGTATCGGGAAAGAATACCTGCGCGCGGTGCGCAAGGGTTCTACAACAAGTCCCGAAAAAAGGTGACATATGTTCGCTAAGACGTTCTCCATGCTCAATCGTCACGGTGGTGCCATGGCCGTCGGTGGCGTTGTCGGTGCCGGTGTCGGCGCCGGCGCCTCCCACCTCGGACTGGTCAACACCGGGATCCCCACCGCCGCAGCGGTCGGCGCGGCGGCGGGCGCAATCGCGTTCTTCACGGGGTCCATCATCTGCGAAGACGATCAGCTCGCGCAGCTCTCCGAAGACGCCGAGAAGGCGGCGGTCAAGGCGGCGGAAGCGAAGGCCAAGGCCGAGGCCGAGAAGAAGAAGAAGAGCGCGTGAGACACAAAGGCCCGCCCCTTCGGGGGCGGGCCTTGTGAGCGGTCGCTTGTTAGCTAAGGTGCTCCTTAGCTAACCAGCTAAAGCTCACTGGTCCAACTACATGCAGTGGAATCGGCGATGCGCAAGGTTCTCGCTAAGTGGCCTGGAATCGGGGATAAGCGGCCTGATTTCTTTAGCCCCCAATAATGGTATCAAAGTAAAAAATGAACCTCAAGGGGTGGGAGCACTGTCCATAAGAGGCTCTATGAAAAGTCTATACGAGGGTTTCTACAAGACAAACAAACAGGCTGGAAAGGGAAGTGACAGGCGTGCATGAGGGATGGCGATACATCTGAACCATACGCATACGGCTTGACCAGAGGGAGAATGGATGAATGGCGGGCCATACGAGCGAAGTCATGCACCAGTCATGTACCAGTCATGCGAGACCTGTACTTCAGTGGAGGTACGAGAGGTGGGATGTATGTTCATGAGTGATGTGAGATGGGTGTTCATGTGTGGGGAAATGGGCTGTTTCTTGGTACTCGCCCATTGCGAAATTTGCGCAGAGAGTGAGACATAAGAGCTGTGCGCTGCTTGGGTGGAATAGCTGCCCATGCGCGAATTGCGAATGACGGAGCAACGATGAGACGCGCATGCAAGACCTGCCCGTGGTGGAAGATGACTGCCACTCCGTGCCCCTACTGCAAAGGTAGGTGCTGCCGAGATTATCTCGGCTACAAGCCCACACACATGAACGACGAGTTCTACAGGCACGTCTGCGACCACTGTGAGGACGGCACTCACGGAACCCCGAGTCCCTACGACCCCAAAACCGACCCCTACGTGCGGGATGCCTGTGTGGCACTGGGCGTGTATGTGAACACCCTCCTCCCCGGCTACGACCCCCTGACGGTCGCGGCCCAGGTGGAACGCCGGGCGATGGAGATCGCCGAACGCGCCGTGCGCGCGGCGCTGAAGACGCATGACATCAAGGAGGATTGAGCCATGTGCTGTACCTGTGACGCAAACCGATTGATTGACGCTCACCGCAAAGGGCAAACTGTGATCTTCGCTTGGAAGGACGCGCCCGGGGTTTACCTTGAAGCGGAGGCCGAAGGCGACAAGCCCGAAGGAGCCCCGGCTAAGATTCGCCTGCGTAAGCAAGACGGGGAGTGGTCGCCCTGGTTCGACACCGCCGACCTTGCGAACACGATGCTGCGGCTCGGAACCGATGTGAAGTGGAAACGGGTGAACAAGGATATGCGCGCATGGCTCACTTCGCCGTGCGCTTTCCCTCACTTCGCCGTGCGCGAGCGGGGGACCACCCCGTGATCCCCTCTTTTCTCGACAAGATCAAGGCACGCCTCGCTGCCGCGACTCCCGGCCCGTGGGTGCTCGCCCCAGACCGGGAGAGCATCACGCAGACGAGCCACCTTACCCGGGATGTTTGGACCATCCCGCGGACGCATGAAGACATGGAACTGATCGCCCACGCGCCGTCCGACCTCGCAGCCCTCATTGCAGAGGTCGAGCGGCTCCGCCAGCACGCCGACCTCCTGGCCGCGCTGGAGGTGGCGCCGTGACCGAGCCCCGCCTCACCCTCTCCATCCGCGACCTTCGCGATGCCAGGCCCCGGGGCAGTGACCACCTCGCTGCCTACATCCCCGACATCCGATCCGCCCTGCCCGACGTGGCAGACGAGGATCCCATCGACGTGGCGGCCTGGTGGTGCTTGCCATCCATGACCCTGCCAGACGCGATTCTGACCCTGTGCGCGGCGCACCCCCCGGAGCGCGCAGCCCAGGTGGCGGTGCTCGTCGCGCGGTGCGCGGCGACGCGCGCGGACATCGCAGCATCTTCGGCCCATTCCAACTACATGGTCGAAAGCTGCGCCGCCGAGGCCGCAGAATGGGCCGACGATGCCACCGACGCCGTCGCCTGTGCCACCTCTGCCACATCTGACGTCGATTGGGCAGAGATCGCCGAAGCCACCTCTATTTACGCAACCAACGTCGCCGCCTGTGCCACCGTCGCCGCCGCTGGCGACGAAGGCGTAGCTGGCGACTGGACCTACAACGTCAGAGCCGCCGCCGAGCGCGCCGCGCAGATGGCGGACCTGCTGGCGGCGCTGGAGGCCGCGTCGTGACCCCCGCCGACCTCGACCCCATCAAAGCGCGTCTCGCCGCTGCGACCCCTGGACCCTGGGGGATGAGACGCGCATGCAAGACCTGCCCGTGGAGGAAGAGCGTGGAGCCCGGAGGGTTTCCGGGAGGATGCGTGAATGAGAGCGAACTTCGCCGCATGGCGTCAGGCGAGCCATACATGAAGGTGATGCAGTGCCACAGCACACCGGATGGAGAGCAGGCGAAGGTGTGCGTTGGCTTTGCGCTTCGCGTTGGAGACGCGAGCGTTGGCTATCGACTTTGCCGCATTGCGCGCATGCTTGATGAAGTTGAGGACGACGGCGACCTCCTCAACTCCGTGGATGAGGTCATTGAGCGGCACAACACGAGCCGCGGGCTGGTGTGCAAATGACACCTACCAGGAACATTCCCGCAAGCGTGATTTGCGCGTCCTTCAACGCGGGCTGAGCACGACGAGAGATTACTGTTCAGAACAGCGGAGTGATCATGAACGTACAAGAAGATCTCATCTGCCCGCGCTGCGGGAAGACATTGTCCTGGTCCTGCCACAAGGAGACCGGGACCGCATTCTGTGAGGCGTACTCCTCTTGGGTGTACCCAGTAGTCTTCGAGCGCGAGCGCGATGAGGCCAGAGCAGAACGCGACAAGCTGTCTGCGGAACTGGCCGCGGAGCGCGCGGAGGTCGAACGTCTCCGCGCGGAGGTCGAACGTCTCCGCGCCGAGGTGGAACGGCGCCGGGATGTCTACGACCTCGTGGGGGCTGTGGAGCACTCTGCTGGCCAACTCGCGGCCCATGAAGACAGAGGCGCGTGGGAGGAGCGCGCCGCCGTGGTGGCGTACCTGCACGCGGAGGCCTGGCGCATGTACGAAGCGGGTCAAGACAGCCCCGCGTGGTTCGTGCTCTGTAACAGAGCAGAAGCCATCGAGAACAGCGAGCACCGCCGCGAGGAGAAGCCGTGACCGAAGCAGAACTCACAGCGGAGCGGCTGGCTGCGCTTTTGGACGCGGAACGTGAGAACACCGCGCTCCGAACGCAGATTGCCGAACTCTACAAGACCGCTGACGCGGCTTATCGCGGCGGCTACCGGGAACTCGGCGCCCGTGCGGCGGCCGCGGAGAACGAGGCCGACCGTCTCCGCGCCCGACTGCGCGAGGTGGCGCAGATCCTCATCGAGCACACGGGCGAAAGCGGCCCGATGGACGCCGAGGACGCTGCCCGCAAGGTCGTCGGCGAACTCGCGAAGCAGATTGCCGTCAACACTGAGCTGGCCGCCTGCCTCAAGTGGTATGTCGAAGAAGATGACGCCCAGGAGGGCGGATATTGGGAAGAGTGGAACGCTCCCTGGCTTGAGGGAAAGCGCCGAGCAATGCGGGCACTCAAGATGGAGGAAGAATGAAGATGGACATCACACTAAGCCGCGAAGATCTCAAGGGCCTCCAGTGGCTCCAGGTAGCCATTGAGCACGTACTCGAGGAAGAGACCAAGCGCCGAGCGCAGGCAGCGGGCCGCCTTCCTCCGAATAGCACCATGTGGCGTGTCTCAGTCACCACGGACGAGTCATACGCACCCACAGTCATTGAGGTGTCCTACCAGGTGTCACAGCCTTGGCCTCCCGCCGGCAATGGGAAAAACTCCTCCTACACGGAGGAATACACGCTGGCAGAGGCCCTTGCTCTCGCCCTTGGTCAGGCCCCTCTCAGCCCCTCTAAGGAGTAACCATGTCCTCATTTGACAATGAGACCCTCGAATTCCGCCGTGGCTATCGTGCGGCCCTTAAGAACGGCGATACATAGACGTTTCAAAAGAGAGTAATACGCGTCATAAACGTCTTGTGGGCCAAGCCCATACGTGCTCGAAACCCACCAATGAAGGCAAACATGAGCAAGATCACCCACATCACCGATGAGCAGCGGGCGAAGATGCCGGAGTACGTCCGGAAGTGGACGGAAATTGGGCGCAGCACGAAGCCCATGGACTTTGAGCGGGCGGCCCAGCTCGTCATGGAGTCCGTGGACAAGGTCGCGCGGAACAAGGGCTGGGTTCTCAGTTCACCGATCATCCCGCGTGATCGCATCGTCCCGGCGGTCTCGCCGATCATCGCCCAGCAGGCCGGTCGAAAGATCGCCGAGAAGATGGGCTTCAAGAGCGACTCGCTGGACGGGTACTGGCCCGCCCAGATCTACGGATCCAGCTCCGCCCGGTTCGGATTCCTCATCGATGTGATGGGAGTGAGGGAGCGCCTCACTCCCGATCAGGCGGAAGCCTGGCGCATCCTAGAGGAGTTCACACAAGTCTGTGGCGGTGTGTACTACGGCCCGAACTTCGCGTTCATCGCCGACCGGCCCTCGCGCCTGCACCTCCTCGACGCGGGCACTTCCCACGTCCTCCACAACCCGGACG
>Ga0214917_10000025_pt1 | contig 164374 bp, 162 predicted proteins | sample LL_1208_BB_MetaG_FD_177983 | JGI IMG/M metagenome (GOLD analysis project Ga0214917, IMG submission 177983) | Freshwater microbial communities from Lake Lanier, Atlanta, Georgia, United States - LL_1208_BB | ecosystem: Environmental > Aquatic > Freshwater > Lake | place: USA: Georgia...
CTGAGTTAGCTCAAAATCCTGCTACCAACTACCATAACTGCATACGGGGCGTGGCGCAGCTTGGTAGCGCGGGTGCTTTGGGAGCACTAGGTCGCAGGTTCGAATCCTGTCGCCCCGATTGACTTTTTAGGGATTGGGCAAGGGGCATATGAGAGAAAAGGTGAGAGCATCGGACTTGATGCGCCACTGAAGACAGATCGCCGTGGAGCTGACATTCCGTTTGCCTTCATCCAAACCGCCAGTGAGCGGGCGCCCGTTGGTCTGCCTATCACCACTCGGCCGGTTCGATGCAGTTCTGGCGGGGCCGCACCACCAGTTGGAGGTCGAGGGCGGCCAGGACCAACAGCAAGCGCTTCACCGTGAAGCGACCTGGTTGCAATTCGAGCTGGGAGAACCGGGCTTGGCTTGTGCCACCTGCCTTGAAGGCCAACTCCTGCTTACTCAGGCGCGGATCGCTTGCTCGCCTGCAGCAATAGCCAACTCGGAATCTCAATAAATAGACGTGAACAGGAATCTCAATGAATGGCATTAATTAAGATTCCGGATGAAAGGGGCTGAGCTGCAAAGGCCAGGTAGTGGTAGGTAAGCCAATGCTTCTTATTGGGAAACAACTCTGCCCATGGAAGTACTGGCGGCCATGGCTCATTGCCTCAGTCCTCCTACGCCGCCAGGAGCTGCACTTGTTGAGAGTTATTCAGCAGCTGGTGGCTATGCCTATCAGTAGCAAGGATTCAAGGCGTCGGGCGACGGTGCGCAAGGCAGTCTGAAAAGTTTCTGGCGTCCAAGCGACAGCCTGCAAGTTAAATCTGATTAGTTGTAGCCCAACACTGGTTTAAGCAACAGGATGACCACAGGAAATGCCATAAACAGCACAGAAGCAGGAATCGCAACCAACAAAGAATTCTTGTGATGGCGAAATGCAGTCACCATGCACCAGCCGGCAAGGGGGAGAAAGAGCAGCAGAGCGGTGATGAGCCCTGGGGAGAAGAGCCCAGTCCGTAGAAAAGGCAGGATATGGAAGCCCACTGCATTAACAAGCATCAACCCAGGTAGTAGCAAAGAGGCCGTGGGAACAGACCATCCCAGACTGCCTGCTAGCAAACCTAACGGAATCACTGCAAAGCCATTGGTGATGTAAAAGTCGCCCCAAGAGACTGGAAGATTCAACACTTGTGAAGCCCATGGTTGCCAGCCTAGATCGTATTCTTCAATAACATGCAGTCCGTAGGCCAGCAAACACAGCCAAAAGATCGATCGACCTAGCGAAGAAGTAGTTGAGAATCTTTCATTCACAACCGAATCTAAGTAAATTTCAATACTTAAGATAGCTGAATTTCTTTTCGGAGAAAACCTCTCATTATGATTAACATTACTTATTGAGGTTCCCTTGTTCTCCCCATCCCGCTGGGCTGAACCCTCTCATTCTAACCATCGCCTAGGAAATTGGGCTCCATTGCGCCTGTGAGGGGGATCACGATTGTGGAGCAACTTCCTATGGAGATCTTGATCGCAGGCATCCTTGCCAAGCCCCGCCACTTGGCAGAAGTCAGCGATAGACCCAGCTTGCTGCTTTCAATAGTCTTGGGACTGCGACCGACTGAGGTCTAGAAAAATTATTGACACCGCTTAAATTTTTTGTTAGAATATAAATTAATGCATGAATTTGTTTCGAAGTGCAAGAAATTAACAATAATCCATTGATTTTGATTGTTAATTCAACAAATAGGAGTAAAAAATCTGCCCCCATTCAAATTTCTCATAATTATTGTATGCATGAATTTTATTATTTAAATATAAATCATTTCATATCCTTATGACTTATAACCCGTGGAGTAAATATCAGGAGCGTTTTCCGATTAGTGAGGAAACTTTATCGCGTATTACTACGCTAAAATCTAGTATCCAAAACCGTTCTGCCCATTACATCGGCTTCCCAAATAGCCGCATTTTGTCCAATCTCCCTTTAGCGGATTTCTTAAAATATAATATAAATAATATTGGTGATCCCTTCCATCCGAATTCTGGCATCAATACCTGTGATTTCGAGCAGGAGGTAATATCTTTTTGGTCTGCTGCCCTTCATTTGGATTCAGCAAATGCCTGGGGTTACATAACCAATGGCAGCACCGAAGGAATAATGTATGGAATCTCTCAGGGCCGTAACCGCTATGAAGATGCTGTTCTGATTTTTACTGAACATTCACACTATTGCCTGCATAAAATAGCTAATCTGTTGAGGCTTCCATATAGGTTAGTGCCAAGCAGATCAGACGGAACCCTTGATCTTGAGTCGCTTGAAAGCATACTTATTGAACTTGGTGGCAAGCCTTTTATACTTAACTTAACCGTTGGTACAACTTTTCACGGTGCGATCGAATATCCCCAAATTGTTCTTGAACTCCTAGAGAAACTTCACCTCAACGAGTTTCATATCCATGTTGATGCTGCCCTATATGGTCCTATGCACTGCTGGATACCCGAAGCGCCCTTATTTGACTTTCGGCTTCCTATTCACACACTTTCGTTTTCTGGCCATAAATTCCTAGGAGCACCAATTCCTTGTGGAATTGTGCTGGGATTCAAGAACCGAGTAGTCCCGTTCGCAGGAAGCGCAGAATATGTAAACAGCACGGATACAACATTGTCTGGATCTAGAGATGGCTTAAGTTCTATTTTATTGTGGTTAGTGATTCAACAAATTGGTGCTATTGGTCTTGCTGAGCTTGCCTACGAATCATTGGATGCAGCATCTCTGCTTGCATTTCGCCTGGAAAAACTGGGGATATCGGCCTATTGTCATGATAAGAGTTGTATTGTGGTATTTCCAAAGCCAAACGAATTCCTTCAAAAGCGCTGGCACCTTGCAACCTTAGCAGATTTAGCCCATATTGTAACTGTTCCTGGTGTAACATCTGAAATGACTGATTTGTTTATTCAGGAATTCCTTGAAAGTAGATCTAGTACCCCAAAAGTTCAGGAACGGATCCTGAATTTACAATTACCTACACCTACACCTCTGCATTGATATGTTAACGCCTTCTTCAAAACCGCGTAGAAATTGGAAGCCAGCGATTGAAGGAATCCTATTTACTCTTGCTTGGCTCACCCTAACCAATATCACCATCTACTTCATCTATGTTCGAGCGGTGGAGGCCGTTAAGGAACAGATTCGGGAAGGGCTCCTGCGCAATGTGAGCGCTGCCGCAACATTGATTGATGGTGATCAACATAAATTGTTTACCTCAAAAGCATTTAAAAATGATCAAGGATATATAAATTTAATTACTCGCCTAGAGCGTGTCCGTAAGGCCTCTAGAGACGTGAAGTATGCATATACAAATATCATCAAGGGCGATAAGGTGTATTTTATTGCTAACGGTAGTCCCCAGGGCGACAATGATAAGGATGGTCGTCCTGATGAAGCGCCCCAGTTGATGGATCCCTATCCAGACGCTGGTTTGGCGCTTAGGGATGCTTTACGTTTTCAAAAACCAACAGTTGATAAAGAGCCTTACACGGATGCTTGGGGAACTTTCTATAGCGCCTATGCACCCTTCAAAGATTCAAGGGGTAAATTTGTAGGAACTCTCGGGATGGACCTTGAACTAGTAACCCTAAAGGCAAGATTGGTTCCTATTGGTGTAGCTGCACAACGGGCGGCCCTCACATCAGACATCTTAGCAATACTATTTGGAGCTGCTGTTTGGTTTTTCCGCAGCCGCAATCGTATCCTGGAAGAACAACGTGGCTTAGCAATTAGTGAAAAGAGTAAGGTGGAGTTAGAGCGTATTCAGGAAAGATCTTCTTCCGCTATCCAGCTTGAGGCAATAGCAACTAAGTTCGAAAATCAGGCTTCGTCTCTGCCATCGCAAACTTTGGAAAATAATACTAAAAGCTATGCCTCAGCCCTTATTCGCTATGCCCGTGCTCGCCAGGGAATTCGCTCATCCAGTGCTGAGAATTTTGACCCAGCTGTGTTGATTAAATCAGCACTTCCTCCAGATATTTCTATACAAGTATCTTCCGATCTGCCAAAATTGATTTGTGGTGACTCCAAGGAATTAGATCTAATTATTAAGTCTTTATGCTATAGCACCACCACTTCATCAATAATCTCCTCTTTGGAGGAGATTACCATTTCTGTAAATAATGAACAGTTGAACAATATTTGTTTGGCGGTGAATATTCGCTTTTGTGATTCTAACAGCGCTCAGGAATCAAGGGCTGTTCTAATAGCAGATAGAAACCATCCTGAACACGTTTTTGATGAAAATTCCTTGCAATTCGCCACTTGCGTTGAACTAGTTCGTACCTTAGGTGGCACCCTATCTCACGAGCAGATCAATGAAAATGTAGAAGTTGTTTCACTAATTCTTCCCTTTAATAAATTTATGGAGGACTAAATCATCAACCAATCTCAACAACAACCAATTGATCGGCGATCACTAAACGCCGTATTCATTCTCATTTTAGCTACCGCAGTGGTTCAGGCTGCTGTTGGATATAACACAGTGCTGTTCCCTGTAAGTTTAGAGGCTTATGGGTTCAACAAATTTTTAATTGGCCTCTGCCTAGCATTCGAGATGGGAGCAGTTATTTCGATAATTAATTGTATTGACTGGATACTTAGTAAATTTGGCCTAATGGGCACCATTGCAGTAGCCACAGGGGTTCGCCTGGTAGTTCTATTGCTTTTAGCTAAAACGCAAAATCTTCCCCTTTGGTGCATGGGCGTGTTTTTGTTTGGCATCTGCACCTACATGTGTTTGATCTCCCTCCAAACATGGGTAAATGCTTTATCGGTTGGACGATTTCGTGGTTTGGTGAGCGGCTGCTACAGCTCAGCATTATCACTTGGAACTGCAAGTGGTCCAATCCTATTTAACACGTTTGGATCAGCAGGAGGAGGCAAAGCATTTCAGGGAAACATGATCATTGTGATTGTTGTTTTGCTGGTAATTATTCCTTTGCTTACTCAACAGCCACGCTTTTTAAAACAAGGTCGTTTGCGTATTGGCTATGTGATCCGCATGGCTAAAGTTCCTATGCTTTCATCATTTGTTGGTGGAGTAACATTTTTTGGTCTTCCGGCATTTCTTACACTTTACGGAATGATGAACGGCTTGCCTGTTCAACGTGCTTCCCTTCTTCTTACAGCCTTTATGCTTGGTTCAGTTAGCTTGGGACTTCTGATTTCGAGTTTTTCAAACCGCAGCAATAGAACCTTCGTAACCATCTTTTGCGTACTTGTTGGAGTGCTTTGTGCTATTTTCTTGCCCCTTGGAATATACAATTACGTAATAGCTCTATGCCTTCTTTTTGTTTGGGGAGGTGCTGCTGGAGGAATTTATGCTACCGGATTGTCTGCAGTTGCAGAACTTTTCAGGAAAGAAGATCAAGTTTCCGCAAATGTTGCCTACTCTATTCTTGATAATGTTGGTGGAATTATTGCCGTACTTTCAATTGGCTTCTTGATGAATTCAGGTATTTCTGATGGTATTGTTTATGTAATTATTAGCACTGCTTTATGCTACTTCATCTACTGTCTAGCTCAATTAATTAACGCAGAACATATGGCTTGATATCCTTTGCTTGCTTTTGCTGCTTAGCTATTTTAATTCACCCTCTATAACTTAATAAACAAGTTATGAATCCCCGCCAACCTAAATCAAAATTCCGTCTCCCCCCCACCCTGAGGAAGCCTTGGAATATCTCAACTCTGGTAATGGCAATTGTGGCTATTTTGCTAATTCTATTGGCAGTTTTATCCGTAGATAATATTAGCTATAAAACAGGTGACTATCTTGCATTCACGGGTAGTAATAAATCAGGTTTACTTGAGCAAAAAAGCCGGCTTACTAAGCTTCTTAAGCGCGACCATAGGGGCTATGAACGAAGTGAAATTAAAACCTCAGTAACCGGTCAGCCTGATCCGATGAAGATTAAAATGGGTTTTTATGCTGTCAATAATTACAATATTAATCTTCAGAGTCCTTCATTTGAAAGTTCTGGTTATTGGTGGCTCAAATGGGGCGATGATCTTCAAGCATATCTCACAAAAAATAACCTACAAATATGGAAGGTTTTAACACCTGTTAATCTGATTAATATACCACAATATGCAGATTCAGTATTTATCCCCACTGGTAACAGCAAGCCAACACTGATGGCGGATGGCAACTGGTATTTAACTGGTGCCTACAGTGGTGAGTTTTTTATTGATCGAAGTGATTTTCGCCGCCACCCTTTTACTACCCTAAGCCTTCCAATCATGATCGAAGCAGATGATGTGATGTTGAGCAGTAGTAAATTAGAAATATTACCGGATGTGCAAGGATCTGGAATCGGACAATTCATTGATTCTAATCTAGGTTGGATAAATCAAGGTTGGACATTAGCTTCCTATAGACACCACTACGACACTGATTTTGGATTTGGTGAAGGCGCTTCTGATTTTAGTCAATTAATATTTGAAGTTAAATATAGTACAAGTTCATGGTTGTCCTTCTGGAAGGTATTAGTACCCCTGATGATTGTTGTGGCGATGATAGCCGGTGCAACGAAGCTTGAAACAACACACTACGATGTACGACTTACACTACCGGTTACGGTTCTACTTACTCTAGTTTTCTTGCAGCAAACCCATGATGCAAATTTGCCTCAACTCCCCTACCTAACCTTCTTAGATGAGGTTTACGTTGTTTCGTATATTTTAACGCTTGGTTCATTTATTATGATGCTATGGGCCTGTCGTAGGTATTATCAGGCTCAAAAGATGGAGGATGTTGCTGCTCGGGAAATCGAACTGAAAAAGCTTGACAAATCAGACGATTATTGGCCAACATATGTAATTGGAAGTGGAATGATTGCTCTTATGATCTGCTGGTTTACTGGCTGATTTAGATATTATTGCTCAGTATTACTCAGCAGTACTACTGAGTAGTTTGCATGCGTTTTACTGCGGAGTTTAGCACGTCAAGAGAAACGTCTTCAATCGACATTGCATCCCCATGGCCGAATGGATTGTCTAAATCAGAAATTAAGCTGATAAGGAATATCATCATTAAGCTGATCACAGCGATAAAAAACACCGCTTCATGCAGTCTTGTGTTTGCCATGAATATTAACCCGCCACATAAAAGCCCAATTGCCGCATAGGCCAGCCAATACACCAATTTTACAAATGATGTTTCCCGAATTGTTTCAATTCGATTTATTAGCTTCAAGATGGTAGCTATTTCCCCTAGCAATCTGGCCTTAAGAGGTGGATCAGTTTTGAGTAAAAGGCTTGCCTTAACTACTTCCCGGTGGCAACGATAAAAATGTTCCATGAGCATTGCTGTGGTAACTCGATTTAACAACCATTTAATAATATTTTCAGCAAAGGAAGTTAATTCGGCAATAGCAAAATTTGCATCTGTGCCTGGAGATTGCATTGAAATAGCCTGAATTTCTAGGCTGAGCACTTCCAATCCAGTAGCTAACTCACCAGGTATTTTTTCGCTCTCTTTGTAATCAGCAAGTACACCGTTAAGTAAAAAGCCCATTAAAAATACTGTTGAGGCAACCAATGTTGTAAATAGTGGATTGAGCTGAATCACCTCCCATCCAAGTTGATGGGCTAACACTTTAGCGGCTGCTATGAGTGCCACCAGCGCAAACACTCGCATTAGCAATTTAATGCGTTGAATGCGTGCTTTACGGAGCCGATTAGCGCCAAAACGTTCGAGATTTGCCAATGCAAACATGTGCTGGTGTTTAAATTACCTATAGATTAAAACAAAAAAGCTTTTTTAGATTGCTTTCAATATTGTTGATTTGTGTTTACTTCTGGCAACCTTTTTTTAATGCTCACTACCGAGACTTGACCCGATGCTTGGCCTTGAGTTGCAGTGAGGCGCTGATCAGGGCGCCCGCCAGGATCTTGCTCCCGGCGCCGATGACAAAGAGCTGCCAGCTCCAGAGATGAGCCAAGTGCAGAAAGACTGCGGTATCCAGCGGTGAACTAGCCAACACTGATCGCCATACCCGCTCCGCGAAGGGGCGATGGGTGGAGGTGTACACAAGCCAATCCACCGATTCGCTGATCAGGAAGGCGCTCACGCTGGCGATTGCCACTGCTGGATTCCCGAGCCAATAGGACAGCGCAGCTCCAGCCAGCATCAAAAGCAACACTTGATGGCCCCAATTGCGCTGGGCTGCATCGCGCAGGGCAAGAACACTGCCAACCAACAGCGACCACAGCCAATCCAGCTCGGGGTGGTGGCTGAAACCCACATTCACCACCACTACGCCACTCACGTAAGCAGCAGCTGACGCCCACCGCGTGAATCTCACTTCCAGCTGACTTGTTTTTTCAGTGTCTAAGCGTGCTTCAGGAGCTGATTCCATAATCCAGCCTCCTTGCCAATGTTACTTGGAGGCTTTGCTGGGTTGCTAATAGTTCATTAATTCAAATCAAATCAGGTTGTTTCCAGTTCATAGACGCGGGAAAGCAGCCTTTACCTATTTCAAGGTAGCGCTTAAATTTGGCCAAAAATTGCTTTTGCTTGCTGTTAAGGGGAAATAAGCAGTTCAGGTGGCAAGAAAAAAATCAGGCTCCAACTGGATAATTAAATCCAGAAGGAACCTGAATAATTGCCTAGTAGCAAGCAACTTGATCAATCTTCTTCTTCTTCTGTGCTTCCAACTGGCTTGAGGCGAATCTGCTTGCGGCCAAGCTTGATATCAAAATCATCACCGGGCTTTAGATCAAGCATTGCCGTGTAGGCCTTACCGATCAATAAATTGCCATTTCCCTGTACGGTTGCAACAAAGCTGAGCTTGCGGCCACCTTTACCTACCTGGCCGCCATCACCAAGGTTCACACCTTTGGCTTCTAGCAATGCTTCATAGAAGGCGGTGAAATTAAGCCTGTCGGAGCCATCCTTTTTTTTGCTAACATAACCGCAGGATTTAACCAGAGCAGATTTAGATCCGTCGCCAAATTCCTTAACAGCTGCCAGTAGTTCTGATCCAGTAAGCATGAGGTGAGCGATTTGGTGCATATTTAATCTATCACTCTGTAAGTTATGTGCAAGTACCTGTTGATCAAAATGCCTGGGAGAGGCATTACAAGGCCTATGATGGCTAAATCTACTTAATTGCCTTCTATTTCCATGGCGCTTAAAAAGCAACCCTCGCCGTTTGCCATCAAATTGCAAATTCTTGGCGCCGTATTGGTGCCAATGGGTCTGCTAGGCCTTTGGCTCCACTCCAAGGGCTTTTGGTAAGCGCAATTGGGGCTTCAGTTAAGCGGCTGGATATTCAGGCTCACGCCCACGTTTAACTATGTTGAACTTGGTACGCACGGATTCCAGGGGCTCTTCAAAGTAGTCCCAAGGATCAATATCCTTAATTAGATCTGTATTAACACAACTGCCATGCTCCATACCCGCAAACATGCGTTCTGGATCAAGTTTTCCAAATTCACCGGGTATGAATGGTGAAACACCAATGCCAAGTTCAAACTCTGCCATCGCAAACATTAAAACATCAAAGGGATCCAAGCCTTCGAAACCCGCCTGGAATCCAATCACAGCGCCCTCCTCAGCTGCTGTTGTTCCGTATCCACCTAAAACATGGCAGCAGTCGTGTCGGAAAACAGGAATTGGTATGCCACCAGTATCGCCGGGGTAATTAAAATTATTTCGATCGAGAAATTCTGAATAAGCCTTGCCAAAGCTTTCATCTGGGTAGTGTTTTAGTGATTCAAACCGTTTTAGAACTGTTTCATCACGCACACCGCTAAGCGCTTTAAGGGTTGCAGCAAACATTGGTAATCCACCAGCCTTCATCGTGGCTGCAACAGCATCGCGAACAAAGCTCCTGCGCATCAGGTCAAAGCGAGTGGCCAGCATTCTTCCCTCCATCACATTGCGATAGGTGTTAACGGGATTGGCCTCAACATGAAATGCTTTTGCCGTTTGCTCCAGCAGGTTTAAAGCCATGGATGATGGTTGCCCATCAAACATGGCCACCAAAGTCATCCCCCGCAGAATGCGCTCACGCCATTCCGGATCTGGATCACAGTTTGTGATTGCTTTTGCCATCTCCTCGGGTTGGAGGCTCGGGAGATCATCAAGCTCTTTTTCAACCTTAAGCAGATGGTCTCGAATTGCCCGAATACCTGTAAGCGCCCGCTCTGATGGCTCACCTTTTAAGCGTGCAACCGTCATTAAAGAAGCCAAGCCGGCGTTTGCCAAACATTCGCGTAGGTTTGCGGAAAGCTTCCGGCTGGGGTTAATAGACATATTTAAGAAGAACAGCTGTAGTGGGAAACTCCCCCTGCACTAAGATACTCCTTGGGCCTGAGACGGTTGTATTTCGCGTTTAATTCCGCTGATTGCTCCGTGTAGGGATTGCTGAATACCATCTGCAGTTCTTTGATTAGGCTGTAATCAGCATGGGCAGCTTTTTCATAGGCGGGAATGATCAGCCATTCGCGCCAGGTGTATTTAGGGTTAACCCTCTGCATAGCTGCGGTGGTTTCCTTTGGGTTGCCGCTGGTTTTGATCTGGTCGCGCCAGCGTTGCAGCCAATTCGTCCATTTACTTTCAAGCCCCTCTGGGCAAGGCAGGTAAAAGCTTTCCTGCAGAGCTGCGAATTGCTCTGGGAGTTCAGAAAGCTGCCGAAATAGGATGGTGTAGTCGGCTTTGGAGCTGAACATCAACTGAACCAGCTCATTTACAAGTTGAGCGTTGTAGTTGATTAAGCCAAGCTTGCTAGCCCACATGGCTTCTATTTCCCTATCCATAACCTCAGCAAATCCCTCTCGAATCAGATCCAATCTGGCTAGGGCATTGCTGTTGCCTTCAAGCAGCGGCCTTAGTGATAACCAAAACATTTGGTAGTTGGCTTCAGCTGCTAGCGATTGGTTGAAGAAGCTAAAATGCTCACCACCCCCGGTCCAGGGTTGAAATCTTGGGTCAAATAGTTCGCAGAAACCAAATGGCCCATAGTCGAGGGTGAAACCACCAGCGGCGCAATTATCGCTATTGAAATTGCCTTGGCAGTAGCCAATCCGAATCCAGTTGGCTACCAATGCAGTGAGCCGTGCTCGAAATAATCTCGCCAGCTCAACTACCTGATCACTGAAATCCAAATTCCGATCAATTTCCTCGCGGTAGTTGCGTTCGATCAGATGCATCACGATCATCCGCAGCTCGTTCAATGCATTTGGATGGGCATTGCTGCGAACCCTGCGGGCAAATAGTTCCAGTTGACCCACCCGCAGAAATGATGCTGCCACCCTTGTGGTGATTGCTGCAGGGTTGTTCACCATGATGTTGGGATCAAAGGAGCTGGAATTTGCTGAATACCAGGGCCTGCTTATTTGTTCGCTGTGCGATACATACAATGTTAGGGAGCGTGAGCTGGGAACCCCCAAGGCGTGCATGAATTCTTGGGCCAAAAATTCCCGCACGCTTGAGCGCAGCACAGCCCTTCCATCTGCGCCTCGGCAATAGGGGGTGGGCCCACCGCCCTTTAATTGCATCTCCCAGCGGCTTCCATTGAACAAGCCCTCAAACACAGATATGGCTCGGCCATCGCCGTAGCCGTTGCCGGTGCCAAATGGGCATTGTTGGATGTATTCGCTCCCATATATCGATAGGGCATATCCGGTTGCCCAGCCATATGGGCGCATCGGCTCCTGCGCAACGCTGATATCAGCAGAAAACAAACGACTGAACTTTTCATTATTAACCAGCTCTTCGCTTAGCCCCAGTTCGTTGAAAAGGGTGCTGCTGTGGGCCACATATTCCGGCTTTGGAAGCGGCGTTGGCGTTACGGGCACATAGTGACCGCTGAACACCTGGCGTGGCCTGTGATCGTTGCCATCGCTAGTTGCTTGGGGATCTGCTTTAAGCGAATCCAGCAGCGAATAATCAGCCTGTTGAGCAAACTCAGCAAAATTTGTTAGGTGCACTGGTTTTTTTGAGTTTTGAGCTGCTTTGGCTAAGCAAAACCGCTAAGCTAAACATCTTGGCAAATAAGTAGCAGCAATGGGCATAACTGTTTGGCAAGCAAGTGAAGCTGGTGCCAAATTGCAAGCTGCAGATCGCCCACTGCTTGAGCCGGCTGCCAACGAATTAGTGCTGGAGGTGTTGCATTGCGGTTTATGCCACAGCGACCTGTCGATGCTCAATAACGATTGGGGCATAACTAGTTACCCATTGATACCTGGCCATGAGGTTGTGGGCAGGGTTGTGAGTGTTGGCAGCGCCGTTAACCCCGATGTGATTGGCGAGTTGCGTGGGCTTGGCTGGATCAGTGGTAGCTGTTGTCATTGCATTCAATGTCTTGGCGGTACAGGTAATCTTTGTGCGTCATTGGAAGCAACGATCGTTGGCCGTCAGGGTGGATTTGCAAGCCATGTAACAGCCCATCAGGATTGGGCAATCCCCCTGCCCGAGGGCATCGATCCTGGAGCTGCCGGGCCTCTTTTCTGCGCTGGGATAACAGTATTTTCGCCTTTAATCGATGAAGCGGTTTCACCAACAGCCCATGTGGCTGTTATTGGCATTGGCGGTTTGGGTCACATAGCCCTCCAGTTCGCAAGGGCCTGGGGATGTGAGGTAACTGCAATCACAACCAATTTATCCAAAACTGAGGAAGCAAAGCGATTTGGTGCCCACCAGGTGGTGTTAATTGATCAGCTAGCTAATTTGACCGGTAAGTTCGACCTTATTATTAATACTGTTAATCATTCTCTTGATTGGGCTGCTGTGATGGCATCCCTTGCCCCCCTAGGGCGCTTGCACCAATTGGGAGCGGTTGTTGAACCAATTCAAGTTGATGCTTTTGATTTGATAAAGGCAAGGCGCTCCATCACCGGTAGCCCCACTTCATCCCCAGTTAGTTTGCTGAAAATGGTTGATTTCTGTGTGCGTCATAACATTCGCCCGCAGGTTGAGCACCTGCCAATCAATCGTGTTAATGAAGCTCTTGAACGTTTGCAAAAGGGCGATGTGCGTTATCGTTTTGTTCTAGACTTAATTGGAAATTAACCTCTTATATGAAACTAAAATTTAGCAATGTTTATGAGCTGGAATACGTATGTGGAACCAGCTGCAGCAATAATCTAGATGGCGGTAAAACTTTAGTTATCTAACCAAAACAACACAACAAGAAACTAGATCTCAGAAGCGTGCCATCGCAGCAATCTTCGTTAGCTTTTCCTTGTCTAGTCCGTCAAGTTCAGATAACTTGAGCAGTTCATCTTTTACTAACCTAGCGAACACAAATAAAATTCCTTCTGGCCTAAAATCAAATCGGCCCTCAATGGTGTGGCGTTGAATACTTAAATAATCATGAAGTGCCCAAATCGTTTCAGCCGTATCTAGCTGTTCGGATTTGGAGCGCACTGATTTGATCAATTGATCAATAGACCTCGCGTAGGCCTGGTCAAAAGCGCTTTTAGCGATGGTTTGTTCGCTGGTTGTCCAGCCTTCTAAAACAGTGTCAACCATATTTTGAAAATTAATTTAAAAGATCCTAATTGAGTTCTTTGCTGATCGCGAGCTCTTTCGATCTACAACGGGCAGCGGGAAGCTCAAACCAGGCAAGTGAGGGATTGATGTGGTGTTCCCTATGATACCCGAAGTGGTAGCAGGCCAAAAGCGATAGCAAAGCTGGTAGTTCGATGCTTTGAGCTTGTTTAGCCTCGCCAGCCCCATGGTGGCGATGGGGCAAATATGTGCCAAATATAAATAATTGCATCGAACTTAAAAGTAGCGGAACAATACAAAAAATAAATACATTTAGCATTGCCGATGGGGTAACATTTTTAAATGCAAGCCATAGCAAGCCCCAGCTACATAAAAGCAATCCCATTTGTGTTAAACTTAAGTATCCAATCATAAACTTAAAATACCAACTCAAAATTCCTTTGTTATTTTCAGAGGAAAAATCAGGATCAAATTCTGTGGCTTGATATTTATGGTGAAGATTATGATTTTTGCTGCAATTATCAAATGGTAGGAAAGCATATATTGCCAATGCAATAGAACCTAATATAGCATTAACTTTTGGATTTGATCTGCACAAAATAGAGTGCATTGCATCGTGGGCAATAATAAATAAACCGGTTTGAAGAAATATTCTAATTAAAACAGCAATCAACACAAGTGAAATTGGTGTTGATTGCAGATTTAATGAAAGGAAACCAAGAAAAGAAGTTATCCACAAGACGGCGATAACAACTGCTTGTAGCATTAACGAGCAAACTTTAGTAGTTCAGCTGCAGATGCAAGTAAATCAATAGCAACAAAATAAATTTTGCCATTTGGGTCTAGAAGAAATCTCCAGGCAACATTCATACCAACGCCAGCACCAAACCAAGGGGTTTGCACGGTTCCAGTTACTTTTACTTGTGTGAAACCATCATCAGCGGGCTCAGCTTTGCCGCGCTCAGGAAGCAGTTTTAAATTTTGACAATCTTCCCTGAAAAAGCGGAGGATATTATCTGAGCCAACTATAGGCTTTTTAAATGGTGGCTGAAGAGCGCCATCTGGAAGGAATAATTGAATTAAATTATCAAAATCGTTAGCATTTAGTAATTCTATATAACTCAATACTGTTTGGTTGTCTACTCCTTCAATGGAAACCTTCTCACGAAGCTGTACTGGGGTTGGAGGTGCCACTGGCTCGCTGATTATTTGAGCGCCCTCTCGCTTGGGATCAAAGCCCATATCAACAACAAAATTACGGAGCAATGTGATTTGTTGACCGCTGCTAACGGTTTTAACCGAGCTCAAAACGGCTAAAGCGTTTGCTGATAATTGATAACCTTCGGGAATTGGAGCAACAGTACCTTCGGCCATCCATTCTCCAAGGGTGTACCAAAAGCCAAGTTTGATATTTACAGACCAATTTGAGTAGGTGCGACAAATAGCTGTATCTGAACGATTGGCTAGGTCGCACATTACTTGGCTTTGGGCTGGAAAGCTCATTGCCTTGATTTCTGCCAGGGTGCGCTCTGCAAACTGCATGCTTGCTGCGCCCAGGGCTGCCACAGTAATTGTTTTGCCCATCTCTAGATAGGCATACCAAATAAGAGCTAGCTGATCTTCGGCGCTCAGCAACTCGAAGCGAGCCGTGATAGCAGGAACCACATCTGCGGTAAGAGTTTCAGGGAAAATTTGTGACGCCTTCTCAATCGTGAACATGAGCGAACGGCCTTTGTTAAGGATTGTTTCAACAGTGTAGCACGCCCTGGGAGTACTTGGCCATTTATCGGTTATATCGTTGCATCTAGGGAGTTGAGTCTCGATCTACTACGCTGAGATGCCTACACCTTTGTTAAACTATAGGTTCTAGATGAAAATTTTATATCCGCTACAAGTTCTTTTAGTTCGTTGGCATTAATTTCTAGGTCTTTTTCATGTATTAAATCTGGGTTTCTAAATCCATTTGCTATGGCCATTTCTTCAAAATCCTTCCAGTAGAGCGCCCCTCCAAGGCATTCGCTGTAGAGCACAGGATGGCTACTAATTTCCTGCGGAAGTTGTTGATCTGAATAAACATCCGCAAAATAAAAAGTTCCCGTAGGTTTAAGTAACTGGTTTATTCCTTTTAGCACTGCAGGCTTGTTTGTTGAAAGGTTGAGCACACAGTTGCTTACAATTAAATCAAAGCTGTTTTTCCCCAATCCAAGTTCGGTTAATTCTTCAATTCTTCCTTCGATAAATTCAACGTTTGCATAACCAAATTGTGCGGCATGATAATCTTTATATTTTTGAGCTATTTCCAATTGTTCTTTCGTCATATCAACGCCTACAACATTTCCCTTGGCGCCAACTAACTGTGCCAATATATACACATCTCTGCCAGCTCCACTACCGAGATCTAGAACCCTAAACCCCTCTATTAACTCCGGACATACCAGCCCGCAACCGTAATAGCGCTTGCAAACCTCTGGATGAACCTTTGCTAGCAGCTGCTTTATTGGGCTTGAAATTGCATTTGCATCGCAGCAGGCACTGGTTTTTAAATCAGCACTGCTCTTTAGTTCCTTGCCGTAGTAGGCCTTCACAACATCTTCCATTGATAGATCCGATTTATGGATATTATACACTTATAATTGAATTTGGTTCAATTCTATCACTATAAATAATCACTATAAATAATCACTATAAAGATTAGTTGGCTCCTTGCGACCCCCCCCTCCCCATCGAGATATTGAACAAATCTTGACGTTTCATAGAATAAATCATCATTGCTTTCACCCTGTTTAACTCATTGCTGATTATCGAGAACAGAAATGAATTCTATTGGTGTGTTCAGCAATACATTTGCATGTTGCCGCGTTATTATGGTTGTTTATTGTTGCGATTGCGTGCTTGATTATCCAGCTTTGCAAATTGCTATCCCCTCTGCTGAGCAGCTCCTGTTGCTTGAGCAAAAGGCCCGTGCCAGTGGCAGCGGTTTGAATTTTAATGATTTGCTTGGTTCTTGGTATCTCGAGCGTGTGTGGTCTAAAGGTAGTAAATCTCCGTTAACCTTTGCTGCTTTTTTATTGAAAAACCTTAGTGCTTGCCTGCGCTTATCTATTGATACAAATCAATTTCAAATTATCAACTCCGTAAGTATTGGGCCTCTACAACTAAGCTTTGTTGGCAAAGCATTTCTAAATGGACCAAGGCCACTTTTATTTTTTACTTTCCAGTATGTTTCTGTTTCGCTAGGCTCCCTTGTGATATTTAAACGCAATCTACCCCAGCCCCCATCTAGAAAAATGCCATTTTTTGCCCTCATAGCTCGAAACAGCAATGGTTGGTTGGCTGCCCGAGGTAGAGGCGGTGGACTTGCATTATGGATTTTAAAAGCAGATACTGCTGTTTAATTGTGTTCACCGGGAATAGTATTATTATGAACCTTAACCAGATCGAATTACGTTTGCATAGTTTGGCTTCATTTCGCTACAATCCCCCTTTACTGATCTGCTATTGAATGAATTTTTTAATTAATTGCATCATTTTATTCTCCTTGAGTTTATTCCAGTTTGTAGGCCCTGAACCCACTGATCTGGGAGTTCACAATGCTGAGTTATCCCCCTGTGCCTCACCGGCCCATTGCGCAAGGGCGAATTGGTCTGTTGCTAAACCATTGGATGCTCTTAATGAATTGGTTCCATTGTTAGAAAAAATGCCACGCACTGAATTGTTAGAGCAGGATAATGGCTATATTCACGCAACGGTTAGCAGTGCCCTTTTTGGCTTTGTAGACGATCTAGAACTTTACGCAGATCCTATTCGTGGATTCTTGCAGGCCCGGTCTGTTTCTAGGCTTGGTGATTCTGATTTAGGTGTTAATGCTAAGCGTTTAACTGAGATCTATGCACTTATCCCACAATTTAAGGATTTATAGCTTCCTTAAGCCATCCATTTTCTGCTTTCCAACAGAATCGTCTGTGGGGAGTACCAGTTAATTCGAGCAGTTCAACCATCTCACAATTAACACGGATAAGCTCAAAATTATCTGGAGGAGGGGTTTCTTCTGGAATCTGCAGCGGAAAATTGCTTAATGAAATGAAGGGCAATCCCGGCGCTGGCCAAAACCATGCTGCTTTAGCTCTTTCTGAGAGCTTTTGCCAGTGCAGGAGCAAGCCTTCCTTCTCGCTCTCTGCAGTTAGAAATGAAACAATTCCCCGAAATCTAAATTGGCTTTTTGCCTTTGGCAGCAGCCAACAAATTTCAATCCTTGGATTCTCTTGAATTTCAATTGATTTTTGACTCCTGCTATCGGTTACCAGGTCTAGTTCACTTGCCCCATGCCAACCCCTAAAAACAACGGTTCTCACTCTGGGGCTGCCATCGGTTGCTGTTGTGGCTAATTGAACCCAGTTTTTAGAAATTGAGTTCTTTTCCTTAGCCTGGGCAGCTCGTAAAACCTGTCTCCAGGCTGGTATGTCCTCTTCCAACGCCCTAGACGATTTCAAGCCATAATGTAACAGTTCGTTAAGTTGCCGTCCATGACCCTTGGTGAGGTTTTTCTCGAGTCCCTGAGCACCGGTGTGATCACAGAACAAGAAATTGATTGGTTGGCTGCTCAGCAAAACCGTTTTAATCGCGATGAAGAGGCAACAGCCCTGAAACTTGGCAGGCTTCTTGATTCCGGCGCCATCAATCTTGGTTGCCGAATTCCTTCGCAATTGCTCAGGCACAAACTTGTTTTAAACGATTGGATCGAACCGCTTGGCCGTAGGCGTCACCACAAGGCAATCGCTGCCTAGCCACTGATCAGCTTATTAAAACGTTACAGTTTGTTTACAAAACTCAACAAGCAACCATGGACGTTTCTCCCGCCGCTGCCATTGCAGTGCTTTTGATTGGTGCCTGGGTTGTTGGAGCGCTCGCCCAACCAGACATGCCCAGTGATTGAGGCCGCTTCACATTTCGCAATCTCGCGCGCCAGACTTTTTCAAACCTATTTTTTTCTTCCATGACCAATCCGATTTTGCTCGAATCGGCCGGGGGTTTTTTAGCTTCCTGCGCTGCTCTCTGGTTGCTAACAATAAAAAAGTTTCCCAAATTTGGAGTTGCTTCTATATTTGCAAACCTCCAGCCTGTTCTTAAGTCTTACCTATTGAAGCAGAACTACATCGCTTCAGCTGGTTTGCTTTTACTGCGTATTGCAGTTGGGGTGATGATGATTCACCACGGCCAGGAAAAGCTTGCTGATCCACAGCAATTTGCAGATACCTATGTTGCCTCCTTGCATCTTCCCTTTCCCCTATTCTTTGCCTACGCGGCCGGTTTGTCTGAACTGATTGGCAGTTGGCTTTTAATATTTGGAGTTTTTACACCGCTTGGTGCACTTGCTATTACTGGAACCATGGCAGTTGCAGCCTATCAACACATCTTAACCGGCGGTTTTAATATTTACGTACTTGAACTTGTTGCTCTCTATCTAGGTGGTAGCGTTTCTTTGCTTTTTATAGGACCTGGATTGTTTTCCCTTGATGCTGCACTGATCAGGCTGTTACCTGCTAAGGCGATGCAATCCGCATCGGATGATTTCGATCTAGCAGAAGATATTTCAAACTTAGCCTATGTAAAAATAAACGACTAACTTAAATATTAAAATACTATTTTTACCTTCAAATTCATTTCGCAGCTGTAGAAATTCTGTAATTTCTACAGCTGTTTTTTTGTTTGGTTAGTTTTAAGTATACGTTTTGCTTTCTATGACGGCTTCTGCTTCAGCGAGCGGCATTAGTTCTGAGATGAATTCTGGCAAATGCCCCTTCAGTGGCGCAAGCCATCAAACCCGAGCTGGAGCTGGCCAATCCCCCAGCGACTGGTGGCCCCAGTTGGTTAATTTGAGCATTCTTCACCAACACAATCCAAAGGCAAACCCCCTCGGATCAGATTTTAATTATCCAGAAGCTTTCAATAACCTTGATTTCGCTGAACTCAAGAAGGATTTAGCTTATTTAATGACCGATTCCCAGGATTGGTGGCCTGCGGATTGGGGTCACTATGGTGGTTTGTTCATCAGGATGGCCTGGCATAGCGCCGGCACCTATCGGGTTGGCGACGGCCGTGGCGGTGCCAGCACTGGTAATCAAAGATTTGCGCCACTTAATAGTTGGCCCGATAACGACAACTTAGATAAAGCTCGCCGTTTGCTTTGGCCCATTAAACAGAAATATGGCAACAAAATTTCCTGGGCAGATTTAATTATTCTCGCTGGTAATGTTGCCTTGGAATCCATGGGTTTCAAAACCTTTGGTTTTGCTGCCGGCCGTGTTGATATTTGGCAGCCAGAGGAAGATATCAACTGGGGTAAGGAATCCAGTTGGCTTGGAGATGAACGCTATAGCGGTAATCGTGAATTGGAGGCTCCCCTTGCTGCAGTGCAGATGGGGCTTATTTATGTGAATCCTGAGGGCCCAAATGGCAACCCAAATCCGGGGGCATCAGGCATTGATGTGCGCGAAACCTTTGCCCGCATGGCCATGAATGATGCTGAAACCGTTGCCCTTGTGGCAGGGGGCCACACCTTTGGTAAATGTCATGGAGCGGGCAAAAAGGAATTGGTGGGGCCACCTCCAGAAGGTGCTCCCCTAGAAGAAATGGGCTTGGGTTGGCGCAATCTCCATGGCAGTGGCCATGGCGCTGATACCAACACCAGTGGCATTGAGGGGGCCTGGAAGCCAAATCCAACCCGTTGGGATATGGGTTATTTCGATATGTTGTTTGGTTATGAATGGGAGCTGGTTAAAAGCCCTGCTGGTGCTTGGCAATGGCAAGCCAAAAATGTAAAGGAAGAGCACCTAATTCCCGATGCCCATATCCCCGGTGTAAAACATGCACCAATAATGACAACCGCGGATCTTTCTTTGCGGTTTTCACCATTCTATGAACCGATTGCACGCCACTACCATCAAAACCCAGAAGCATTTGCTGATGCTTTTTCAAGGGCATGGTTCAAACTCACCCATCGTGATCTAGGACCTCGCTGTTTATACCTCGGACCGGATGTGCCGGCTGAAGTGATGATTTGGCAGGATCCCATCCCAGCCTTAACAAAACCTGCAATTAATTCAGCTGCAATAGTTGAATTGAAAGCAACACTAAAACAATCTGGTTTGAGCACTAGCCAATTGGTTGCAACTGCATGGGCATCTGCATCTACTTTTCGCGGTTCGGATAAGCGCGGCGGTGCAAATGGTGCCCGTTTGCGGCTTGAGCCCCAATGCAATTGGGCAGTGAATGAACCAAACCAACTGAAAACCGTTCTGTCTGCTCTTGGTGAGATCCAAGCAACTTTCAATTCCAGTGATAAACATGGCTGCTGGCTTTCAATGGCCGATTTGATTGTTTTAGCTGGTGGTGTAGGTATTGAAATTGCAGCTGAGGCTGCTGGCTACGAATTAAACCTGCCCTTTAGCCCAGGTCGTAATGATGCATCCCAGGCTGAAACCGATATCGCTTCCTTTGCAGCACTGGAGCCTAAAGCTGATGGCTTTCGTAATTATGAGCAGCCTGGAATTGGCGATTTAGCAGAACATATGTTTATTGATCGTTCTCAACTATTGGGCTTGTCGGCACCAGAAATGACTGTCCTGCTAGGTGGTTTGAGGGTTTTAGGTGTTAATTGTAATTCTTCTAAACAAGGAGTATTTACAAATAAGCCTGGCGTTCTGAGCAATGATTTCTTTGTTAATTTGCTTGATATGCAAACCGTTTGGGCTCCCAGCAAGGAGCTTGAAAATAGTTACGAGGGCAGGGACCGCAACAGTGGCTCCCTACGCTGGACTGCCAGCCGCATAGATCTGTTGTTTGGCTCCAATTCCCAACTAAGGGCCATAGCTGAGGTTTATGCCCAGGCCGATGGCCAACAGAAATTTGTGGCTGATTTCTGTGCAGCTTGGACAAAAGTAATGAATCTAGATCGATTTGATTTATCCGCTGCTGAATTAGCCGCCTAGGATGAATTCTTCCGTGATCCTCGTCAATGCAATCGCCGCTTAGATCCGCCAACGGCTCAGATGGACCAGGAACAATTCTTAGCTTGCTATTAGCCGTGGTTGTTGGTTTGGCGATTTTATTGAGTCAAACCGTTTTTATAGTGCCTGCAGGCAATGTGGCTGTTGTAACAACCCTTGGCAAGGTAACTGGTTTGCCCCGTAATCCCGGTGCAAATATTAAGGCACCTTTGGTGCAAAACACATCCTTATTTGATGTGAGAACCCAGGTTAAACCTGAGCAATTCTCAACACTCACAAAAGATTTGCAGGTTATTCAGGCCACGGCCACTGTTAAATACGCAATGAAACCGGCCGAAGCCGGTAGAATTTATGAAACGATTGCCACGGATGATCAGCAGATTTATCCGAGGGTTATTCAACCATCTTTGTTGAAAGCTTTGAAATCCGTTTTTTCCCAGTATGAGCTGGTTACAATCGCCACTGAATGGAATTCAATTTCTGAATTAGTTCAAGAAAAAGTTGCTGAAGAATTACGTAAGTTCGATTATGTTACTGTTCAGGGTTTAGACCTTACTGGTTTACAGATAGCTGAGGAATATAGAGCGGCTATTGAGCAAAAACAAATCGCTGAACAGCAATTGCTCCGGGCCCAAACTGAGGTGTTGATAGCTGAGCAGGAAGCAAAGCGCTATCAAACCCTTAATTCAAGCCTCGATGATCAAGTGCTTTATAAACTCTTCCTTGATAAATGGGATGGTCAAACCTCTGTGGTTCCAGCTTTGCCTGGTGCCGCTGGCGTTTCTGGTAGTTCAGTAATTGTTAATGGGCGCAGATAAATAAAATACTCACATATTTATTTTTCATATGGTCCAAAAATCGAAGCGCATTCAGCGCCACACCGTGCCCCAAGTTGAATTGCTTCCATAACTGTGTAACCAGCCGCTAGCCCAGCCGTTACCCCCGCCGCAAAGCTATCGCCGCAGCCGTAGCTATCAACCAGTTTGCCGCTGAGTGGCATTGCTTGATAGCGTCCGCCTGGGTCACACCAGCCCCCGGCGGCGCCTTCGGTGGCAATACGCAATAGCGGTTTTTTACTAAGGGCTCCCCTGGGAACTTCTTCATCTGGGTCTAGGGCGCTGCCGATTAGGGCATCACAGCTGATGCCACTTGCTTCCAGTAGTGGCAACCGCAATCTTGGTGTTGCTGTGAGCAGGGCGCTGCGGCGGCAGAGTTGTAAACCAGCAGCATTTGTGGCAGTTATAAATACGCCATCTGTTTCCGCTAGTGCTTCCCATGGCAGTGGATCCTCTGCCTCTGGAGCGAGTCGCTCACCAATAACCGTGATAGTTCGCTCCGCTGCTGCATCAACAAAACTGATTCCCCGGCGAGTTGCGCAATCACGCCAGGCAATTTTTAAATCAAGTCCGAGTTCCTCCAGCCGAGCTGCTGCTTTTTCGCCTACGGCATCACGGCCCAAGGCAGTGAAGAAACTAACTTTTGTTCCGGTTAACCGAGCAAGTTGCACCGCTGCCACTGCTCCACCACCTGCCGGTTCCTCCCGGTAGGCATTGGCGTGGCTAATGCTTCCAGCTTTGGGCAACTTTTCAACCGCCACAAAGCCCATCCATTCCACATGGCCAACTACAGCCAAGTTCAAATTGGCTAGGGGCCGGCTTAGGCTTGCTTTCATTTGCTCCTCTGAACTGTTATGCAGGCCGTGCCACTTCACCTAGATGCCGGTAGTGATGTGCGCAGCAGCCTTGAACAGTTTGCCCAAGAACGCAATGCAACTGGTTTTGTTTTGAGTGTTGTTGGCAATCTTTCCCAAGCGGCTTTTGCCTGTCCTGGTCAAAAAACGGCAATAATTTTAAATGGCGAGCTCGAAATAATCACCCTGCAGGGCACTATCGACCCTAACGGCGTGCATTTACATCTCAGTTTTTCCGATCCTGAATGTGCCGTTTGGGGCGGACACTTGGAGCTGGGCACCACGGTGCTGCGCGGTGCTGATCTTCTATTGGGGCTGCTTAGTGGGGAAAACCCCGCCCAGGCAAGGGTGCAAGTGGCTGGTTTGCCCGAATGCCCTTTTTCGCGGCGGGCCTTACGCATGCTGCGCACCCTGGGGATTCCCTTTCAGGAGATCAGTCCCACGGGTGATGGCAGTGTTCCACAAATATTTATTGATGGGGTGGCCATTGGTGGCTACAACTCTCTAGCTGAACTGCATGGCCGTGGCGAACTGGAGTATTTGCGTAATTCCTAATGGCTGCATGGTTTTCGCGGCTTAATTTGCTTTTGCCACTGTTGATCTTGCTGATCGCCTGGCTACAGGAGTTTTTAGATCAAATCTTCTTTCGCGGCCAATGGAATCTACCGATGGTTCCAGGTGGTTCGTTTCTTGGAGTTCTAACAGCTCCTTTTAGCCATTCTGGTTTTGCCCACTTATTAGCTAACTCCTTAACTTTTTTACCATTGTCGTGGTTGGTACTTTTAAGAGGGCGCAGGGATTACCTAGCTGTTTGGCTTGGTGTTTACTGCTGCGCTATTCCCGTGTGGTTGTTTTGGCCCATTGGCAGCCATGGCCTATCAGGTGTTGTTTATGGGCTGCTGGGGTACCTATTGGTAATTGGCTGGTTGGAGAAAAAACCCCTATCTATTGCATTGTCTGGATTAGCTCTCGTTAGCTATGGAGGTGTTCTACCGAGTTTGATCCCGATATTTTCAGCACCTGGAGTGAGCTGGATTGGGCACTTCAGCGGTTTCCTTGGTGGGGTGTTAGCGGCGGCAGCGATTGCAAGAACAAATACCTAGGCCTGTTGCTTTTCCAATTCTTGAAACACTTCTTGGCTATGAATTGAAGGTTGCACTGCAGTCCAGCGGGCGCGCAAAATTCCATCTGGATCAATTAAAAACGTATGTCTTTGCGAAAATGGGGCGATCCATGATCCATAGGATTTACTAACCCTGCCATCGGGATCAGATAGCAGGGTGTAAGTAAGACCTTCACTACCGCAAAAGGAGGCGTGCTGGTTTGGGTCGTCGGCGCTAATGCCAATTATTTCTGCCCCTTTATTGCGGAATTTTGGAAGATCCCTTTGGAATCCCCTCGCTTCTAGGGTGCAGCCACTGGTGAAATCCTTAGGGTAAAAATACAAAACCAGCCACTTGCCCTGTAGATCAGCAAGTTTGCGCTGCACCGCACCAGATTTATCGATGCCAGCCAAGTTGAAATTAGGTGCTGGTTGATCTAGAGCCGGCAGAACTCCCCCCATGGCATGGGCTTGTTTTGGCAACAGCATCAGGCTCAGCAAAGTGGCAGAACCCTTTAAGGCACTTAGTAGTAACTGGCGTCGCTGCATAGATTTAAGCCAAACTTTTGGCTATTCGAAACCGTTCAAAGCTAACTCCGCCAATCAAGAGTTGTTCTTTCTCAACTGTTAGCCAACCCATCCGCTCAAATAGGGGATGGCTGATGTAGCTGGCCTCGCTGCGTAATTTCTTAACCCCTTGTCTTGATGCCTCCTGCTCAAGGGAAAAAAGCAATTGGCCGCCACGGCCTTGGCGATGGGAGCGGGCCCTGCAATAAAGCAAAGCAACGCGATCAACTGGGTATAACACCGCAAAGGCTTCAATTGTTTCGCCATTGCAACTAACTAAGCCATAGCCAGATTGCAGGGTTTCATCGAGCACCCCTGGCAATAGGGCCACAGCAGACCAGGCATCAAGTTGGGCTTGGCTATAGATCCTCGGCGATAAATTCAGCACTGCATCCACATATACCTGGCGCACTTCGGCATGGTCACTGGCCAACATTCGTCGCAATGGCCAACAATTGGCGTGCATCCTTGATCCCATCTGCTTTTAGATGCCTGCAAATAGCGGCATTTGATAGCGCTCCACAGTTTATCTACGTGAGCAAGGGACAGCAAAACAAAATTATTTTTGGGAAAAGGTTCTCAAACCAGCCATTTGATTGGTATGTTTAGGGAGTAATTCTTTTTCAACTTCACATGCTCATCGGGAATGACCTTCTAACCAAGGTTCGCGAACTTGGCGATGCTGGTAAATCTGAGATCGTGCGGGCTTGCGGCTACGTATCCACTAAGAAAGATGGTGGCGAGCGTCTTAACTTCACAGCATTCTACGAAGCCCTTTTAGAGGCCAAAGGCGTAGATATCGGTGGTGCTTCCGTTGGAAAAGGCGGCCGTAAACTCAGCTACATTGCCACTGTTCAAGGCAACGGTAACTTGTTGATCGGCAAGGCCTACACAGCCATGCTGAACCTGAAGCCAGGTGATGAATTTGATATCAAGCTGGGGCGCAAGCAAATCCGCTTGGTGCCAGTGGGCGGTGAGGATGAAACCGAAGAGTAACTTGCAGGCCCACTTAGCCTGTTAGTTAGCGCCTAAATTAAAGCTCTTGCGCAGCTGCACCCCGTTCACCTCCAGCTGGATCACATCCAGCTGGGCTGTGGGCGGGGTTGCTGCTTTCATATCCATATTGCTGATTGCGCCAAGCGGTTTTGCTGGGGCACCTTCTTTCCTTATTTTTACGTTTGCGCAAATGCTGGCTGGATTTAGCCCTGGGTTAAATCCAGCCATGCCATTGAGAGTTGTTATTTTTGCCGGTAACACAGAAAGGGCAACCAGTTGGCCGGCATCAAACCCAGCCGCTTCTACCGTTCCAGGTTTATAGCCAAAGCGCTTTTTAAAATCCTTTTCAAATGATCCCCAGCCAGGGCCACGGCTGGTTTCCTCCACACCAATCTGCACCTGTTTACTGGTGGTTTTAGGGGCGAAATTCCACACTAAACGCATCTGCTCTGGCCATGTTTGTGCCATAACACCAAGCATTAATTCACTATTCCTTGGGCTCATAACCACCAGTGCCGCTGGACTAAACCATTCAGCATCGGAAACTAACTGTTTTAATTCCTCTGCATCCCTGGCATTAACCCTGCGGGCCTGCAGGTCAGTTCCAAGTAGCACGCCTCCCTGCAATCGCATGGTTTCCAAAAAACGATCAGCCAATAACTGTTGATCAGCACTGCCATCGCTTATTAAAAGAAAACTGCGCAGGTTGGCTTGCACCATTGCCTTTACCAAGGCATCAATTTCTAAGCTGCGGGCAGGTGTTACGGGCCAGAGTTGATCTGAACCGCCTCGGCTTGCTAGTTGCTGCAATGAAGCACCCCTTTGCAACGGTAATAAAACCTGTCGTTTTTCTAATTGGGCAAGTAGGCCGGTTTCCACCAGTGGCGTTGCCGGTGGCGCCAACAAAAGCGGTGGCAACCTGCGATTGCCAAGTTGGCTAGAGGGATCGCTGCCGGGTTTTATCCAGCCCACCGACCATTGGGTTTTTGGTGCGCCGCAAAGTTCACTTTGCTCTTGGGCCAGGCTAAAACCGCGCCGTATGCCATCCCCCAAACCAGCCACAGCTCCCTCGCTAGGTAGCAGCATTAGGGCATTTCCAGGTAGGGGCCATGAAGCAACGAGGCTTTGGCTAGCTAGTAGAGCCGCCAGCACTCCAGCAACTTGTAGGGGGGATGAACTTTTATTGGTGGTCATGACGAATACCGTCCAGCTTGGCAAGGCTAGGGCTTGCTTTATGCCTACGATTATCAATTAAAAGCGGGATTTTCATGAAGAGCGTTTTCAAAGCTGCTCGTTCATTTGTCTTGGGGGCCGCTGCATGCTTGCCGCTACTGGCATCAGCCCTGCCGCTCAGGGCAATTCCAGAGGCTGATGCTCTAAAAAAATTAGCGGTTATTCCTGTGTTTCTAATCACTAATGAGCAGGGATCACCCATACCAATTCCCCAAGGCGATAAAAATTTGCTGCTGCCAATGTTTTTGGATCAAGCAAAGGCCCAAAAGGAACTAGATGCTTTTAATAAGGCTAATCCCACCGCAAAAGCGCGTGTAACACCGATTCCAATGAATCTAGCCAACGACAAGGTAAATGAAATAAATAAAAAACTTACCGACAAAAAGCTTGTTGCTCCAGTGATTAGCTCCGATGCGGATATGGCAAAGGCTGTTGAATTGTTACGCAAGCAAGGCGTAAGCGAAAAAGACATCAAAGAAGGTCTGTCGGTACCGGTGTTTTTCTCCAAACCCTTTATTACGATCAACACCCCAAAAGGCACAAAAGCAGTTTTCTTTCTTTCCTATAGCGATGCAGCTGCAGCTGCTGCAAAAATCCAAGGCACGAAGGTTGAAATGCTTGCAGCTGATCTCACCGTTGCCTTGGGCAGAATGATTGAATCCAAAAACGACGAATTTGTTTTTTATCCCACGCAGGCATTTTTTAAATTGATGCAGGAACAGGGCCAGGGAGGTGCAGCTAAACCTTAATCTTTTTCTGTTGGGATTAATTGGGCCAAAAAACCGCCCGCAAGCAGAGCAATGCCAAGCCAAATAGCAAGAGTTTGATTGCTTTCTGAACCCCAAGCAGCTGCACTTAGGAATGCACCCCCAAGTAAAAGGCATGGAACTAAAACGATTCCTTTTGCAGTTCGATTAATACTCATGCCTTCTCCAATGGTTTAGTTGCTTTTATGCAGCTTTGGTTTAATTTTGCCAATTCATTTTCCACTAATAAACCGCTAAGATCCTGGCTGCTGCCAAGGGGCCTTACCCTTGCTAGTAATAACCCATCCTTGCTGCCCATTGGCATCAGGTTTACTTTTTGGCGCCTTGGCAGTTGCTTACGCAAGAAAGCAATAGAATTTTGTTCCTGCCCTTGGATTATATCTGCGCAAGCCAGCCGCACACTGTATGTGCGATTTTGATCGCCGATCAAAAGCAGATCAGCTTCTCGCACCTGTAGCACTTCAGCTGCTGATAGTTTCACGGGAGCAAGCAGTAATCCAGATATCAATAAAAGCAGTGCCAAACAATAACCAAAAATACTTCTCATTTGAAATCCCAAACCACTGCTATTCTGGCCAATTGGCTACTCGGTTGTGGCAGCTGAATGGCACGAGCCCAGTTTTTACAGGGTTCCAACAGGTGGTAAATTCCGTTTAGCGGATCAAAATCCCAACTTCAAGGCCGATTTAAAGGATAAAGAAGCTGCCATGGCTCCCCTGCAAGAGGGGGTTCAAAAACTAGCAAAGCTGCAGGATTTGCTCTATGCCGATGGTCGTTGGGGCGTGTTGATTGTGCTGCAGGCCATAGATGCAGCTGGAAAGGATTCTACTATTAAACATGTGATGAGTGGTGTTAATCCCCAAGGGGTAAAGGTGCATAGCTTTAAACATCCATCCAGTGATGACTTACGTTATAATTGGCTTTGGAGATATAATCTTCGCTTGCCTCAAAGGGGTGAAATTGGTATATTTAATAGGTCATATTATGAGGAAGTTTTAGTTGTTAAGGTGCATAATCTTGTGGTTGATCAATGCCTGCCCGATTCGCTAGTTGGTCCCCATATTTGGAAGGAGCGCTATGAAGATATTAATGCTTTTGAAAAGCATCTCAACAGAAATGGTATAGTTATTCTTAAATTCTTTTTGCACATAAGTGCTGATGAGCAGCAAAAGCGCTTCCTTAAACGGCTCGAGGCGCCTGAGAAAAATTGGAAATTTTCTTTTAGTGATTTAGAAGAAAGGCGTTACTGGAATGATTACCAAGGGGCATTTGAAAAAATGCTGCAAGAAACTAGTACTGATATTGCCCCTTGGCACTGTATCCCTATGAATAATAAGTGGTTTGGACGCTTGATTATCACAAAAACAATTAATAAATCACTTGAATCACTGGGTCTTCGTTATCCACCCCTTTCCGCTGAGCAGAAGGAACGTTTGGCTAAGGGTAAAGACTTATTGGCTTGATTTAGAGCCTATCGCCGCAGCTGGAGCAGAAGATATGTTCGCTTGGGTTTGAATGGCCGCAACTGCTGCAGTTGCGCCTTTCGCTCAGGGCTAGTTCAGGGTGGCTAGGTAAACCAACCATTTGAGCATTGCTCTTGCCCGGTGGCACCATTGGGTAACAGTTTTCATTTCTACGCACCCTCACATCAACTAAAACTGGGCCGGGATGATCAAATGCTGCTTGTAAACTGCTGCGTAGATCTTCTCGCCTAACAATTGAGATTCCCCTCACACCAAAAGCTTCAGCTAAGGCGGGGAAATCAGGCATGCCAAGGCTCATGTCTGATGCTGAATAACGCTCCTCATAGAAACTTTCCTGCCACTGCCTCACCATTCCTTGCCAACCATTATTAATTATTATCAGCTTTACTGGTAATTGATATTGAGTAAGGGTACCTAACTCTTGAATATTCATCAAAACACTGGCATCACCTGCAACGCAAATTACCTGCTCACCCTCCAGTGCTATTTGTGCTCCAAGGGCAGCGGGCAAGCCAAAACCCATGGTGCCTAAACCGCTGCTGCTAATCCATTGCCTTGGGCCATTATTTAAATATTGAGCAGCCCACATCTGATGTTGACCAACATCGGTTGTTACGGTTGCATTAGCTGCCAAATCCCGCAGGGCTAGCATCACCTCTTGGGGAGCTATTGCCCCAATTGGCTCTGGAATATTCAAGGGATATTTCTGCTTCCAATCGTTGATTCGCTCCAGCCAAGCAGCGGTACGATTATTGGCTTGATGATGATTTGATGTTTCCAAGAGTGCCTTAAGGGCATCTTTTACGTCGGCAACTATGGCAACATCAGGGGAACGATTTTTGCCAACTTCAGCCCCATCGATATCAATGTGGATAACTTGAGCCCTTGGGGCAAAACTATCTAACCTTCCAGTAACTCGGTCATCAAAGCGAGCACCGGTGGCAATTAATAGATCGCAATCTGTAACTGCAAAATTTGCATAGGCAGTGCCATGCATGCCCAGCATTCCCACCGAGAGGGGATGGTTTTCATCAAAGCAGCCCTTGCCCATCAAGGTTGTGGTAACTGGCAATTGGAAGCGTTCGGCCAGGATTTTCACTTCAGCATGGGCAGCTGAACTGATGGCACCGCCTCCCACGTAGAGCAGTGGCCGCCTGGCTTCGCGGATCAAATCGAGCGCCTTTTCAATATTTGCTTGCCTTGGTGGCCTTGGAAGGTGAAAACCAGCGGGCACCACTGATCCAGGCTCAACTGGTATGTAGTGGAAACGCTCGATCCCCACATCCTTGGGAACATCGATCAGCACAGGGCCTGGACGGCCGCTGGCGGCAATTAAAAATGCCTCCGCAACGATTTTGCCGATTTGGGCTGGATCGCGCACCACCCAGGAATGTTTAACGATGGGCAGGGTGATTCCAAAAATATCTGTTTCCTGGAATGCATCGGTGCCGATTGCTGGCCTTGGCACCTGCCCCGTAACAACAACCATGGGCACGGAATCCATTTGGGCGGTGGCTATGCCCGTTACCAGATTCGTGGCCCCGGGGCCCGAGGTGCCAAAACAAACTCCTACCTTGCCTGTGGCCCTGGCATAGGCATCAGCAGCGTGGGTGCCGCCCTGCTCGTGGCGCACCAGCACATGCTTCAACCAACCCCTTTGTTCGGCTAGGAGCAGTTCGTCGTAGATGGGCAGGATTGCCCCACCTGGATAGCCGAAAATGTGCTCCACCCCATGGCGGTGCAGGGCATCCATAAGGGCGTAGGCACCGCTCACTTCCCCTGGTAGCTCCAAGGCGACTGCGGTTTGGGAAGCTGTAGTGATAGTCACGGCAGCACCAAATAGCTGTTCATTAGTTTCTTAACTTAGGCGTAAGGGGTGCTAGCCGGTTCATAGCAAGCCCAAATTGTGTAGCGGTCCCTTACCACTGAGTAATTCAAATAGAAAGGCTGAAAATCCCAGCATTGCCAGCCGGCCATTCCAAACCTCGGAGCTGTTGTTCCAGCCCCAAACCCATTTCTCCTGGGGATAAAGCTTGGTTCGGGCTGGTAGGGAAGCAGCCTTCTCAAGATTCACCTCAGGGCCTGCCATTGATTGCTCTACCAAATCAGCTAAGCAAGCGATAAAGGTGGGATCGGTATCAAGGGCTGGCACCCTCCGGAAATTACTAACACCCGCTTCTGTGGCAATTTCGCGATATTCGATATCAATTTCTTCCAAGGTTTCGATGTGTTCACTCACAAAACTGATCGGTACCACCACCAACTCCTTTACCCCCGCAGCTCCAAGCTCCTGCAAGGCTTCTTCCGTGTAAGGCTGCAACCATTCAACTGGCCCCACCCTGCTTTGGTATGCAAGCGTCCAGGGATTATCGCGATTGATTGTTTTCATAATTAGCTGGGCACAGCTTTCAATTTCGCTTTGGTAGGGATCGCCCGCTTCTTCCACATAACTTTTGGGTACTCCATGGGCACTAAAAAACACATGGGCTGTGGCTGGGTCTATGCAAGCATCGAGTTCTTTATTAATTAATTGAGCCATGGCCTGTAGATAACCAGGGTGGTTGTACCAACTGCGAATCGCCCTTAGGGGCAGTGCGGCAAAACCGCTGTCGGTTTGTTGAAGCCTTTGCAGTTCGCGGAAGCTTGAACCGCTGGTGCTTATCGAAAAATGGGGGTATAGGGGCAACACAACCACTTCATCAATGCCATCCGCCTTCATGTCGGCCACTGCCGATTCGGTGAAGGGGTGCCAATAGCGCATTGCCACATAGGTGGTGGCTTCCACCCCCCGCTGGCGAAGCACACTCTGTAATTCCCTCGCCTGGTGATCGGTGATGCGGCGCAATGGGGAGCCGCCACCAATTGATCGATAGGCCTCTTGGGATTTGCTGCTGCGCAGGGTGCTGATTAGCCAGGCCAGGGGCTTTTGCAGCACTGGCAGGGGCAGCCGAATAATTTCCGGATCAGCAAACAGGTTGTATAAAAAAGGTCCCACATCCTGGATGCGCTCTGGGCCACCCAGGTTCAGCAGCACAACGCCGACCCGGCCCATGCCCAATTCATCCAAACTCACCTGAGCCTAACCGCCCCAGCCATGGGTGTTCCCCTCACCACATCTTTGGCCCAATGCAATAGCGCCCTGCGCTGCACTGGTATTCGTTTGCGCTTGGAGCAACGGGGCCAGTTGCTTTGTTTGCGGGGGCCATTACCCCTGCGCAATGGCGAACCCGGGCTAAGGGTGCAGCGCTTGAGCCTGGGCTTAAGCGCTGATGAAGCAGGGCTGGCGCAAGCATTGCAGCGATTGCACCAGGTGCAAATGGAGGTGAATAAGGGTTGTTTCCAATGGCCAAACCAGAGCAGCAAAGCAACAACAAAAATTCAAATCAACCCTCCCAATCCATTGGCAAAGCAGCTGCAAGCCTTTGAGGAGAGATTTTTTAATGACCCCAAACGGAGGCGCAATCCAGCAGGTGCCCGCACCACCTGGAGCGCCGCCTATCGGCCTTATTTGAGAAGGCTTGAAGCCATGGGCCAGCAGCAGCTTGATCTCGCATTGCTCGAGCAGGTTTTGGAGAGCTATGACCTAGCTAGTAGGGCCCGTCAACAATGCGGAACCGTGCTTGCACTGCTGGCCCGTGAGGAGGGTTTAAGCCTGCCTGAGGACTGGCAGGAGAGGTGTGCTGGGTATGGCTTGCATCAAGCCCATTTCAGGCAGCTTCCCAGTGACAGATCAATTGTTGAAAACCTCGAGTTGATTCCCAATTTGGGCTGGCGCATGGCCTACGCACTCATGGCCACCTATGGCTTGCGCAATCACGAACTCTTTTTTTGTGATTTCTCAGCACTAGCTGAAGATCCAGCCGCAGTAGTGAGGGTGCTGCCCACTACAAAAACCGGGGAACACCAGGTGTGGCCGTTTCAACCGGAATGGGTGGATCAGTTCAATTTGCGCAGCCTTGCTGATGGCAGCGCCCAGCTGCCACCTGTGGACACCGACCTGCGTCGCACCACCCTGCAACAGGTGGGTAGAAGGGTGGCGGAACAATTTCGCCGCTATGGCCTGCCTTTCACCCCCTACGACCTCCGCCATGCCTGGGCCCTGCGCACCATTCACATGGGTTTGCCCGATACGGTGGCGGCCCGCATGATGGGTCACTCCGTAGCGATTCACACCCGCACCTATCACCACTGGATCACCCGGCGCGACCAGCAGATGGCGGTGGATGCAGCCCTTGCAAGGCGCAACCCATGAAGGCGCGTCCCCTCAGGCAGTTTGCCTATCGCCACCGTTGGTTTTACGACGCGGTTACGGCGCTTTCCTCCCTGGCGGTGGGTGGTCCAAAAGCGCTGCGGCTGCTGGGAGCTGAATGGCTAATTGAGCTCTTACCAGCTGGCGCTGCGGTGATCGACCTCTGTTGCGGCAGTGGTGATGCCGCTGCTCCATTGCTGGCTGCCGGATTCACAGTTACCGGATTGGATATTTCGCCCCGCGCCCTTGATTTAGCGGCCAAGCGCTACCCAGCTTTGAATTTGGTGCAGGGCCTTGCTGATGATCCACCCCTTACACCTGGAAGTTTTGCTGCCGCTCAGCTGAGCTTGGCCCTGCACGAATTTTCAGCCGAGGAGCGATGGAAGGTTTTGGATGCGGCAAAACGCCTGCTCAAGCCTGATGGCTGGTTGGTTTTGGTGGATTTGCATCCCGCTGGCCAAGGCCTTGCCCCCTTGCAAAATTTGTTTTGTGCCCTATTTGAAACCGAAACTGCCATTGCCTTTTTGGAGCTTCATTTGGCGACTGAGTTAACCAGCAGGGGATGGCAGGTGGAGCGGCAGCAACTTTTGGCCGCTGGTGCCCTGCAACGATTGCTATGTAAACCACAAACAGCCCAACCTTGAGCGCCCCAAACCCCATACCCCCAAGCCAGGAATTGGATTCCCATCGCTTGCGCATGGAACGGCGCAAGCAGGTGCAGGATCAGAGGGTGGGTGAAAGGAACCTGGAAAAGGGTTTAGTGCTGGTGCACACCGGTTTGGGTAAAGGCAAAACCACCGCAGCCCTTGGCATGGTTCTGCGCACCCTTGGCCATGGCAAGAGGGTTGCGGTGGTGCAATACATCAAGGGTGCTTGGGAACCCGGTGAAGCCCTTGCTCTGAAGCGTTTCAACGACCTCATCAGTTGGCATGCCCTTGGGGAGGGCTTTACTTGGGAAACCCAGGATCGCCAGCGCGATCAGGAACTAGTTGAAGCAGCTTGGCAGCAGTCGTTGCTTTATCTACAGGATGCCGAGGTGCAGCTTGTGCTCTTAGATGAGGTGAATGTGGCCTTGAAACTTGGCTATTTGCCCTTGGCTTGGGTGCTTGAAGGTATTGAAAAAAGGCCCCCTGGCACCCACGTGGTACTCACTGGGAGGGGAGCCCCTGAGGGCTTAATCGAGCGGGCTGATTTGGTAACTGAGATGACGATGGTTAAACATCCCTTCCGCGAACAGGGCGTTAAGGCACAAAAGGGGATTGAGTTTTAAAAGGTAGTTCGCCATTTAGATCCTGCCGCAATAACCAAGTGGCTGAGATCAACACGGATAAACCACTCACCAATAGGGCTCGATGAACCTCCGGTTGGCTCCAGCCGGATTCAGATCTGGTGGCGTTGGCTAAGGCTGAAAGGGTGAGGCGAGCCATCACTCCACTGCGACAGCTATCAACCATGGCCAGCAAGCGGTTGGCGCTATCCAAGCGGTTGGCTTTGAAGCATGCAAGTTTTTTTGGCTGCGCTTGCTACTGTTCGCCGGATAGAGGCGCTTAATGGCTTACAAAAGGGTTCTGCTCAAGCTCAGTGGTGAGGCCCTGATGGGGTCGCAGGGCTATGGCATCGATCCCGCCATAGTTAGTGCCATTGCTAAAGATGTGGCGGCAGTGGTGTCAACTGGCACGGAATTAGCCATCGTTGTGGGCGGCGGCAATATTTTTCGCGGCCTCAAGGGTTCCGCTGCCGGCATGGATCGGGCCACCGCTGATTACGTGGGCATGCTTGCCACCGTGATGAATGCCATCACCCTTCAAGACGGTTTGGAGAGGGCTGGGATCCCCACCAGAGTGCAAACCGCCATTGCCATGCAGGAGGTGGCTGAGCCTTACATCCGCCGCAAAGCAATTCGCCATCTTGAAAAAGGTCGGGTGGTGATCTTTGGCGCCGGTTGTGGCAACCCCTTCTTCACCACAGATACCACCGCGGCCCTACGGGCAGCTGAGATCAGTGCAAATGTGGTGCTCAAGGCCACCAAGGTTGATGGGGTATACGACCGTGATCCTGAGAAATTTAGTAATGCAGTGCGCTATGAAACGCTTACTTTTCAAGATGTTTTGGCAGGGGAGCTTGGGGTGATGGATTCCACCGCCATTGCCCTCTGTAAAGACAATTCAATTCCAATCGTAGTTTTTGATCTTTTTGGTGCTGGGAACATCGCCCGGGCGGTTGCTGGAGAAGCAATCGGTACCCGCATCACCCCAACGGCTTAATCTCTAAAGAACACCCATAGCAATGCGATCCATGGACCTTGAAGTAAGCATGCGCAAATCGCTGGAGGCCACCCAGCGCACCTTTAACACCATTCGCACCGGTAGAGCCAATCCTTCTTTGTTAGATAAAATAATTGTTGAATATTACGGCGCTGAAACACCGCTGAAAGCTTTGGCAACAATATCAACGCCAGATGCCCAAACCATTCAAATTCAACCATTTGATAGTGGCTCTATGGCTTTGATTGAAAAAGCAATTGCTATTAGTGATTTAGGGCTCACCACTAATAATGATGGCAGGTTGATAAGAATTAATATTCCACCCTTAACAACGGAACGGAGAAAGGATCTCTGCAAGCTGCTAGCAAAATATGCTGAGGAGGGTAAGGTAGCCCTTCGTAACATTCGCCGCGATGCGATTGATCAAATTAAAAAACAGGAAAAAGATGGCGAGTTGTCTGAAGATCTAAGCCGTGATGAACAGGAAAAAGTTCAAAAAGTAACTGATAAATGTATCGTTGAACTTGAGAAGCTTCTAGCTGATAAAGAAGCAGATATTCTCAAGGTGTGAGCGCCTCCAGGCTTGATGTGGCGGTGGTAGGCGCTGGCGCCGCAGGTGCTGCTGCCGCCTATCACTTAGCACTCCGGGGCCACTCCGTTGCTGTAATTGAACCGGGCCCATTCCCTCGCCCTAAACCCTGCGGCGGTGGCATGGCCGCTTCGGTGCAACGTTGGTTTCCCTGTGATCTAAGCCCGGTGGTGGATCGGGTGATCGATCGGGTGCGTTTTACCTGGTGTTTAGATGATCCTGTAATTGCTGATTTGCCTGGGGAGTCGCCCTTTTGGATAGTTACTCGTTTGAAATTGGATGCCTATCTACTAAACCAAGCGCAAAACCATGGTGCTGAATTGTTAATGGGTTTTAGCCTTATTGGCATCGAAGCGGATCAAGGCGGATGGCGTTTGCAATTAAAGGGTTCTGGCGGTGAACAAAGTTTGTGTTGTGCTGCTTTGGTGTTGGCCAATGGCTCTAAAGGTAATTTTGCCCATCAGCTTGGCCTAGGTGATCCGCAGCCTCGGCTCGCCTCTGCCTTGGCGGTTGATTTAGATGGTGAGGTTCTTGAAGAAACAACGGCAAGGTTTGAATTTGGCCTGGTTAAAAATGGCTTTTGTTGGTGTTTCCCTCGCCTCGGTGGCTACAGCATTGGCGTTGGTACATTTTTAGGGAAAACATCCGCTCTTCATAACAATGATTTAGCTACTAATTACGATCAAGTGTTATCAAAACTATTGCCCTCCCTTGGATTTGAAGCCACCGCCGGCAGGCGGCGGCCCTGGCCCCTTAGGGTTTGGAATGGCCACTATCCACTCCACGGCGATGCTGTGCTTGCGGTGGGTGATGCGGCGTCCCTTGCAGATCCCTTCCTGGCTGAGGGTTTACGACCAGCCCTGCTATCTGGTTTACGTTCTGCTGAGGCTTTGCACCAATGGTTTGGTGGAGATCCCAATGCCCTTGCCGGCTATTCGGCAACAATGCGAAGCGAATGGGGTGAATCAATGCAATGGGGTAGACGCATTGGCCAAGTGTTTTATCGATTTCCAAAGGTGGGCTATCAATTGGGTATCAAACGTCCCACAGCCCCGCAACGGATTGCCCAAATCCTCAGCGGTGAAATGGGCTATGGCGATATTGCCCAAAGGGTGATTCGTCGATTGATGTTTGGTTTTAAATGATTGCAATTCAGCTGCTGTCAGCCCTTGCGCTCAATCCACTTTTGCCATGCCCATTAACGGCTGGATGGCAGTTGCTTTGGCAGCAGGAATTACCAAAACAAAGTGCCATGGGTGTTCCAATTGGCGGTTTTTCTGGTATGCAAACCCTATTAAAACAACAGAAAATTATTTTACTTAGTGATGCTCCCCGTGCCTTTACCCTAAGCATTGATTGGCGCGGTTCACTTTTAAATCCCCGCTGGCAGTTGAGTGAACCTCAACCAATTCAAGATTCACAAAATACACCCCTAGATGGGGAGGCCTTGGTGCAATCAGGTGCTTTTTGGTGGATGGCAAGTGAAGCTAGGGATGCATCAATCCAACCGGCTGAATTATTGCAGCTGAATAAAACTAGAAGCTCTAATTTTGGCTTTTCTCTGATTAATAGATTCCCCTTGCCGCAAGAATGGCAGCCGGCCCTTGATTCAGGATTGCTGCCAAATCAAGGCCCCGAGTCATTGGTGGCACTACCCGGCAAACATTTGCTAATGGCGGCGGAACGTCCTTTAAAACAGGATCCCCCTAACCAGCTGAGGTTGCTGATGGCAGAAATTAAAAATAAACCAGATCAACTTCAGTTCAAACAAATCTTGCCATCGCTTGAATATCAGCCAGCAGCAGGAGCTGAAGCCCATTGGGGGCTAACAGAATTGCTTGCAGTTAAAAATGATGCCTTTCTTGCCCTTTGGCGTGGCTACCGGGAGCCAAATCAATGGTGGTCTCGCTTGGAGTTGTTTGCACCAATCCAGTTATCGGCAAAAACAAAGGGACCCATAAAACCCATTGCCCAATGGGATTTGATTGGCCTTGGCTTGGCGCCTGACAACTGGGAGGCGATGGCCGAGGGGCCTCGCTTGGGCGATGGCCGCTCCACTTTGCTGCTTGCAAGCGACGATAATTTCAATCCTCTGCAAGCGAATCGCCTCGCCCTATTGGCTCCTTTGCGATCAGCGAGCTGTGGCAAGGGCCGCCCCTAGGCCACCGCGCACATCTTCGGGCATCAACCTGCCGTCGTGGTCGCAATCAAGGGCGTCAAATACGGCATCGCTACCTAACCACTCTTCCCTGGTGATGCAGCCATCACCATCAAGATCATTGAGCAGGAATATTTCTTGGGCCGCATGGGCAAATGCTGCACCACCTTCAATTACAGCTAATCGATGGGCCAGTTGGGCTTCCAAAGTATCTATTGCTTTGCTGAAGCCTTGGATCCCTTCATTCAGCTTTTCATGGGCCATCCGGTCTTCCTGCATCATTTCACTGAAGCGGGCAGCATCAATACTGAATTTTTCAATGGTGGCAGCTGGGGCCGCTGGGTTTAGTTTGCGGCTTAAGGGTGCTTCGGTATTACGCAGTTGATCCAACAATTTAGGTGAAATTGTTAATAGATCACAACCTGCAAGCTCAATAATTTCATCTAGGTTGCGGAAGCTGGCACCCATAACCTCTGTTTTGTAGCCGTAGGTTTTGAAGTAATTAAATATTTTCGTAACTGAGATTACGCCTGGGTCCTCAGGGCCTGGATAGCTGTCGCGGCCGCTATCTTTTTTATACCAATCCAGAATCCTGCCCACAAATGGTGAGATCAAGGTGATGCCAGCTTCAGCGCAGGCAACCGCCTGGGCAAAACCAAATAAGAGGGTGAGGTTGCAGTGAATACCCTCTTTCTCTAGGGATTCAGCTGCCTTGATGCCCTCCCAGGTGGATGCAATTTTGATTAAAACCCGCTCGTTAGTGATGCCGGCATCGTTATAAAGACCAATTAATTTATGCGCTTTTGCAATCGTTGCTTCGGTGTCAAAACTGAGCCGGGCATCCACTTCTGTGGAAACCCTTCCGGGCACGATTTTGAGAATTTCTTTACCGAAACTCACACAGATTTCATCTAGCGCCTCAGCAACAACCTGTTCAGCAGGGGCATTGGCACCAATAATTTTGCGGGATGCCCTCAGGGTGTCGTCAATTAAATGTTGATAGTCGGGTATTTGTGCTGCAGCAAGGATTAGGGATGGGTTTGTGGTGGCATCCCTTGGGGTGAATTGCTGTATCGCCTGGAGGTCGCCGGTGTCGGCAACCACCACGGTCATGCTGGAAAGCTGTTCAAGCAGGCTGGCCACGGCATTTCAAAATCGTTCATCAGCACCGTAGCCAGGCTTTACTGCTGCGGTTCAAGCCTTGCTTAAGGCTTTGTTTGAAGCACTGGTTTTACTGGGTGGAATTTGTTCGATTACTAATAAAGCTTCAATGATGCTTTTAGCAACCGGTGCCGCCACGGTGGAACCATAGGCATTACCCCCTTGGGGTTCATCCACCACCACTAAAACCACATAACGGGGATCATTAATCGGTAGGTGGGCTACAAAACTAGTAATCCTTGCCCCAGCGATGTAAACCCCATTGGCTGCTTTCTGGGCGGTGCCGGTTTTACCACCAATGCGGTAACCCGGCACCTGAGCAGCTTTTCCACTGCCCTTTTCCACCACTGTTTCCAACCAGTTCAGCACTAATTTGCACACCTTGGGATCCAACAATTGCAAGCCTTTGCTGGGGGCCGCATCGGCCAAATTGTCGCCACTGCGCAGGCCGCGGGTGATATGGGGGCTCACCAACTTGCCACCATTCACAAGCATCCCATGCAATTGAAGTGCTTTTAATGGTGTGAGAGCAAAGCCTTGGCCAAAGGCTGCGGTGGCCGGTTCGATTGGATTTTCAAGGAAGGTGGCCCGAGATTTGAGCTGGCCGCTCACCGCCCCTGGTAAGTCGGTATCTGGAGCTGTGCCAATGCCAATTCGATCTAACCATTGCCAATAAAGCGCTGGCTTTAGTTTCTGCATTGCTTTTACCATCGCCACATTGCTGGAAACTTGCAAGGTGGTGGGTAGATCAATTAGGCCATGGGCGGATTTATCGTTATTAAAAATTGGCCAGCCGCCTATTTGTAAAGAACCGGTGTCGTTTAATCGGGTGTTTGGCTGCAGGGCTTTTTCCTGTAAACCTATGGCGATGTTTATCGGTTTAAAAGTTGAACCAGGTTCGTAGAGATCCTGCACCGACCACTCACGAAATAGGCCAGGTTGATGGCGCCAGAATTGATTTGGATCGTAGGTGGGCACTGAAGTGAGTGCTAATAATTCTCCATTGCGGGCATCCATAACCATGGCTGCGCCACGCTTGGCATTCCATTTCTTTACCTGGCGGGCTAACTCCATCTGAGCCACCCGTTGTAAACGGGTATCAAGGGTGAGTTGCAGCTTCAAATCGTCGCGGAACATGCTGCCTGCCCCTAAGCCATCTGGCAGTGGGGTGCCATCTCCACCGTGGCGAATGCCAATGCTGCTTTCTTGGCTGCGTAAATCCTTTTCTAAACTTTGCTCTAATCCAGCTTGGGGAATTCGCTCCAGGTTGAGAAAACCAACAACATTTGCAAATAGTGGACCCTGGGGATAAATCCGCTGCGGTCCGTGTTCAAAGTCGATGCCATCAATACCAAGGGCTTTGAGCCTTGAGCCAAGCGATGGTTCGAGATTTGTTGCGAGTTTTACGCCAGAGCGATGGCTGCCAAGGCGGGCAACCAATACATCTGGATCAAGTCCCAGCAATGGGGCCAACCGCAGGGCTACCTCACGATTGCTGCGTTTTCTACCGGGGTCATCGCCGGGAAAATGGAAATAACGGGGGTGGGCCCAAACGGTTACCCGTTCTTCATCAATCGCTAGTAAGCGGCCAGTGCGATCAACAATGCTGCGGCGCCTACCCAGGGGATCAAGTTTTTCTGTTTGCACCTGCCGGGCTTTTGCTTCAAGTTTTTGGCCTTCTATCACTTGAAGCCAACCCAACCTGAGCGCTAAACCGCCTAAACCAAAAATTAAAAGCACTACAACCGTTACCAGCCTTGAACTTGGCACTGGGTGCAATTGCAACACCCTGTGGCGATTTGACGGGGTTTTGCGCGCCATTGTGGCTGAAGATTTACGGGCCAAATTTTTAGTAGCCACTTGCCATCAAGGAAAAGCGCAAGGGCCGATGGATTTGATCTATGGCCTGGCTGGCCGATGGCGGTTTTGGTACGAATAACAAATCTTCGCTCCGGGTTGCCACTAGGGCTCCGGGTTGACGCGCCTTGAGCAGGTGGAATTGTTCCAAGGAAGAAATCGTTTCCTGCACGCGATGTTGAAGTTCTTGGGCAGCATGGAGGTCCCGGAAATCATTACCCCAGCTGTTCTGCCAATGCAGTGTTAAACCCGTTAAAACAACTGCTGCAACGCCTGTTGCTACCAATCCGCCATCGGCGATGCGATGTAGGCCGGCCAGCCAAGGAGCCTGGCGTTCCACCCGCTTGGCAGATAGGGAACCCTGTAGTAACTCAAGTTTGTGTTTTTGCCGTTGGGCCTTGCGTTGGGCTACTTGGGCCCTGCGCAATTCCAGCTCCTGATCTTGGTGATTAGTTTGGGGATGGCGAAGGGGGAGCGGAACAGCCACTAGTAATGGAGTTTAAGCAAGATGCGCTAGTGAACCATCCACCATTGGTGGTGGCAAGGGTTTACGGAAAAGCTTCCATTATTCAAATGCTTTTGCTAACTAACTACCGAGCATTATTAGGTTGAAAAAAGTGAGGCCGTTCCAAAGGCCATGCATAACAACACAACTGCTCAAATTGCCGCTGCGTAGCCGAACCCAGCCGAGCCCTAGGCCGAGCACAAATAAGGGTGCTGCCTCACTAAGGCTTAAGTGGGCCAGGGCAAAAACTAGGGCGCTGATAAGAACACCAGCAAAATTTCCCCAATAGCCCCCTATCACCGGCAGCAGTAGGCCACGGAACAACAGCTCTTCAAATAAGGGCGCTAACACCACTGCTGTGATTGCAAGCAGGGCTAAGGCGGTGCCATTTCTACTATCTAAAACCTGTTCGAGTAGTGGATTACTGCCTCCCGCTTGGGGCCAGATTTGTTCCACTACCCATCCCACCAATGCCACCAGGGGCAAAGCGAGCAGCAGCCCCCTAAAGCCTTGCCCAATGGCATTCAAGCTGGGATGCCATTGCAGATCCTTGCCTTTAAAGGCCCAGATCAAAAGCAAAGCTGGTATCGCTGTAAAGCTGTAGAGCCCCATAACAACGGCGCCACTGCTAGCAGCAGCTTCTAGGGGTAAAAGGGATATCAGCTTTGAAACAAGTGGCATCGCCACCAGGGGAACGATTACCTCCCCCAGCACAACAAAACCACCGGCAACAACAAATACCGTTTCCATGAGGCTTAAGCCTGGGCCGAGTAGCTTTGGCGTTGCATTTAGGCGATGGCGCCATATCTGCCAAAGCAAACTGCCCAGCATCAACACCCCAGCCACCACCCCAGCCAAGGGCAGCAGGCTCACCAATATCAAACGAGTTTTTGCCTGATCGATTTGGGGCGGTGCCACACATAGGTTGGTGGGTTTTGCCAGGGCTTTGCAACTCAGTAAGCGATATATCGGTCGTTGAGGTAGAGCTGGCAATTGTTCGCTTGCTTCAGGCCTGAGCAAGGCTTTAGCCAAGCTCTGTTGCTGGGTGCTGCCATTGCTTGCCACCGATTCAAAATGCAGTTTTGCGGCAGTGGTTTTACCGAGCTGCAACTCCAGCAGGCCCTGCTCAAGCAAACTTTCACTGCTGCTTGCAGTGCTGCTTTTTTGAACTGCCTCTAGCAATAACTGGGTTGGATTTTTTTCTCCCAGCTTTTCAATTATTGGGTTTTGTTTTCCTTGGATCGCCAGAAGATTCAGTTCCAGTTGCCTTTGCTCGAGGGCATTGCCCACAGAGGGGCGATCAAGGCTATCCAGCAGGGAAAAGCCCCAGATCAAACTTGCTAAAAGGAGGCTTAGCCAAGCCAACAGAGTGATACCAACAGCAGTGCGCTTGGGGGGCAACGGTGCGTCCTACGATGGCTAATCAGATCCTAAAGAGTCCTGTGGCCACAAGGATTTTACTGGTACGACACGGGCTCAGCAGCTTCAATCTCGAGGGACGCATCCAAGGTCGGGAGGATGCCTCTGTTCTCAGTGCCGCAGGGGAGCAACAGGCCCGCCAGCTGGGTAAGGCCCTGGCGGAATTAAGCATTGATGCGATTTTGTGTTCCCCCCTGCAGAGGGCCCAACGCACTGCCCAATTGTTAATGGAGTGCCAAGGGGGTAAAGCAGTGATCACAAGCAGCAATCTGTTGCTTGAAATCGACCTCAGCCCATGGTTTGGGCTCACCCGCAACCAGGTGGCTGAGCAGTATCCAGAGGCTCACCTGCAATGGAAGCAGGCACCGGCTGAACTGCAGTTGCAGCAAGCAGATGGCAGGTCCTACCTACCAGTACAGGAGCTGCACAGCCAAGCTGAACAATTCTGGCAGCAACTAACAACTGAACATCCACCAGAGGCAAATCACACGGTTTTAGTGGTTGCCCATAACGGAATTTTGCGATGTTTATTACTTGCTGCCCTTGGCTTACCTGCCAGCCATTTCAACCGCTACCGCATCAATAACTGTTCCCTATCGGTTTTGAATTTGCGCCCTGGCGGTGAAGTGCAGATTGAATCCCTCAATACGATCTCCCATCTTGATGATCCATTGCCCCAGCGTTCAGGTGGCCCAAGGCTTTTGCTTGTTCGCCATGGGGAAACAAATTGGAACCGCGAGGGCAGGTTTCAGGGTCAAATCGACATTCCTCTAAACGATCGGGGCTATGCCCAGGCTGAGGCAGCAGCTCGGTTCTTGCAAAATGTTGAATTGGATCGGGCTTACTCGAGTTCCATGGCCAGGCCGCGTCAAACGGCAGAAGCAATCCTTAAGGCCCAAGCAAAAGCAGTTCCACTTACCTGTTGTGGCGGACTTGTGGAAATTGCCCACGGCGAATGGGAGGGATGTTTAGAAGCTGAAATCCAAGCTGGTTGGCCTGATTTGTTGGCCGCATGGCAAAGCCACCCCCATACGGTGGAAATGCCCAGTGGCGAAACGATTCAACAGGTGTGGGACCGTTCGGTTCAAAGTTGGCAAGCGATTGTGGCTGGTTTAAGCAACCGGGAAACCGCCCTTGTGGTGGCCCACGATGCAGTGAATAAAACAATCCTTTGTTACCTGCTAGGGCTCTCCCCAGCTGATATTTGGGCGGTTAAGCAGGGTAATGGTGGGGTGAGTGTGATCGATTACGGCCCCGGGGGGATTGGCGAACCTGTGGTGGCAGGTTTAAACCTCACCGGTCATCTGGGGGGGGTGCTTGATCGCACTGCAGCTGGGGCCCTGTGAAGTTTCTTCTGCGTGATCTGCAGTTCTTAGAGGGCCCAAATCGACCCCTGAGGCGAACATCGGTTCTATTAGCTGGCCAACAATTGCTGGCCTTTGATCAGCAAGCAGAGCAATTGGCAGTCCATGATGCTGATGTTGTTGTTCTGCAGGCCCAAAGCCAATGGCTGATGGCACCTGTGCTTGTAGATCCCCACAGCATTCTTGAAGATCCAGAACTAGGCCCTGCCGAAACCCTCAAAAGCCTAGGCATTGAATGTGCCGCCGCTGGCTATGGAAGTGTTGCCCTACTACCCCAGGCCCTTTGCTGGCGGGATCAACCTGAACAGTTGCAGCTGCAATGGCCCCAGCCCCTGAAGTTGCATTGTTGGGGCGCCCTAAGCCTTGCGGGTGATGGCAAGGCATTTGCACCCCATCGAGAATTGCTGCAGGCAGGGGCCATTGGCCTTGCCGAATCGGAGTCGATTCCACCAATGCCTCTGCTAGAGCGGGCTGTTGTGCTCGGTGAGGTATTGGAGGCGCCCCTATTGCTGGCGCCAAGGGATCAAGCGTTAACCCAAGGTGGTTTTGTTCGCGATGGGGTTGCTGCCCTGCGGCTTGGTTGGCCAGGCGACCCCCCCGCTAGCGAAACTCTGCCATTGGCAAGTTTATTAGCTCTTATTGCGGCAACTGGTTCGGCCCTGCCATTTCGCTTGATGAATTTATCAACGGCAGCGGCTTTGGATCAATTGCAAAACTGCCAACAACCTCCCCAGGCCAGCGTGAGCTGGTGGCACCTGCTAACCCATAACGCAGAACTAAATCCCCAGGCTGAGGGCTGGCGGGTGCAACCCTCCCTTGGCGGGGAATTGGATCGTTGCCGTTTGAGGCAAGCCCTGCGATCGGGCTTATTGCAGGCTGTGGCGGTGCATCACTGCCCCTTAGATCTTGAGGAACAGCTGCTACCCCTTGATCAAAGGCGGCCCGGTGTGGCCGGCTATCAAGCGGTGTTGCCCAGCCTTTGGCATGCCCTGGTGGAAGGGGAGGGATGGAGTGCTGCGGAACTATGGCAGGCCCTAAGTTGGGGACCTTCCAGTTTTCTGGGTGTTAGGCCAGAAAACCTAGTGCCAGGTAGTAGCCGTTGGTTGTTATTTGATCCCCAGCACCCCTTTGCTTATCAAGCTGGCAGCCTTGCTGCTAATCGCCCCTTGAGGCAAGAGCAATTAATAGGACAAGTGCTGGCTACTGGGTTGCAGGACCCGCAGGCTTGGCGCTGGGATCAGGTTGCAAAAGTGAGCCAAACCTGTTAAGAGGCCAAAAACGAAACAGCGCCCTGCCAATTATTTGATCCTCGGGCACAAAGTTTGTGCCAGGCCAAAAGCGACCGTCCCAACTATTGGCGCGATTATCACCTAAAACCAAAACAGATTTAGCTGGCACCACAGTTTGCAATGGTCTGCAGGGTGATGAACTGCAGTAATTGCTTACATAGGGTTCAAAAACTTTTTTACCATTTATTTGTATTTTGCCGCTTGGATCAACAACAACTTGATCTCCTGCTATTGCCACCACTCTTTTTATGTAGGCATCACAGGCTGGCGCCTGGAGGCCAGCCAGGGAACCAATAACTGGCAAATTAACAAAAAAGCATTGCAGTGGGCCTGGGCGGTAGGAGTCTTTAAGGGCAGGATCAAAGGCCTGGGGGGCATTAAAAACGATTATTTCTCCCCTCCTGGGGCTGCGTTGACGGGTGCTGAGTTTATCAACCATCAAACGATCTTGTAACTGCAGGCCGGGCAGCATTGAACCGGAGGGGATATAGCGGGCCTCCAGCAAAAAATGCCTTGTTAGCAAGATCAAAGCCAGCGGTAAGAGCAGGCTGCGCCAAAACCCCCCTTCCTGTTGTGGTTTTTCCAAGCCGAAACAGTGCTTTGTATGCACACTAGGGGCAAAGCTGCTGCGCATTTGCCATGGCTATGGCCGAAGGAGATCTGATGGTGCGCGGTGGCCAAGTTCTGCAAGCTGATGGCAGTTTGAGATCGCTGGATTTAGAGATCCGAGCTGGCGTAATTGAGGCCTGCCATGAGATTCCAACCGCTGCTTGGGATGGCCCTGTGCTGGAAGCCCATGGGTTAACCGTGTTGCCAGGGGTGATTGATCCCCAAGTGCACTTCCGTGATCCTGGCCTCACCCATAAGGAAGACCTAATCAGCGCCAGCCGGGCCTGTTTACGGGGAGGGGTCACAGCATTCCTGGAAATGCCTAATACGGTTCCACCAACAATTAGTGCCGAGGCTCTCACAGCCAAGTTGGCACGGGCCGCAGCTGTTAGCCGCGTGCACTACGGCTTCTTTTTTGGTGCCTGCGGTGATTGCTCCAACCTGGATGCCCTAAGCAACCCAGGTCAGGTGTGCGGCATAAAGATGTTTATGGGAAGCGGTAAGGGCATCCTTGATTGTGGTGATATCGATGGCCAGGAACGCATTTTTGCAACTGGCAAGGCCTTGATTGCCGTGCACGCAGAAGATCAAGAGCGGCTGCGCCAGCGCAGTGAAATGCTTTTAGCCCAATACCCCAATCCCTCTGAACGACCGCCGGATCTCCATTCCCAAGTGCATGATCCAGAGGCAGCAATGCTTGCCACCCAACGGGCTGTGCTGTTTTCAAATCGCTATGGCCGCCGTTTACATGTGCTTCATCTCACCACTGGGGCAGAGGCGGAATGGTTGCGCCACAACAAAACCGCTTTGATCAGCACAGAGGTAACCCCCCAGCATCTTTTGCTGGATAGCAGTGCCTATGGCTTAATCGGCAGCCTTGCCCAAATGAATCCACCTCTGCGCACCGCTGCAGACAGAGAAATGCTTTGGCAAGCCCTATTGGATGGGGTTATCGATTGCATCGCCACCGACCATGCACCCCACACCCTCACAGAAAAGGCAAAACCCTATCCCCATAGTCCCTCTGGTATGCCAGGGGTGGAAACATCACTGGCTTTGATGCTTACTCAAGTTGGCCTTGGCCGATGCAGCTTGGCCCAAGTTTCCAACTGGATGAGTTTGAAACCAGCTGAACTTTATGGAATTGAACGTAAAGGCAAGTTGGAGCCGGGTTGGGATGGGGATTTGGTGTTGGTAGATATGAATCGCTCCAAGCCCGTGCTTAGGGAGGAGGTGGTAAGCCGCTGTGGTTGGAGTCCCTTTGAGGGTTGGGAATTGATCGGTTGGCCTGAAGCAACGGTGGTGGCAGGTGTTGTTGGCTATGAAAAGGGCCAATTCAATGAAGCCTGCCGGGGCAAGGCGCTGCAATTTACAAACTGAGCACTAGCCGGGAATGAAAGAACGCAAGCGGCGGGCTTCTTCCCCAGCGCGCTGTTGTAGGTCGCGGTTGCTCAGGCTTGCTTCCTGCCTTGCTTGGGCTGCCAACACATCCTGTTCGCTGAGCTGATAACCGGCTCGGCTTGCCAAAGCAAGGAAAGCCTCTAGATCCATGGGCTGTTTCAATTGCTCTGCCAGGTTTGGATCTAGGCGCGCTTGCTGCAAAAATTGATCTAATTGGTGCAATGCCACTTTGTTAGCCCGCAATCAAGGGCAAGTTACTCCCTATAGCCTGGGAGGATTGAAAATATGTGATGGTGCGACCCCGCTGGCTGCAGGCCCCTAGATGGCGCAACCATCTGCCCCTAAGGCCCTTGGGGCACAGTTGGGATTTATTTGTAGCCATTTGGGCCAGCCTCAACTTGCTGTTGGTGGTGTTCGATATCAGTTATGTGCCATTACGTAATTTTTGGTTGCAACGGCAGTTGTATTTATTTCCAGGGGTTGCCATAGCCATACCGCTTACATTTTTACCTGATATCACCCCCTACTACGACCCGATCAAAGGTATCGAACCCCATCGCGATACGGAAAACTATCTAAAGCGTTGGCATGATTTGGATCAACATTTATTAAGCAATGAACTTACAACTAATAAAAGCAAACAATTATTAACGCAACAGTTGGCGCTTACGGATCAATTAATAACCGAAAACCCCTTTTTGGCGGCTAATAAAACAGGCACCCTGGAACGGATCAAAAACCGTTTAAGGCAGCGCACCGGCCTTGAATCTGCTCGGCTTGGGGCGGCCAAACTATTTAGCTCTGAATGGTTACTTTTAAATCCATGGCCGGCAGAACGTATTTTTTGGCAGCAGGAAGTGTTACCCCTGGTTGCAACTAATTATTGGCGTTCAATCGATGAAACCGGTAGGGCAACTGAGCGGTTCTGGCGCATTGATTTGGTGTGGTTTCAAAGCGTATTTGCCTTGGATATTCTCTTGCGAGTGCTGCAATTAAAACGCCGCTTTCCAGCTCTTTCATGGCGTGATGCTTGCTTGAGACGTTGGATGGATTTGCCGTTAATACTGCCTTTTTGGCGTGTTGCCCGGGTGATACCAGTGGCGAGCAGGCTTAGAAGTAGTGGCTTACTGGATGTTGAACCGGTGCGAGTGGTAGTGAGCAGGGGCGTTGTGGCCCTGTTGGCTGTGGAACTGATTGAAGTAATTGCGCTGCAATTAGTAGAGGGTTTACAGGGGTTAATTCGTTCACCCCAATGGGAACAGCGAATTAAAAGATTAGGCAAACCAAACAGTTTTCAAGTTGCTGAAAAGCAAGATATTGAAGGTTTATTGCGGCTGTGGCTTCCCTTATTACTTGGCCGGGTTTTGCCAAGATTGGCGCCGCAAGGTAAGGAATTGTTGGCCTATGGCTTGCAAAGAAGTTTAGTTAAAACCCCACTATCAGCACCGCTTCAAAAACTTCAGCCAGTGCAAAAAATGGAGAGGGAATTCAGTAGGCAATTAGCTGCTGGTGTAATCGAAGCGCTTTTAGATCTATCCAAAGGCACAGCCGCTGAATTGAGTAGGGATGACCAACGGGTTAAAGATTTATGGTTAAGTGCCAGTGAAGCCTTTTGGCATGAGCTTGGGGACGCCCTAGGTGAAACAGCAACATTGGAGCAGAGCCAGGCTCTGCTCTCGGAAATCTTGGAGCAGTTAAAACTCACCTACTTATCAGGGATAAATAGTGCTGGAGTGGATAATTTATTGCAAAAACTAGAGCAATTTAGCGACGGAGGCTTGGCAACAGAGCCTTGATGGCACCAAGCAAACTGTTTGAACCTTGGCCCGCCCCATCGGCAGGGCGGGTTCTAACAGTTACGTCGCCATTCACGCTGGTGCGGCAGCTCAGCCTGTAGTTAGCGGGGCGATCAGCGAGGTAAACCTCCTCCACATCTGAGCGGGGCGAGAGGTTGTTCATACCCTCCACCACTTCCATGACGCAGGTGCCGCACTGGCCTACCCCACCGCAGTTGTTCAGGTTATTCAGGCCTTTGTAAGGGTTGATACCTGCATCTAAGGCGGCTTTGCGGAGATTTGCTCCCTCAATGCAACCAACCTGCTGGGCTTCCTGCTCAAAACGGATGGTGGGCACGGCGTTTGGATTGATTAGGTGCCAGCCAACTTAACCGGCCGGGGCAACCGAATGGCTCTGCCTAACATTTGGCAACTTACCCAGGCCACAAACTGTGGAAACACAACTTTCCAGTTCCGCCTACGACGACAGGGCCGAACGCCAAATTCCTGGTTATCGCAGTTTGGCTCGTTTAGCGGTGGCCTTGATGTCTGGCTTTCCAACGGCCGCCGTAGAAGGGGCGCCTGTGCTGGTGGTTGGTTGCGGCACTGGGGCTGAACTACTTGAGGCCAGGGCGCAAAGAAGCGATTGGCAGCTCACAGCAGTGGATCCCTCCCTTGCCATGGTGGAGGCGGCCCGCCAGAGGCTTGGCAGTGATGCCGAAGCGGTGCGATGGGTTCAAGGTCCGGTGGAGAATTTGCCTGGGGAGCAGTGTTTTGCTGCTGCCACAGCGGTGCTGGTGTTGCAGGAATTGGCAGACGATGGCTCCAAATTGGCCTTTCTGGCTTCCTTGGCTCGCTTACTACAGCCTGGGGGGCCCCTGTTGCTGCTTGATTTAATGGGCGGTGGCAGCGGCTTGAATAGCGCCATGGAACAGCAATTCCAGGGGGCCCTAGGGCAATTTCAAAGGGCCAGTGGCCTAGGCAAGGAACTGCCCCTTATCAATCAGGGGCTCTACCCGATTGGTGAAGCTCGCCGCTCGGCTCTGTTGGATGCGGCGGGATTCAGCGATCCAATCCGGGTATTTCAGGCGCTTCAGTACGAAGGGATTGTGGCGCTGCGACGCCAATAATCACTTGATTAGTGGGCAAGGGCAGTATTTGATCAGCCAAAACGCAACAAATTGGCAACAAAATCGCTGCAAAGCCGATGCTTAATCCGGTTAATTCAGCAACTGGATGGAAGCTCCTACTATGGGGCTCTCCATTTTGTTCACTATTAGTTTCTAAGCCAGGTGTCATACAAAGGGATCAACAGCAACCCTTGAATTGGGCTATTTGCATAATGACAGGCGCTGCAAGGATATGCAGCTTTTAGGTTTGCATTAGGCAACATTGCGCTTTAGATCTCGGCGCGAATTCAGGTCGGTGGTGCTGTTGCCACTTGATTCAGCAAGCAGAACACGGATATCACGCAGTTCCTCCAGGATTGTGCTGAGCAGTTGTTGAGTTGCTGAATAGGGGGAGTTGAGCACCTCAACAGTTACCTCCTTGATGCGCAGCACATCCCTGGCAAAACGAGCCACCTCATTGGGGTGAAATAGCAACGCTTCCTTTTGGTCGCTGCGATATTCAGGATTGAGCTTGCGGGCATTAAAGGGTGGATTGAGATTGCGGGGGTCGGTGTTTGTGTATCTGTAAACGGATGCCCTGGAGCGATTGAGGGCCCGCTGCACGTCATCGATGGAGATGAGTGCATCACTGGCAACTACTTCTTCGTTCGTGTAACCCATGGGGGATATGGCAACCATGAGACAGCTCTTGGACAAGCGGGATTTCGTCAGACCTTAGCAGATGTTTTTCGCTGGTCCAGGCTTAAATCCTGTGCTGTGGAGCTAAAAAAAGCGTCCTATCGCCGCGGCCCAGTGATAGCTTCCGGCCAAGCAACAAATTCCCCATGCGCGTCTCCCGTTTACTCCTGGTGACGCTGCGCGATGACCCCGCCGAAGCTGAAATTCCCTCCCATCGCCTCCTGGTGAGGGCCGGTTACATCAGAAGGTTGGCGGCTGGCATCTACGCCTATTTGCCTTTGATGTGGCGGGTTTTAAGCAAGATCTCAGCGATTGTTCGAGAGGAGATGAATGCCACCGGCGCGCTGGAAACCCTCTTGCCCCAGCTCCAGCCGGCAGAGCTCTGGCAGCGCAGTGGCCGATGGGCTGGCTACACCGATGGGGAAGGAATCATGTTCAACCTGGTGGATCGCCAGGATCGTGCCCTGGGGCTTGGCCCCACCCATGAAGAGGTAATCACCACCCTGGCTGCTGATTTATTGCGTTCCTATAGACAATTACCAGCAAGCCTTTATCAAATTCAAACCAAATTTCGTGATGAAATCAGACCCCGCTTTGGCTTGATGCGCGGACGCGAATTCATCATGAAGGATGCCTATTCCTTCCATGCCAGCAGCGGCGACCTGGCCAACACCTATGGGGAGATGGAAGCTGCCTACAAGCGAATTTTTGCCCGTTGCGGTGTGCAGTCGATCGCAGTTGATGCTGATAGCGGTGCGATTGGTGGCTCCGCCAGTAAGGAATTCATGGTTACGGCCGACGCCGGTGAAGATCTGATTTTGATTAGCGCCGATAACAGCTATGCCGCCAACCAGGAAAGGGCTGAATCCTTGGCACCGGAAGCTGAACCACTTTTGATAGCCGAGGCCAGTTATTTGGCTACCCCTGGTCAAACCAGCATTGAAGCCCTTTGTTCAGCCCATGGCTTTCAACCGAGCCAAACGGTGAAGGTGCTTTTGCTGGTGGCGCGTTTCAGCAATGGCAATAGCCAAGCTTTGCTGGTGAGCCTGCGGGGCGACCAGCAATTAAACGAGGTGAAATTGAGCAATGCCCTAACCAGGGCCCATGGTTCTCAATGGGGAAGCCTGCTCAAACTGCAGGCCTTGGAAGCATCTTGCTTGGCAGATCCCAGCTTGGTTCCGATGGGCTATGTGGGCCCTGATCTGGATGATTCCGTGCTGGCTGATAGCCCATCACTGGAGCCAAAATTTTTGCGTTATGCAGATAGCAGCGCCGCCCAGCTCAACTGTTTTATCTGCGGTGCAAACATCCCTAACCAACATTTGGTTGGGGCCCGCTGGGGCAGCAATGGGATTCCATTGCCTGAGGTGCTTGATCTGCGCTCCGCCCAAGCGGGCGACCGCTGCTGCCACGATCCAGCTCAAGTGCTCCAGGCCACCCGCGGCATTGAGGTGGGGCACATTTTTCAATTGGGTAGGAAGTATTCAGAAGCGCTTGATGCCCGTTTTACTAATGAACAGGGAGAGGAGGAGTCCCTGTGGATGGGCTGTTATGGCATTGGGGTTTCGCGTTTGGCCCAGGCTGCTGTTGAACAAAACCACGATTCTGCCGGCATCATTTGGCCAGTGCCGATTGCCCCATTTGAGGTGGTGTTAATAATCGCTAGTGCCCAAGATCCCCAACAGGTGGACCTGGCAGAGGGGCTCTATGGGCAATTGCTAGCAGCTGGTGTTGATGCGCTATTGGATGATCGCAGCGAGCGGGCGGGAGTGAAATTTAAGGATGCTGAATTAATCGGCATTCCCTGGCGACTGGTGGTTGGCAGGGGAGCCGCCAATGGGGTGGTGGAGTTGGTTGAACGCTGCAGTGGCGAAAAACAGGAGGGCCCAGCATCTGAACTAATAGATTTTTTACTCAAGCGCTTGAGCCTTCAACGGCTAGGTGATTGATGAAATCCCTGCTCCCACTCTCGGGCTTTGGCCTTTTGCTTTGCCTATGGGGCTGCGGGCAGCCAGCTGCCCGCCTAGGCAGCCGTGAGGTGTGGCTAGGTGAAGCAAAAACCAAAACCCGTTTAGGGCCAGAGCGAAGCCTTTGGCAACTGCCGGTTTTGATTAAAAATCCAGCTGGAGAGCAAATCAGCCTGGAGGTTCAGTTGGAGTGTGATGGCATTAGGCCGGCCAGCGGTTTGATCAGTTTGATTAATTTGCGCCGTGAGGACCCGCTGCTGGGTATTAATCGACGCGATCCTTCCCTTGAACGCAGTTGGTCGGGGGCTGATGGAAGCCTTCCTCCCAATTGGCTGAAACGGCTTGCAATCAGCCATTGCACAGCTGCGCAGCTACCCCCCCGTTGGCGTAGCAATTAAGCTTTAGCAATTGCTTGGAAACCATGTTGCCCACAAAGCTGCAATCGCTCTTAAGGCACATGAAAATCCAAATAAACGAGCACCTGATAAAGCATCTGCTCAGCTTTCTTCTGATCGGCTGTTTGGCCCTTGGCTTAACGGCTTGTGGTGAATCTGCTTCCGGTTTAACCGGATCCTATGTAGACGACACCATGGCGGTGGCAGAAGCCCTGATAACCACCATCTCCACTCCGGCTGAGGGGCCAGAGCGGGCTAACCAGCAGCGAGATGCCAGGGCCCTAATCAATAGCTACATCTCCCTCTATCGCCCCAATAGTTCCGTGAACGGACTCGCCTCCTTCACAACAATGCAAACAGCCCTGAATTCCTTAGCTGGCCACTACGCCAGCTATGCCAATAGACCATTGCCCGAGGCCTTGGTAAAGCGTATAGATAAGGAGTTACACAAGGCAGAAACTAGTGTTACCAGGGGATCTTGAGCAATCTCGCAGCAATTTGAAAGTTTTCTTTGACTCAAGGCACCTTGATCTGAGAAAATTTCGGATTGTTTTGAGAAGCGGCCCCGTGCCGCCCTTGCCTTGGCCAACGTTGTCGTCATAGGGGCTCAGTGGGGTGACGAAGGCAAGGGGAAAATTACCGATTTGCTGAGCCGCTCCGCCGATGTGGTGGTGCGTTATCAGGGGGGGGTAAATGCCGGTCACACGATTGTTGTTGATGGCAAGGTGCTCAAGTTGCACCTCATTCCCTCTGGAATCCTCTACCCAAACACCATGTGTTTGATCGGTTCCGGCACTGTTGTAGATCCCAAGGTGTTGCTCGGTGAGCTGGAGATGCTCGCTAGCAATGGCATTGATGCCAGTGGTTTGAAGGTGGCCTCCACTGCCCACGTAACCATGCCTTATCACCGCCTGCTGGATAAGGCGATTGAGGAGCAACGGGGTAGTGGTCGCATCGGAACCACCGGCCGCGGCATCGGCCCCACCTATTCAGATAAAGCAGAGCGCAATGGCATTCGCGTAATCGACCTCCTTGATGAGGCACACCTGCGTGAAAGGCTCGAGGGCCCAATTAAAACCAAGAATTTGCTCCTGGAGCGCATCCATGGCCTAGAGCCCCTTAACGCTGAGGCTGTTATTGCTGAATACGCAGGTTATGGGCGCCTATTGGCACCCCATGTGGTGGATTGCATCCGCAGCATCCATGGGGCAGCAAAAGCACGCAAAAATATTCTTTTTGAAGGGGCCCAGGGCACCCTGCTTGATCTAGATCACGGCACCTATCCCTACGTAACTTCCTCAAATCCTGTGGCCGGGGGCGCCTGTATTGGCGCTGGGGTGGGGCCCACCTTGATCGATCGCGTAATTGGGGTTGCCAAGGCTTACACCACAAGGGTTGGTGAGGGCCCTTTCCCAACGGAACTAGAGGGGAGCCTGTCGGATCACCTCTGCGATCGCGGCGGTGAATACGGCACTACCACCGGCCGCCGCCGCCGCTGTGGTTGGTTTGATGGAGTGATCGGTCGCTATGCCGTTGAAGTGAACGGCCTTGATTGCTTGGCGATCACCAAGTTGGATGTGCTCGATGAGCTAGTTGAAATTGAAGTTTGTGTTGCCTATGAGCTCGATGGTGAGCGGATTATGCATTTCCCAAGCAGTGCAGCTGATTTCGCCCGTTGCCGCCCAGTTTATGAAACCCTGCCCGGCTGGCAAACCTCCACGGCCGATTGCCGCCGTTTAGATGAATTGCCCGCCACGGCAATGGCCTATTTGCGTTTTCTGGCTGAATTGATGGAAGTGCCTATTGCAATTGTGTCGCTTGGGGCAAGCCGTGATCAAACGATCGTGGTGGAGGATCCCATCCACGGACCAAAACGAGCACTCCTGAGCGCATGACATCCCCCCGCTTCGATGTGGTTGGCATTGGTAATGCCATCGTTGATGTGTTGGCTCCAGCCACTGAGCAATTTTTGCTATCTCAAGGTATGCAAAAAGGCACCATGGCCCTTTTGAACGCTGAGCAGGCAGATAGCTTGTATGAGGCCATGGGGAATGGTGTCGAAACCTCCGGGGGTTCTGCCGCAAATACGATTGCAGCCGTTGCTCAGCTTGGGGCTAAGGCCGGTTTTATCGGCCGGGTGCGCAATGATCAGTTGGGTGAAATATTTGCCCATGATTTAAGGGCAACTGGCGCAAGATTTGATACTCCCGCCGCTGAATCAGGAGCTGCCACCGCCCGCTGCATGATTCTTGTTACCCCTGATGCCCAACGCACCATGGGCACTTTTCTTGGCGCCTCTATTGATTTAGATCCCAAGGATCTAGACCTTTCCATGGTGCGTGAAACCAAAGTTCTGTATCTAGAGGGTTATCTCTGGGATGCTGAGGCCGCAAAACAAGCTTTTCTTGCCGCTGCCGCTGAAGTAAAAGCCCATGGCGGCGAGGTTGCCCTAAGCCTCTCTGATCCATTTTGCGTGGGACGGCATCAACAGAGCTTTCTTGAATTAGTGGAAGGTTATGTTGATATTTTGTTTGCTAATGAAGCAGAAATCACTAGTTTGTATAACACTGATTCCTTTGAAGTTGCTACGGATTTAGTGCGCGGTCATTGCAAGATTGCTTGCCTCACACGCAGCTCTGAGGGATCATTGGTGCTCACTGGCGATACTACTTTTTCAATACCGCCCTATCATTTTGGCGATTTGCTCGACACCACAGGTGCCGGTGACTGCTACGCCGCTGGTTTCCTTTATGGCTATAGCCAAGGCTGGAGCTATGAACGTTGCGGGCATGCCGGTTCTATCTGCGCTGGTGGTGTTGTTACCCAATTGGGTCCCCGTTTGCAGGATTCATTAAAAACACTTTTAGATAGTAATTTGCCTGATATTTAGGCTTGATCCTCGTTCAAATTTCCAATTTTTGTTAGCACTTCATCAAGGCTTAGGCCCTCCCCTTGAGGCCTGGCAATTAGAAGTAATTGCAAATTAAGTGCCTCACAAACTTTGTGCCAATGGTTCTCATTCACGCCCCCCGATTGACGGGTGAGCACGCTGTGGCAGCCCCATTGGCGGCAGAGAGCTGCCTCCACAAACCATTGCCTTGAATGGGGTTTCAAGCAGGCAATCCGCTCAGGGGCAAAGCCATGGCTAAGGGCCTGCCTCAGGGCCCAAGGGCTAGGCAATAGGCGCACGCAGTGGTTGCTAGCTCTGCTGTATTGCAATGCTTTGCTCAATTCCCTGGCCCCAAGAGCTATGAGTAACACCTTGCCCTCTAAAGCTTCATGGTTTAGGGCGGCAAGATTAGGCAGAATTTTCGCCTTTCCTGGAGCCAGCTCCGGCCGCCAATAGCGCAGCAGTGGCTGGTGTAATGCGGCGCAGGCTTGGCTTAATTGCTGATGAATATGGCGTGCAAATGGATGGGTGGCATCAATTACCCAGCGGCAGGGCCATTGCTCGAGGGCAAGCTTTAATTCGGCGGTATTTCCAAGGGCGCCAATTTGGATTTCCAGTTTGGGATGGTTTGGATAGGCGCGGGCAGCGGCGGCTGAAACAACACTCACCCTTAGCTGCCAGCCCCGATCTATCAAGGCCATGGCCAGTTTTGGCCCTTCTCCCGTGCCACTGAGCAGCCAGAGCCGCTGGTGGCTGGGGACTGATTGGGGGAGAATAGGAACCACGGTTGCGTTTTTGTTGTGAACCAATGCCTGCTGGAAGTTGAAGTGCTGGAGGCTCCAAAAATCAGATACACCCAAGACAATCAAACCCCTATTGCCGAAATGGCCGTGCGGCTTGAGGGTTTGCGGCCTGAGGACCCAGCCGGCGAACTTAAAGTTGTTGGTTTTGGCAGCTTGGCCCAAGACCTACAAAACCGAGTAAGCGTTGGTCAACGCTTGGTGGTTGAAGGACGTTTACGCATGAACACCGTGGCTCGTGCCGATGGAGTTAAGGAAAAAAAGGTTGAATTCACCCTGGCCCGCATCCACCCGCTGGGTGCCAGCGCAGCATCACCTCAAGTTGCTGCAGTAGCGCCTGCGGCAACGGTGGCGAACAAACCGCCGGCAGCAGCTAAAGCCAGCCCGTCGGTGCAACCAACTAGTTGGAATACAGGCCCCCTGGTCGACTTGCCAGAGGATGAAATTCCCTTTTAGCAGGCTTAATTAGGGGATATTTTTTGGCTTGCTAGCTCCAGCAGTTGGCCTAATTCCCTCTCTAAGGCCGCTAGATCAAGGCGCAGTTCCGGCCAGCTGCCGCCATCAAGTTCCCTTAGTAACCAACCACGGTCTTGCTCAAGAGCTGTAATCAACTCTTTGGCATCGCTTTGTTCAGAAGCTTCTGAGCTGCTGGTCATGTAAAGCTTGAATCAAGCCCCATCCTGGAGCCCTTTGGAGGAAGATGGCGCAATGCAAGCCATTCTTTCCCCCGGTTCCCTCTTAACCGTGTTGGGCTCGGTGCTCACGGTTATCGGTTCGATTGCCTACGCCACCGACGCGCCCAATCTCAGTTTGCCAACAATTTTCTATGGCATCCCCATATTTTTGGGGGGCCTTGCCCTTAAATCCTCCGAGCTGCCACCGGTGCGGCGCCTAACGGCCCCCGCCCAATTTCAAGAACTGCGCAATAAAACTGCCACCGAGGGTCAACTCAAATTGCTCAAGGATGTGGTGCGATGGCGTTATGGCCAAAAAGCACACCTGGAAAGTTCCTTGGAGGCGCTCAAATTGTGGGATGAAGATAATCCGCCCCAGCTTGAAAGCATCGCGGAATACAACTATGGCGATCGCTATGCCCTGCGCCTGCAAGTGCAGCTCAACGCCGTTGATAAAAGCCGTTGGTTTGCCTTGGAGGATCGTTTGGGTAGATTTTTTGGTCCCGGCTTGGAGGCTTGCTTAGAGGAAAACGGTGCCAATGCCCTGAACATTTGTTTTAGACAGCCATGCCCATAGATCCGAGCATCTCCCCCCATGACGCCCTAAGGGTGGAGGTTCTTAGTGAAGCACTGCCTTTTATCCAGCGTTTTAGTGGCCGCAGGGTGGTTATTAAATACGGCGGTGCCGCCATGGTGGATGAACATCTCCGCGAGGCGGTTTTTCGCGATATTGCCCTGCTTGCCAGTGTTGGTGTGCGACCCGTTGTAGTGCACGGTGGTGGACCCGAGATCAATCAATGGCTAAAGCGTTTGGCGATTGAGGCGGTTTTTCAAGAGGGTTTAAGGGTTACCGATCCCGCCACCATGGACGTGGTGGAAATGGTTTTGGTAGGGCGGGTTAATAAGCAAATTGTTAATGGTTTAAATCATGTGGGCGGCAATGCCGTTGGCTTTAGTGGCGCCGATGGCGGCCTTATGCAGGCACGAACCCATGGGGATGGCTCGCTAGGGCTTGTAGGCGATGTGGCACGGGTTAATCCGGCCGTGATTATTCCGCTTTTGGATTTGGGTTATATCCCAGTGATTTCCAGTGTTGCTCCAAATGCTGAAGGCCAGTCTTACAACATCAATGCCGATACGGTTGCAGGTGAGTTGGCGGCTGCTTTGGATGCCGAAAAGCTTGTGCTCCTTACCGACACTCCAGGGATTTTGCGGGATCGGGCCGATCCAGGTTCATTGATTCGCCACAGCACGCTTTCTCAAGCCAGGCAACTGATCGCCAGCGGTGTTGTGGCCGGTGGCATGGTTCCAAAAACCGAATGCTGCATTCGCGCCCTAGCCCAAGGGGTTAAGGCAGCCCATATTGTTGATGGCCGAGTGCCCCATGCGCTTTTGCTCGAAGTGTTTACCAAGGTGGGCATTGGCACCATGGTGGTGGGAAGCAGTTCGGGATAGGTCAGATGCACCAAGAAGCGCGGCGAGCCCTTGCTTGTGGTGAATATCGCAAGGTGGTGAGCTTGCTCGAGCCGCTGCGAACTGAATTACCTGCATCTAATGCCAAGGGAGCTGAATTGCGGCTTTGGCTGGCTACCGCATATCAAGGTTTGAACGATCAAGCCAGTGCTGTTTCCTGTTGCCGTGAGGTGATCCTGGTTGGTGGTGGCGAGCAACGCCGCCAGGCCCAGGCGGTTTTAGCAATTATGGAAGCGCCCGTTTTGCAACGCCCTAAGGAATGGAGCATCGAATTGCCCCACCTTGGTGATAGCCCACCCCTTGAGGGCCTAGCCCGCGGCGCGGCAAGCCGGGGAAGGGGAAAAAAAGAAATGCCCAAACCTGCACCACCGGTTGGTAAAACAAAGGCTCCCATTGGCTTTGCCCTATTCGCTGGCCTGTTTTTGCTATGCCTCACCCTGCTGCTAGCCGGTTGCATGAGGGTTGATAGCAGCATCGAATTCCATGGGCCAGGCCGGCTTGAATTCCAGCAGCAATTGCAGGGGCAACCAGCCAGCCGTAGTGGGGTTTTAACCCTCGAGCAATTAACACCACTAATTGGGGATGAGTTGCAACGCTTTGAGCAGCGCTATGGCATTGAAGTGCAAGAGCCGCAAATCAACTGGCGTGAGCGCAACTGGCTTGTGGGAGTTCAGCAGCAGATGCAATTGAGCTGGGATTTAAGAGCGCTTGATCCTGTGCCAGGCTTGTTAATACACCTGCATTTCAGGCCACTAGCACCTAGGGCTGTTGAACTGGCAAAACCCCTAATGCCGGAGGCAGAGAGTGCAAATGATTTGGATTGGCAACTATTGCCAGGCCAAGTAAATCGATTCGAATTTTCCTGCTGGCGATGGAGTGGCCTGGGCTTAGGCGCACTGGCAACAGCATTTTTGCTAGCAACTAGCTTGTTGCTCCAATACAGATTGCTTAAAGCTCCAACGGATCTGGATCGATCGCCAGATTCACCCCTTTAGGCAGCAATTGGCGTAACTCTTGCTCAGTTGGTAGCGGAATGGCGCTGCTAGGTGGTCCTTGAAGCAGGAGTTGCCAGCGGCTAAGGCCAGCTACCTTTGCCCGAGGTGCCGGGGCAGGCCCGATTGCCAGCCAATCGGCAGCTTTTAACTGCTTCGATACATGATTCAGCAGGGTGGTTGCTGCACTGGCTGTGGTGCTTGCTTGCATGCCTGCAAAGCGCAGTAAACAGGCGCGGCTGAAAGGCACCAACCCGGCCGAGCGCCTTAGGGCAACCTCCTCCTCCAAAAATTGTTCATAGCTACCTGCCAAAAGATGCTTAATAACGCGATGATCTGGATCGTAGGTTTGAACTAGAACTTCCCCGGGTTGTTCCCCCCGGCCTGCTCTGCCTGCCAGTTGAAGTAGTAATTGCAAGCTTTGTTCCGCTGCCCGTAGGTCGGGGCGATGTAAAAGGCCATCGGCCGCTAAAACCACCGCCAGAGTTACCTTTGGCAGATCCATGCCCTTAGCTAGCATCTGGGTGCCAACTAAAACGTCGGCTTCTCCAGCGGCAAAACGATCTAATAATTGTTTGTGGCCATCCCGTCCCCGGGTGCTATCGCGGTCAAAACGCAATAGGCGCACACCCTCTAGTTCTTGCTCTAGCTGCTCCAATACTTTTTGGGTTCCAGCTCCAAACGGTTTAAAAGCGGTAGAGCCGCAGTTTCCACACCGGTTTGCCAGCTCTTCCCGGTGGTCGCACCAATGGCAGCGCAACCAGCTTTGGCCATTGCTGTTGCGATGCACCGTGAGTGAAACATCGCAATGGGGACAGCTCACAGCTTCCCCGCAACTCCTACAGCTCAAAAAAGTGTTGTAACCCCGCCGCGGTACCAACACCACAGCTTGTTGGCCGCGATCGGCTAAGCCGCTGAGTCGATCCAAAAGTTGTCTGCTTAGCAGGCGTCGATGGCCCTCTGCTAGCTCAAGCCGCATATCCACCACCTTCACCGGCGGCAATGGCCTGGCGGCAATGCGTTGCGGCAAACGCAATAGTCCAATGCTGGCCTTGGCACCTTGGCAGGCAAGCCAGGTTTCCAGGCAAGGGGTGGCACTGCCCAGAAGGATTAAACAACCCTCCTTTTCCTGCCTGAGCCGAGCAACATCCCTGGCGTGATAACAGGGCATTGGAGCTTCTTGTTTGTATGAACTGTCGTGCTCCTCATCAAGCACGATTAAACCAAGCTTGGGCAGCGGTAAAAAAATTGCTGAACGGGTTCCCACCACAATGCATGGGCTGCCGGAACGGCAATGGCGCCAGGCGGCAAGTCGTTCGCCTTCGCTTAGGCCTGAGTGATAGGCCACCACAGCGCCAGCAAAGCGGCGGCGGCAGCGCTCTAAAAGTTGGGGTATAAGTCCTATTTCAGGGGTGAGGAGCAAAACACTTTTGCCAGCAGCTAGTTCTGGAGCACAGCAGCGCAGGTAGATCTCGGTTTTACCTGATCCGGTTACTCCCCAAAGCAGCCATTGGCGTTGATTGCTTTGCTGCTTAAGCCGCTCTAAAACCGCTGCTTGATCCGGATTTAGCTCTGGTGGAATTTCAAGGCTGTGGCTAGAGCAGCTTGGCCAACCCTTTGGGGGCTGAAGTTCGCTTTTGAGTTGAACTAAACCCTTGCGTTCAAGGGCCTTCAATAACGACCTGCCAAAGCCAGCCGCAATAAGCTCTTTTGCCGGCTGAGAACCTGTTAGCTGCAATTTTTCAAGAAGGCCTTGTTGCTTTTTGGTGAGGCATGCTGGAGCCGCCCCGGCGATGGCTGAGGCCACCAACTGCTTACAACCAAGGCCAGCTGCCTGTTGCTTTTTACCTAGCCAGCCATTCGGTAGAGCAGTTTTAAGCACCTGGAATTGGGCGGTGTGGCACTGGTCTGCAACTGCCACGAGCAAATCCAGCCAGCGTTCGTTTATGGCTGCGTTTTCAAGCCTTTCAAGCACTGGCTCCAGTGCTAAACCTTCAGGGGGTTCGGCATTAACTGAATAAACCAAACCGTTATGGAGCCTGCCCCGCAGTTTCACCCTCACCAGGTCACCCTTTTGCAGGGCGGGGCAATCGCCATGGCTATAGGTGAGCAGCAGCCCTTCCCGGCCCGCTTCAACCCACACATTTACAGCTGTTCCTAGCCCGCCCACTTAATGCCCGCTCGTTGGGGAGCCCAACCAGTTATCAAAACCTACTTATTGATTACTTGCCGATCCTCTGATCTTTTCTTAAGATATTGGGGTTGGGCTGTAAAGCAGCTCCCGGAACACGGCAGAGTTCCGGCCAGTGGGTAGACCTTGGGAAGCTTGCTTCGGGTCTGCGATCACCCCTGACAACCCTGTCAAACCATTTCGCCAGCAATGCTTAGCGAAATATCTTGCTGAAAATTTTTCTCAAAAAATATTTGGCCCCTGCCCGATTGTTTCTGGCTGAAGCCTTTATTTGCCTGCTTCCCCCTGTTGCATCCCGATCGCATGACTGCTACCGCTGTGACTGAATCTGTGCCCGAAGTGGCAGAAATCGTGCCCACTTTGGCTACAGCCGAAACGGCTGAATTGCCGGTGGTGGCAAAAAAAGCAGCAGCCAAAACCAAAGCTCCTGCTAAGCCAAAAACCGCAGCCGCAAAAGCAACAACTCCAAAAGCAACAGCCACAAAGGCCGTAACAAAAAAGGCTGCCAGCAAAAAAATAACCACAGCCAAAGCTGTTACAACTAAAGCAGCCACTCCTAAAGCAACTACAAAAACCACCGCAAAAACCACTACAAAAACCACTGCAAAAACAGCTGAGCCAAAACCAAAGAAATCAGCCAAATCAGCAGCAGATCCCATTGCTGATGAGGAGTTCACTGTTGAGGTGAGCGCCGAAGAATTGCAGGAGGTGGCAGATGCCCTTTCCGCAGATCTTAAAGATGGCAAGGGCGCTATTAAAACCCCTAGCATCAAAATTGGCCCCAAAGGTGTTTACACCGAGGATTCAATCAGGGTTTATTTGCAGGAAATAGGTCGGATTCGTTTGCTTAGGGCGGATGAAGAAATCGAATTAGCACGCAAAATTGCCGATTTATTGCAATTAGAAGAACTTGCCACTCAATTTGAAGAAGATAACGGCCACTATCCAGATAACAAGGAATGGGCAGTCTTAGTTGAGATGCCATTGATTAAGTTCAGGCGTCGGTTGATGCTTGGCAGACGAGCAAAGGAAAAAATGGTTCAATCTAATTTGCGCCTTGTTGTATCGATTGCTAAGAAGTATATGAACCGTGGCCTCTCCTTCCAGGATTTAATCCAGGAAGGCAGCCTTGGCTTGATCAGGGCAGCTGAAAAGTTCGACCATGAGAAGGGTTATAAATTCTCCACCTATGCAACATGGTGGATTCGTCAAGCAATCACCCGCGCCATCGCAGATCAAAGCAGAACCATTCGTTTACCAGTGCATTTGTATGAAACAATTTCGCGGATTAAAAAAACTACTAAAATCCTAAGCCAGGAATTTGGACGCAAGCCAACGGAGGAAGAGATTGCAGAATCGATGGAAATGACCATTGAAAAATTACGTTTTATCGCTAAATCAGCCCAATTGCCGATTTCACTAGAAACACCAATTGGCAAGGAAGAAGACTCCCGATTGGGTGATTTCATCGAAGCAGATATCGAGAATCCCGATCAAGATGTTGCTAAAAATCTGTTAAGAGAAGATCTTGAGGGCGTGCTTGCTACCCTCAGCCCACGGGAGCGCGATGTATTGCGTTTACGCTATGGCTTAGATGATGGAAGGATGAAAACCTTGGAAGAAATTGGTCAAATTTTTGATGTTACACGCGAAAGAATTCGTCAAATTGAAGCTAAAGCCCTACGCAAGTTGCGCCATCCAAATCGCAATGGCATTCTCAAAGAATATATTAAATAACACAAACAAGGTGTATTAAGTGATTCTTGAAGATTTAAAGGGTTTAAGGTCTGCCCCAGATCTAACAGTCCAGGAGAAACAACAGCTCGCAGAAGATCTCAAGCAGCGCATTGCCGCTTGCGATTGGTTCACGGTGGGGGTTATGGCACCCTGCGCAGATCAAGCCTTGGCTAGTTTGCGTGCTATGGAAGCCAACCTTGGTTGGCAAGCGATGCAATTGCTTGATCAACAGGAACTACCAGATGGGGCTGTGTTTTTAAAGGCCAATCAACGCACTGGAACCGTAACGCTTCGCCATGAGGCTGGCCTGGGGGAGGGCTTGTTAATCAGCGGCCAATGCCCCTCTAATCCTGCCGCTGAAGACACCTGGGGGCCCCTGCCTCTGGATTTCTTCATCTGATCCCTTTATCAGGTGGCGACTACGTAGGCTAAATGGCTGTTTTTGGCCGGTTACCGGACAACCCAACGCTCTGATGACCATCTCCACCCTTCGAATCGCTTCCCGCCGCAGCCAATTGGCGATGGTGCAAACCGAGTGGGTGCAGGCTGAATTGCTGCGGGCCCATCCCGGCCTTGAAATCAGCATCGAGGCAATGGCCACCCAAGGGGACAAAATCCTTGATGTGGCATTGGCAAAAATTGGTGATAAGGGTTTATTTACTAAGGAATTAGAAGCGCAGATGTTGGTTAATCGTGCAGATATTGCAGTGCATAGCCTCAAGGACCTACCAACCAATCTGCCCGCTGGTTTAATGCTGGGCTGTGTTACCGAAAGGGAGGATCCAGCGGATGCCCTGGTGGTTCATTCCCGCCACCTCGATAAATCGCTTGCCAGCTTGCCTGAAGGATCAGTTGTTGGCACTAGTTCCCTGCGGCGTTTAGCGCAACTGCGCTACCACTATCCCCATCTTATTTTTAAGGATGTGCGGGGTAATGTAATAACTAGGTTAGAGAAGCTTGATTCTGGCGATTATGACTGTTTGATATTAGCGGCCGCGGGCCTAGGCCGCTTAGGACTTGCAGATCGTATCCACGAGTTGATCGATCCAAATATTTCACTCCATGCTGTTGGTCAAGGCGCTTTGGGAATTGAATGCAGGGAAGCTGATCCTCAAGTGTTGGCATTAATCAAAGTATTAGAGCATCGCCCAACGTCATTGCGCTGTTTAGCAGAACGGTCTTTTTTGCGCAGCCTTGAGGGAGGTTGCCAGGTGCCAATTGGCGTTAATAGCAGCTTTGATTCTGCCGATAATTTAGTTCTTACAGGTATGGTGGCGAGCCTTGATGGAAAGCGTTTAATACGTGATCAAGTGCAAGGCAGCCAGGCTGATCCTGAAGCGATAGGAATTGCCCTTGCCGAAAAATTACGGAGCCGAGGGGCAGGGGAGATTCTTCAACAGATATTTGCAGATGTTAGACCCCAAAGCTGAAGCCACTGCCGCTCCATTTCAGTGGGGTTTACTGGCGTGGGCAGCCCTAGTTGGCTTACTTACCGGCTTGGCAATTGTTGGTTTTCATTATCTACTTGGCTTTATTAATAATCTGATCTACGGCCCATTTGTTGCCTTTGTGATGGATGCGGTTGGCCCCCATCCATTGGTGCCGGAGGTGCTGCCGCCACCGCCACCGCCAGCTGCTGCAACGCCATTGCAGTCTTTATTGCAAATAGGCCTAGGTGGCTTGGGAGTTCTATCGCCACCACCTGTGCTGCCGCCTGAACCTGTGCTGCCGCCGGTGCCAATGCCGCCACCATGGTTAAGCAGTTGGCCTGTGGTTCTAGGACCCGTGCTCGGCGGATTGTTGGTGGGGTTACTGCGGTTGATAAGCAAGGATTTAGGCCCCAGTTTGCCCAGTTTGATGGCGATGGCTGATGGTCGCTTGCAAGCGGAGCCACGCCTACCTTTTGGCCGTTTAATTGGAGCTTCGATCAGCCTTGGCAGTGGTGCATCCCTTGGCCCCGAGGGGCCAAGTGTTGAAAGTGGCGGAAATATTGGCCTATGGCTTGGCAGGAGAGCAGGTCTTACCCCGGATGCACTTAAAGCACTCGTGGGTGCTGGCGTTGCCGCTGGTTTGGCCGCTGGCTTCCGGGCACCTATTGCCGGGGTGTTTTTTGCTTTTGAAGGGGCCTACAGCACCATCCCAGGCAGACCAAGCCTCCGGGCAGTGCTGGTGGCTGCTGTTAGTTCCACCCTGGTTATTCAGTTGGGTTTGGGAGATGAACCAATTTTTCGTCTGCCGGCCTATGAAGTGCGTTCTCCCCTGGAATTGCCCCTTTATTTAGGTTTGGGATTACTTGCCAGTTTTGTGGCATGGGCCCTGGTGCGCCTACTTGCCCTTGGCCGCAGTGAAGCTGTGCAAGCGAAATTAGAATTAATACCCCCTTGGCTGATAACAGCTGTTGGGGGCCTTGCTGTTGGTTTATTAGCCCTTGGTTTTCCTCAGGTTCTAGGCGTTGGTTACGACACTGTTGAATCACTTCTCGGCTCTGGTGGTGGCATCAGCCTGTTAACACTGCTGGCCCTATTAATTGTTAAATTAGTGGCCACAGGTGTTAGTAATGCAACCGGATTTATTGGTGGTGGTTTTGCACCTTCTTTATTTTTAGGTGCTGTTTTAGGTAGTTTTTATGGGCAATTGTTGGGCGATGGTGGTTTTGGCTTACCGGTAGCTGAGGCGCCTGCCTACGCCATGGTGGGTATGGCGGCAGTGCTTGCCGGTGCTGCTAGGGCACCGCTAACGGCTCTGCTGTTGTTATTTGAATTAACCCGCGACATTCGAATTGTGTTGCCATTGATGGCAGCTACAGGCTTGAGTGCTCTGTTGGTGGAGCGTTGGCAGGGTTTAAGTGATCCGGGCTTATTGGGCCCTGATCCGGTGGAGGAGGAAAGGCGCGGTCAATTGCAACAGTTATTAGTGGCTGAGGCCCTAGAACCTGAGGCGCCATTGGTTTTGCCCGCTGATCTAGCACCGTCTACGGCATTGGCAATGTTGCTTGATGCCCATGGCCACTGTTTGTTGGTGGAGCAAGCGGGATGGGTGAAAGGTTTAATTACCCTTGCTGATTTGCAACAGGTACTTAATTCCAAGCAATCGGTTTCTTTTTTACAGGATTGCTTACGCAGTGAATTGGTTTGGCTGCCATCATCAGCAGATTTAAGTAGATTAGAAGACCAATTGCGGCCCAATGGGCTCAGGCAATTACCGGTATTTATGGTTGAGGATGGTTTATCTGCTCAGCTACCGCAGGGTTTGCCGCCTGAGGGTTTAGCCGTAACGCAGTTGCAAGGAATAGCTAGCCGCGATGGTTTAGCCAGGGCCCTAGCCAGGCGTATTAAGGGTTATGTTTGATTTCAATCGCAACACCTGAATTCCATGGCCCGTTTATTAAACGATTCAGAGCTAAAAGAATTGCCAAGCATTTTGCCTGGCTGGCAAGTGCAAGATGGAAAAATCAAACGCACATGGCGCTTCAATGATTTTTCAGAGGCCTTTGCTTTCATGGTAAGGGTTGCCATGGCAGCTGAACAGCTGGGCCATCACCCAGATTGGAGTAATAGCTGGAATAAAGTGAGCATTGAATTAGTGTGCCATGATCTAGGTGGCATATCTGATTTAGATATAAATTTAGCTAAGCAAATAAATCAAATTTGCCCTTGAATAGGAAGATTAACTAAATATCAAGCCATCGTTTGATGCAGTAACCAACACTGTGCTTCCTGCTGCATAGCCACCGGAAAGGATTGCCTTAGCTATTGGTGTTTCTAATTCCCTTTGGATTGCACGCTTAAGTGGCCTGGCCCCATAAACGGGGTCGTAGCCAGCGGTTGCAAGCCAATCTAAGGCACTATTTTCAGCATTTAAATTGATTTTGCGGTTTGCTAAACGTTTTGCCAGCCTTTGCACTTGCAATTCAACAATTTGGCGTAGTTCATCAGCTCGTAAACTATGAAATATGATTGTTTCATCTAGCCTGTTTAGGAATTCTGGCCTGAAATGACTCCTCAGAGCTTCATTTACCCTTCGCTCCATTTCATCATGGCGGCCATCATCTCCAGCCAATTCCAATATTGATTGGCTACCAATATTACTGGTGAGGATTAGAACTGTATTTGTGAAATCCACCGTACGACCCTGGCTATCAGTAACCCTGCCATCATCAAGAATTTGTAGCATCACATTGAACACATCCGGATGTGCTTTTTCTATTTCGTCAAACAAAATAACAGCATAGGGCCTCCGCCTTACCGCTTCAGTGAGTTGCCCTCCCTCCTCAAAACCAACGTAGCCAGGGGGCGCTCCAATCAACCTTGAAACAGCATGCTTTTCCATATATTCGCTCATATCAATTCGCACTAAAGCATTTTCACTATCAAATAATTCAGCAGCTAGCGCTTTACTTAATTCGGTTTTCCCAACACCAGTGGGGCCAAGAAACAGGAAGCTAGCTATGGGTCGGTTTGGATCCGATAGCCCTGCCCTAGAGCGTTGAATTGCATCAGCAACAGCAGAAACAGCTTCCGTTTGACCAATAACACGTCTGTGCAATTGCTTTTCCAATTCAAGTAGTTTTTCCATTTCTGATTGGGCTAACTTGCTCACTGGGATGCCAGTCCATTTAGCAATAACTTCGGCAATGTCGTCTTCAGTTACCTCCTCGCGCAATAATTGCTGTGTTGAGCTATCGCTATCCGCACTGCCTAGCTCTTGTTCTCTGGCGGTAAGTTTCTTATTTAATTCAGCCAACGTTCCATATTCCAACGCAGCGGCTTTGTTTAAATCATAATTACGTTTTGCCTGCTCTACCTGTAGGGAAACCTGCTCAATCTCTTCTTTTAATGCCTGTAAATTATCAATTGCACCCTTTTCTTTTTGCCATTGGGCATTAAGGCCACTTTGCTGTTCATTTAATTCTGCTAGTTCCCTCTCAATTCTCTCAAGCCTTTCTTTGCTGGCGGCATCTGATTCACGACCTAGGGATAGTTTTTCCATCTCCAATTGCAGTATTTTACGGTCGATTTCATCAATAGCCTCTGGTTTTGAGGTTATTTCCATCTTTAAGCGCGCTGCCGATTCATCCACAAGATCAATTGCTTTATCTGGAAGGAATCGATCGGCAATGTAGCGACTGCTAAGCACTGCAGCCGCCACTAAAGCTGTATCTGCAATTCTTACGCCGTGGTGCACCTCATAGCGCTCCTTGAGGCCACGAAGGATTGAAATTGTGTCTTCAACAGATGGCTGGTCTACAAATACCTGTTGGAAGCGGCGCTCAAGGGCTGGATCCTTTTCAATATGCTTGCGATGTTCATCAAGGGTGGTTGCACCAATACAACGCAATTCACCCCGGGCTAACATTGGCTTTAGCAGGTTGCTAGCATCCATCGATCCGCCGGCTGCTCCGGCCCCAACCACCGTGTGAATTTCATCGATAAACAATACAATTTGACCATCACTAGATGTAACTTCTTTTAAAACTGCTTTTAATCTTTCTTCAAATTCACCTCGATATTTAGCTCCTGCAATTAGTGCTCCCATATCTAGGGAAATAAGTTGTCTATTCTGTAGCGCAGATGGCACATCACCATTAACTATTCGTTGTGCTAAACCCTCCACAATTGCTGTTTTGCCAACGCCGGGTTCACCAATTAGCACCGGATTATTTTTAGTGCGGCGAGATAAAATTTGTATCGTACGTCGGATCTCTTCATCGCGGCCAATCACAGGATCTAATTTCCCCTGGCGGGCAGCAGTTGTTAGATCACGGCCATATTTTTCTAATGATTCATAGGTTCCCTCTGGGTTTTGGTCGGTAACCCTCTGGCTACCGCGAACAGACTTAATTGCATCGCGTAATTTTGCTTCATCCAATCCTGCTGCTTGCATGAGTTGCTTGCCGCAACGCTCATCTATAGCGAGGGCTAGCAGTAGGTGTTCAATGGAAATAAAACTATCTTCTAGTTCTTTTTTTAAATCATCAGCTCGCTCCAATAGCGTTTGCATAGCCTTTCCCATATATACATTGCTTGGAATGCTGCCCAGGCTTGGTTGACGTTGAATAAATGCCTCTACCTGTTCAGCAAGCTGGCTTGGAACAAGTTCGGCCTTTTCTAAAATGCGCACTGCCAAGCCCTGCTGCTGTTGCATTAGGGCGAGAAAAAGGTGTTCTGTTTCAAGTTGTTGATGGCGCTGCTTTTGGGCAATGGCTTGCGCCGCTAGTACGGCTGCCCAGGCCTGTTCAGTAAATTGCTCAGCTGTTGGTTGAATCACTTTGCTATAAAAATTCTTTGTGCCAACCTATGGGCAAGTGATGCTTTTGAAGGTAGGGTTTGCCGATCTGGAAAACCGTACACAGCACTCTTAACAAATCATTCTCCAATATCCTTGTAGTTGCAATATTTTAATGGGCATCCATTCGACCCGTAATAAGCATCGAATTGTGATAAGCAGCCCCTCGCATTTTTAGCTGCAACTTCGCTTGGGAGTAATTGTTTCGGTTGGGCATACTCCATACCCCATGGCACCAGCCAGGCGCAACCCCCTGGAGTGAGCCCTGGCCTCTGGCTTGCAAATGGCTGTGTTGGTTGGGCCAGCGCTGATAGGGGTAAAATCAAGGCCCAGATCAACAGTTTGATTTTCATTGCTAGGCTTGCACTACTGGCTTTCTAGCTAGAAAACAATTGCTTGTCTGCCCTGGGGCTTGTTTTTTGTATGGCTGAAATTTTCCCGCTTAATTTAATTGAATCACTTGCTATGGAAGTGGATACATTTAAAAACACAAGTGATGATCTAGAGCGTAATTGCTGGCTTGTTGTCCACCGCTTTCAGCATGGTGTTCTGCCAAGTGAATATGATATTCGTGAAATTCCTGAGGATCTTTATCTTCAATTGTTAGCCCATTGCAAGGCCGTTCAGGGAAATGCATAACCACTAAAAAGCCGGCTTACTTCTAAGCCGGCTCAATGAACTTCTAGGGATTTTTAGGAGAGCTGATCAGCTCCAGCCTTTGGCAGACATGTCTTCCACATAGGAAGCAACGTCTGCAATGTCGGTGTCGGAAAGTTTGCCGCCAAAGGCTGGCATGGCGTTTTTGCCATTGGTTACCTGATAGGCGATAGCAGCTTCATGGCCAGCGCTGTAATCGGCGAGGTATGCATCCAGAGCCTCAGCTTTGAGGGTGCGTTCGCCGTTAACCACGTTGCCGCCACCCATGTGACAGGCCACACAGTTGGCTGAAAACACTTGGGCGCCGTGGGCAATATCCGCTGCATAGGCAGGGGCTGAACCAAGGGAAAGGCTGCCGAAAATGAAAGCAAAACAGAGGGCCACCAGGCCAATTAAGCGACGCATGGGCGCAAAAAATTTTCCTTACCAACTTAGTAAAAGCTCTAGCTAGCTTGGGCCCTCTGCAACGCTTTGACATGTAGTTGCTTTGCGCAGCTTACCCCGCTGGGGTAGCCCGGCTTCGTTGAACACCGCCTCAAGGTTTAAAGCATGGGAATGCAAACCAAATCTTTCTGGGGGGCTGATAGGGCTATGCACAAAGTGCCTTTGGCGAATGCTGAAGCGATCCCAGGCGTTGATTTCTATCGGCAGAACCTTGATCAAGGCTTCAATTAACCAACCCCACAGCGGTATGCCAGGGGGGCGCCACATTCCCCTCCAGCAACAAAGCTGGGCAACAGCTTTGTTAATCGTTATTGCCGGCTGACCCAACACCAATCGCCGCACGGCCCCTTGGCCGGCCTCTGGATTGGCTTGATGGGGGGCTAAACAAAGGTGGCAACACACTTTGGCAATATCTGCCGCATGGATAAAATGAAAGCTGGAATCAGCACGAAGCCAGCGGGCCAGCCATAGCCAGCCAATGGCCTCGCCAAGGCCTGAGGTGAGATAGCTGTTGGGGAAGGCCCCCATGCCGTCAACCCTGCCACCAAATACCAGGGTGGGAAACACTGCAATAATCTTTGCCGCCAATGGGTGAGCTTCTAATTGGCGCAGGCATTGGGCTTTGGTTTGGATATATTCAGTTCCAAACTCTTCAGCTTCATCAAATAGCTGCAAATCTTTGTTTAAGATACTTGCGGTTGAAAAATAAATAACTTGGTTTAATTTTGTTGGATCTAAACGAGCTAATAATTCTTTTACAGCATCAACATTTACCTGCTTTGCCCTCAACGGGTCGCCCCAAGCGGTGGCTGTGTGTATTACCCGGGTAACGCTCTTAAGCAGTTGATCATGGCTGCTTTGATCGCGTAGGTCGCTCACCAATAGCGTTATGCGGGGATGGTTGTGGGGAACGGCCGTTAATTTGCTTGGGTTGCGCAACCACAACAAAAGTTCAGCATCTGAATGCTGAAATAACTGATGGCAGATGTGTTGACCAACGCAGCCACTGGCGCCGGTGATCAGAATCCGTTCGGGGCTCACCTCAACCCACCGTGCCCATTAGTTCATTTACCCGTTTGCCTGTTTCAAAGAAAACCCTGGCATTTTCCTCTGGGGTTCCAGGCAAAATGCCGTGGCCCAGGTTGAGAATGTGCCTACGGCCTCTCGCCTTACGCACCGTATCGATGATGCGATGGCGAATCGCTTCTGGCGTACCAAATAGCAGGCCGGGATCCACATTTCCCTGGATCCCCACATGGTGCGGTAAGCGTTTGCAGCCATCGGCCATATCAACACTCCAATCGAGGGAGATGAAGTCAACCCCTGTGGCTGCCATCCTTTCAAGCACGCCGGCGCTGCCTGATATGTAGAGGATCAACGGTGTTTCTGGATGCTTAGCTCGCACCTGATCGATCACCCGCTTTTGGTATGGGGCAGCAAATGTGTCGTAATCAATCGGGCTCAGTTGGCCAGCCCATGAATCAAATAGTTGAACAACTTGGGCGCCACTATCAATTTGATAGTTCACGTATGTGGCGATGCTGTCTGCAAAGTGGGAAAGCAATCGATGCATAAGTTGCGGTTCCCTAAAGGCCATCGCCTTGATCACCGCATAGTCTTTGCTGCTCTTACCCTCAACTGCATAGGCAGCCAAGGTCCAAGGAGCACCAACGAAACCAAGCACGGCTGCCTCTGAACCAACACTCTCCCTAAGCCTGCCGAGTACCTCCCCTACAAAAGCGAGGCTGCTGGCGGGGTCAAGCGGTCGCAGGGCCTCCACTTGGGCAATCGAACGTATGGGTGGATCAATGATTGGCCCCCTGCTTTCAATGATGTCGAAATCAATGCCCATCCCCGGCAGGGGGGTGAGGATGTCTGAAAACAGAATTACCCCATCCGGCTGGAAGGCCTGGAAGGGTTGCATTGATATTTCATAGGAGAGATCTGGATTTTCTGAGCGGTCGCGGAAGGAGGGATGGCGATCACGCAAATCCCGATACACCTTCATGTATCTACCCGCCTGCCTCATCATCCACACGGGGGGACGCTCCACCTGTTCACCACGGGCGGCACGAAGCAGCAGGGGTAGGGCGTTGCTCATGGCAGCAAGGGAGAAGAGTTAGCCGCTGACGCTACCCGACCAAACCACCTTATTTGACGCTCTCTTCATGGATTGCCGCAGCTAATTTGCGACTGGGGTCGAGCTTTAACACTAAAACGCTTAATGGTGGCAGGCAGAGATCAAGGGATTGTTCGTAGCCATGCATAGCTTGGCCATCGCTGAACTTGCCGCCCAAATTACCTTGGTTAGTGCCGCCGTAGCGTGAACTATCACTGTTGAATGCTTCTTTATAGAAGCCGTTAACAGGAACGCCAATGCGATAGTTGCCATGGCCTTCAGGGGTGAAATTACAAACCACCACCACCCAATCACCACCGTGCTCATCGCGGCGCATGAAGCTAACAACACTGTGGCTGTTGTCGTCGCAATCTATCCACTGAAAACCGTAGTTAGCAAAATCACTGCGCCATAATGCTGGCTCTGATTTATAGAAACTATTAAGGTCGTCCACCATGTTTAATAGGCCCTGATGGGCTGGATATTGAAGCTTGTCCCATTCGAGATCACCCCAAACATTCCATTCACCCCTTTGACCAAACTCCATACCCATAAATATTGTTTTCTTGCCAGGATGGGTCCACATAAATGTGAGCAATGCCCTTACATTGGCGAATTTTAAATCATCGCTACCCGGCATCTTATGGAGCAGGTGGCTCTTGCCATGTACCACTTCATCGTGGCTTAAGGCGAGCATGAAATTTTCAGTGTATTGATAACAAATTGAGAAAGTTATGTTGTTTTGGTGGAACTGACGGAACCAATGATCTAGCTCGAAGTAATCGAGCATGTCGTGCATCCAACCCATGTTCCACTTCAGGTTGAAACCAAGGCCCCCCATATGGGTTGGCATCGTAACCAACGGCCAAGTTGTGGATTCCTCTGCGATCGCAAGGGCACCAGGGAAATAGTGAAACAGCACTGAATTTGCCTGTTGCATAAAGCGAACGGCTTCAAGATTTTCCCTGCCCCCATGTTCATTGGGTAACCATTCACCATCAGGCCTTAGGTAATCGCGATAAAGCATCGATGCAACCGCATCTACGCGGATGCCATCAATGTGAAATTCTTCAAACCAAAATAGAAGATTTGAAACGAGGAAATTCCTAACCTCATTTCTACTGTAATTAAAAATTAGGGTTCCCCATTCCTTATGCTCACCGATGCGGGAATCACCATGTTCATAGAGATGGCTGCCATCAAAGAAAGCGAGGCCGTGGGCATCTTTAGGGAAGTGTCCAGGCACCCAATCCAGGATCAGGCCGATGCCCTCTTTATGGCAGCGATCAACAAAAGACTTGAATTCATCTAAGGGCCCATATCTACTTGTTGGTGCATAGAAGCCCGTTACTTGATAACCCCATGAACCATCGAATGGATGCTCTGCAACGGGCATTAATTCAATGTGGGTGAAGCCCCTTGCCTTCACGTATGGAATAACGCGATCAGCTAATTCTGGATAGGTGAGTAAGCGGGCTCCAGGTTTTAAATCGGCAGCTGGAACTGGGGTTCTAGCTTCACCGTTGCTTTCTATGTATGGCTGATCAGCGCCACCATGCATCCAACTACCCAGATGCATTTCGTAAACAGAAATGGGCTGGTCGAGGGGATTACGGCTATCCCTTTGCTGCAACCAACTGGTGTCGTTCCATTCGTAGTTATTCAGATCTGCCACCAGCGATGCCTGCAGGGGCCTTACCTCATGTTGAAATCCATAGGGATCAGCCTTCTCATAGCAGTGGCCGTTTTGGCTGCGCACCTCATATTTGTAGCGATGGCCTACGCCAATTCCAGGCACAAATAATTCCCAGCTGCCCCCCAGGCGTTGTTGCATCGGCAGGTGCCTGCCGTCCCAGCCACAGCAATCGCCAATTAGGGCAACACTGCGGGCACTGGGCGCCCACACGCAAAATTGCACCCCTGCCACCCCCTGTTGTTCCGCGGGGTGAGCACCCATCCGCCGCCAAATGTGGTGGTGGTTACCCTCTGAGAAAAGGTGGCGATCCATTTCCCCCATCCATTCCTCACGGAAGGCAAAGGGATCATGTTGTTCATGGGTAATGCCAGCCCTGTGAACCCTCAGCCTGTAGCCGCTGCCTGGCTCTTGGGGCAGCACTTGTTCAAATAACCAAGGGTGATGGGGGCATTCCATCGCCAATTCCTGGCCCTGATGCAAGAGCCACACTTGGTTTGCATCGGGCAGCCATGCCCGCACTACCCAGTTGCCATCAGCTAAAGGCTGGGGGCCTAGCACCGCAAAGGGGTGGTTGTGGCTGCAGGTGGCTAGCCGCTCGCCATCGGCAAACATCCAATCAATGCTTTCCACAACCATCGCGGCTCTTTTCCATAGCTATGCCGGAGCCTAAACGGATTCGTGGCCCCCTTACCCCATAGCTTTGAGCTCCAAACCACTTCCTTCTAATTGCATCTCCAAACGAATGCTGAGATGTTCTGGCCCCACGGGCCCAGGAGCCCAATGGCCATCACCGCGATTCACGCTTACTTGGGGCCAGGCGGCAGCAGCTATGCACAATCTGAGCTGCTCCCCTGGTTGCAGAGTGGCCAACAGCGGTTGAAGTTGCACTTGCCTAGGTGCCAAATGCAAACAGTGTTCTCCCAGTTGCCTCAAAATGCCTGTGCTTAAAACCAACACCTCCGCTCCTTGCTTGCGCACCACCGCCAAGCTGGCGCAAAGGTCAAAGCCCGTTTGATCAGCTGCCACCAACACTGTTAGTTGCGGTGCACCCCAGAGCTCTAGGGGCTCCATAACTGGAGCGCCCGTGAAACAAACCACATCAGCTCTGCCATCAATAGCACCTCTCTCCTGGATTCCTGCATCTGCACCTAGGTGGCCACCGCATCCAGGTGCCGCTCTCCAGGGGTCGTGCACCCAATACACAATGCCCCTGCCATGGTGATTTGCTAACAGCTCGCCCTCATCACTGCGGCTGGCGGCCAAGCCTCCACTGCTCAAGCCCCAGGTTTGATTGCTGGGTCGCGCTGGATCCCTTTGCTGCCAAACCTTGGCGAGTAAATCAAAAACCAAGCAGGGAACTGCTTCCTTAGGCGGTAAGCGATCGCGCAGGTGCTGATCAAAAAAAGCAAGTTGCCATTCATCTACCCCACCACAGGCGTTGGGCCCTTGGTCAACACTGCCAACCCTGCGATCCCAGCTCAGGTGGCTCCAGGGTCCGATGCGCAGCAATGGGTTGCCGCCAGCTTGCTTACTGAGTTTCCAAATATCAAGGCCGCCCCTTAAGTAAGGGTCGTGCCAACCCTGGGGTAGCAATAGGGGCAATCGCAAAGCCGCTGGATCCGGTGCCTGCTCCTGCCAGGATTCCGCCGATAGTGGATTACGGTTAAACCAGGCCAGCACTGGATTTCCTGGATTTACCTGGCGTAGTAGTTCAAGCCCATTAACAAGAAAATCACCCCCTTGGAGGCTTGCGCGGATGGCATTCCATTGTTCGGTTTTATTTGAACGCCTGCATTGTTCTGCTGCTAGTTGGAGGCCCCAAGCCAAATTGTTTGCATAAAAATGGGCACCCCCTTCACTTGCTAGATGTAAACGTTGGTTCCAACCGGTCATGGCAGGAGCCATGGCATCGGCGGGGTTGCCTAATAGCTGGGTAAGGCCTTGATAACTAAAGCCGTAACTGCCAACGCGCCCATTGCAGAGGGGATGACTCCTCAGCGCCATCAGGCTGATGCTGCCATCGCTGATCTCTTGGTTAAAGCCCAAAAACTCCCCTTCCGATTCACCGCAACCCCTCACATCTTGAACAAAAACTAAATAGCCCTGCTGGGCATACCAGCTGGGATGGGCATACACAACGGTGGAAGCAAGGCGGTGGCCGTAGGGCTGACGCATTAATAGACCTGGCCATCTACCCCTTCCTGCTGGTTGCCAAAGTTCACCGCGAAGTAGAACCCCATCCCCCATTGGGATGGCAAGTTGTTTTACTTCAACTGCCAAAACTCAGCGCACTTCAGGGCAATACATTCCTACTACATAGGTGTTGAGAATTTCGGCGTCGATGGTGCTAAGGCCCTGGCTGGCAGCAGTGCTGCGAACAGCCACCGGTCCATGGGCCTTTTGACCGCTTGCATTGAGTTTGCGGAATTCACCGCACAACTGTTGGGCAAGTTGCTTGTTTTGTTTAACCGATTCCAGTAGGGGGCTTGCCCCTGCATAGGCGCCACTAAAGCTGAGGCTTAGAACCAACCCAGCCAAGCTTGGCAACAGGCGATGGGAAGCCATTTCCAGCCAATTAATAAGATCAATTCATTCCAGGTCCAAGCGGTTCCCCTTGGCTGGTTGCAGTGTCAGTTCTCTGGCTGGGTAACCAACCCGGTTTGTAGATCGCGAATCGCTTCCCCTAAAACCACTGGTTTGCTGCTGCCATCAGCCTGATCTAGCAAGCTACGCAATTTCACATGAACTAAGCCGTCACTACTACTTCGACCACTGCCGCGCAGGTTTGTGGCTAGTTGTTGCAGGGTTGGCTGCACCGCTTCTTTCGGGAAATCAGCGCCGGCTGCTGCAACAACTAAATCGCTGCCGTTGTCGTAAACAACCGGCACATAAAGGGCCCCTTCCACCTTGAGTCTTGGGCTGTAGCTGATGGCAAAAGCAGCGCAACCCACAGCTAATAGCAAGGTGAAACTCGTTACGCCCACTAAACGAAAGCGGATAGCCCAACCTTTCCAAAAGCCGATCGCTGTGGTTAAACCGAGAAAAGCCGCTGCGATGCCAATCCAGGTGCCTGCTTTTAGTAGCAGTGGATCAGCGGCCATTGATACCCATGAATCAAATCTGGTTAAACCTTATATTGCGCCAAACCTGGAAGAAATCACCGCCGCCATGGGGGGATTGATCCAGCGGGTCGTAGGCCCATTTAGCTTGCTGGGCCTGCTCAGCATCACCGGCTGTGGTGTTGTTCCTTTCTCTGGGGACAGCAAAACAGCTGCTTGGCACCGTCAACTGGAATTTTGGTTTGAAAGGGGCCTTGCCCACCCCGTTGATTTGGGGCCATTTCTGGGCATTGGCCCAGCTGGAATTGGCTTCGGACCAACCCGGGTAGGCCCCAGTGGCCTGGATAGCTCAACCATGGCTGCCCAGCAGGTTTGGTTACTACCTGATCTGCTTAAAAGCTGGCAGCAACGGGAACTTGTTTTGCAGATTGGTTTAAGCAAATACCAAGTGCATTTGAATCGCAATAGGGGTGGTTCCTATTGGGTTTTTCCCCTGGGGCGAGGCAAAGCACCACGCCTGAGATTGCAACTTAAATTGCTCAATACGGCGCGGCTAGCGCTTGATAGGGGCGGCCAGTGGAGTGCCAGCCAAGGCCAGCTAGATCTTGATTTGCCAAACCGCAAGCTAGATCTTCATGCCCACCTATGGCCTGGCAGTAGGCCAATTTTGCAAAAACAATCGTTTGCACCGCTTCGTTTAAAACTTAGAAATCATTGGGGCGAAGGGGGCAACCTGCAGCTGCAACTAGCCCTGCAGCAATTACCCCTAAAACCGGTTGGTGCCTTTTTGCCAAGTTTTGCAAAGGGAAAAGTGCATGGTTCAAGCAGCGGCTTGTTGCTGTTAAACCGTCGCGACGGCCGCTGGCAGTGCTGGGGTCCATTGGGGCTTGAGCGCTTTTCATTCCAATTGGGCGATCCTCTGCAGGCCAAAAACTTGAAGTTGGTTTGCAAAGGAGAGGAATTGGTTCTAGCCCCGGCCCAGTGGCATTGGGCTGCTTGGCGCGGCGATCTCGCTGGCAACCTGCGCTGGAATCAGCCGAGCAAATTGCGATTTGCCCTGGCGGGCCACCTGGAGAGCAGCTCTGCAATTCCAAAGCTAAAGCTGTTTGCTGCTTTGGAGGGATCTGGAAGCAAATGGCGGCTGCAAGAGTTTTCCGCTGTGGCCCCAACCAAGCCAGCTGGATACTCGCTTTTAAGTGGCCGTGGAGGTTTAGATGCTGGTAGATGGTGGCTTTCAAGCCCGAGCATCACTTGGGCAAGCACTTTTAGGGGCAATCTCAAGGCAAGTGGTAGAGGCTTTGGCTATGGAAGTTTGAAAAGCCTTGGCGGAAACTTTGCTTTTGCCATGCCCCGCCTTAAGGATCCTTTGCGGGGCAGCTACAGCTGGCGGGCAGGAAGATTAGAGGTGTTGGCGAATGGACCATTCCGAATCAATGGCTATTGGCAACCCAAAAAAGGTATGCCCCTAGCCAAAGGTGCAGTGGCTGGGCTCATTTCGCTAGATCGCTTTAATTTGCAAAAATTAAGCTCAAATCAACAGTTTGCTGGCGTTTTAAATGCCACTGCCGAGCTGAGCGGCAGCCTGCAAAAACCAGTTTTGCAGGGCACGTTATTGCTGCAAAATCCCGCCTATGGGCCCCTACAGCTGCCAGGTGAATGGAGCGGAAAATGGCAACAAAACAATTTTTGGTTGCGTTCAGGATCTGGATTGATCAATGGCAACTGGCGGGCTGGGGCACTGCAAAATCTCAGCTGGCAACAAGGCACAGGTGAATTGCGGCTGGTTAGCGCCGCCGCTGGTTACCGCTGGTGGGCGCAACAATGGCCTTTAGAACCCCTGAGGTTGCAACTACGGGGGCGCAAGCCGTTGTTATTTGGCGGCTTCCTTACGGGCAGTGGCAATCTGAAGAGTGCGCCTTTTTCCTTGGCGGGTTCCGCTATTTGGCAACGGCCAGCTATCGCACTATGGCGCGGAAAATCAATTGTTTTCAGCGGTAAATTACGCAGCCCTGGCTATGCCATCAAGGCAAACTTGGATCCAGGTGATGGTGCCGAAGTAAGCCTGATTGCAAAAGGTTCAATTGCCGGTCAATTAGATCTACAGGCGCGGGGGCGTCGCCTACAGCCAAAGGCTATTTGGAACCTCTGGCAAAGCTTTAGCCAACCGCTAAATAATTTTGATCAAGGCAAGGCTGTAGATCTGCTTGGCCTTGATATTGCAACCCTAGGGGCAAACCTGGATGACCAATTGCTGTTGTTGCGCCAGGCTGAAGCTCAAGTTGCTGCTGCGCGCAGCGTTGATTCAGGTAATGGCCGCACTTCCCCGGAGGCACTGCGGGGCCTAATTGATGCCGATATCAGTTTGAGGGGAGCCAACACCAGGCAATTAAATTTTTCTGCTGCTGCCCGGGGGCAGATCTGGCTCAAGGCTGAGAACTTTGATAAGCCGCTGCAATTGCAACCCTTTGTGTTTTCTATTCAGGGCCAGAGGAGTGGTGATTTCAGTTTCAGCGGCTTGCCCATTGGCTTGATCGCCCTGCTTACGCCAGTGCCATCTGGTTTGCGCGGTGCCCTTAGCGGAAGGGGGAAATGGAGCAGTGGCAAGGCTGATCAAGGTGTCCAGGTGGAACTTGCACTTGAGCAAGGCATGTTGCGCAACCAAGCGCTGCGGCTTGAGCGGGGCCGAATTGAATTAAAAAATAAGCATTTGGATTTGGATCTTGCCCTCAGGGGCGGGGGCGCCAGCAGCAGTATCGACCTTAGCGGTCGGCTACCCCTAAACCCAACGCAGGAGGGAATGGAACTCCGACTTTCAAGTAGAAACGACGGTTTGATATTCCTTGCGGCCCTACTTAAAAGCACCATGGAATGGCGTGAGGGTTCAGCAGATCTTCAGTTATTGGTGCGTGGTAGCCGTCAAAAACCTATTGCCAACGGTTTTATCCGCCTTCGCGAAGCGGAAATTAAGGTGGCGGGCCAAACATTAAATAAGCTTCAAGCGGCCCTGTTTTTTGATTTTAAACGGCTGGTTATTGAAGAGTTTAGCGCCTCTGTTGGCAGCGGAAATATCGAAGCAAAAGGTAGTTTGCCTTTAATTAATATCTCCGATCAAAGTGACCCTAAAGGCGTTAAAATTGGCTTTAATAATGTTCCTATTCAGCAGCAAAATCTCAGGCTGCGTAGCGATGGAGAACTATTACTTACCGGCACTTTACTTAAGCCAGAACTTGGAGGTGAGCTCGCTCTGAGCAATGGTCGACTGCAACTGGGAGCAACCCAGTTGGCTGGAGCGAATGGAAAAAAAATATCGCTAGAGCAGAGGTTGCCAGAAATTAAATGGCAATTTCAGCAACCGCTGGTGTTGCTAGGCCCAACTGTTGAATCAAGTTCTGGGGTGGCACTGCGCCAAGCTATACCTGCATTTGGGATCTTGAAGTTAAAAGATTTACGCTTAACTCTTGGGCCTGATCTACGCATAACAGCTCCGCCGGTTGCAGATTTTAGTTTGGCTGGTTTAGTTAGTTTAAATGGAATCTTGGGACCAGATATTCAACTTTCTGGGGTGGTGCGATTATTGCAGGGCAGGATTAATGTGTTTACAAGCAGTTTGCGCCTTGATAACAACAGCCCAAACGTGGCGGTTTTCACCCCATCCCTTGGGCTTATTCCCTACCTCGATTTAGCCCTAACAACAAGGGTCTCTGATCAGGTGCGTAGTGGTGAGCGGGCAGGCCCCCAGAGCGGTGATCAATTACAGGGCAGCTATTCAAATCTTGATCGCCTTAACTTAGTAAAAGTGCTTGTGAAGGTTCAAGGCCCAGCGGATCGCATCGGCGACAACCTTGAATTGCGTAGTTTCCCCCCACTGCCGCGGGAGCGTTTGATCGCCCTTTTGGGTGGTAATTCCTTGGCTGGTTTGGCCGGGGGGGATGCGGGCACTGCATTGGTAACGGTATTAGGGCAAACCCTGCTCACACCTGTTGTAGGTGGTTTTTCTGAACTGCTGGGTCAAAGGCTCAACGTGGCTTTATACCCAGCTTTCCTTGATCCATACGTAGCTAATTCCACTAGCTCCACCAACAGTAATCGAAGGGTTCCATCCAAATTAGTGCTCGGTTCAGAGGTGGGTTTGGATATTACGGATCGAATTAATTTATCTGTATTGGCAGCGCCAAATCGTAGCGACATTCCCCCAGAGGCCACCTTGCGCTTCCAAGCCACCGACAACTTAGGTTTACAGGGGTCCTTCGACCAACAGGGCCGGTGGCAAAGCCAGGTTCAATTATTTTTCCGCTTCTAAGTGCAATTTTGTTCTTTCACTACTAAAGCTTTTTGGAGGAGCTGATGATTGGAATCAGGCAGAATCAAGCTCAATTGATCGGTGTTGATGTTGGTGGCACTGGTTTGAAATTAGCTCGTTTTAATCAAGCTGGTGATTTGCTCGCTGAACTAAACCAACCAACTCCATCCCCAGCTACACCGGAAGCCATATGTTCTAAATTAATAACAATGATTCATCAGTTAGATCCTGAGCATCAAGCTTCAGTTATTGGCATTGGCATCCCAGGACCAATTGATAGCACAGGCAGAATCGCCCGTATATGTATTAATTTACCCGGTTGGCAGGATGTGCCTCTGGCCGATTGGTTGGAAACAAAATTAAATCTACCTGTGGTGTTAGGCAATGATGGTAACTGCGCCGTATATGGTGAACATTGGAGGGGCGCTGGTAAAGGATTTGATGATATTGTATTGCTTACTTTAGGTACAGGAGTTGGTGGCGGGGTAATAATTGCTGGCCAATTATTTCTGGGTTGTAATGGTGCGGCGGTGGAGCCTGGTTTAATCGGTCTTGATCCCAATGGCCCAGCTTGCAATAGTGGCAATAATGGCTCCATTGAAAGCTTTTGCAGTATTTCTGCCCTCACAAAAGCAAGCGGCCACGCCCCAGCCGAGCTATCCAGATTGGCTGCCACCGGTGATGAAAGTGCCCTGGCTGCCTGGCACCGTTATGGCGCTTTACTTGGATGTGGCATCAGCTCCTTGATTTATTGCTTCACGCCCCAGCGGCTGCTTTTAGGCGGTGGCCTAAGTGCTGCTTTTCCCTATTTCGGCCCCGCCCTAAAGGCTGAGGTGCAGCGCCGTGTATTAGCTCCAAGCCGCGAGGGTTTAGCGATCTTGCCCGCCGCCTTAGGTAATGGGGCTGGTCGCCTTGGGGCGGCTCGGCTGGCACTCAACAAACTGCTCACCCCTTGGCAGTGATGATATTTGCAAGAAAAAATCCAAAGCAGCCATGGCATCATCCCTAAGCAATCCGATCGCAAACCCCAGCCCTGAACTATTGGCTAGGGCTGCAAGCCTTAGGCACCATGCCCTTGTTCTGGCTCGCTGCAGCAATGCCGAAAGGCAGCAGGCCCTATTTGCGATGGCCGATTCCCTTGAACAGCATAGGGAAACGATCCTTATGGCAAATGCTGAGGATCTAACTGCTGCTGCGGCAGAGAAATTGGCACCGGCATTGTTGGCTAGGTTAAAGCTGGATGGAGCCAAGTTAGATGCTGCGATAGCAGGGGTTAGGCAATTGGCCGGCTTGTTAGATCCGCTCGGTTGCCGCCAGTTGCATCGAGCTTTGGATGATGGGCTTGTATTGGAGCGGGTGAGTGTTCCGCTTGGTGTTTTAGGGGTGATATTTGAAGCTCGACCCGATGCTGTTATTCAAATTGCAGCCCTTGCGATTCGATCTGGTAACGGGGCAATTCTTAAAGGCGGTAGAGAAGCGATTGCAAGTTGCGCAGCGATTATGCAGGCCTTGCAGGATGGTTTGAAACGATCAGTGGTAGATCCCAATGCGCTTGCATTGCTCACCAGTAGGGAGGATAGTCTTGCCCTATTAAAACTTGATGGCTTGGTTGATTTGATAATTCCGCGTGGGTCTAATGAATTGGTTCGTTTTATTCAAGACAACACCCGCATTCCTGTTTTAGGCCATGCAGATGGGGTGTGCCATCTATATGTTGACCGCATGGTAGATATTAATCAAGCCGTAGCTATTACATTAGATAGTAAAACGCAATATCCAGCTGCTTGCAATGCATTGGAAACCCTTCTAGTTCATCAAGATGTGGCAGCTGATTTCCTTCAGGCGGCGGTGCCAGCTCTGCTGCAAGCCGGGGTGGAATTGAGAGGTGATTCTGAAGCGCAGCGCCATGGTGTTAGCAATGCTGCTCAAGAGTTTGATTGGAGTGAGGAATATTTAGATTTAATCCTTGCCATACGAGTGGTACCTGATTTTGAAACGGCCCTAGCCCACATAGAGCGTTATGGCTCCCGTCATACAGATGCCATTTGCAGCAGTGATGCCAATACAGCTGAACAATTTCTTGCCAGGGTTGATAGCGCTGGTGTGTATCACAATTGTTCAACTAGATTCGCCGATGGATTCCGTTATGGCTTTGGCGCAGAGGTTGGCATAAGTACCCAAACAATGCCTCCAAGGGGTCCCGTTGGCTTAGAGGGTTTGGTTACCTATCGCTATAGGTTGCGCGGAAGTGGCCAAGTGGTTAGCTCCTATAGCAGCGGGGAAAGCAAATTTAAACATCAAGATTTAGAACTTTAAGTAAATGAATGATGCCGTTATTATTCGTGGGCTTCGGCTTTGGGCCCATGTGGGGGTTCTCGAATGGGAGCGTAAATATGGCCAATGGTTTGAGTTGGATATCAACCTATATTTACCCCTAGCAGCGGCTGGGGAAAATGATGATCTAACAGAAACGCTTAACTACGCAGATGTGATTGAATCGATAAGGCAACTTGCTAGGCAAATAAATTGCCAAACAATTGAAAGCTTTTCTGAGCAAGTAATTGAAACTATTGATTCAATTTATGGAGTGATGCCACTCGAAATAGAACTGCGTAAATGCAATCCGCCAATAGCAGGTTTTAACGGTTGCGTAGCCGTGCGCCGGCGCCGTGATTAATGGGTTAACCCTGAATGTTTTAAAAGGGCAGCAGCGCAGGGGGGGCGACCACGAAATTGCTCAAAAATCTCTTGGGGCGCTCTGCTCCCCCCAAGGCTTAAAACCGTTGCGCGAAAGCGTCTGCCAATTGCTTGTAGGGCGGCTTCATTCTCTAAGCCCACCTCTTCAAAGGCAGCAAAGGCATCGGCACTTAATACCTCTGCCCATTTATAACTGTAATAACCAGCGGAGTAACCACCAGCAAAGATATGTGCAAAGCTGCAAAGCATTGCATCTTCTTCAAGTGGTGGTAATAAAGTTGTATTTAATGCAATTTGCCGCCGCATTTGCTCTGGGCTAACGCCAGAATCAGCGCGCCAATGGGCATGTAAACGGAGGTCTGTTAAGGCAAGATGCACCTGCCTTAGGGTGGCGGCACCAGCCATGAAATTACGGGCCTTAAATAGTTTTTGGCGTTCCTCATTCGGTAATGGTTCACCGCTTTGCCAATGGCGAGCAATGGAGTTAAGTGTTTTTTCTTCATAACACCAGTTCTCCATGAATTGGCTTGGCAATTCAACGGCATCCCACTCAACCCCGTTTATGCCGGCTGCTTCCGGTTGCTCAACAGTTGTGAGCATGTGCTGTAAGCCGTGGCCGAATTCATGAAATAGGGTTTCAACTTCATTGAAGGTCATCAAGCTAGGGGTTTCACCAACCGGTGGGCTTTGATTGCAAATTAAATAAGCAACTGGTAAAACTATTTCGCCTTCACTATTGCGCTGACGACCTAAACATTCATCCATCCAGGCTCCACCACGTTTACTACCTGGCCTGCTGTATGGGTCGAGGTAGAAGGAGGCTAGTTGGTTACCTGTATCGGCCTCAAACACTTTGAAGTAGCGCACATCTTTGTGCCAAATGGGCGCTTGGCCATCGGCTATTTCAATTCGAATTGCAAAGATTCTTTCACAGAGGGCAAACAATCCATCAAGTACTTGGGGCAGGGGAAACCAGGGTCGCAATGCTTCACTATCTAGGTTGAAACGTTCCTGCCTTAACTTTTCACTCAAATAGCTAATATCCCAGGCTTCTAGCTTGGTTTTATTTGGAGCCACTGCCATTAATTCAGCCAACTCCTGCTTGCCAAATTCAATGCTTGGATTCCTTAAATCCTCCAATAGCCCCTCTACTGCTGCAACAGATGGAGCCATTTTGGTTGCAAGGCTCACCTCTGCCCAGTTTGCATAGCCAAGTAATTCGGCTTTCTGTTGACGTAATTTTAGAATTTCAGATATTAATTGTTGATTGTTATTTGGTTCACTGGCTGCCCTGCTAATAAAAGCTCTATATAGTTTTTCCCTGAGTTGCCTCGATTCACTAAATTGCATAAATGGGCCATAGCGCGGTTGATCTAAACCCAGTAGCCATGGTCCATTATTTGCGTTGGCATCAGGATGGTTGTTTTCACGGGCAGCTTGAGCTAGAAGCTCTCTTAAGCTATGGGGACAGCCCGCAATTTGACTCTGATCCGTGAGTAATAAGTTCCAATTTGCAGTGCTATCAAGCAGATTATTGCTAAATTTTGTGGCAAGCGCACTCAATTGTTCGCTTAACTGATTAAACATCTCCTGTTGATCTGCTGCTAAACCCACACCCCTCAGCCGCATTCCAAGTAATTCAGATTTGATAATACGTTTTTGGCAATTATCTAAACTTTCATCTTGTTGTTCAAGGGCTAATAGGGCTCGATAGATGGGTTTTGATTGGGCAATACGGCTAGAGAATTGCACCACCGCCGCTTGATTTTGCTGATGGGCCTCCCGCAGGCTTGGGTTATTGCACACCCCCAACAGGTGACAAACCAAGCCCCAACTCCACCTAAGCCTTTCACTCAGCTGCTGCAGTGGAGTCATCAACTGGTCCCATTGGAGAATATTTCCAGCTTTTTCCTCGGCTGCAATCAAAAGTTCGAGCGAATTAAGCTGCTCTTTTAAATCCAGCAGTAGGGCTGGGATACCCTTGTTTACTTGGGAAGCATCAATCGCATTGAATTGAGGTAAGCCCTTACCTTTTAGAAGTTCTAATTTGGCTAATTCAGCAACGGTCATTGGCTCAGCCGATAGCGGATGTCATTTCTAGTAGGGCCACAAGGGAGCTGTGGATTTGGGCGGATATTGCGTCAGTGGTGGCGTCGTAAATGCCGCTGGCAAGGCGAGGCCAAAAGCCGATCATGAGAGTTGGTACCACCAACACAAGTGCAATCGTTAATTCCCTTGGGTTCATATCGCCTAGCGTTGCAAGGGCTGGGATACGGGGTCCAAAAAATACTCTTCTGCACATACTTAATAAATACATTGGCGTTAGGATTAAGCCAATTGCAGATAAAATAATAGTTATTACCCTAAAGCCTATGGTAAAGCTATCATTACTTGTTATACCTAGAAACACTGTTATTTCACTTACAAAGCCACTCATTCCAGGTAGGGCTAATGAGGCAAGGCAAGTAATTAGAAATAATGCGAATGTAATTGGCAGAACCTTTGCTAGCCCCCCCATGTTTGGAATCGATAATGTTTTAGTACGCTCGTAAAAAACACCAGTAACAAAAAATAAGCCCGCTGCTATTAATCCGTGGCTAATCATTTGCAGCATTGCTCCGTTCAAACCCAAATCATTCACAGCCGCAACTCCTAGAAGCACAAATCCCATGTGACTCACAGAGCTACAGGCAATGCGCCTTTTCACATTGTCTTGCCCGAATGCATTCAGGGCTCCATACACAATATTTACAATTCCCAGCACCATTAAGGCCGGCGCTAATTTTAGATGAGCTTCCGGCAACATCTGCACATTAAAACGGAGAATGGCATATCCACCCATCTTCAGTAGCACCCCAGCAAGGAGCATTGAAACAGGGGCATTGGCCTCCCCGTGGGCATCTGGCAGCCAGGTATGCAAGGGAAATATAGGAAGTTTTACTCCAAATCCAATTAGAAATCCAAGGTAGCAAAGTAAACCAAAATTTCCGCCATAACTGCGTTGTGATAGTTCTTGTAAATTCAAGGTGAATCCCTCACCATGAAAAGCTAGAGCAAGGCCACTAATTAGTATTAGTAATGATGCAGTTGCGGTGTAGAGAATGAATTTTGTTGCTGCATATTGTCTTTTTTGTCCGCCCCAGATTGCGATTAGTAAATACACCGGCACAAGTTCAAGTTCCCAGGCCAAGAAGAACAGGAGGAAATCTTGGGATAGAAACACAACCGCTTGGGCCGATGCCTGGGCCAAAAGAAGGGCGAAATAGAGCCTTGGCTTGAGCTCAACCTTCCAGCTCGCTGCCACCGTAAGCATCGTTACGAGGCCGCTGAGCAAAACCAACGGTGCTGAAACTCCATCGGCGGCTAAAGACCATTGCAGGCCCATTGCAGGCAGCCAGTTGATGCGCTCCACCAACTGCAAGCTGCCCAAGGTTGGATCGAAATGGCGCCAAAAGGACCAAATCATCAAGCTAAGATCGGCCAGCAAGGTGCTTAAAGCAACCCACTTACAGCTCTTTTGCCAGCCCGCCGGCAATAGGAACAAAATCAGCACGCCCGCCAAAGGCAGCAACACGATCAGGCTTAGATCCAACGTTTGCCACCAGCACCGGGCAGTGGCCAACCTACCAGTTAGACCTCACTATCTGAGTAGTTCTACTCAGTTAATTTATGCAGCCTTGCTCCAGCTGCTGCCACCTTTTTGCAGGGGCAGGATCTCTGTTCTTGCGCCCACTCCACGTTCTTCCCAGCTTTTTGCCATTGCCTCAGCCACCAAAACGGCCTTTTCTGGTGGGCATAGGGCCAACAAGCTAGGACCAGCTCCACTGATCACGCAGCCCCATGCACCTGCACCCATGGCGGCCTTTCGCACCTCGGTGCCCCCTTGGATCAGGGGCCAGCGGTAGGGCTCGTGCAGGCGATCATGCATGCCATCGGCAATTAAATCGCCATTTCCCGTGCGTAAACCTTGCAGTAGCAGAGTTAGTGAGCCCAGATTTGCAACAGCATCTGGAATGCCGATGTGTTTTGGCATCGCCCTGCGGGCATCTGCTGTGGAAAGGCGGATTGTGGGAATTGCTACCACCGCTTGAACCGTGGGATGCCAGTCGCAGCGCACCACCCGCCAGCGGTGGGATGCCGCCCTGGCCGTTAGGCATAAACCCCCAAGCAAAGAAGGCACAACATTGTCGGGATGGCCCTCAATGTCGATTGCTAATTCAAGTAGTTTTTCTTTGCCTAGGGGTTCCCCCATCAAGGCGTTTGCCCCCATTAAGCCGGCCACAATCGCGGTGGCACTGCTGCCCAAGCCCCTAGCTGGCGGTACCGCCAGATGAACCCTTGCCTCCAAGGCCATGGGCTCCATGCCCACCTCTCGCCATACCCTTTGGGCTGAACGGTAAACAAGGTTGTCTGGGCCTCCGCGCAGATGGGAGCCATCGCTGCTCTCGATCACCAGTTCAAATCGCCCGCCACCTCCCTCCAGCACGGTGAGTTGAAACCTGTTTCCCAATTCCAGGGCTGCACCAAGGCAATCAAAGCCAGGGCCCAGATTGGCCGTTGTAGCTGGCACATTCACCAACACAGCCTCCCCTATTTTTGGTTGGGATGGCGCTGCCCTATGGCCGTTCGCCTCCATGGCGATTCCTCTGCTAGGCGCACTCTGCCAGCACCCGTGCCCTGCAGGCAGCGCTGAACAAACCGGCATCTGAATCAATCAGGGCTTTTACAGGCAGATTTCCAACAAATTCACTGAAGCGCCCCTTTTTCGCCATGGCGCCAAGGAAAGCCTGCGACTTCAAACCATCGAGTTGTTTATTGGCGGTGCCACCGCCAACCCACAAACCGCCAGAAGCAATTTCATGAACAGCTAAGTCGCCGGCTGCAGAGCCGTAGGCGCCAAGCCAAATCTCTTGGGCATGGCTGGCTATGGGCCCACCATTGGCTGCTTGTTTGGCCACAAGGGCTGGAAGATCGGGGCGATTGGGGCTGCCGGGGGGAAGATCTCGCCAGGCCCTAGCTGCTTCGGAAAGGGGGAAATGCTCTTCTACTGCGCCGCAGTGCTCAAGCCAGAGATAAATAAGGCCAAGGCCTGTGCCACTAACCACTCTTTCCACCGAGAGGCGATCAACCTCTAGGAACTTGCGCAACCAGCTCTCCAAGAGAATTTCATCGCTATTTCGCGGTGCAAATTCCCGATGGCCCCCCTCACTTGCAAGGGACAACAACTCACCATGATGTTGAAAACCCCTTGCCATTCCGAGCCCGGTGCCGGCGCCGATGATGGCGATCGGTCCATTGGGATCGGCACTGCCCACTTGAATGGTTACTTGTTGCTCACTGTTCAAATGGGGTAGGCCATAAACCAAAACGGCAAAATCATTAACTAACTCCAGTTGCGCTAATCCACTACTAGTTGCCAATTCCTGTTGATCGAGGTCCCAGGCCAGGTTGGTGATTGTGGCTTTGCCGTGCTGTACTGGCCCCGCCACGGCAATGCAGGCTGCATCTACGCGCATACCAGTTTTAAGCTGTTCAGCGAGAAAGGTTTGCAGCATTGGCAGCAGGTGGGGCCATTCAGCTGAACCGAAGCGTTTTTGAGTGAGGCAATTGAGTTGTTTGCCTGTTGATTCATAAAGGGCCAGGAGAGTTTTTGTCCCCCCCAGATCACCAGCTAATAAAAGAGACATAAAAAATTTTTAGTCTTTAGTAAACTAGTGCTTGTTTATTCTGTAAAAGTTAAATCCGCGTTTCGGTTGTGATTGGCCTCTTGGGCAGCAGTCAATAAATTTGTTTTTGAAACAATTCCTAGGTCCCCCTGGCGCCTACTGCGCAAGCTGAGGCTTTGCTGCTCCGCCTCCTGAATACCAATAACAGCAAGAACAGGAATCTTTTGTTGTTCGCCATTCCTGATTAATTTGCCAAGGCGCTCACCGCTTCTATCAATTGTGCTGCGAATCCCCGCCTTCAGAAATTCACCCTGGATCGCTTCGGCATAATCGATCACCTCATCCGTAACAGGCAGAAGGCGTATTTGTTCAGGTGCTAGCCAGAAGGGAAAATCGCCGGCATAGTTTTCGGTCATAATTCCAAAAAATCTTTCCAGGGAGCCAAATATGGCCCGGTGAATCATGATTGGCCTTTGGCGACTGCCATCGGCAGCAACATATTCCAAATCAAAACGTTCAGGTAAATTGAAATCAAGCTGAATCGTTGAGCATTGCCACATTCTGCCGATGGCATCTTCAATCTTTAGGTCAATTTTAGGACCATAGAAGGCTCCGCCTCCTTCATCTACCTTGTAGCTCCATCCCTTGCGGTTTAGGGCCTCAATTAATCCGTTTGTTGCCAAATCCCAAACGGCATCCTCGCCGATTGATTTTTCTGGCCTAGTGGAGAGATTGATTTCATAATTAGTGAAATCAAACGTGGATAATATTTCCTCAGTGAGATTAAGTATTTTTAATATTTCATCGCCTATTTGATTCGGCAAGCAAAAAACATGGGCGTCATCCTGGGTGAAGCCTCGCACCCGCATCAGCCCATGCATTACACCAGGCCGTTCATAGCGATATACGGTGCCAAGCTCGGCCCAGCGAATTGGTAATTCTTTATAACTTCTCAACTTACTTGCATAGGTTAGAACATGAAAAGGACAATTCATCGGTTTCAATTGATATTCACGTTCATCCACCTGCATGGGCCCAAACATGCTTTCAGCGTAGAAATCCAGGTGTCCTGATGTTTTCCAGAGGTTGATATCAGCCACATGGGGGGTATAGAGCAACTCATAACCAGCGTCAAAATGGGCGACACGCCAAAAATCTTCGATCAGCAGGCGCATGCGAGCGCCGCGGGGGTGCCAAAAAACAAGGCCAGCCCCAGCTTCATCTTCGATCGAAAAAAGTTCAAGATCCTTGCCAATGCGGCGATGGTCGCGGCGGAGGGCCTCCTGCTTACGCCTTTGGTATTCAGTTAATTGCTCTGGCGTTCTCCAGGCAGTGCCATAGATCCGCTGCAGTTGCGCTTTTGTTTCGTCGCCGCGCCAATAGGCTCCAGCAACACTTTCAAGCTCAAATGCCTTGGCGTTTAATTCACCGGTGTGGGCCACATGGGGCCCGGCGCAAAGGTCCCACCAGGTATCACCAAGGGTGTAGAGCGTTATCGGTTCCTCTAAGCCAGCAAGGATTTCAAGTTTGTAGGGCTCGTTATTGGCAATGATCTTTGCTTCCGCCTCAGCCCTCGTTACCTCAAGGCGCTGCAAAGGCAAACGCCTTGCGATGATTTTGCCCATCTCCTTTTTGATTGCTTTTAAATCCGCTTCACTGAAGGGAACCGGATTATCAAAATCGTAGTAAAAACCAGTTTCTGTCCAAGGGCCAATCGTTACCTTTGCAGCTGGAAACAGCTGCTGCACAGCCATGGCCATCACATGGCTCATGGAATGTCGAATTTTTAATAATTCTGGATCTTCACTGGTTTTGGGCAGGGTGAGGGGAACTTGAACCTCAGTGGTTGATTCCGGCACCTATGCAACTCCTGGCAACCTTGATCTTACGCAAGCAGATCTGGGGGGACGGGATCAGCTCTAATGGATGCAGTTTGATTTGTTGCCCGGAGCCTTAATGCACAAACTGAGGCGAGTGGATATCTCCTATGCATTTTGGTGCCTGTCGCTGCTGGGAGTTTGTGGTTTGCAGCGCTTCTATAACCGCCGGCCGATCAGTGGAATCATTTATTTATTCACTGCCGGCCTATGTGGCATTGGTCAACTTATAGATTTATTTTTGATTCCAGGCTTGGTGGATTCTGCCAATGCCCCATTGCTGCTTAAGGAGCAGCACGATCCGATCGAGCATCAATTGCTGCAACTAGCTCGCCGCAGTGGCCCAGCTGGTTTCAGCATTAATGATGCTGTACTCGCCATGGAGCCCAAGGGCCAAATCGACACACTTGCGGTGCGAGCTGAGATAGATAGGCTTTTGCATGCCGATCTTTTGGATGTTTCCAATAACCATTTGGGACGTGTTGTTTATCGGGAACCTTGAAATTTTCAAACAAGTTTGGCTGGTTTCTTGCAGGATTGTTTGCTGGGGCAATTCCTAGTGTGTCGATTTTTCTTCTGGGTTTTCAGCCCGAACAGGCTCGCAAAGCCAGTGGCATGGCAGCACTTTTGGCCCCAAACCTCAAAGGGGCCGAACTTTGCCGCAAAAGTTTAGGGATAAAGGAAACCGCTAGCCCTGTTGATGCAAGCAATTATGGAAAACGTCGACCCTTTGATAAAGCTGGCAGGTGGGTGCCAAATAAACCAAGTTTAATTGTGCTGCATGAAACAGTTCTACCTTTAGCTGAAACACTGCAGCACTTTGCTACGCCCCATCCGAATGATTTAAATCAGGTTAGTTATCATATTGTTGTAGCAAGAAACGGCAGCTTATATCGTTTAGTTCCAGATGAATTAAGGGCTTTTGGCGCCGGCTGGAGCGCCTGGGGTGATTTCAGCATCCGTCACCACGGTGCTAAAACTGCCTTGGCTGGCGGCTCTATAAACAATGTTGCCTTACATATTAGTTTGGTAAGCCCAAATGATGGCTCTGGTAGCGGCGATGGCCACAGTGGTTATGGCAATCCACAATATGAACAGTTAGCTAAGCAGGTTTTAGTTTGGCAGTTGCGTTGGGGTATACCAATGCGCAGAATAACCAGCCATGGAGCCGTTGATCGCAGCCACACTAGAAGTGATCCGCGCAGTTTTCGTTGGTATTTATTTGATAGGGCCTGGCAGCAGGCTGCGAAACGTTGCAAAGTGCCGGCCGCTTACGGAATAGATGCGATGGAAAAGATTCCTAAATAGCTTATTTTAATTAATTATTAATAAGCTAAAAATCCCATTGCTTCCCGCAAGCCACAAATAGTTTTAGTTGCAACTTCAGTTGCTTTTTGCCTGCCCTGCTCCAAAATAATATTTAATTCAGTTGCGTCTGCAATTATAGAGTGATAATTATCTTGAACCGGTCTCAGGGCTTCAACCAAGGCATCGGCGAGTAGGGGCTTGAATTTCCCCCAGCCCATTGACGCACATTCGTCTAACACTGCCTGTTTTTCTAAACCGCTTATCAATGTGTAGATACCCAACAGATTCGCGGCTTCTGGCCGATCTGGATTGTTGATTTCTAGGCCAATTTGAGGATCGGTTTTAGCTCGTTTTATTTTTTTTATAATTACTTCGGGAGGGTCTAAAAGGTTGATGCGGGAACCTTCGTTTGGGTCGCTTTTACTCATTTTGGCTTTGCCATCTGTGAGGCTCATAACTCGGGCACCCTCCTTTAGAATTAAAGGCTTCGGTACCTTGAGAATTGGCTGCTCATCGCTGCCAAAACGACTGTTTACCCGTTGCTGTGCAATATCTCTTGCAAGCTCTAGATGTTGTTTTTGATCTTCTCCAACGGGTACTAAATCTGCATCATATAAAAGAATGTCAGCGGCCATTAGAACTGGGTAATCAAGCAGGCCAACAGACACATTGTCGCCTTGTTTAATTGCTTTTTCTTTGAACTGAATCATTCGCTCCAGCCAGTTTAACGGCGTGAGGCAATTTAGTAGCCAACATAATTCCGCATGGGCTGCAACTTGGCTCTGAACAAATACCGTTGCTTTGCTTGGGTCTATGCCGCAGGCCAAATAAAGAGCAGCGGTGTTGAGTGTGTCTGCTGCTAATTTTTTTGGGTCATGGGGAACTGTGATCGCATGAAGGTCAACAACACAAAAAAATGTGTCGTGGCTATTTTGCAATTCTACCCAGTTGCGGATTGCGCCAAGCCAATTGCCTAGATGCAAACTACCGGTAGGTTGAACGCCAGAGAGAACCCTGGGTTTTGTCATTAGCTTTCTACTGTAGTTTCTGATTCAGGCGTACTCTCTTCGCATGGAGTTTCCTCGCTTACTTCTTCAGCCACAGATTCTTCAACCTCTGGTTCTTTAACTTCAACAACTGGTTTGCTCGGGCGAGCGAAGGGATCTGGCTTTGGCGCTCTTTCTAGCCTTTCCCCCCTCTCAGCTCTCTCGCCCCTGTCCCTGGGTTCTCCCCGCTCGTTTCGCTCCCGTGGCTGCTGTTGTTGGCCCACCACAAGCTCGGATAGGGCGCCTTGCTCGAGGAGCTGGGCAACAGTGCGCAAGGCAAAACCCAGAACTGCAACCGTTGAGCGCAGCTGGAAAGCATCTTGAATTGTGCGTGCCGCCCGTAGTTCGTTATCGCTCAGGCGAATGCGAAAACCACCTCCACCACCATCACGGCGATCGCCACCACCTGGGCGCTCAGCTCCAACTCTCCTTTCACCGCCCCGTTGGCCCCTTTCCTGGTCGGGCATGTCGCCGTTACCGCTTGCAGCGAACCAGTTTGACCTATCGCCTGCCCCCTGTTGTTTTTAGAGCCAGTGGCACTGCAAAAGTTGCCGATCGGATCCCCTCGGCAGGATTAGTAAGGGCATGCTCAGATTGCCCTGCTCCACATTGCTGCGGTAGCGCCGCAAAAGGTTTAGGTAGCTATCTAAACTCCACAAACACATAGGGGTTTCCTGGGCTTCCCAATAGCGCCGCAGGGCCAGGTGGCAGGCCTCGGCCGTGAATTCATCCCAGCAAATCCGCTCAGCCAGATCAGGATTGTGGCCTTGTTGGCGCAATTCCTGAAAACGCACCAATTCGGGGGCATGGGCGCTGGCATCAACCGGGAGGCGGCAAAGCAATTCAGCAACCTTTAACACCTCCAATTTCAACCAGCAGCGATCTAGCAGGGGCACAGGTAGATCGGCATGCCAGTTTTTGGCTTGTTGAAGATCATGTTGGCAGTTGTTTAACTGCTTTTGCAGCTGAGGTAGCTCGCTAAATATGGTTTTGATCACTGAAGCAAAGTGCTGAATAAAATTCAAAAAAAGCAATACCATTTTGGTGCTTGTGGCTTAGAACTGGAAGGTGTAGTGGCAAGTGATGGCCAACTCGGTTTTCCCCATTCCCTTTCGTAATCGCCTGGCCATTTCCATATTGATTGGTGGTGGTTTCACCCTTGCGGGCGGAATGGTTGTTGGGGAGCTTATTCACGGATTGGGTACGCCCCTCAGCCTGGCAGCATTTGCTGGAGCTGCTGCATGGCTATTGCAGCGCAATAAAAACTCAACCGTTGGCCGATTGCCCAAAGGTGTTGATGGTATGCAAAAGCATTGCCAGAAACTAATTGAGCAATTTGAAGCCTTGGGTTTTGACACCGGCCCGATGCATAGCCGGCTAAATCAGATTTGCTGCCTTGCCCAACGCTCCGACAGACATGTGGTGTTGGCTGGCGCTGAAGCAACTGTTGAACAAAGCAACCAGGTTTTAGCGGCATTTTCGGGATCTTCAGCTTTGCAACTGCACCTGGCGCAGCCGCTGCCAAGGGAATCAGTTGAATGGAATTGGCCTGAATCATTACTGCAGGCCGACCATTTGGTTTATGTGCTTTCCGGAGCACCAACCGTGGCAGATCTTCGCTGGCTTGAGGCTTTGCCGGAGGCCATGCCCACTTTGCTTTTGGCTGAGGGGGAGCATGATTGCCTCAGGCAGTGGAGTTGTGAGTTGGGCGACAGGTGGCCCTTAGTGAGTTGTGATGGCCCATTAAAAGCAGATTTGTTACCGCTCGCCCAACAAAAACGGCTTACCCAAGTGCGTTGTTTGAGGCAATTGAATCAGGAGTGGCAAGTGCTTTTGGAGGTTGAGCGCCGCAAACGCCTCCAACCCCTTTTGCAACGCAGTCAATGGCTTGTGGCAACGGCGGTATTCGCCTCGCCTCTGCCTTCTGCAGATCTGCTGCTGCTCGCCGTTGTTAACGGCCTTTTGCTTAAGGAAATGGCCGCCCTATGGCGTTGTGATTGGACAGCGGATCAGTTGCAAACCGCTGCATTGGAATTGGCGCGCACTGCCATGGGCCTTGGTGCGCTTGAGTGGGGCAGCCAGGCCGTGGCTGGTTTGTTGAAATTGCACGGTGTTAGCTGGTTGGTGGGGGGCGCGATGCAGGCCCTAGCTGCCGCCTATTTCACCCGGGTTGTGGCACGGTCGATGGCTGATTATTTAGCCCTCTCGTTGGGGGTGCCAGAGGCTGAATTAGGCAATTTGAAGCTTGAAATGCCCCTCTTGGTGGCAAAAGCTGTTGCCCAAGAAAAGCTTGATTGGCACCAATTTGGTGAGCAAGCACGCCAATGGCTCAAGCAGCAAGCTCACCAAATAGCCATCGGAGCCCAAGTTAATCCAACTTAACGAAGTTCTGAAAATATTTTGTGTGAATTGGCTCGGAATCCTTAGTCTTTTTTTATCGCCCCCTGTGGGCGAAATCCATTCCTTGTTACCGAACTTATGTCTACCGCCATTCGTAGCGGACGCATTAGCAGTTGGGAAAGCTTCTGCGAGTGGGTCACCAGCACCGATAACCGCATCTACGTGGGTTGGTTTGGGGTGCTGATGATTCCCTGCCTTCTTGCTGCAACTATTTGCTACATCGTGGCTTTTATCGCCGCACCTCCCGTTGACATAGATGGCATTCGCGAACCCGTTGCTGGTTCATTTCTCTATGGAAACAACATTATTTCTGGCGCTGTAATTCCCTCAAGCAACGCCATTGGCCTACATTTTTATCCCATCTGGGAAGCCGCCAGCCTCGACGAGTGGCTTTACAACGGCGGACCCTATCAATTGGTGGTTTTCCACTTCCTGATTGGTATTTCTGCATACATGGGACGCCAGTGGGAACTCTCCTACCGCTTGGGTATGCGCCCTTGGATTTGTGTTGCTTACAGCGCACCCCTGTCGGCTGCTTTTGCAGTTTTTCTGATCTATCCCTTTGGGCAGGGTTCTTTTTCCGATGGCATGCCCCTCGGCATCTCTGGCACCTTTAATTTCATGTTGGTGTTCCAGGCAGAGCACAACATCCTTATGCACCCCTTCCACATGCTCGGCGTGGCAGGTGTATTTGGTGGCAGCTTGTTCTCTGCGATGCATGGTTCTTTGGTTACCTCCAGCTTGGTGCGTGAAACCACCGAATCTGAGAGCCAGAACTATGGCTATAAGTTTGGTCAAGAAGAAGAGACCTACAACATTGTGGCTGCCCACGGTTATTTCGGTCGCTTGATCTTCCAATACGCTTCTTTCAACAACAGCCGCAGTCTGCACTTCTTCCTTGCAGCCTGGCCTGTGGTGGGAATCTGGTTTACCAGCCTTGGCGTGAGCACGATGGCCTTCAACCTAAACGGTTTTAATTTCAACCAGTCGATCTTGGATAGCCAAGGGCGAGTTATCTCCACCTGGGCAGATATGATCAACAGAGCTGGCTTGGGAATGGAGGTTATGCACGAGCGCAACGCCCATAATTTCCCCCTCGATTTGGCGGTTATTGATAGTGCACCCGTGGCACTTATTGCACCGCGGCTTGCTTGATTCGTATCCATCAGCTGGCCCTATCCCTCAACCATTCAGCCGATGATTTATTGGCGGCGGTAGCTCGCCGCCTTAAATTATCAGTGGGGGAATTAGGGCCTCTGATTATTAAAAAACGCAGCATTGATGCCCGTGATAAGCAGGCAATTGAATTGGTTTATAGCGTTGATGTTGAAGTTGCAAGCGAGGCGGCTGTGCTTGGACGCCTGCGTGGTAATTCCCAATTGGGTGTTGCGCCAGAACCACTAATTAGGCCTTCATTACCAGCTCCTGCAGGTTTTCAATCAAGGCCAGTGGTTATCGGAGCTGGGCCCTGCGGATATTTTGCAGCCTTGTTTCTTGCCCAACAGGGTTTTAAACCCCTGTTGCTAGAGCGGGGCCGATCGGTTAATAACCGCACCGCTGACACCTTTGGTTTTTGGAAGGGAAACAGCCCATTTAATCCCCGCTCAAACGCTCAATTTGGTGAAGGTGGAGCAGGCACCTTTTCCGATGGCAAGCTTTATTCAGGTGTAAAAGAAAGTAAAAAACATGGCAGATGGGTGCTTGAAGAATTTGTGGAAAGTGGTGCTAATCCCGAGATCTTAGTTCTGCAAAAGCCCCACATTGGTACCTTTAAGTTGGTGGGTGTGGTACGCAAGTTGCGGGCTCGCATTGAGGCCCTAGGCGGCGAGGTGAGATTTGAACAGCAGGTGGTGGGATTTGATTTGGATCCTGACACTCGCCAGTTGCGTGGCCTGCAACTGAGTAACTCTGAAATAATTCCAACCACTGCAGCTGTGCTTGCAATTGGTCATAGTGCCCGCGACACCTTTGCTCAACTCCACTTGCAGGGCGTGGAAATGCAGGCCAAACCCTTTTCCGTTGGTTTTCGCATAGAACATCCCCAAGAATTAATTGATCGGGCCCGCTGGGGAGATTTTGCTGGTCATCCAATTTTGGGGGCCGCTGATTACAAATTGGTGCACCATGCCAGCAATGGCCGCAGTGTTTATAGCTTTTGCATGTGCCCTGGTGGTTTGGTGGTGGGAGCCACATCGGAGGAGGGCCATGTTGTTACGAACGGCATGAGTCAATACAGCCGCAACGAACGCAATGCAAACAGTGGAATTGTTGTTGGAATTAGCCCCGAGCTTGATTATCCAAACGGTGTATTGGCTGGCGTTGCCTTCCAACGCCAGTTGGAGGCTCGCGCCTATTTCTTGGGCGGAAAAAACTACAACGCCCCAGCCCAAAGGTTGGAAGATTTTTTATTAGGGCAGCCCAGCATTGATCTGGGGCCTTTGCAGCCTTCCTATGCCCCTGGTGTAACACCTACTGATTTATCTACAGCCTTACCAACCCAATTAATCGAGGCGATCAGAGAGGCCCTGCCTGCATTTGCTAAGCAGATTCCAGGCTTTGATTATGGCGATGCGCTGTTAACTGGCGTTGAAACCCGCACCAGTTCACCCGTGAGGATTAGCAGGGGCGATAATTTTCAAAGCGTTAACACCCCAGGCCTGTTCCCCGCAGGGGAGGGTGCCGGCTATGCGGGGGGTATTCTCTCCGCTGGCATCGATGGGTTTCGGGTGGGGGAAGCGGTTGCAAAACAGCTTCTGGCCCCAGCTAACACCCTAATTAATTAACAAGTTTTGGCTCGATTGTATCCAGATAGCGTTGCTCGCATTCCTTGATAATACGCACTGCTTCGTTGCAGTTAAGGAATTCATTTACTTTGCAGGTGCCAGGCTTTTTAAGATCTTTATAATGCTCCCAGTAATAGGTGGTTTCCTTGAGCCAATGGGCACCTAGTTGTTCATAGCTTGTGATGTGATCCATGCGTTTGTCATCAGCTAAAACACAGATAACTTTGTCGTCTACCTCACCGCCATCATCAAAGGTCATGATGCCAATGATTCGCGCTTCCACTAGGGAGTTAGGCACTAGCGGCTCCGTAACTCCAACGATTTCAACATCTAAGGGATCGCCATCTTCATCCCAGGTGCGGGGTATGCAACCGTAGGCAAAAGGATAAGAAAGGGATGAATAACCAACGCGATCCAACTTGAGCTGTCCGGTTTCTGTTATTAATTCGTATTTATTAATTGTCATGGAGTTTAATTCCACAATTACATTCAAGCGCAACTGATCAATATCAGCAAAGGCAGGCAACACATGCAAAAGATTTAGCATCGTGCGGCTGGGAGGGTGGTTGATGTTTGCCATCCATTGGGGCTGCGGTTGCGGGGATCTTACCGATTGGCAGGAACCAGCACTGGTATTCCTATCATTATTGATCGTATTGAGCCGCCATGGCTAACGACAATTGGCCCTGGTGGCCCCTGCTGCCCCTATACCCCTACGGCCAGCGCAAAACCCTATGTAGGGAGTTGATTCAAGGGCAGATATGGGCCTTGGAGCAGTTGCAGGGTGTTTTTTATGTGGCGGTTCCGATCCGAATGTTTGTTGTAAAGATTGAAGGGGGGCTGCTGCTCTATGGCGCGGTGGCCACCACCAGTGCCTGTGTGGAATTAATCAAGCAGCTTGAACTTCAGCATGGTGCTGTACGCACGATCGTGCATCCCACCAGTTCGGGGTTGGAGCACAAGGTTGGTGTGCCGGCCCTGGCAAGGTCATTCCCAGGGGCCCAAGTGTGGGTCACCCCAGGTCAATGGAGTTTTCCAATTGCTTTACCCCTGCCTTGGTTGGGATTTCCAAGCCAACGCGTGAAGCAAATTTTTGTTGATGGAACGCCTCACCCTGAACAACTCGATTGGTTTGGCTTGGGGCCCGTACCCCTTGGGCCGGGGCCCTTTTTTGAAGCCTGTTGCCTGCACCAAGCCAGCGGCTCTTTGTTGATTACAGATGGCTTAATTGCCGTTTCCGACCGGAGGCCTGAACTGTTGGATAACAATCCCAAGCCTTTACTTTTCCACGCTCGCGAGAATGGTGAAGAGCCGCTGCTAGACACGCCGGAGAAACGCCTTAAGGGTTGGCGTCGTTTAGTTTTATTTGCTTGTTACCTTCGCCCAGCCGCCGTTAGCCAAGTATTTCGCCTGTTTCCATTTCGATGGCAGGAATCTTGGCAGCAAGACTTTGAGCAACTCAGCAAAGGTGGTGCTTTGCAGGTGGCCCCAATCCTTGAGGAACTGGTTTTTCCAAGGCATAGGTCGTTAATGGCTGATTGGTTACTTCGATGTAGTGAATTGCCAATAAAATGGGTGCTGCCCGCCCATTTCGATGCGCCGGTGGCCGTAAACAGCACTACATTTGCAAACTTGTATAAGAGTTGGTGCGCAAATTCATCAAATTCAGGTGTATTGAATACTTTAAATAGGGATTTCCTGCGTAGTTTTAATCGCAAACTTGAAAATTTAAAACTCGTGCCGCTAGCCTAAAACTTTGGAGCAAAAAACTCTCAAATTAAAATCCAATCTCGCCATCATCACTTTCACCGCCAACGCCAAATACTGAACGCTCTAATTCCATGCGCTGTTCCATTTGCCTTAGGAAATAGCCAGTCATCATTGCCGATGCCAACAAGCCGGCGAGATTGTCGCGGTTTGTTTGGATTTTTACCTCAAATTGTTCCCCTGGCAGCATGCCAAGCAAGCCCTGAACATTGTGTCGGATGATTTCTTGGATATCAGGACTAGCTGATCTGGCAACCCGTTGCAGCACATCTGGGCTTTGGTCTTGCAGGTAACGAATCAAACCATTTCCACTGCTGGGGTCTGATTCGGAAGTTAAAAATTCAGGATTGAACACTCCACCACCGGTTGTAGCCCTGCTTACAACTTACAACAACTAGGACCCTTCAGCTTGTTTTGGCTGTGATCGGACCAAACCGAGCTGGGGGCCAATAACGCCAAAGGGCAGTGCCAATCAAGTTCTCTTCTGGCAAGCCGCCCCATAGGTGGGAATCAAGGCTTGCATTGCGGTTATCACCTAAAACCCAGAGCTGGCCCTGGGGCACCTCGATGGCGTCCATGCTGTATTCCATGCTTCGATCTAGCCATGGTTCGTTCGCCGCAAGGCCATTGCGCCTCAATTGGCCATTGCTCACCTCCAATTGATCGCCGGGAAGTCCCACAACTCTTTTAATCAAGGCTGTTTTGGGGTTGTAACCCGAACGCACTAAAGAGTCTGGCGCCCTGAAAACAACAACATCTCCCCTTTTGGGAGTCAAATGCAAGCGTTTACTGATTTTTTCCACCAAAATCCGGTCTTGTAATTCCAGGCTTGGCAGCATTGATCCGGAGGGAATCCAGCGAGGTTCCAACACAGCCCAACGCAACAGCAGGGCTAAGCAAGCAACAATCAGCAAATTGGGCAATTGCTGCCAAAGCCTTTTTTTATCTGGGGCGATTGAAGTTTTTTCAGCCATAGGGGGCTAGCAGGCAGCACAATCGTTGCTTCTTAATGCATCACTGCTGTGGGCCCTGATGCCATCGACAACCTCCTTGCCGCTGATGCCCTATTGGGGGCCTTCATGGAGCTTGGTTTGCGCCGGCTCGTTTTATGCCCTGGTAGCAGGTCTGCACCCCTTGCTTTAGCAGCCCTGCGCCGAGAAAGCCAAGGTTTAAGGCTGTTCACCGCCATTGATGAACGTTCTGCCGCTTTTTTTGGCCTTGGTTTGGCCCGTGCCAATGGTGAACCCGTAGCGGTGGTAACCACCTCAGGCACTGCCGTTGCCCACCTACTTGCCGCGGCGGTGGAAGCAGATCGCAGCACCCTGCCCCTGCTTTTAATCAGCGCCGACCGTCCGGAACGTCTTAAAAATTGCGGTGCCAACCAAACCGTTAATCAAGAGGCCTTTCTTCAGCCGGTTTGTAGGGCCTTAATCCAAGGACCCATGGCTGGTTTGCACAAAGCCAGTGCTGATCGGCTTAGGAACCTTGCTGATTTGGCCTGGCGTTTATGTGTTGGTGTGCCCGCAGGACCGGTGCATCTCAACCTTGCATTTGAAGAGCCACTCCATGCCAGCGCCATTACCCCCAGCCCAGAAGCTCCGATTCCCCGCATTACTGCCGTTGAGCTTGAACCACCTGCGCCGATTGATCCAGCTGTTTTAGATCCCGATAGGCCTGGGTTGATAGTTGTGGGCCCCTGGCGCCGGGGGGCTGGCGCCACCTTTGTGGGCGCCCTGCAACGGTTGGTGCAGCGAACCGCTTGGCCCGTTTTAGTTGATGTGGCCTCTGGTTTAAGGGGACTGCCACTGCCTTTGGTTAGTGGCTACGACTTGCTTTTAGCTGATCCATCGCTTGTGCCGCCGGTAGATCAAGTTTTGAGGTTGGGGCCAATGCCCGCCAGTAGGCGTTTGCAGCAATGGCTTCAAACCCTTGGGCAAATTCCCCAATTTGTAATTACCGAGCAGGAACCACGACGCTTGGATCCCCTTGCCAGCGGGGCGCCCCAGGATTGGGGTGGCTTAGCAAGGTGGGTTAATTCCCTGCCCCAGGGAGAAGCAAGCGTTGCAGCTAGGCAAATGCAAGCCCAATGGCTAGAGGCGGAGGAAAAGCTGCAGCGGCACTTGGATCAAAAACTCCCCCTCAAGGGACCATGCACTGAACCTGCCCTAGCTCGCTGGTGTAATCGTCTACTTCCACCCGACTGGCCTGTGCTGCTGGCCAATAGCAGCCCTGTGAGGGACTGGGAAAGCTATGGAGCAAGGCTTGAAGCCCAGCGCACGGTGGTTAGTTTTCGGGGTGCCTCCGGCATTGATGGCTGCCTTTCCCTTGCCGCCGGCCTGGCGGCTGAATGGGGGCGTTTGGTGCTCGTTTGTGGTGATTTGGCCCTGCTGCACGACAGCAATGGCTGGCTTTGGCGTCAGCAGCTCAAAGGTCGTTTGTTGGTGTTGCTAATCGATAACCAGGGCGGTGGCATTTTTGAACAATTGTCAATTCCAAGGGAAAACCTTGATTTTGAACGTCTATTCGCCATGCCCCAATTGGTTGATCCATTGGCATTAGCTGCAGCCCATGGGGTGCCGGGCAAAAATTGCAACAGCCTTGAGCAATTACCCGCCGCTCTGGCCTGGATGGTTAGTGACGAACAGGCCGAGGAGCCAATGCTGCTGTTGCGCTTAAAAACCGATCGGGCTGCCGATGCCCAGCTGAGGCGGCAACTGCGCAGTTCAGGATGGGAGGTGGGCTTGGGAGATTCTTGATGGCCGCTACAGATGAGTCAACAGAGTCAAAAAGGCTTGTGCTGCCGGGTAACTGCCCTTTGGTTTGGCAGTCGCAAGGCAATTATCAAGATGTTTGGCTTGATATCAGCGATGAGGGCATTGCCCGGATTGCAATAAACCGCCCGGAAAAGCGCAATGCCTTTCGACCTCGCACGGTGGTGGAGCTCTACGACGCCTTCTCAAGGGTGCGGGAAAACCCAGCAATTGGCGTGGTGCTTTTCACAGGAGTTGGCCCAGCAGCCGATGGAGGCTATGCGTTTTGCGCTGGCGGCGATCAATCGGTGCGCGGCGATGGCGGTTATTTGGATGAGGAGGGGGTGCCGCGCCTAAATGTGTTGGATTTACAGCGTTTAATCCGCAGCATCCCCAAGGTTGTGATCGCCCTAGTTGCCGGTTATGCCATTGGTGGTGGCCAGGTGTTGCATTTGCTATGTGATTTGAGCCTGGCGGCAGAAAACGCACAATTTGGTCAAACAGGGCCAAGGGTTGGCAGTTTTGATGCTGGATTTGGTTGCAGCCACCTGGCGCGGGTGGTGGGCCAGCGCAAGGCGAGGGAAATCTGGTTTCTTTGCCGTAGGTACAACGCCCATCAGGCCTTAGCAATGGGATTGGTAAACGAAGTTGTTCCCCTGTTTCAACTCCAAAATGAAGGGGTGCTGTGGGCAAAGGAAATCCTTCAGCACAGTCCAACGGCGATTAGGTGTCTTAAAGCAGCCTTCAATGCTGAAACAGATGGGATGGCTGGTTTGCAGGAATTAGCCGGCCAGGCCACCCATCTTTTTTACAAAACGGAGGAGGGAAAAGAAGGCCAGCAGGCCTTTATCGAGAAACGTGCCCCTGATTTCAGCCAAGTGCCCTGGCTTTAAATCACAACAATTAGATTAAGACTTACAAGACGCGTGAGTCTTTGTTGCTAGGGATACTGGTATACGCCACAATTCAATGCCCCAATCAGAAGCTCTTGCTGGATTGGTAAGAACTTTAGTTCTGCCACTTGGCCTGGCAATTGCCCTACCAATGGGGATTGCCAATTCGGCCATGGCTGAACGCAGACCAGGTGATGGACAGCTTGCTAGCCGCAGCGAACCGGTAACTGTTTTGGAATTAAGCCGCTCCGCAAAGCGCGTGCGAGTTATTAGAGACAACCAAGAGGTTGCTGCTTTTCCTGTGGCAGTGGGTAAATCATCAACACCCACTCCCCTTGGTGAGCACACTGTTTTCAGGATGCAAAAGGATCCCGTATGGGTAAGCCCATGGACTGATCGCAAGGTGTCGCCGAGCCCCCTTGGACCCATCGGCACCCGCTGGATTGGTTTTTGGTATGCCTGCGGTAATCGCACCTCCCTAGACCTCAATCCACCTGCCTATAAGCCTGAGGTTTGCAAGGAAATCGGCTTCCATGGCACCGGCAGATTGGCCAGCATTGGCACTGCCGCCAGCAACGGTTGCGTGCGCATGGTTGATCGTGATGCGGTTGCCCTCTACGAACTGGTAAAAGAAGGAACTCGCGTGAGGGTTGTTGATTAAAAGCCTTTTAGCTCTGTTTGTTGGGCTTGCAGGCTGCTTCTTACCCCTTAAAGCAGGCCCGCTCGAAGATCCCGACCATCCCCTCAGACCTCTGGATTTGCAACTCAATGAGTTGCCAGCTGCCTTGGTTAAAAAAATTGGCAAGCATTTGGTGCTGCATCGCAGCCGCCGCCAGCTTTTGCTGCTTGAGCAAGGCAAATTGCTGCAACGTTATCCGGTGGCCGTGGGTATGAGCGGTTGGGAAACACCAACTGGCACCTATCAAGTGTTGGAAAAAAAGCTGAATCCAATCTGGATGCATCCGCAAACAGGTGAGTTGGTGCCAGGAGGCGCGCCAGAAAATCCCTTGGGCAGCAGATGGATTGGTTTTTACCGCGATTGTTTAGGCCGCAGTGGATTTGATGGCGACCGCTTCCTAGATATTGAAGGTTGCACCAGTGCTGGTTTCCATGGCACCCCCCATCGCTGGACGATTGGCCATGCGGTTTCCCATGGCTGTGTTCGCCTATTTGATGAACAGATCCAAGACCTTTACAACAGGGTTCAGCGGGGCACACCAATAACTGTGTTGCCCTGAACAGGCCCTCCGTAGAGTTGTGTTGCATTAAAAGCCCCATCGCAATGCGCGTTCTCTTCGCCGCAGCCGAATGTGCCCCAATGGTGAAGGTGGGGGGCATGGGAGATGTGGTTGGCTCACTGCCACCAGCTCTTGCAGCCCTGGGCCACGATGTGCGGATCATGATGCCCGGCTACGGAAAGCTGTGGTCGCGCTTGCAGGTGAGCAGTGAGCCGATCTGGCGCGCCCACACCATGGGCACCGAATTCGCCGTATTTGAAACCAAGCACCCCAGCAATGGCCTAACGATTTATTTAATTGGCCATCCGGTGTTCGATGGTGAACGCATTTATGGCGGTGAGGATGAAGATTGGCGCTTTACTTTTTTTGCTAGCGCCGCTGCTGAATTTGCCTGGAATTGCTGGAAACCACAGGTGCTGCACTGCCATGATTGGCACACCGGCATGATTCCGGTTTGGATGCATCAAGATCCAGAGATTGCAACGATTTTCACGATCCATAACCTCAAATATCAAGGGCCCTGGCGTTGGAAATTAGAACGGATGACCTGGTGCCCTTGGTATATGCAAGGCGATCACACCATGGCAGCAGCCTTGCTGTATGCCGATCGAGTTAATGCTGTTTCTCCCACCTATGCAGAGGAGATACGCACGCCTCAATATGGTGAAAAATTAGATGGGTTACTTAATTTTATAAGTGGTAAGTTGCGAGGAATCCTAAATGGAATAGATATAAAAGATTGGAACCCCTCAACAGATAAGCGAATTCCTGCAACCTATAGCGTTAATGATTTATCTGGAAAAGCGATTAATAAACAAGCCCTTCAACAAAGGATGGGTTTAGGTGTTAACCCAAATACATTTGTGATTGGTATGGTTAGCAGGTTGGTAGATCAAAAGGGGGTTGATCTGCTCCTGCAGGTGGCTGAGCGCCTACTTGCCTATACCGACACTCAAGTGGTGGTATTGGGCACGGGCGATCGCCACTACGAATCTGGTCTCTGGCAAATGGCAAGTTGTCACCCTGGTAGGTTTGCCGCTTTCCTCACCTACGACGACGACCTATCCCGTTTGGTGTACGCCGGGAGTGATGCATTTTTGATGCCATCTCGCTTTGAACCCTGCGGCATTAGCCAGCTATTGGCCATGCGCTACGGCACGATTCCGGTGGTGCGACGAGTTGGCGGCTTGGTGGATACTGTTCCTCCTTACGATCCCGCCGAGCAAACTGGAAATGGCTTCTGTTTTGATCGCTATGAAGCGATTGATTTGTATACAGCCCTAGTGCGGGCTTGGGAGGCCTATCGCCATCGCGACAGCTGGCAGCAGTTGATGCGCAGGGTTATGTCGTTGGATTTCAGTTGGGAGCGATCAGCCCTTGCCTACGACGCTATGTATAAAGACGTTTGTGGATTGAAAGAACCAACACCGGAAGCCAGTGCGGTTGCCCAATTTTCAATCCAACAACCCCCTGAGCAACAGGCCGCACAAGCTGCTGCAGAGGCCTTGGATCCAAGCCCATCTCGCCAACCGGAACCGCAGCGACGTTTTAATCCGCTTGGATTACTGCGCAGAAATGGTGGGTGATGGCTAGTTTTGATCGCGATAACCAGCCTTCTAAATCATCCCTATTGCCAACCCCATGGCGAAGCCCATGGGGGCAGCTAAAGGAGGATTTGAGCAGAGATCTGCCGGCTGTGGTTGCGCAAGGGAATTTATATCTGCAAGAACGCTGGCGGGTTGAAGGCATTAAGGCTTTTCTAATCCCTTTAATTGGGCTAATGGTTGTTTTAGCAATAGTGGTGGCCATAATTTTTAAGCATCAAGGCACTGGGGCCTACGAAAAAAATGATGACATAGCTGCAATTGAAGAGTTATTCAATCCAACCCAAGAAATCAATGTTGATATCCCTGAACCTAAACAGGTTTTTGAACAGGAATCTAAACAGCAACCAGAGCTTTCTTTAGTTAAGCAACCTTCGCTTGATCCCCTGCTTGAACTACTGCAACCCAAAACTGAAAATCCACTGATCACCGCCTTGCATCCAATGCCGGAGCAGGGCTTATTACGTTTGATCCCTAGCCAAGCCTTCGAGGATTTAACTACAGCTAAAAGGGCTGAACAGGCCGATGCCTGGTTAGAAAAAACGAGGGCAATGGGATTTACTGATTTAGAGTTGCAAACTGCTACGGGTGTTATTGAGGGGAGATCGGCAAGGGTTGGGCAGGGCATGATTCTATTTAGCCCATCGATACCATGAGTAAATTTCTTTGCTTTCAAGATCTGGCAGATTTCTTTCGTGAGCCAATTCAACGGCGTGGAATGCCACCGGATCCAGGCACCATGAATTGGAATTTTGAAAAGGTTTGTACCGATAGCCGCGCCCTTCAGGCCGGCGATTTATTTGTACCAATTAAAGGCGAACGTTTTGATGGACATAATTTCCTTGATGCAGCTGTGGCCGTAGGTGCCGTAGGTGCTTTGGTGGCAAACAATTGGCACACTGAAATTCCTGAGCAGCTTTCCTATCTAAAGGTTGAGAACACTACCGATGCATACCAAAAAATTGCTTTGCTATGGCGCCAGCGCCTGCCGCTGCCGGTTATTGCCGTAACTGGATCAGCAGGCAAAACAACAACCCGAGAGTTGATTAAGGCCTGTATTCAAAGCCTGGGTCCGATTGAGGCTAGTTGCGGTAACGAAAATAATGATATTGGTGTACCTAAAACTCTTTTGAGGGCACGAATGCCCCTCGGAGCAGTGGTGCTGGAGATGGGTATGCGTGGTTTAGGCGAAATCGAAAGGCTCAGCCGCTGCGCGGAACCCAGCATTGCTGTAATAACCAATATTGGTACCGCCCACATCGGCAGGCTGGGCAGCCGTGAGGCCATAGCAAAGGCTAAATGTGAAATTACTGCGGCTTTAAATCCCAATGGATTAGTGGTAATCCCCGCTGGCGATCCTTTGCTCGAAAATGCCTTGATGCAGGTTTGGCAAGGGCGAGTGCAAAGGGTGGCCCTGCTTGATGATCTGCTAGACCCTTCAACACCTTTGCCAAATCTAATTGGTGAAATTAAAGAAAACGCTGAACATATGCTAGTTTGCAATACGTTAATTAATTTACCTATACCAGGCACCCATAATGCGCGCAATCTTCTATTGGCTATTGCCGTAGCCCAAGAATTAGCAATTAAAATTGAAAATCTAGCTAGGCTTGAAGTTGAGTTGCCAAACGGGAGAGCCCGAACAATTAGTTTGCAGGCTGATTTGGCGGGTGTAACTATCCTTGATGAAACCTACAATGCATCGCCAGAAGCAGTTATTGCTAGTTTAGATATGCTTGCTCAGCAACCAGGTAGAAGGTTTGCTGTTATTGGCTCCATGTTGGAACTAGGTGAACAGAGTGTTAATTTGCATCGAATGGTTGCTGAACGTGCGGCAGCTCTAGCTATCGATGGTTTATTTGTTTTTGCAGATGATGCCGAGGCTGAGGCTATTATTGCGGCCGGAGCATCGATAAATTTAATTGAGCGCGTTTATTCGCTTAAGGAAGCAGCAGATAAATTAAAAAATTTGCTTAAAGCTGGCGACTATTTACTCTTAAAAGCAAGTAGGAGTGTTTCTCTTGAAAAGATTATCCCAATGCTCCAAACAAGCAATTAAGAATGTTCACTGCTGCGCATTTTTTCTACAAATAACTTTTCTTCTGCTGCAGATGCAAGTTTGCCTTCATCAACAATAATAATTCTATCTGCTACATCAAGAATTTTATTATCGTGGGTAACCATTATTATTGTGGTTTGTTGTTCCTTGGCAAGTTCCTGCATCAATTTAACAACAGCCCTGCCGGATTCCTTGTCGAGGGCAGCTGTTGGCTCATCACCAAGCAGTATTTTTGGCTTACTCACCAAGGCCCTTGCTATGGCTACCCTTTGCCGTTGTCCACCAGATAACTTTGCAGGGTAATAATCAAGTCTTTCGCCGAGTCCAACCTTAGCGAGCATTTCATCTGAAAGTGCATCCATATCTTCATCGTAATATTTATCATGTAACTCCAGAGAAAGGCGAACATTTTTTCTGGCATTTAAAAACATCATTAAGTTATGGGCTTGAAAAATAAATCCCACATTTAAGCGCAACCGAGCTAATTGAATTTTTGAGGCACCATTTAATTCCTCGCCTAGGATTTTTAAACTTCCATCCTGGCAAGACCTTAAGCCACCAAGCATTGTAAGTAGTGTGGTTTTACCCGAGCCGGAAGGGCCTGTGCAGATAACGATTTGGCCTGGGTATATATCTAGGGATAAATCTTTTAATGCATGCTTGCTATTTTCACCGCTTCCAAACCAATGATTTACATTTCTGAGTGAGATGATTGGGGCGCTCTGATCGATTCGCGTAGTGTGTTCCATTTAAAAAACGTCTGCAGGATCAAGTTCAACTAGCTTTCTGGTTGCAAGTGCTCCAGAGCCCACGCACATTACAAATGTTAGTGCTAGAACTTGAATTGCCCTGGCACTAGTCATGAAGATTGTAAGTTTAGTTACTCCTGCCAACAATGCATATAAACCTGTAGAAAGGATTATTCCAGGTACAAAACCTATAAAGGCAAGAATTGCTGATTGTTGGATTACCACACTAATTACGTAAGTATTTGTATATCCCATTGCTTTTAATGTGGCATATTGCGGCAAAGAATTCATAACATCTCCGAACAATATCTGATACACAATTATAGAGCCAACAAGAAAACCAACTAACACGCCTAGGGAGAAAATAAATCCAACACTAGAATTCTTTTTCCAATAGGCAAGTTCTAGATCAGCCAGTTCATCTCTCGTGAGAACTTTAATGTTTTTTGGCATCAGTGGCTGTAGGGCCTTTTGAATTGAGAGGGGGGAAGCTCCAGGCTTCAGATGAATGAGCCCCAATTGAATTTTACGGGGGTCTTGATTTGGAAATAAATATTGAAATGTTGAATCACTAGTTACTAAGTTTGCATCGGCAGAGAATGTAGCTCCCAGGGAAAAGGTATTTACTATTTTTATTGTTTTATCATTAACTTCAACCGGCATAAAGCGATTGGCTTTAAGGATTCCAAGTACATCGCCATACTGTTTTTTGGCATTACGATCGAATAAGGCATTTCCAAGTGGCTTTATCTGATCCATATCTGCCACTAATTCAGGGAATGCTAAAGACTGTTTATCCAAGCCAATACCATAGATAAATATGTCAAATTTCTGACGAGTTGCAGGTGTAATCCAGCTAGCTCGATTAATCCGTAAGGCTGAAACCCCAGCAACACCTTCAACGCCTAATGCTTGATAAAGCCTGCTGCGTTCAAATTCCTGAAGTGAACCAAGGTTGCTATAGCCTGAACTAACCATTGTTAGTTCGGCAGCTAGCTTTTCAATCGGCTTACGTTGACTGTTATAAATACTATCCATTAGGCCTAGTTGAAAGAATATTAGCAAATTGGAAAAGCCAATTCCGGCAATAGCAATGCTCATCTTTACAGGATTATTGCTTACTTGAAGCCAAGCAACTGGGGTTTTTTTAAGTAGTTTACTAATAAATTTTTTCATGGGTTTGTTGGCTTGGATTTGTCAAAAATTACATTTACTTGTAAATTTGATGCCAAGCGGATTTTTTCAATTTGCTCCGGTGTAACCAATAGCTTTAATTTAACTTCAAATACTCGCTGATCCATGTTTTCGCCCGGTTCTCCCGCGAAAACAGACTGGCGTTTAACCTGGGGAACCAACTGAAATACCTGCGCTTTTAGGGTGCCGTTAAAGCCATCTACACTTATTTTTGCTAACTGTCCTTTGCTTATTTTTGGTAAATCGGTTTGATAAACTTCAGCAACAACAATCATATTGCTTGTGTCAGCCATTTCAAGTAAACCCTCATCGCCAACCTTATCGCCAGCTCTTGCATTTATTTTCAGGATCTGACCATCCTCAGGGGCCCTGATTGTGGTGTCTTTATATTCCTGGAGTGCCCTGTTCAATGATGCTAGAGCCTTGTCTAATTGATTTTGGGCTTTGTTTATGTCTTGGGGCCTAATCTCCTTGATCTGGGCAAGGGTATTGCGTGAGCTTTCAATGTCCGACCTTAAAGTACTCAGGGTGCGTTCACGGTTGCCGATCGCTTTAGCAAGGTCTGAATTGGCAACATCGGCTCGGGTTCGGTAGCGATCCCGTTGCAATTCAGATACACCGCCAGCTTTAAATAATGATTCATATCGTTCCGCTTCAAGCTTTGCTTCCTTCTGCTTTGAACGGGCTGAATTTACTTCTGCATTCAGGGCTTCCGTTTCTCCTGCAAGCTGCCTCTCTAGGCTTTGAACTTTGAACTCTTGCGCGCCAATTTCACCTTTTTTTGCTCCTGATCTAACAAGGGCAAGCTCGCTCTGGGCCACCTTCACCTCCTGTTGAGCTTCCTCCAGGCTTGCCTTGCGGGCTAAGGCACTGTTTAGGATGGCTAGAGGAGTTCCAGCTTTAACTATTTGATTTTCCTCAACTAATAGTTTTTCAATGCGATCACCACTCAGGGAGCTGGGCAGAGAAATTTTGCGAATTTTACCCTCTGGCTCTAGGCGCCCTAGGGCCGAAACTTGCCTTGGAGCTGGGGCAACCACTTGCTCTGGTTTATTTAAGCCGCAGCTAGCAAGAAGTAATGGAGCTGATGTTGCCAAAAGGCAACAAGCTATTGTACTAAAAAATTTTGGATTACTTGGCTTTTTGCATGGCATGATTGAATAAGACATATTTGAATAAGGACTAATTGAATTAGACATCTGTTTAAAATTAAACTAAGCTTTGATAGTTCTCTTTATTGTACTGCCTGGCTCGGCCAATGGCAAGGCTATTATTTTGCACATCTTTTGTGATGGTTGAGCCAGCGCCGATCACAACATTTGAACCAATCGTTACCGGTGCCACTAAAACACTATTTGCACCGGTTTTGCTATTGTCGCCAATGGTGCTGAGGTGTTTGTTCTTACCATCATAATTTGCTGTTATTGTTCCGGCGCCCACATTAACATTTAGGCCAAGTTTTGCATCACCAATATAGCTCAAATGGTTAACCTTTGATCCTGAGCCAATGGTACTTTTTTTAATTTCTACAAAGTTACCAATACGAACGTTTTCACCAAGATCAGCTTGAGGCCTCAGGTGTGCGAAGGGGCCAATGTCACAGCCATCGCCTATTTTTGCAGAATTAATTACCGACATTAATACGGTTGCATCATTACCTATTTCCGAATCGATAATCAGCGAGCCAGGGCCAATCCGGCAGGAGTTACCAATTTTGCAACTGCCGCGGAAGTGGCATTGGGGTTCAACAACAACATCACGGCCAAATTGTGTTTCTTCGGAGATAGTGCAGCTTTTAGGGTCGATAAAACTAACACCTTCTTTGAGCCAATGTTTCCGGATTCGATCCTGCAGCATCGCCTCGCAATCAGCAAGCTGTTGGCGATCGTTGATGCCTGTTATTTCGGATATGTCGCTCACTATTAAATGTTTGGCATTATTGAGCATTGCTATCGTATCGGTTAAATATAGTTCTCCTTGATCATTATCACTACTTAAACTCGGCAATACCTTTTTGAGGGCGCTCCATTTAAAGCAATAGATTCCTGCATTTATCAATTTATTTTGGCGTTGCTCGCTATCGCAATCGCGATCTTCAACTATTCCAGTTACCTCCCCATCACTATTGCTAAATACCCTTCCATAACCATTGGGGTTCTCTAGCATTGCCGTTAATAGTGTTGCCTCGGCGCCACTTTGGCAATGCATATCCAGCAGTTGCGCCAGGGTTTCTTGCTTCAGTAAGGGCACGTCGCCATTTAGCACCAGTAGGTTGCCATCAAATTCAGCAAGCGGGGCGATCAGCTGTTGAATCGCATGGCCTGTGCCGTTTTGCGGCTGTTGCAAAACAAATTCAGGCTTGCCCGGATGATTCTGAAGTTGCTGTTGCACCAGTTCAGCCTGGTGGCCAACAATCAACAGCAGCCGATCCGGGTTGAGACAACTGCTGTTTTTTATTACCCGCTCTAGCAGGGTTGCACCGGCAAGGGGTTGCAATACCTTTGGCAGGCTGCTTTTCATGCGGGTGCCTTTACCTGCAGCTAGCACTGCTACAGCGAGCATTGGCCCTAAGCAACTCGTCGGGAATCTACCGGCTTCTAGGCCTGAATTCTTGCGAGGTCTTGCCAAAAGCTGGGATAGGAAACAGCTGCGGCGTCAGCCCTTGCCAATTGGCTTGAACCATTGGCGCTAAGGGCGGCAATGGCCAAGCTCATCGCCACCCTGTGATCAGTTTCACTATCGAGCTGGGCTCCATTTAATTTTTGCTTGCCGGGAATTACAAGCCCATCGGCTGTTTCCTCTAGTTCAGCCCCCATCGCCCTCAGTTGGCGTGCCATTACCGCTAAGCGATCGGTTTCTTTGACCCTTAATTCAGCGGCATCTTTGATCACGCTGGTGCCTTCGGCGGCTAGGGCAGCCACAGCAAGGATCGGGATTTCATCCACAAGTGTTGGGATCAGCGCGCCGCCGATATTGAACGCCTTAAGCGAGGCTGGTTTAACCCTTAGGTCGCCCACCGGTTCGCCGGCAACCAGCCTGTGCGCCAATAATTCCACCCCTGCACCCATTTGCTCTAGAACCGTGAGAATGCCGGTGCGGCTTGGATTTAGTCCCACATTTTCCAAGATTATTTCCGAGCCAGGAATCAGTAACCCGGCCACAAGCCAAAAGGCCGCAGAGCTAATGTCCCCTGGCACCACAACCTTTTGGCCATGGAGTTTGCTCCCCGGGGTTAATTGCACCTCAGGGCCCAAAGCTGCGGTTGGCTTACTTTCCAATTGGGCTCCAAATGCTTTTAGCATCCGCTCGCTGTGGTCGCGGGAAAGCGATGGCTCAATAACTGTGGTTACACCTGTGGCAGTTAGTGCAGCTAACAAAATTGCACTTTTAACTTGAGCGCTGGCCACGGGAGTGTGAATGGTTGCCCCTAATAATGCTTTTCCACTAACTGCCAGGGGAGCCAAGTTTCCCCCCTGGCGACCAGTAATTGATGCCTCCATCTTTGATAGTGGCTGCACCACCCTCCCCATGGGCCGCTTGCGTAGTGATTGATCACCATCAAGAATGAAATGCCGCCCATCCCGGCCAGCAAGTAGCCCCAGCATTAGGCGCATGGTGGTTCCTGAATTTCCGCAATCGAGAATTCCAAGGGGTTCTTGGAGGCCATCAAGGCCAACCCCTCGCACTCTTACGATTTCACCAGCTGCAATCTCAGACACCTCAACCCCCATGGCCCTCAGGCAAGTGGCCGTGCTTAAGGGGTCTTCAGCTGGCAGCAAACCCTCAATTTCCGTAGTTCCTTCTGCAATCGCACCAAATAAAAGAGCTCGATGGGAAATCGATTTATCACCTGGCACACGGATGGTTCCACGCAAATTGGCAGCGCCGCCATCAATTTGGATGCAATTAGCGGCCATCGGTGTTGAGCTGTTAGGCCAAATCCTATGGATTAACCAAGCATCAGGCCCCCATCCGGGTCTAGGGATGCCTCCCAACTGCGTTGGTCGTAAAGCAATTCCGCCAGGCTTAGGCCCGCCATCTCCCTTTCCATTGCCCGTAGGAGCCGCTGCTGCAACTGCATTTCCAGCTGCTCCCCCGCAGAGGCCGCAGCTTTGGCATCAGCTGGAGCAAATTGAGTGAGCCTTGGTTGCCTCCAGCCACCAACGGCATTTAATACCGCCTGAAGCGCCAATTCATGGGGGGGGACTTTGAGGCGATAGCCGCCATTTCTTCCCCTTGTTGCCTCCACCAGGCCAGCGCGGCGCAGGTGAAGCAGCAACTTCTCAAGCATCGGAGCCGGCAAGTTTTGTCGGTTTGCTAGTTCAGGGCCTGAAATACTGCTATTGGGGTGGCGGGCTAACTCCACTAAAGCCCTAAGGGCAATGGTTCCTGCTCTTGTAAGCATCAAGCCTTAGCTTTTTCAGCTAAGCGTTCTAGTACGTGTTCCAATTGCAGGCCAAATAGGCTTGGGTCTGGGTTGTAGCTGCCATTGTTTATATCTTTGTTTGTAGCCAAATCAGCCAATCCAAGTTCTTGCCAGCGGTTTGTAATCCGTTGCTCTAATTCTCTCGATCTGCTCAATGGCTCGCCCCATTCATGGCGTTTTTCGGGACCAACTTTCGTGGTGGCATCAATGGCTAGGCGACCACCTAGGCCAAGCCTTTCGCTTGCGAAATCGAGAGAATCAAAGGGGGTGTCTTGGAGCACAAATAAATCCCTTTGGGGATCTACTTGGGCTGCAATTGCCCAAACAACTTGGCGTGGATCCCGCACATTTATTGCTTGATCAACAACCACAACAAATTTTGTGTAGGTGAATTGGGGCAAGGCGCTCCAAAAGGCCATGGCAGCTCGCTTTGCCTGGCCTGGATAGGCTTTTTTGATTGATATAATCGCCAATTTGTAGCTAAGCGCTTCCATCGGAAGAAAGAAATCAACGATTTCAGTCACCTGCTGACGCAGGATTGGCGTGTAGATGCGATTGAGGGCTATCGCCAACATCGCTTCCTCCTTGGGGGGCCTGCCGCTGAAAGTGGTGAGCATTAATGGATTTTTTTGCTGTGTTACGCAATGGAATCTCACCAATGGTGAAGGCTCCTCGAGGCCGTAGAAGCCCATGTGGTCGCCAAAGGGTCCATCTGGGTTGGTTTCACCTGGGGTGATAGTGCCCTCGAGCACAATTTCGCTGTGGGCTGGCACTTCCAGGTCAACGGTTTTACAGCGAGCCAAATGAACGCCCTCGCCGGCATAAAGCCCAGCGAATAACCACTCGGATAGTTGCACTGGAATCGGTGTGGCGGCAGCCATCACCAAAAGGGGGTGCACACCAAGGGCAACGGCAATTTCTAGTTTTTCGCCCCGGGCAGCGGCCTTACGTAAATGACCCGCACCACCACGCACACTGAGCCAATGCACCGTCATGGAACGGGCATCCTGTTGCTGCAAGCGATAAACACCAACATTTGGGACCCGTGTTTCGGGATCTCGAGTGATCACTAAACCAAGGGTGATAACTCGGCCGGCATCTCCGGGCCAGGGTCTTATCAAGGGCAGCTGATCAAGGTTGAGCTGATCTCCCTTTTGAACAATTTGATGGCAGGGGGGTAAAAGATCGAAGTCGGGGCGAGCCTTCACTAAATCCCAGAGCACCCTGCCAAAGGCTGCTGCTTCCTGCAGACCCTTCGGCGGTCGCGGTTGCTGCAATAAGGCGAGGCGGCTACCCAATTCCTCAAGTTGCTCCACCCGCTCAAGCCCCATGCTCCATACCACCCGTTCCACCGTGCCCAGCAGATTGAGCACAAGGGGCATGGGGCTGCCGATCACGTTTTCAAACAACAGCGCCGGTCCCCCCATGGCAAGAACCCTGTCGGCAATTGCTGCCACTTCAAGATCGGGATTAACTGGAGCGGTGATGCGACGCAATTGACCGCGCTGTTCCACCAGCTTCAGAAAATCGCGCAGGGTGCGCTGCGCCATTGGTGCCCTGAAAGTTCACACCTACTGTGGCGCACCTGGCCCTGCTTCTAGCGATGCGCGTTTCCTATTTCCACACCCCCGAGCGGGTTCCCCATGGCTCCATGGCTGATGCAGCGGTGGTAATTGATGTTCTACGGGCCACAAGCACGATGGCCTGGGCCCTCCACAACGGCGCGGAAGCTGTTCAAGCTTTTGCCGATTTAGATGCGCTCAACGCCGCCGCTGCCGTTTGGCCCCAGGAGCTTTGTATTCGTGCAGGCGAAAGGGGTGGTGCCATGCTCGAGGGCTTTGATTTGGGTAATTCGCCGTTAGCGGTAACAGCTGAATTCGTTTCGGGAAAACGTATTTTCATGAGTACCACCAATGGCACTCGCTCCCTGGATCGCGTTTCAACAGCGGCAATGCTTTTTACCGCTGCCCTTGTTAATCGCTCCGCCGTAGCAAATCGTCTTTACCAACAGAATCCAGAAACGGTTTGGATTGTTGGCAGCGGTTGGGAAGGTGATTACTCCCTAGAAGACAGCCTTGCGGCGGGGGCCCTTGCCGATGCTCTGCTGCAAATTGGCGAAACAAGTCTCAAGAAATTGGCCGCCAACGACGAGCTGAGCGCTTCCCATGCCCTTTGGAGCCAATGGAAATCCAACCCAGAGCAGGCTTTGCGGCTCGCAAGCCACGGCCAAAGGCTTGAGCGATTGGGCGATCACGATGCTGATTTCGCCTGTTGTGCTGCCGTTGACAGCCTGGTGGTGGTGCCCCAACAAACCGAAATTGGAGTTTTAAGGGCCACCTGAGGCTCGGTACAGTTCAAGAAGCGGATTACAGCGGTTTTGAGCAGCTTCCTTGCAGCAGCCCTGCAAATGAACAGCACCCCAGATCCGGATGCAAATTTTGCCCAGGCTGAAGAGTTAATCGAATTAGCAGCCAGGCGGGGTGCTGATTTGGTGGGCTTACCTGAAAACTTTGCCTTTATGGGTGAAGAGGCACGCAAATTAGATCTGGCCCCAAGCCTTGCCGAGCGTTGCAGCCGTTTTCTCGTAACGATGGCCCGCCGTTATCAAGTAACACTTTTGGGTGGCGGCTTCCCGGTGCCAGCAGGGGAAAGCCTCACCTACAACCGCGCCGAATTGGTGGGCACCGATGGCCTTTTGCTCGCCCGTTACGACAAGATTCATCTTTTTGATGTGGATTTGCCAGACGGCAATACCTTCACTGAATCCGCAACGGTTTGCTCTGGCGCAGAACTACCGCCGGTGGTGGCAGTGCCGGGTTTATGTCGGATCGGTTTATCTATTTGCTACGACGTTCGCTTTCCAGAGCTCTACCGCCACCTGGTGGGGGCTGGGGCCGAATTAATCATGGTGCCTGCTGCTTTTACCGCTTACACAGGTAAGGATCACTGGCAAATCCTTTTGCAGGCCAGGGCGATTGAAAATACCGCCTATCTACTGGCGCCAGCCCAAACGGGGTTGCATTATGGGCGCCGCCAGAGCCACGGACATGCCCTTGTTATCGATCCATGGGGCACGGTGTTGGCCGATGCGGGCGTTAGCCAAGGTGTGGCCGTTGCCCCCGTTGATCCCAGCCACCTCCAACGGGTGCGAGGTCAAATGCCCAGCCTGCGACATAGGCGGCCTGCCTTGTTCTGAACCCACTGATGCTTAATTACGGTTGCCGCTTGGGGCTGCTGGCATGGGCAGCAGTTGTTGTGGTTGCCACCACTCCTCCCGCCCGTGCCTTCAGCGCCCTCGGTGCTTGGCGGATCAATGCCGACGGGGTGTTGGAGTTGCGCACTACCCCCTATGCAAATCTCACAGCTTCTTTTGATGCGGGTGGTGGTAACCGGGGTCCAAGGCTTTGGATTGATTTGCCCGGCAGCCCGGCGCGCCCCCGCAACATTGCAGGGGCTGGGGTGATACGCCAAGTGCGAATCGGCGTCCCTGAACCAGGGATCACCAGGTTGGTGATCGAATTTATGCCTGGGGTGCAAATAGATCCAAGCCAATTGAAACTAATTGGCACCGATAAAGACAGCTGGAGGCTGCAACTTCCTAACCAACAAACTGGATATTTTGCCTTAGGAGAAGGAAATGTAGAACGCATCGATCCGGTGCAGGCACCCGCTGAAACCCAGGTGGCACCGCGGCAACCAATTCGACCCCTCAGGCCAACTGATCTAGCTCAGGTAACTAGGGGGCGCTTTCGAATTGTTATCGATCCGGGCCACGGGGGCCCCGACCCTGGCGCAGTGGGCATTGGTGGAACCCAAGAAAAGGATGTGGTGTTGGAAATTTCCCAACAGGTGGCTGAATTACTGCGCAGTAGGGGAGTTGATGTTTTGCTTACCCGCAATGGCGATATCGATGTGGATCTCCCACCGAGAGCTCAATTAGCAAATAACAGTGGAGCCGATGCCTTTGTAAGCATCCATGCCAACGCCCTCAGCATGGCGAGACCCGATGTGAATGGTTTGGAAACCTTTTATTACCAGAGCCTTCAGGGTAAAAATTTGGCCGTCTCTATCCATTCGGCTTTAATGCAAACGATTAAACGTACGGATCGAGGCGTAAAAGAAGGGCGTTTTTACGTTATTAGGGCCACTCGAATGCCCTCCACCCTGGTGGAGGTTGGTTTCCTTACTGGCGCCGATGATGCTGCCGACCTAATGGATCCAGCCCATCGCCGCCAGATCTCCCTGGCCATCGCCGCTGGCATTCTTGATTACCTGAGGCTTGTTGGTTGACCCTCGGCTCCAAAACTAGTTTTTCTTCCTTACCCAACGATGCCCTTGTGGGCATGTTTGACAGTGGCTTGGGGGGCCTAACCGTGTTGGGCCGATTGCTGCATTTACGTCCTGGGCAGCCCTGCATATATGTGGCAGACACCGCGCGGGTGCCCTACGGAGGCCGCAATGAAGCGGAAATTCGCAGCATTGCCGCAGAGGTTGCCAGTTACCTAAAAATGCAAAGCTGCCAAGCCCTATTGATGGCATGCAACACAACCAATGCTCTGGCCCTAGACGTGGCCCAGAAACATGCAGGGGCGCCTGTGGTGGGTTTGATCGATTCAGTGGCCAAGCGCTTGCGGGGCCGGCGTATTGGTGTGCTAGCTACGCCTGCCACTGCAAAAAGCGGTGCCTACGGAAAAGCCTTGAGGGCAGCAAACGGAAACATCAAGGTTTTAGAGGTGGGCTGTCCATTTTTCGTGCCTGCCGTTGAGCTCAATGACCTTGGCAGCCCTCAACTGCGGGCTGCTGCCAAAAGCTACCTACAACCTTTATTGGCCGCTGATGTTGAAGCAATTGTGCTGGGCTGCACCCATTACCCCCTACTAGAGGCCTTGTTGAAGGAATTAATCCCAACCCACATCGAACTAGTTGATCCAGCTTTGGCGGCGGTAGATGTGCTGAGCGAACTGCTGGCGGCGCCAATACTGAATCCAAAGCAAGCATCTGCTTTTAGTGGTTGCCGCCTATTGGTTACCGGTGATCCCAAGGCATTTGCCGTGGGTGTGGAGCGCTGGCTTGGTTTTAGCCCCAAAGTGGAGCATGTAAGTCTTCAGCAACCCTGTTGAGCCCCCTAAGATCTGGCCAAGCGGGCGAATCCATGACCACGGTTGCAGAACTGCTCCAGCCCGTTGAGTCTGATCTTGAGGATCTGCTTAGCGATCTAAGGGAGTTGATCGGTGCGGGGCATCCGATCCTGCAAGCAGCCGCTGAGCACCTTTTTAGTGCAGGGGGCAAGAGGCTCAGGCCTGGGATCGTGCTGCTACTTGCCAGGGCCATCGATGGTGGCTTGGGACCAAAGCAGCGGCGGTTGGCTGAAATAACCGAGATGATCCACACCGCATCTTTGGTTCACGATGATGTGGTTGATGAGGCTGATACCCGTAGGGGAGTTGCCACAGTTCACAGCAGATTCAGCCACCGAGTTGCGGTGTTAGCAGGAGATTTTTTATTTGCTCAATCAAGTTGGCACTTAGCCAATTTAGACAACTTAGAAGTTGTTAAGTTGCTTTCTAGGGTGATTATGGACCTTGCAGAAGGTGAGATAAGGCAGGGTCTATACCGCTACGACACCTGCCAAAGCCTCGAAACATACCTGGAGAAAAGTTATAGAAAAACGGCTTCACTAATGGCAAATAGTGCAAAAGCAGCCGGCGTTCTATCTGATCTAAATGATGACAAGTTAGCTCTTTTATATGAATTTGGAAGGCTGCTTGGACTCGCTTTCCAAGTTGTAGACGACATTCTTGATTTCACCTCAGACGATATTCAATTAGGTAAACCATCTGCATCTGATCTGGCCTCTGGAACCCTAACTGCTCCAGTTATTTATGCGATGGAGGAATTTCCAGCCCTGGCTGGATTAATTGAGCGGGAATTTAATCAACCAGATGATCTAAAACAAGCTTTGGCCCTCGTTGATCAGAGCCAAGGCATTGCCCGTTCCCGCCTGCTGGCCGAACGCTTCGCTCGGGAGGCTGCCAGCTGCCTTGATTTTCTAGTGCCCTCCCAATCAAAAGCAGCGCTGCTGGCCCTGCCTGATTTCGTTTTGAGCCGGCTTTACTGATTTGTGAAGTTTTTGGTTAGCTCAGCCCAGTCTCAAAAGGCTGTATCGAACCGGTTTGGTGTGGAAATGGAAATCAAAGTAAGGGTTTTTTGCTTTTGGCCATAGTGCGCTTAGGAAGGATTAGTTGGTTGCGATCTGACCCATGCCTGTTGCTGTTGCTCAAAACATCACCCTTACAGATCGCCATGGGCATCCATTGATGGTTTGTGAGTTGCCAAAGGGAATTCGCCGCGATGAGGTGGCGAAGTTGCACCATCAAATCCTTGTACATTTTCATGCTGAGTTGCGAGGGCAAGCCCCAGCCAAGCCAATCCATTTGAGCTGGCCTGAGGTTGTTAATCGCCTAGAGCAAAAAATTGGTTGTTTTGCCTAGTTAGGGGGCTGGCATTGATAATTCAAGGTTCGCCAATGGCCTGAGGGTGTGCTTACTTCTACCCCGATGGCCATTGTTTCCTTGGGGTTTTTAGCTGTGCTAAGCCACCAAACCTGGGCATCTTGCCAGGCTGTTTCATAGGAATCGTAAAGATCGTCTAATTCAGGGTGAGCGCCTCCACTGAGGTCTGTTAACCGATATAGGCGCTGGGCTTGTGACAACGGTGCCAAGTTTTAGGGGATTACACAGTTGATTATCAAGCTTTAAAGTCATGTCTTCTGTCGTCTTCATAACTTCTTCAGCTACAAACCACGAAACTTCTCATTTGTTCATGCAGCTTTGCTGAGTATAAATGCTCTGCCAAAGTTGTTTTTGGATATATATAGTTAATTTTCAATCAGTTTGATCTTTGTGGTTTCAAATAATCGCAGCAATTCTCTATCGGTAGTTACATACACACTTCAGCGTTTGGCCGATCTTGGAATCGACAGGGTTTTTGGCGTGCCGGGAGATTATTCTTTCCCAATTAATGATGCTGTTGAAGAGAATTCGCAGCTCACCTGGGTGGCATCTGCCAATGAATTAAACGCCGCCTACGCAGCCGATGGCTATGCCAGGCGCCGGGGTGCTGCAATTTTGGCTACCACCTATGGGGTTGGTGAACTCAGTGCAATTAATGGGGTGATGGGATCGCTGGCTGAAAAACTGCCCGTTTTCCATTTAGTGGGGGCCCCAAGCCTCAGAATTGTTAAGCAAGGGCTAGTTGCGCACCACAGCCTTGGTGACGGTGTGTTTGGAAATTTTGAACCAATTTCTGCGGCCGCTTGTTGTGTAAGTGCCCGTTTAGGTCCTGAAAATGTTGTTATCGAATTAGAGCGGCTAATTGATAAAGCCTTGGAGGAAAGTAAACCTGCCTATTTGCTACTGCCAATGGATTTGGCAGAGATGCCAATTCAGGGCACCCCCTTTAAGGGAAGTCCGATTGGTTCTATCCGTCAACGCCAAAGTGATCAAACCGAATTGCGCGCTGCACTTGCTCTCGTAACACAAAAAATTAATCGCGCTCAAAATCCCGTGGTTATTGCAACCCGCACCCTAGTGCGTTTTGGATTGAGGGATTTGTTTGAAAAATTTCTAGAACAAACTGGGCTCACATATGCCACAGCGCCCATGGATCGCGGCGTATTAACTGAATCCCATCCTGCTTTTCTAGGTGTATATAGCGGTGAGATGTCCCAGCCTAGTGAACTACAACAGCTCATTAAAAATGCTGATTTAGTGTTAGATATTGGCGGGTTGATTACAGAAGATCTTAATACTGGAATCTGGACCGATGATGTTGACCCCTCTAAAATTATTAACTTGCGGATTGATTGGGTTCAATCATTAACAGCAGTGTTTACAAGTGTTGCCCTTCAAGACATGCTCGAGGGCTTGATTGAATGGCACAAGGATAATAATACCGCCTATTCATGGCATGGTAAGCGGTTGATTCAACCCATGGCTCCCATGAAAATTAATTCAGAGGGCAATGATGCCCTGAGCTCTGTAAACTTTTATCCGCTATTGCAACGCTTTTTGCGGGCTGGTGATGTTTTTGTGTTGGAAGCTGGCACCTGCATGCTGAAAATTGGCCCAATGAAGTTGCCAGATGGTGTGGATATGGAAAATCAAACCTTATGGAGCTCAATCGGTTGGGCTACGCCTGCCGCTTTGGGTGTTGCCCTTGCTGAAACTGATCGCAGGGTTGTTTTATTAAGTGGTGATGGAGCCCATCAATTAACCGCCCAGGAAATTGGTGTGATGGGAAGACATGATATAAATCCAGTGATAATTATCTTAAACAATGGGGTTTATGGTGTTGAAAATATGTTGAGCAATCGTAGTCATGATTATAACATTCTTGCCAATTGGAATTATTCAGAATTACCTAGTGTTATGGGTTGTAAGAATTGGTGGTGCGGTAAAGCCAGCACTGTGGCTGAGTTGGAAAATGCATTTAATTGTATTAGCAACCACAGTGGTGCTGCTTACTTGGAGGTAATTATTCCTGCGGAGGAGAGTCAACCCCTCCCCCAAGAATTGATTAACCGTCTCCAAAAGCAGCACACACCAGCAAACCCATAATTAAGCAAGTTCTAGCTAAATAATTATCATTATCGTATAAATAGCATTTCTTGGTAAGTGGGAAGAGGCCAGCGGTCATCATCTATCAACACTTCCAAAGCATCGGCTGCTTGACGCAGTTTGAGCATTGTGGGCAACAGCACCTCTGCGCAATGTTTCATGTGGGCGGCACTGCCATGGGGAGGGCTATTTAAGGCCTGTTCTAGCAAAGCTGATTGCTCTTGCATCTCCCTATTGAGTGCTGAAATCCTTTCCACTAAACTTGTATCAACTGGTAAGCCCAAACTTTTCTGCTCCATTAAGGAGCCACTCATATCGCCAAGGCTGCCTTGCACCGCAGGTTGAATTTGAGTTCGGGCCATCCTCAATGCCAGCTTTGCCTCTACCTCAATGGCAAGAATGTATTGCTCTGCATAAACCTCATAACGGCTTTGTAGTTCAACCGGGGTTAGCACACCTTGGCCTTCAAAAAGGTTTGCTATTTCAGGCCTTTCAAGCACCAGTAATGCATCTGCGCAGGTGGGCAGATTCTCTAATCCCCGTTCAGCAACAGCTTTGTGATGCCATTCCTCTGAATAACCATCACCTCCAAATACTACAGACCCATGCTGTTGCATTACCTGTTTAAGTACTTGGAAAGCGGCATCTTGTAAGGATGCGCCGCCTTGGATGCAGCGCTCTAACTCATCGCAAAGCCATTGCAATGAATCGGCAAGGATTGTGTTCATCGCCACTAGGGGGCCAGCAACCGATTGGCCAGAACCAACGGCGCGGAATTCAAAGCGATTGCCAGTAAAAGCAAAAGGAGAGGTGCGATTGCGATCGCCTGGATCCTTGGGGAATTCGGGAAGGGTATCAACACCCAACTGCATAACTCCAGGTGAAGATGATGATTTTGGCTCCCCCTGAAGTATTTGATTAAATACATCTTCTAATTGGCTGCCTAAATATATCGAAATGATTGCTGGTGGAGCCTCATTTGCACCGAGGCGATGATCATTGCCCGCTGTTGCTACTACGGAGCGCATCAGGGGGCCAAAGCGATGGACACCCCTAATTACGGCGCCGCAGAACAGCAAAAATTGCATATTCTCGTGGGGGGTATTGCCGGGATCCAGCAGGTTGCCCTGGGTTGAATTACCCACAGACCAATTCACATGTTTCCCTGAGCCATTGATGCCAGCAAATGGTTTTTCATGGAGAAGGCAGGCTAAGCCATGTTTTTTGGCGGTGCTGCGCAGCAGGGTCATGATCAGCTGTTGGTGATCCGTTGCCACGTTTGCCGCTTCATAAACGGGGGCAATTTCAAATTGTCCTGGGGCAACTTCATTGTGTCGCGTTTTACAGGGCACTCCTAAGCGGTAGAGCTGCTGTTCAACGTCTTGCATGAACACCTGAACCCGTTCAGGAATTGCTCCGAAGTAATGATCATCAAATTGCTGACCCTTTGCTGGGGCGGCACCAAATAGGGAGCGGCCCGCAAGTAGTAGGTCGGGACGCAGGTTTAGAAAGGCTTGATCGATTAAAAAATATTCCTGTTCAGCGCCACAGCTGGAATTAACAGGAGCCACATCTGTGTTTCCTAGGAGCGTTAGAAGCCGCTTGGCCTGGCGGTTCATTGCCGCATTGGATCGCAATAGCGGTGTTTTTTTATCGAGCGCTTCCCCTGTCCAGGAAACAAATACCGTTGGAATACAAAGGGTTACCCCGTTGGGGGTTTCCATCAAATAGGCAGGGCTTGTGATGTCCCATGCGGTGTAGCCGCGAGCTTCAAAGGTGGAGCGCAAGCCGCCATTGGGGAAAGATGAACCATCGGGTTCACCCTGAACAAGTAATTTCCCTGTGAATTCTGAAATTACGGTTCCGTCGCTTTGGGGAGCAATAAAGCCGTCGTGTTTTTCAGCTGTGGAATTGGTGAGTGGATAGAACACATGGGCGTAGTAGAGGGCCCCATGGCTGGTGGCCCATTCCTTCATTGCCTGGGCTACGGCATTAGCAACAGATGGATCGAGCTTGCCCCCTTCCCGAATGGTGCGCTGCACCATTTTGAACTCCTCTTTAGGGAGTGCCTTCTTCATCTTCTCTAATGTGAAAACGTTCTTAGCCCAAAGTTCATCTAGGGGCTTAGCTGTTTCAGCTGGATAGGAACCGCGCAGCTGGATTTGCTCAATAGCACTTAGACGCTGGGGCGAGGGCATGGGATCCGGTGAATCGCTTTTTCCAATTAAAGCCCTAAGCGTCCCCTCAACTGCTATGGCAGGCACTTATTTCCAACTTATCAAGTGCTTGTGTAGCAACTGATACCAAAAAATCTGAGCAAAAATTAGTGAACGCACAAAAAAGCCACCCCGTTCGGGGTGGCTCATAGGGCATATTTGCTTAAACAGGAATCAGTTATTCCTATCAATTAATAGCGATTGCCGCCACCGCCGCCACCGCCGTAGCCGCCACCGCCGCCACCAGAACGACCGCCGCCACCACCGCCGTAGCCGCCGCCACCACCACCTGGGCGACCGCCGCCGCCGCCGCCGTAGCCGCCGCCACCAGGGCGACCGCCACCGCCGCCACCGCCAGTGCGAGGTTCAGCTTTGTTTACACGGATCATGCGACCCATCCATTCAACGTCTTGGAGGTCGTCGATGGCTTTTTGCTCATCGGCCTCGTTAACGAGTTCCACAAAAGCAAAACCGCGTTTGCGGCCAGTTTCGCGGTCGAGCGGGAGGCTGCAAGACTTCACTTCGCCATATTCGGTAAAAAGATGGCGCAGATCCTCCTGCTCCGCATCAAAGGAGAGGTTGCCAACGTAGAGAGTCATTCAGATTGAAAGCTTGAGGCAGGTCATTCAGGGGATAGGAGTTGTTGAACCACCTTCCCCGGGATTCCGTAACACCCTACAGGTTGGCTTGACGTCCACCCTAAAAAGGTAAGGATTGGTTTTGCCAGTGGTTCGCTTTCTGCACACAGCTGATTGGCAGTTGGGGAAGCCCTACGGCAGAGTTAAGGACCAGGAAAAACAAGCTCGCCTCAAACAGTTGCGCTTTGACGTTATCGAGCGGTTAGCTGAGGTGGTGCAACGAGAAAAGCTTGAATTTGTAGTGGTAGCAGGGGATTTATTTGATTCAATTGAACCCACCCTTGCCGATGTGGCCCAGGCCTGCAGTGCAATTGGCGCGATTGGTGTGCCAGTGCTTGCAATACCTGGTAACCACGACCATGGCGGTGCTGGCAGCTTTTGGCACGAGGCCTGGTTTAAAAACTACAAAGACGACTTAGCACCAAATTTTCAACCTTTATTGGAACGTAAACCTCTGAATCTCGCGAATGCCTTGATTCTGCCTTGCCCCTTGAATCGCCAGGCCGATACGGAAGATCCGCTTAGCTGGCTACAAAATTACAAATTTGACCAATTTGATCCGCGGCCCCGTGTGGTGGTGGCCCATGGTTCGGTACATGGTTTTGGCGCCGATGAATTAATTGATAGCGATGACGAAAATCCACTAGCGGCAACCAACCGCCTCAATCTGGCCGCCTTGCCGATTGAATCAATTGATTACATCGCCCTTGGTGATTGGCATGGCTTGAAAAAAGTGGCTGCAAAAGCCTGGTATTCAGGTTGCCCTGAACCCGATCGCTTCCCTAAGGGTGATAACTACAAAAGTTCCCAGGTCCTTGTGGTACAGGCTGAGCGGTGTGAGCTACCCCAGGTGAAACTGGAAACAACGGGTTTAGGGGCATGGCATCAATACAAACATCGTTTTGGCAGCGATGCAGATCTAGACCTACTGGATAAGAATCTGCAGCAATTGATTGGAAGCAGAAGTGGCATAGACTTACTTTTATTGGAATTAGATGGAAATTTAAGCCTGGATGCAGGTGTGAAATTACAAAATCGCCTCAAGCAATTAGAGGCAAGGTTGCTGCGTTTAAAGTTAAAAGATCACACTAAGCTCACCCCTAACAGGTCTGAATTGCAGCAGCTCACAGCCAGAAGCAGTGATCCATTAATTGCAAGGGTTGCCCAACGCTTGCAGGTTCTCAGTGGTAGCGATGATCAGTACAAAGCAAAACTAGCCCTGCTTGCCCTAAGGGAATTGCATTGGGCCTGCATGGAGCAGAAGTATGCAACTAATTGATTTTGAACTCTGCAACTACCGTCTGCATAAACAGATTTTAATTGAATTTTGTCCAGGCCTCAGCGTTGTGATCGGGGCCAATGAATCTGGGAAAAGCACCCTGGTGGAGGGATTGCATCGAGCCCTTTTTCTGCCATCTCGCTGTTCAGGTGCATTGCTCGAGGAGATGCGAGCCAAACCAACCGCTGGCGACCCAGAGGTAACGCTGAGATTCAAGGCAGGTTTGTTGCAATACACATTGCGCAAACGTTTTGCTGGCCCAAGGGGAAGCACCAGTTTGATAAGTTCTGCCGGCAATACCTGGCAAGGGGACAAAGCGGAGGAGGAACTTGCTGAATTGGTGGGAGCTACTGCCGTGCAACGGGCCCGGGTGGGAGAACAATTGCGAGAAAGGTGGGGGCATCTATGGGTATGGCAGGGAACGGCTTGCTTAAATCCATTGGACTTAGGTGTTGGGGCCCTAGACCAAAAAAAACTGTTGGAGCAGCTACAGGATTCTGGTCAATTAGGAATCCAATCTCAGTTGGATCAACGGGTTGTTGAACTTGTGCAGCAGCGCTGGAGCAACTTCTTTACCGATAAAGGTCGCATCGGCAAAGCAGGCTCAAACCTAGCCATGGCCCAGCGGGAAGAGCAGCAGGCTAAAGAACAATTAAATGCAATAAATAAACTTCTGCATGAACAGCAGGAGGCACGGGACAATCAGTTTGCTGCAAGCGCAAGCTTGGCAGAGCTTGATCAATTAATACCACTATTACTGCAATTAGAGCCTTTGGAATTGCAAAAGGCTCAGCTAATAAATCAATTAAAACCACTAAATGATCTAAAAGAGCAATTAATTTCTTTGCGATTAGAATCCAATAGCTTGAAGAATAAATTAGAGCCATTGAATCTTGCAAGGGATCAGTTGTGCAAGCAGATACCAATCCTTGAACAGGAGCGCAATGAGGCAAATAACATACTTGATTCAACCGTAAGGGAAGCTGAGCAACTCCAGCAGGCAATTCGGAAGGCAACAATCGAAGAAAAACTGCTGAGTTTGGAAGCCAATATTCAGCGCACTAAAGAATTAGGTCAGTTATTGCTTGATTTACCTGATATCAACTTAGGCATTGTAGAGCAATTAAGGGAGAAGCAACAACAGCTTAAGTTGGCGGAAATAACGATCCAAAGCCTTGCCACTAAAGTTGAATTGTTAATGGCTGAATCAGTTGTATACGTTAATGGTGAACCCCTAAATATCGGTTCATCAACCTGCCTAAATGCCACAAGTATATTGCAAATGGCTGGCCTGGAATTACGAATAATTCCAGGGGACGGAGGCAAGGTGGCTCAGGCTATGGCCAAGCATGAATTTCTTGAAAGCTCTCTAAAAGCTGATCTAAAGCGTTTGAGGCTGGAAAATGTCGAGCAAGCAATTCATCTGGAAAGACACCGTAGCGAGCTTTTGAGTGAACAAAAACGTTTGCAAGCCGAAAAAGCTTCTGAATCTGTTGAGGATTTGCGTGGGGCGCTAGAAAGATATACAAATGAGCAATTGCCGGTTGCATCCATAGATGATTTACGCAAACAATTAGATGATTTGGTACCAATTGGCAAGGAGAGAAGACAGGCTTTTAATCAGTTAGATAATAAGTTAACCAATCAGCGTGAGCAGCTTGCGAATTGCAATCAATTAATAAATATTCAGCAGGAAGAACTTGTAAAAACTGATACCTTGCTAAAAGAACTACTTAAGCGTTTTGGAAGCGATGAGGAAGTAGACGGTCAACTGACCAAACTAAATTTAAACATATCTGAATTGGAAAAGAGGCAAGCAGTATTGAAAAAACAACTGAGTTCTGATTTTCCTGGATACGAAGGTTTTAACAGCAGCCATGCCCATCAGCAAAGGGAGGTGGCACTGCAGAAAGCAGCAGCAGCAGGCGCCTTGCTGAGAGCAGATGGTATTAATGACCGCTATGCCCAGCGGGAGCAGTTAGAAGCTGCCCTCGAGATCCGTACTTCCGAGCGGGAACGGTTAGAGCAGGATGCGCTGATGTTGGATTTGTTGAGGCAGTTATTACAAGAGGAGCAAACCGCCATGGCTCTTCAATACACCGAACCAATTACCAAAAAATTGGATAGCTATCTCAGCTGCTGTTTCCCAGGGCCTATGCAAAGCAGCCTCAAATACCAAAGCAATAAGGGCTTTATTAATTTGCAGTGGCAACGGGGTGATTCTGCTGTTGCCTGGGAATTTTCAGCGCTTAGTGGGGGAACCAAGGAAATACTCGCTGCCAGCCTGCGCCTAGCAATGGCGGAGGTGCTTGCGAATGCCTACAGCGGTTGTTTACCACTAGTGTTTGATGATGCATTCAGCAATGTAGATCCAGGTCGTTGGCCCTGGGTTTCTGCACTGTTGCAAAAAGGTGCTAATCAAGGCTTGCAATTAATCTTATTTAGCTGCGATCCAACATTTTGCGAGGCGCTGCCAGCAAACCAAAGGATTCAATTACCCTGATTCCTAGGAGGCATGCCATCTCCGTGGCACAATTGAACAAGCCAGCCATTTGTTAGTTGTTTAATAGCAAGCGATAAAAGCATGGCAAATATTAAAAACAACCTAGTATAAAAACCAGTGCTGCAAATAGCAGTAATCAACAGTATTAAGATTAGCCATGGGACTATTTTCTGAACCAACTCAAAACGCCTTAATGCGGCGCTACAACTGGCGCATGAGCGTGTGTGTGAATTCAAACGATCAAGCAATTCATGCCTTTTAATTAAGGGTGGAAGGGATTTACCTGGAAATGGATAACCACCATATTTGCTAATCCAGTTGTGAAAAGCGATAATGTATTTATCAGCGCTTGTTGGTAAGAAGCAAGATTTCAATAATAAACCTGAACCGCCTGATGCCTCGAGATTTCGCTCTTGATGGTGCAGAAATATTTGATCATCTTCTAAAACTAAATTATTGCCTATATGTTGCAACCATATTGGTCGTAATGCTAGCAGTTTTGCCGTGATGGGTTTTTCAAACTTAAATGGAAATCTGGCAAACAAACGGCATTTGCCCGGCAGGGTAGGAGTGGCATAAACCACTGTGAGAATGCGAGCAAAACCCTTGGCGGTAAGGTCGTGCCACATCAGTGCAGGTGCCATAAATGTGGTGTGTTGAGTTCCAAGCCGTCCCTGGCGAGGCCCCTCATTCCAGATGCCAGTAAACCCTTCTGGTCCCTCCGCGAGAACTTCTAATTCCACTGGCCCAGCGTTGCTACGCTTGCCTACGGTGGCGTGGTGGGTAAAGGGCACATGACTAACATCCAAAACGTTTTCAAGCAGGGTTTGGCTGTCGTATGGAAGATCCCTAAAAGTGTCTTGTAAAAACCAACCCGCTTGATCAAGTATATTTACAATTGGTAATGGTTTAGTTGAAGCTATGGACGAATCACCACTAAAAATAAACAGCATGCCTTGCGCTTCTTCCGTGGCATAGGCCTTGCAATTAGCTCTGCTGCTGATTGGTATTTCTCCAGATATTTGGGGAACTTTTGTGCAATTTCCCATCCCATTAAAAGACCAGCCGTGGTAGGGGCACTCCAACTCACCATTAGCGTTTAATCTCCCCTCTGATAGGGAAGCTAAACGGTGGGGACATTTGTCAAAAAAAGCTCGCCAGCCCTTGTAATGTTTGTCGAACCAAATTACCAAAGGTTCACTAAGTAATACAAATCTACAGGGTTTACCTTTGTGGAGATCTCTTAGATAGGCAACTGGGTACCATTGATCTCGCCATAGGTTTTCATCAGTGTTCATAGAGATAATGGGGATGTAAGTTCAGAGGTGTTGAGATCATGCCTTTTAATTAAAGCAAAAAGGGTCCCGTTGCTGCCGCGGCTGAGCCTTAGTTCATTAGTTAAAACTGTAACATCTAGCCAAGCTGGAAACTCCTGCTTGATGTTTGTGATTAGTTTAGGCTTAAATAGTGATAGCTTAGGCCCAATCCAGCCTCCCCTAATGAATGTTATACCAATCCGTTTTGGTGGTTGTATCTGAAGTGCAGCTACAACAGCAATTCCCCCTAAGGGCGCTGGTAACTTCAGCAGATTAACAGCGCGTTTATCAGTAGGTAACAGTATTTGCAGGTTCTCAAACCAAGGTTGCACTTGAAGATATGGGGCATTACTACTGCTCCAACGCAATTCCCATACCCCTGTAAGATCATCAATTTGGTTCTCAACATTACAGGGATAATCATGTTCTAATTGCACAAACAGAGGGATTAGATCAACATCCCTTGGCTTGGGTCGCCTCAACAAATCTAATATATCTGAAAATTGTTCTTGGCTCATTTTATTTAATCCTCATCGAGGAAGTTTGCCTCATTTTCAAGTGCATTCAGTTGGGCGTCGAGCAGGCGCCCCTGTTGAACGCTCTTTGCTTTTGCTGCCTCTAGCATTTGTTCAGCGATTTCAAGCCTGCCTGCAGCATCCTTAATGCCTTGCTGTGAGGCTTGGTAGTCAACCCTCTGCCTTGCGGTTGAAGCACTCAGATTTAGCAGGGTTGCCAACCGACCACAGGTGGCCATGAATGCTTGATCTCTAATGCCGGCCATAGAATCAAATCGGTTATGCCATCATCGCTGAGAGCGGGCCTGCGAACCCATTTTAATGAAAATTCCGATGGAAGATTTTGAGAAGCGACAGCTAGAACCGGAATTAATGAATGGGGCAGATCAGGTTGAAGCTTATGCAGCTGCAAATTTCAGTAGATCAGATAATGAATTAATTGAATTTATTTCAGTACAATTTCCCAATGGTTTGGGCAAACAAATAATTGATCTAGGTTGCGGACCAGGCAACATTACTGAACTTGCAGCAAGGCGTTGGAGTCATGCCCATGTTCTTGGCATCGATGGTGCGCCAAGAATGCTTGAGATTGCCGAATACAGAAGGGATTTCATTAATAACAAAGAAATTTCACCTAGAATAAAATATGAATGCTTAAATCTTAGTAGCATCAACGGGTTTAGTTCCCTAAAAGGTATAGTTTCAAGACAGCAAATTTCAATCATAAGTAATAGTTTATTGCATCATCTTCATGAACCATCTGTGCTTTGGAAAGCCGTTAAGAAATTGGCTTCCAATGGTGCTTGTGTGGTGGTAAACGATTTGCGAAGGCCAGAGAATAAAAATGAATTTGATGTTCTGATGAATACGGAAGCCTTTAATTTACCAGCGGTTTTAAAGGCCGATTATGCAGCCTCCTTAAGGGCTGCATTCACTGTTGCTGAAGTAAAAAAGCAGTTAATGGATTCCTCCCTAACTCAACTCAATGTGTTGGAGCGAGGAAATCGCTACATAACGGTTTGGGGATGGCTTGATCCAGTGGGAGAATTTGGTGAGCCATAAGCAAATTATGTTCCCGTTACTCTCCTTAAGAGCTCCAGCTGCTCCGGAGCAAGAGGAGCAAGCTAAGCCCAGTAGCAAAAAGGGCTTTGGTGGGGGTTCCAAAACCGCTAAGCAAAAAGGTCATAAGCGAAAGGGAACTGGGTTATCGGCAGCAGATCGCTCCCCCCTGGGCAAGGCGCCAGATGTGGACGCAATAAAAGCAAGGGGAATACTGCAGCTACCCCTTGCTGGCCGCTTGAGGGAGGCACAGGTTAAAAGTGCATATAAGAAGGCTGCTGCAGAGCACCATCCTGATCAAGGTGGTGAAATAGTAGTAATGCAAAGGATTAATGCAGCAAGGGATTTATTGTTGTCAAATGAAGAGTCTTGATATTCAAGAAGATGCCACTAATTCATCATCGATTTCCTGTCCATCCTCTGGAACCTCCAGCCATTTACGCAACCAAGCCACCAAAAGATAAAACGGCAATGTATCCAATAGGGCTGCTATTAACTTGAAAAGATAGCCACTTGCCACAAAGCTTGCCAATTGGGGAAAAATGGCTTTCTCAGCTTGGATAGGCAAAACATGGGCTGCATAGTGGCTGATTAAAACCACTGCTGTTGTATCCACCAACTGACTTACAAGCGTTGAACCATTATTACGAAGCCAAAGAGCTTTTCCATTGCTGAATCTTTTCCAAAAATGAAATAAACGCACATCTGTGAACTGCGCAGCCATATAGGCAACCATCGATGCACCAACTGCACCAAAGGCCAAACGTTGCATTTCAGAATATAAAGGTGAATCGTTTCCAGGAAGGATTCCCCCCAACCAGATTATCAATATAATCCAGCCATTAAGTAATAAACCAACCCAAACTAGTTGGCCTGCCTTATCCTCTCCCCACAATTCACTAATCAGATCAGTGCAAAGAAATGTAAGTGGATAGGGCAAGGCACCCACGGCAACAACGATTGGCCAATTTCCAATTGTTCCAAGCGTTAAAAAGCGGCTAAGCCCAAGAATATTCAGCATCCCCATAGTGCCAAGAAACAAACCAGCAAGTATGAGGAAAACCAGATCTCTCCTTTTTTTTATAGACATTTTCATTAGTTTGAAAGCTCTAGAAGAAAACTATCTCGACGGTGAAAATCAGGATCTACTCCATTGTGAGTTAGGGCCCAATAGCTTAAATTACCATTTTTTTGCTCAAGCACAGCCGCGAAACTAAATTCTAGGTTTGTATCTGCAGCTATGCAAGCTGGCAGCTCGATTGTTAAGCCAATCGAAAGACTATTTTTGGATTGGCGGTGGATTGGTTTGAAATTTGGAATATATTGTTCCTCCACTTGATTGGAGCGGTAATTACTGAACTTATAGATATTCCAATCGGAATTAACTGAATAATTAAGCTCCCAATATGTTGTTGAATTTACTTCTGCCCAAAAAGCTTCAAAGCATGTGTGTTGCCATAGATTGTTGTTCCTGATTCCAAGCGGTTTGCATTCAGGGATCAGAAGTTCTTCAAGCGGCCCCTCAAGCTGATAACGCAAATACAAGTACTTATTTTTTCTTACTGCTGCTATCGCAAGGCGTAGGCCAATCAATTCCTCTGGCCTATGATACGGGAGCAAGAGGGCAGAATTATTATTCATCTCATTTCCTCAATGCAATTTCGTATTGCTAACTCTTGCTGTTCAATGCTCTCTGTAAGCTTGAATTGAACCATTGCCCTTATAAGATTTTGGTTTTCACTAGATACCTTGAAATATTGATTGCCATTAAGATAGTCAGTGAAAAAACGAATGCCAAGTTCAAGTGGCATTAGCCGAATTGAATCAAATAAGTATTTTATATCATTACTGCTGAGAAAATCACGGCCAATTTCCAGATATCCCCGTAGAAACGTACTAAAAGTGCATAAATCAAAATATACTTTACTTAAATCTTCCTCCTCTTCTCCGGCTGGATTGCAGCATGAGCGTAGGCAATCTGATATATCATAATGCAGAAGACCGGCCATTATTGTGTCAAGATCAATAAGGGATACTGCTTTATTTGATCGGTCATCAAACATAAAATTATTAATTTTTGGATCTCCATGAATCGCACGTTCAGAAAGTTCACCAGAATCGATGGCATTCTGAAGAATGGAAATTATGGAGGATCGTGCCTCGATAAAGTTACTACACCATTCTGCGCTGGTGCATAATTTATTGTTGCTAATAGAGCGTATATGTACATAATTTTTGTAATAAACTGGCGTAACATGGAATGATTTGATTGTTGGTATTAAAGTGTCTATGGGTAGATCGTAAACAAGTTTATGGAAAATGGCTAACCCTGCACCTGCTTCTAATGCCTGGCTTTGATTATCAATATTATCAATTGAATATGAAGATGTTATAAAAGATGAGGCTCTCCAGATGTCATCATTGTTTTCGTGCCAGAAAGAGTTACCTTCCAGTGTTTGTAGCAATAGCGGTACTTGCCAAGCTCGCCCGTGTACCAAGCTATTCTCCCTTGATAGCTTATTACTTAGGTGCTCTATAAGGGTAAGGGTGTTATTAATTATATCCTTAGGCTGCTTAAAAACATAGCCATTTATTCTTTGTAATACAAATGGACTGAGATTTCTATCAATAGGTGTTATCTTAAAGGTGTCATTAACATTGCCGTTGCCCAATTGTTCGATACTGTATATTTTATCAAAAGCTATAAATTTGGCTGCAATCTTACCGAGCTCGTTTCTGTTGGTTTTGCAGTTATACCTCAAACCCTAAGAACTCCACTTTTAACAATTTTGCGCTGGCAAGCCTCGCGATGCCAGTCAGAGCAGCCAGAGCAGGCAATTGACCCTAGTACGCTTGACCCTTAAGTATAGATGTACTATATTATGCGGGCACTGGATTCAGCGCTTTGAACCTATGGCTTGTTTCGTTACAGACCCTGCTGTTGAACCTCTGCGGCGGGCAAATCCGAATCGCTACAAAGAGGTGAAGGCTGGCCATTTGGCTGTGGTGGCTGGGGTAGGCAGGCCATGGTTTATCGGCCGCGTTGGCAAAGTTATTCCCTTGCCCCATCGCCGCACGCCAGCATTTGTGCACTTAATCAACGTAGACAGTGGAGACGTTGAAAGAGTTCCAGCCCGATGGATTGTTGAACTAATGGCTAGCAAGGCCTGATGTAGTAATTTTTCTTGTTGTACTGATTGTAGAAATTACCTCCAGTGGTTTTGGTTCCATATCGTTTACTGTGAATGAGCTCCATGTGGAAAAGGCTTCCGGCTTGCAGCTCACGATTCCCCAGTCAATTCTGAGGTTTTTATAGGTAATTCCAACGCATGTCATCTCCTCCTCATCTGCCATTAACGACCAAAGAACATGTAGTTTTTCTCTTGAATACGTATCTACTTTTTCTAAAAGTTCAGGCTCCGCAAGCTTTCCAGGCTTAGTTGTTAACTTTAACCTTGAATGCCAGGAGAGGTATGTGCCATTTTCAGTTGGGTAGAACCAACATGTTTCATTATCTGCATCGCTTAACAAGAATCTATCAACTATTTCCCATTTGTTTTCCATGGGCTTATAAATTCCCAGCCAATGTTTGCTAGGTTCATAGTAGGGAATAATCGCATCACAGCAAAGCAAACTTCCCTTCTCACCTGCTAAAGGGTTATGTCCCTCAGCAACTGCCTCCCCTTGTTCTACTAATGTTTCAATATCACTCTTCCAATCGTTTGGACATCTATGAATCCTTAAGCAGAAGCCTGTTGATAGAACCCGGCTGTGAAGTTCGTCTAGGCAATTTTCTGCTGCGATGCTTGGCAAGTCGCCAGAGTTTGCCGCCAGCACAAATAGATATGGGCAAGCCATCAGTAACCGGCCGGGAAGGATAAAGGAATTCTAAAGAGTTTTAGCCCTTTTGGGTGCTGTGGCCCAATGCTGGCTTTGGTTAGGGGGTTAATCTACTAGGAGAGCTGTTTTGATACCCATGAAAACCAGTTTTAAAAAGCTGTACCTAATCCTTGGTCTGTTATTCGTTAATTCAGTTCAGGCTGCCCCTTTTAGTGCCGATCCCGTTTCTTTTGCTGGATTTGCTAATAATGTTAAGTGGAGTTCTGGTAGCGCTCCTTTTTTCAAAAATTTGAGCAAATGCGCGCAGCAGGCAAATGGTGGATATATCTGTGATCAAGGTGATGTTTATTTATTAAAGCCCGGTACTACAGGTAGGAGCTTCTGTAAAATTAAACAGGTTTGGTATGAACCTCACACAAAGTTAGTTCAATTTAAAACACAATCTTGTGTGTATAAGGATGATCAAGAACGGCTAAAAGAGCAGGGCTCTAAATTTATTCAAAAGGGCCTGAATATTTTAGAAAATTATTCAAGGTAAATATTAATTTAACATGGAGTGTTTGTTTATTGGTTATGCTGTTAGCATTGTTTTAATTGTGCGCCTAGATTAATGAAAACTTCAGATTGCTCCCACCAGCCCAAGTTAATTGCCACTGGTATTGCCCCGTTGGGAATTATTGCAATTGGTGTTGTGCCCATGGGAGTGATTGCAGTTGGTGTGGTACCAATGGGTGTTGTATCACTTGGGGCCGTTGGGATGGGTTTAATTAGTGTTGCGGCAGTAAACATGGGTGTTGTTACAGCTGGCATAACCACCATGGGAGTTGCTTGGGCTGGATTGGTTGGCATGGGCCCGATCCGCATCGATCCAAGCCGATGGAGCATTGCCCAAACCCCAAAAGAATCAACCATGTTCCCTAGCAAGGAGCTTGCGGAGAAAAAAGCAAAGCAGCTTGGTTGTAGCGGTGCCCATGCTATGGGGGGTGAATGGATGCCCTGTTCGTCTATGGATGAATATGTTCGGGCCTACGCCAAATCTAAGGCACTAAATTAACTAATTTACCCGCCACAACTATTACCCGGCTGGGTTTTTTTCCCTCCAGCCATTTTTTTGCTTCTTCACTAGCTAAAGCAAGTTCCTCTAATTTTGATGAATCAATATCTGTAGCTACTTCCAGATTTCCTCTCACCTTGCCTTTGATTTGCAACACAATAGTTATGGTGTCTTTTTGCAGCGCACTGGAATCTGCAATTGGCCAGGATTGCTGATGTACACTTCTTTCCCCACCCAGTTGATGCCAGAGTTCATCGGCTAAATGTGGAGCAAAAGGTGCAAGAAGTATCAGAAGCTTTGCTAACCCTTCCTGGATAATTGATGGATCTGCTTGATCAAAATTAGTAGATAAGGCGTTATTTAATTTCATTAATTCTGACACTGCAGTGTTGAATTGTAGTTCTTCGCCGCTCAGATCCTCAGATATAGCTTGAATTGCGCCATGGATTGCTCTGCGCAAATCTTTATCAATATTTGAAGTATTTTTTCTCTCATTCCTTGTTGTATTTGTTAGGTAAATACCTTTCTGCATAGCATTCTGGCATAATCGCCAAATTCTCTGTAGAAATCTAAACTGTCCTTCAACATCTGCATCATCCCATTCGAGATCTTTTTCAGCTGGGGCCTTAAATAATATAAACATTCGCGCCGTATCAGCGCCATATTTATTTATAACTAAGCTCGGATCAATGCCATTGTATTTTGATTTAGACATCTTCTCATATAGTATTTCAAGTTTTTCTCCAGTATCAGGGTCTGTAGGGTTTAGCGGATCGCCAATATTTGCTGGTGAGATGTATTTTTGACTATTTGGATTTCGATAGGTAGTTGCCTGTACCATCCCCTGAGTAAGCAATTGTCTAAAGGGTTCATTGCAGTTAACTAAGCCGCGCTTAGATAATACTTTAGTAAAAAATCTAGAATAGAGAAGGTGGAGGATTGCATGTTCTACACCACCAACATATTGATCTACTGGCATCCATGCAGATGCATTTTGTTTTTTAAAAGGTAAATCCTTGTTCGTTGCATCTGTGTAGCGAAGAAAATACCAACTAGAACACATGAATGTATCCATTGTGTCGGTTTCTCTGCTTGCTAATTTAGCGCATTTAGGACATTCAACCTTCTCTATATAATCACCAGGTTTGCAAAGTTTCACGGGAAGCTGATCAATGGGTACCGGAACTGCACCACATTCCTCGCAATGAATTATTGGAATCGGGCAACCCCAATAGCGTTGGCGTGAGATCAGCCAATCCCTTAATCGAAATGTAACTTTTGCCTTGCCAAAACCGGCTTGCTCTGCTTTATCAATAATTGCCTTTTTTGCCTCCTCACCAACCATGCCATTAAATTCAGCTGAATTGACAAGCGAACCGAGTTCTGTATAGGCGGAGCTTGGTTCTGAATTAATGTTGGTTTGCGGCTGATCATCTGCAGCTATTGTGTTAGGAGGTACAACAACAGTTTTAATTGATAAGTTATATTTTTTTGCAAAACTAAAGTCTCTTTCGTCGTGGGCGGGTACACCCATCACTGCACCGGTTCCGTAATCGGGTAAAACATAATCTGCTATCCAAACAGGAAGTGCCTCCTTTGTTATTGGATGTTGCACCATGCCACCAAGGGGCACTCCGTTTTTAGGCCGATCGTCTGCAAGTCTGTCTTGTTCGCTTGTGGCGGCAACCATGCTTTGATATTCGTTTACCTGTTTTTTTTGCTCTGTTGAGGTGAGCTGATCAACAAGTGGATGCTCTGGTGCTAGCACCAGATAACTAACGCCATATAAAGTGTCGGGTCTTGTTGTGAAAACTTTAATTTTAGATCGCAGGGAATATGTATTTAGGTTAGAACCAATAAGTTCAAAATCTATTTCGGCACCAACGCTTTTACCTATCCAGTTGGCTTGCATCGTACGCACCCTTTCCGGCCAGCCCTCGAGGCTTGTTAAATCACTCAATAGGTTTTCTGCATAATCGGTGATCTTCAAAAACCACTGTTTCAACTTCCGCTTTTCAACAATAGCTCCAGATCGCCAGGAGCGACCTTCGTTGTTTACCTGTTCGTTTGCCAGAACTGTTTTATCAATAGGATCCCAATTTACATTTGCCTCTTTTTGATAAGCAAGTTTTGCATCAAAGAATTGGAGAAATAACCACTGGGTCCATCGGTAATATGTTGGCTCACAAGTACTGAATTCGCGATCCCAATCTATCGATAAACCCAAACGCTTTAGTTGTTCTCGCATTTGGGCAACATTTTGTTTGGTCCATTGCGCAGGATCAACACCCCTCTCAATTGCAGCATTTTCCGCAGGCAGGCCGAATGCATCCCAGCCCATTGGATGTAATACCCGTTTGCCTTTCAACCTTTGAACTCTGGCAATTACGTCTGTTATTACGTAGTTGCGCACATGCCCCATATGCAGATTTCCCGATGGGTATGGAAACATCGAGAGGGCGTAAAAATTTTCGCTGCGATTTTCACTTGGTTCAGGGGTTCGATGCAGCCCCAGCTGTTCCCAGCGTTTTTGCCACTTGAATTCCAAGTCGGCTGGGCTGTAGCGGTTGGTTGAGCTCTGCATGCGATCGCTTATGTCGGCGGCAGGCAAGGCCGCGAACTAGGAATTGTGACCTGTGTTGGTTCCTTAGCCAAGCTCAAGCTTGAAATTTGGCTTACCTGGCTGCGCTTAATTAGTTTTGGCCACTCACTTCCCACTGATTGCAGGGCTAGAAATTCCGGATCCTGCCACTGCAAAATGCCCTCATGCAGCGAGCCATTTGCCATTTCCAGCTGCAGTACAAGGCCAACGCGGATCCATTCCTGCAGCAGTCGTACCCCTGGCAGATTTGTATCTAGTTCCGGCTGCGAAGCAGAGGCCATACGATCAAGACAGGTTTTTTAGCCGCAATGCAGTTTCGCAAGTACCAGGGCCTCGGAAACGATTTCATCTTGATGGATTTTCGTGCAATGCCCCTGCTTTTTCCCCTAAGCGAAGCTGCACAGTTCCTTTGCCAACGGCGTTTTGGCATTGGAGCCGATGGCCTGATCCTTGCTCTGCCGCCTCGAAATGGTGGTGATGTGCGCATGCAAATCATCAATGCTGATGGCACAGAAGCTGAGATGTGCGGCAATGGTGTTCGTTGTTTTGCCAGATTCCTGGCAGATTTAGATAATCTGCCTGAGTTTTCGAGCTGGCGTGTTGAAACCGGCGCTGGTTTAATCGTTCCTCAATTAATAGCGGGCCAGCAGGTTGCCGTAGACATGGGAGAGCCCCTGCTCAATCCCGAGGCCATACCCACAACCATTAACGAAGGGCTTCCCCTTGCTGAGGCTTGCCTCGAGTTGGCAGGTGAGCAATTTGTAGTGGCCGCTGTTGGCATGGGTAATCCCCATGCAGTGGTGCAGGTGCCCAAAATTGAAGAAATCGATTTGGCGCGGTTCGGGCCTGCCCTAGAGGCCCATCCCGCCTTCCCTGCCCGCACAAATGTTCATTTCGTTGAGGTTGTAGCTGATAACTATCTGCGGTTGCTTGTGTGGGAGCGTGGTGCTGGCGCCACCCTTGCCTGTGGAACTGGTGCCTGCGCAGCCCTAGTTGCAACCCATCTGCGCGGTTCATGCGCCAGGGAGGCAGATGTGGAATTGCCTGGGGGTGTTCTACATATCAATTGGGATGCCCGCAACCACCTGCAGATGACTGGTCCAGCAGAATTTGTGTTTAGCGGTTCCCTGCCCCCGTCACTTGATTCATTTTTAAGTTCAGAAGAAAGCATCGATTGCTCTAAACTATGCAGCCAGGGATGTATTAATCCTGAAGCTTGCCCCAGCGCTAATGCTAGAGCTAAAGCGATGGCTGTTTTAAGTGATTTTTCCCTAGATCAGTTGGTTAACCTTGCCAACGAATCGGTTGAGCAACGTACATTGCGTCGCATAAGTGGCAGTTAACTCTCAACTCTATTTAGATGCCTGCGCTGCCACTCCACCCCATGGGGAGGTTCTTGCCACCATGGCTAGCCATGGGCTTCAAGCATGGGCTAATCCATCAAGTCTCCATGCTGAAGGCTTGAAGGCTGCCGATCTGTTGGAGCGCAGTCGGCTTGAATTGGCCTCACTACTAGGGATGGCCAGGGGTGAAGTAATTTTCACTTCAGGTGGCACCGAGGCAAATAATCTCGCACTTTTTGGCAGCTGCCGCCGTTTGTCCCCTGGCCGTTTGCTTCTATCTCCCCTTGAGCATGCGTCCGTTAGTGCCGCTGCCTATCAATTACAAACAGAGGGCTGGCAGATTGATTTTGTTCCAGTTAATAGCCAGGGCATTGTGGATCTTGAGGCCCTTGCTGATTTACTAAAACCCCCCACTCGGCTGCTTAGCCTGGTGTGGGGAAGTAGTGATGTGGGAAGCCTGCAACCCATGGCTGAGGTGAGTTCCCTCTGCCGCAACCATGGTGTTTTGTTGCATAGTGATGCTGTGCAAGCGGTTGGTGAAGTCTCCCTTGATTTAGGTGAAAATAGCCCAAACTTAATTTCACTTTCGGCCCATAAATTCCAGGGGCCTCGTGGCATAGGAGCCTTGTTGATAAGCGAAGCTGTGCAATTACAACCACAAATTTTTGGCGGTGGCCAGGAAGGTGGCAAACGCTCGGGCACAGAGTCAGTGGTTTTGGCTGCCGGACTTGTTAAAGCCCTTGAGCTGCGCCAACAGCAACAACCCAACCTTGCAAACAAATTGGCTAATTTGCGCGATTTTGTTAAAGGCAAGTTGTTGAAACTTCCCGGTGTTCGTATCAGTGGAGCCATAGAGCCCAGTTTGCGCTTGCCCCATCACCTCAGCCTTTTGTTGAGTGACTCCACTGGAAAACCATTCTCAGGCAGATCCTTGGTTCGATCGCTCGCCCGCAAGGGTGTTGCCTGTAGCAGTGGCTCCGCCTGCAGTAGTGGTAGGGAAACGGCAAATAAAAGCCTCATGGCCCTTGGCTACAACGAGCTTGAAGCCGCGAGTGGCCTGCGTTTTAGTTTTGGCCCTTGGCTTGAACAAAAAGATTTAGAACCATTGCCATCATTACTTGAAGCCACAATGGCTGAGCTAGAGGCAGCCCGGAGCGCATGAATCTTCCAAGTGATCTATATGCCGCTGAGGCCCAATTACTAACAGCGGTATTAGCTGCCTTTAATAAAAGGCCCAAGGGTCGCTGGAGCGCTGAAATACGTTTTGAGGGCCTAAGGATCATGCCTGTGGCACTGCGCCTTTGGGAGCAGTTAGCAAATTCTTTGATAGAAGCAATTTTATTATTTCCGGATGCCGGTGCCTGCGCTTTGGCAAAACGGGACGCTCCTGATGCCGCAGCCTTTTGTTCAACTTTGCTGGATTGGCAAAGGGTTCAATTAAGTGAAAACTCAGCAAACAAAACTGAACAACAAGAGAGCCCTTTGATCCTGGTGGCACCTGGCCCTCCCGATTACGCATCAGTGGAAGAAATTTGTACTAACCATTCCGGTGCAGTGCTCTTACTAAATGGCCGCCTTGAAGATGCAGCTATTGGCATTGGCAGCGTGGCTCGCCTGCGCCGCAAGGGTTTTTTAGCTACTTGGCAAAATGCTTACTGCGTGCAGCCATTGCTTGGGGCCGCGCTTTTGCATGCCTTCCCCAGTGAATGGCAACTTTTTAAACAATCTGAAGCGGGTTTTTTAGCTTTGACTTCCTTTGAGCAAAAACCAGCCGCTGAGGAGCTTGATGCAGCGCTCGGTCAGGGATTTTTGGCAATAGACCGCTTTTTAAAGGACATTAGTTGAGCTGGGTAGCCCAGCCAAAAAGGCTTAAGCTCCCAGCAGCAGAAATTTAAAGATGCTAGATCGGCAATTTCAGCGGTTGAACCCTGTTGATATCGGTGCAGCAGCTGCTGTTCTGCTTGCTGCCATTGGCGTGATTTGGAGTCCAAAGTTGGCTGGAACTGTGGCAAAGGCCACTGGTGGCATCAAATCTGTGCTGGTAACGGTTGATGTAAAAGCGATACCTGCCGCAGATCCTCAAGGCTTGCTAAACAAAATTAGGGCAGAAGGTAAAACAAGCTTGGTGATACGCAACCAACCCCATGGCAGTGTGAACCTAAAGCAGGCAACTGCAATTTCCAGAAGGGTTGTGGTGGTTCTACCAAGCGGGAAAGTAACAACAGCGCCAGACCCAAACGCCAGTGGTTTCTCAACCCTTGATGCAAGATTCATACTTCAAGGTGAAGGTCAAGTTACCTCCGGTGGAGTGGTATTGGGAAATCAAGCCTTGAAAATTGGTTCACCAATAGAATTGGAAGGAGCCAGCTATCGAATAAACGGTGTTGTTAGCAACGTGGAAATTGCTAACCACTAATATGAATATATCTCGCGCCAAATTTTTTCGTTTCACGGCGCTTGCCTTAAGTAGTCATCTCTCTTTAGTTGTAAGTGCCACAAGCGCCCAACCCCTAGACCCCCCGCCCTTACCAACAGTTGGTTTGCCCCTATTGCAAACCCAGGTGGTTTGCCCTGCCCTTCAACAGAAACTGCTGCAGGCAGTTGGCCCAGAAGCCTCCGTTTGGAGCATCAGTGTTGCTGATCCCAGTGGTCGTTTATTAGCTGATTTGAATGGCGAGCGGCCTCGAATTCCGGCTTCCAACCAAAAACTACTCAGCACTGCCATAGCGCTGGATCGCCTAGGACCCGACCATCGCCTCAGCACCGAATTATGGCAATTGCCGGATGGCACCCTGCGTTTACAGGGCAGTGGTGACCCCAGCCTTGGATTTTCCCAACTAAAACGAATTGCAAAATTGGCAGCTGGCTCTGGCGGCAGCAGCAGCACTGGCAACTCTCCTTTGAAAATACAGCTCGAGGAGGAGCCCGCAAGCCGCTGGTGGCCCCAGGGTTGGTCTATGGCAGATCGCGACTATGACTACGGCGCTCCAATTACCCGCTTGGCGCTAACTGCCAATGCCGTGGATATGTCTGTGCAAAATCCCCCCGCAAGGCTGGAACGCTTGCTTAAACAGGAAATCCTTCGCAATGGCCGCACAGCAATTATTAGTGCAATCCCGGCTGGAAGTGTTGAACCCCCCGACAGCATTTTGCTCCTTAGTGAACCTTCAAAGTCGATGCATCATTTGCTTAGTTTAGCTAATGGTGAAAGCCATAACTTCACAGCAGAGGTGTTGTTAAGGGAGGGCACTGGCAGTTGGCAGCTGCCTATCACCCAGCGGCGCGCGATGGAATGGTTACAGCAACAGGGTTTACCAGTTCAAGGGGTGGTAATTCAAGATGGATCAGGCCTTGATCGTGGTAATCGCATTACCAGCAAATTATTTGCGGCTTTGTTGTTGCGCATGGCGCAACATCCCTATGCCAAAAACTATTACGCAAGCATGGCTGTTGCAGGTCAACGGGGAACCTTGAGTTCCTACTTCCGCGGAACGGAATTGGAGGGACGTTTTACCGGAAAAACCGGCACCATTAGCGGCGTAAAAGCTATTTCTGGAATGCTAACAACGGCAGATGGGCCGCTTTACCTGAGCATGATATCTAACGGATCTGAGGCTCCAGTTGCTGTGATGGGAAAGGTGCTGCATTCAGTTTTTGCCGTTGGGCACTGCCGCTAGGCCGAACGACGACCAAATCTTCGACCATTGCTGCGTTGGTTGGTCGGCAGCGAATTGACTTGCTCTTGCGGTGCTTCTAGATCAGTGCTTTGCAAACGCACCAATTCTCTTCTGCCGGCGATAACCACCTTGGCCATTTCCTGAAGGCGGTTATCTAGTTCCCCAAGCACCTGTTCCGCATAGCGGTTGGCACCTTGCTGTACGGCTCCTGCCTCCTGGCGACTGCGTAGAAGTAAAGACTCGGCTTGCTGTTGGGTGGTTTGACGGAAATTCAGGGCTTCCTGTTGAACTCTCTCAGCTTCTGCCTGGCTTTCCTGTTGCAGGCGGTTTGCCTCTAAACGAATTTGCTCTAGTTCCTGAAGGGATTGTTGACGGCTGCGTTCGTGGGTTTCAGCCAGGCTGCGCTTCATTTGTTGATGCTCCTGTTCCAACTGTTGGAAACGGGCACCAGCCTCTTGCTCCAACTGTTGGCGTCTGGCTGCAAATTGCTGATCCATCTGGGCCACCCTCGCCTGGTGCTCCTGTTCTGTGGCAGCTACTTGGCGGCGAGCCTGAATTAGGAGTTGTTCACCCTGTTGGCGGGCCTGTTCGCGAACTTCCGCCCCTTGGCGTTCTGCTTCCTGGCGGACACTAGCCGCGTTTATAAGAGCCTCCCGCTCCCTGCGGGCTTGGTTGATGATTTCCTCAGCCTGCTGCCGAGCCTGGCCTAAATAAGCTTCCTTTTGACGCATTAATTCAACCGCTTGATCCACCTCACGGGGTATGGATTGGCGAACGGCATCAAGAATTTCAATGGCATCCTGCTCATTCACTAAGCGGCCACCGGAGAAGGGCACCCGGGCGCCCTCCAACACAATTTCCTCCAGCTGATCAAGCTGATCGAGTACTTCCAATCGAGCCTGGGTCATCTGCTGCACGGGTTATCACACAGGCTGATTAAACAGCTCGATCAGATCTCCTGCCACTATTTCCGGCACCATGCGAGACACATCACCTCCGAAGCGAGCCACCTCCTTCACCACGCTGCTGCTGAGGAAGCTGTGGCCAACTGCTGTGGCCATAAAAAGGGTGTCTACGGCGGGGGAAAGGCTGGCATTTGTGTGAGCAAGCTGCAACTCAAATTCAAAATCGCTTAAGGCCCTAAGCCCCCTCAGGATCACCCTGGCCTCTTCCTGTAGGGCGAAATTCACAGTAAGCCCGGCAAAACTCGTAACGCGAACCTGGGGTAGATGGGATGTGGCGATGCTCAATTGCTGAAGACGCTTCTCAAGGCTGAAGCTGGGCTGTTTGTTTGGATTGCGCAACACCGCCACGATCACTTCTTCAAAAAGACTGCTAGCCCTTTGGATTAGATCCAGGTGGCCAAGGGTGACAGGGTCGAAGCTGCCGGGATAGATCGCCCTCATGCTGCTGCTGTTGCTCTCCCTACACTGGCTTAACGCGTTCCAGGGGGTCTTATTACAGGGCTGAAGACGGGTCAACAGCCCTTGATGCAGGATCCACCCCGTTTGGAGGCACTGCTAAAGGCCTTACCCGCAGAAGCAGGTTGCTACCTAATGCGCGACGCTGAAGATCGCATTCTCTATATAGGTAAGTCAAAAAGTTTGCGAAGCAGGGTTCGCAGCTATTTCAGAGATGGGGTGCCAGATCGGCCAAGAATTGAATTGATGGTGAGGCAAGTTGTAGATATTGAATTTATCGTTACCGACAGTGAAGCAGAGGCATTGGTTCTTGAATCTAACCTAATTAAGAACCATCAACCCCACTTTAATATTCTGCTAAAAGATGATAAAAAGTACCCATATTTATGCATCACTTGGAGTGAAGATTATCCGAGAATTTTTATTACGCGGCAAAGGCGATTTCGCAAGGCGCACGATCGATTTTATGGCCCCTATGTTGATGTTGGCTTATTGAGGCGCACCTTAGCAATCGTGAAAAGAGTATTTCCATTAAGGCAGCGCCCCCAGCCATTGCATAGGGATAGAACCTGTCTTAACTTTGATATCGGCAGGTGCCCTGGTGTATGTCAACAGAAAATATCAGCTGAAGAATATAAGAAAACCATTCAAAAAGTAGCAATGGTTTTCCAGGGGAGAAACGATGAATTACTGCAATTATTACAACAGCAGATGGTTAAATATGCTGAGAGACTTGATTTCGAAGCAGCTGCCCTAGCCCGGGATCAATTAAAGGGTTTGGAATTGCTCACTGCTGAACAAAAAGTTGCCTTACCTGATGCTGATATCAGCAGAGATGTAATCGCCTTGGCAACTGATGATCGCGTTGCAGCTGTTCAATTATTTCAGGTTAGAGCAGGTAAATTAGTTGGCAGGCTTGGCTACACAGCCGATGCGGAGGCGGCTGCTCCTGGAGCGATATTGCAACGGGTATTGGAGGAGCATTACAGCCAAGTTGATCCAGTGGAAATTCCACCGGAAGTACTTTTGCAACATGCATTGCCAGAGCAGGAATTACTCGAGGCCTGGCTGCGCCAGCGCAGGGGGCGAAAAGTATTACTGCTTAACCCGCAGCGTCAGCAAAAAGCTGAATTAATCGAGTTGGTTGTACGTAATGCAAGTTATGAATTAGCAAGGGCCCAGCGATCCGCTGAACAGCAGCATTTAGCCTTAGAAGATTTGGCTCAGTTGCTCGAATTAGAGCATCCGCCACGCCGTATAGAAGGTTTTGATATTAGTCATATTCAAGGAAGCGATGCCGTGGCATCACAGGTTGTGTTTGTTGATGGTTTAGCTGCAAAACAACACTATCGTAAATATAAAATAAAAAGTAGTAGTATTACTTCTGGCCATAGTGATGATTTTATGGCCATGGCTGAAATTATGCGCAGACGCTTTAAACGCTGGAGCCAGGCTAAACATGCCGGGGCTAATCTTAGTGAACTACGCCGAAGAACTAAAACCACTTTGCAGGGTGATGGCTTAACTGATTGGCCTGATGTGGTAATGATAGATGGTGGAAAAGGTCAATTATCCGCAGTGATGGAGGCCCTGCGGGAATTAAATTTAGCCGATGAATTAGTTGTTTGTTCCCTTGCAAAACAACGGGAGGAGATTTTCTTGCCAGGGGCTTCTAAGCCATTGGAAACCGAACCTGATCAATTGGGCGTAGTGCTTTTACGTCGCTTGCGGGATGAGGCCCATCGCTTTGCCGTTGGTTTCCATCGTCAGCAGAGGGGAGAACGTATGAAACGCTCGCGCCTCAGTGATATTCCTGGTTTGGGTGCAAAACGAATTAAAGATCTACTCGCTCATTTTCGTTCAATAGATGCAATTCAACTGGCAACTCCGGATCAATTAGGAAGCTGCCCAGGGGTGGGGGCAGCATTGGCTAATCAAATACATTCCTTTTTTCATCCCAGTAACGATGATGTTGAAATTAATAGTTAAAACTAAGGCATGGCAAAATTAAGTCATGGTAACAAATTCCTCTGATATGCTTGGATGGAGCGCCATTGTATTATCAAAGTCTTTTTTAGTTGCTCCCATCCCAATCGATATTGCAGCCATTTGAATTATTTCAGCCGCATGGCTACCCACCATATGGCAACCGAGGATTCGGTCTGTTTTAATATCAACTATTAATTTTAGGATGCAACGGGGACCCCTTGCTGGTAATGCTTGCTGGAGGCTGCGGAATTTTGCCCTGAATACCTTAACAGCATCACTGCCAAAACTTTTTATAGCTTCTTCTTCACTTAAGCCAATGCTGGCAAATTCAGGTTGAGTAAAAACCGCAGTAGCAATAAGTTCATGGTTAACGATCCTGTTTCCAGAGGCGAAGAGCCGATCGGCAACAGCTCTACCCTCATCTACGGCAACAGGTGTTAAGTTCACCCGATTTGTAACATCACCAACGGCATAAATGTGATCAATATTTGTTTGTTGGCTTTTGTTTACAAGGATGCGATTGAACTCATGTAACACTCCAGCTGCACCTAGCTGTAAATCAGCTAAGTTTGCTAGCCTTCCCGTTGCTTGAAGTAAAGCATCAGCTTCAAATGTTGTGGATATATTTTCTTCAGATCCCATTGAGGCGCAGCTAATAATGTAGCCCTGCTTATGGTGCTCAATCAACTCAGGGGTGCAGCCAAAGTTTATATTTATTCCCGCCTCAATCATTTCAGACTGAACGGCTAAAACCAATTCACTGTCGAACCCCTTTAGAATTCTATTGCCGCGTACAATCTGAGTTACACTCACACCAAGGCCTGCAAGAATACAGGCAAATTCGCAGGCAATATAACCAGCACCAATTATCACGATCGATTTTGGCAAGCTCTGCTGCTCAAATAAATCATCGCTAACCCAGCCCAGGTTTCCTCCTGGGATTTGCAAACGGGTTGGCTTGCCACCAACGGCTATAAGGATATTTTTTGCACTATAAGTTTTATCACCAACTTGTATGGTATGGGAATCTGCAAAACTTGCTCTTCCGCTTATTAGCTCAACATTTGCTTGAGCTAATAAGTTAATATGAAGTTGATTTAGTCTGTTAACTTCATTGCGAACATTTTGCAAAAGTATATTGCTGTGAAATTTTGGCTCGCTTGCTTCCCAGCCAAAACTTTTAGCATCTTTGAAAAGGTCTTTATATTCTGAGCCATAAACTAATAATTTTTTTGGCACACAACCACGAATCACGCAGGTTCCACCAACGCGATCTGCCTCAACAATCGCCACTTTGGCACCGTGGCGTGCTGAACGCTTAGCTGCGGCCAGCCCGCCTGAGCCAGCACCGATCACAAGCAGATCGAAATCCATAGGCTGTAGAAACTCTCACCTCATCTTGGGGCCTAGCTGTGGCAATTGGCATCTGGGTATTGAATGACCAACTGCACCTGCAACAGGCAGCGCTTGCTTCTTCCCTGCCCCATGGGTCCAGGGTTTTGCTGGTGGAGAGCCTATCGGTGCTAACTACCAAACCACACATCCAAAAACAAATCCTGTTTTGGGCTGCCCAACGCACCTTTGCAGCAGAACTGCGCGCCGCTGGCTGGGTGGTGGATCTAGTGGAAGCTCCCAGTTATGAAAAAGCCATTAACAGCTGGATTGCAAACCATGGCATAGGCGAATTGCGTGTGATGACCCCAAGCGATAGGCCAATCAAGCTGGCGATTGAAAAACTTGCCGCCAACAGCAAGTTTGCTTGGCAATTGCGCTGGTTTGATAACAATCAATTTATGTGGAGCCGATCTGATTTTGCAAATTGGGCTCAAGGCAAACGATCGCTGAGGCTTGAATACTTTTATCGCGAAGGCCGTAGGCGATTTGGAGTGCTTATGGATGGTGATCAACCCTTGGGTGGGCAATGGAATTTTGATAAAGAAAATCGCAAGCCACCTAAAACTGGCCTCAAGGGCCCTGAAGCTCTTTGGTTTACACCAAGTGAAACCACCAAGGATGTAATTAAAAAACTGGAAGAGCTTCAACCAATATATGAACTTAGTGGAATATCAAAGCCGTTCAAATGGGCGGTGAGCAGGCAGCAGGCGCTCATGGTTTTAGAACATTTTATCTCAACTCGCCTCGCTGAGTTTGGGCCCTATCAAGATGCCATGGTTCAGGGTGAATCAACCCTTTGGCATGCCCTACTGAGTCCTTATTTGAATTTAGGTTTGCTCCATCCCCTCGAGGTTGTTCATCGCCTAGAGGGGGAGGGATTAAGGAAAAAAGTACCCCTTGCCAGTTTGGAGGGAGTGCTGCGTCAAATAATTGGTTGGCGGGAGTATACCCAAGGCCTATACCATCATTTTGGCGATAGCTACCCCCTTTCCAATGCATTAGCAGCGGTGCAGCCCCTGCCCAAATTTATTAGAAACCATTCTAAGAGTGGCATGGCTTGCGTTGATAATGTGTTAGCTGAATTATCAAATAGTGGCTATTTACACCACATTCAACGTTTAATGATTCTTGCTAATTTAGGCTTGCTTGCTGGGTGGAATCCGCAGGAATATGTAGCTTGGTTTAACAGTCAATTTGTTGATGCCCACGATTGGGTAATGCAAACAAATGTAATTGGCATGGGTTTGTGGGCCGATGGAGGCATGCTCGCCAGCAAACCCTATGCCGCAAGTGGTAAATACATTCAGCGCATGGGTACCTATTGCAAGGGCTGTAGCTACGATCCTTCGGAACGCAGCGGACCAGTGGCCTGTCCTTTTACTGTGCTCTATTGGGATTTTCTAGGTCGTCACCAGGAAATTTTTCGCAATCATCCGCGCATGGCTTTGATGATTAAACAGTTGGATAAATTCAGCCAAAGTGAACGTCAAGCCATTGGCGCTACTGCCGCAGGGTTTGAATGGGCTCAACGGAGTGAGCTTCAATGACCATAAACATCTCGGCGGAAGCCTACCTGTGGTTTAAAACCCTTCACATAGTTGGTGTTGTGGTTTGGTTTGCCGGTCTTTTTTATCTGGTAAGGCTTTTTATTTACCATGTGGAGGCCAGGGACCAACCCGAACCCCTGCGCCAGGCCTTTGAAAAACAGTACGCCCTGATGGAAAGGCGCCTGGCAAACATCATCACCACCCCTGGCCTGGTGGTAACAGTTATTGGCGCCGCTGGTTTATTGCTTGGCAATCAGAGCTGGTTATCCCAAACCTGGCTCCATACAAAGTTGGCATTTGTTGTTGGCCTGGTGGCTTACCACTGCTATTGCTATCGCCTGATGGGATTGTTGAGCCTTGGCAAATGTGAGTGGTCTGCAAAACAGTTGCGGGCATTTAACGAATTGCCCACTCTGCTACTGGTGTTGGTTGTGATGTTGGTGGTGTTTAAAAATCAATTTCCCACTGGCGGGGCCACCTGGTTGCTGGTGGCTTTAGTCCTTTTCATGGCGGCGTCAATTCAGTTTTACGCCCGTTGGCGGCGTTTAAAGGCTGAACGGGAGGCAATCAATGCCGTTTAACCATCCCCATCCCCTCAGGGCTGTGCTCGAGCAGGTAACAGCTACAACCTGCCCAAAAAGATTCAATTTCCACTGCCACACCCTTTGCAGTGATGGCAGCCTCACCCCCGAAGCCCTGGCTGATGAAGCAGTGAAAATAGGTCTTGAGCACTTTGCTGTTACCGACCACCACAGCCTTGAGGCTTATCCGTTGGTGCAAAAGCGGCTTGATTACCACCGCTCAGTTGGATCTAATGTTCCCAAACTTTGGACTGGCACTGAGGTGAGTTGTGTATTGGAGAATTGCCTAGTGCACGTGTTGGCCCTTGGCTATGAGCCAAGCCATGGGGCGATGGCACCATATCTTCAAGGGGATACTGTTGTAGGTGAACAGCTGGGTGCAGCTGCCGTTGTTGAGGCGATCCAGGCTGCAAACGGTTTAGCCCTGTTGGCTCACCCCGCCCGCTATCGCATTAATTTCAAGCTGCTAATGCGAGCGGCTTCAGAGTTGGGTTTTGATGGGGCGGAAACCTGGTACGACTATGAAATGCAACCACGCTGGCGCCCCAGTGAGCATGTATGTGAAAGGGTGGCTGATTTAGCTACGGATCTCAACTTTTTACAGAGTTGTGGAACCGATAGCCACGGTTTGAGCCTCTTGGGCCGCTAAATTTTATAAAGCTCATACATGTGCCATGGGTTTGTTTGATCGCTTCCGCCGCAAGCCCAACGAGGCAGAGGAACAGGACAAAAGCTTTTTTCTTGAACCCGATAAGGCAAGCAGCCTTGGCGATGTGAATTTCATGCGTCGCTCCTACAGCATTCGACGCACCTTTCCAGGCACAGCCGAAAACCCTGGACTAAAGGAGCGCATTGAGGAAGTTGATTCGATGGAATCAAGGCTTGAAAAGGTTTCTGACGGTTTACCAGAGTCGGTTGTAGCTAATCCAAACAAAACAACCATGAATGCCGGTGTTCCCAAGCCGGTTAAGAAAACCTTCGCCCAGCAGATCACTCAGGTGGAATTGGAAAATCGGATCAAAGGTTCAGCCGTATCAGGAACAAACGTGCCCGGCAGTGCCTCCAAGGCTCCGGCTGCACCTGAAAAAATATCTCCAGCTCCGCCGCGCTCTGCCAAACCTGGATCGATCGATCCCTTCAAAGACATGCTTAAGGATCTTGGTTAATTTCAATATTTTCATCACTACTTAAAACCAATTGTTTCAGAAACTCCAACTGATTTGCTTTTGGGTTTTGCCATAAACCCCTATTATTGGCCTCTAGAAGTCTTTCTGCCATATCCCTAAGCGCCCAAGGATTGCTATTTCTTATGGATTCTTGAACCTTAGAATCTTCAAGCCAACGCTCACAAACTGAAGTGTAGGCCCAGTCTGGAACAAGATCTGTGCATGCATCGTAGGCAAAAAGGTAATCGAGGCTCGCGGCAAATTCAAAGGCGCCTTTATATCCATGCCGCTGCATACCTTCAATCCAGCGTGGATTTAGCAAGCGACTACGAATTACTTTATCTAGTTCTAATGCGAGTGGCTTTGGCTTGGGATTTAAGGGTTGGGAATGATCTCCAAACCACAATTTAGGGTCGCTGCCCTTAATGCGCCTTACAGCTGCAGCCATGCCACCATGAAATTGATAGTAATCATCTGAATCGAGCAAATCATGTTCTCGATTGTCTTGATTGTGGAGTACCACTTGCACCTTTTGAAGTCGCTTTTCAAGGCCAAGCCTGTCGGCTTGGGGCTCGGCATTGGCGCGATAGTGCCATTTGCTCCAGTTTAAAAATGCTTCTGCTAAATCATCCCTATCCTCCCAATTCCCACTTTCGATCAAACCCTGTAAACCCGCTCCATAGGCCCCTGGGGCAGACCCATACACCTCACATCCAACTCCCCCATCGGTGTGTTGGCGCACCATCTGATTTGCCTGATCTAGCCAATGGAGTAGCTGGGGAAAGGCATCACGGAAAAAACCAGATATGCGAACAGTTACATCAACCCTTGGCCTGGCAAGGCTGCTTGATGGGATTAATTCAAGTCCCACCATGCGCCTGCTACTGCCATCCCATTTGGGGCGAATACCCATAAATGCAAACACCTGGGCCACATCGTCGCCACCAGTGCGCATGGTGCTGGTGCCCCAAATTGAAATAGCCAATTGGCTGAGATGCTCTCCCTCGATTTGGAGATGCTGCTCAAGTAATGCCTCGGCACTGCGCCTGCCCAGATCCCAGGCGGCTTCAGTGGGTACCGAACGCAGGTCTACGGAATAAAAATTCCTGCCGGTGGGCAACACTTCTGGCCTGCCCCGGGTGGGGGCACCCGATGGGCCTGCCTCAATGCGTTCACCTCGGAGCGCAGCTAACAGATTGCTGCGCTCAGCATGGGCACAACCCTTTAAACGCGGTTTTAATTCAGCCATTATTTGGCTCAATTCTTTTGTTGTGCAGTTACCCGGTGTGGCAATTTTGCCTTCCAAGCAAGCGGCAGCAAAGTCTTGAATAACTGTTATGCCGTCACCTTGGCTGCGCAAGGGCACATCTGGACGTATTTGCTGAAGCAAACGCAAATCAGTTGGGCTGAGTGGATCAGCTTCCCTAGCCGTTAGGGGGTCGAAATGAATACCTAGATCCTTTGCAATTGCCCGGCCGAGGCCGAGGCGGCCGGGGCCAGGGAATCGCGCAATGGCAAGTAGTAATTCAGCCTCTGCCGCTGCTGATGGTGAAAGGCCAAAAGTGTGCAAACCAGTGCGTATTTGCGCTTCCTTAAGTTCACATAAATAGCCATCAATCTTATTTATTCTTTCATTAAAATCAGCATTAATTAACCCATCTTTATTGGTAGAACCAACGTTAATATCATCAAAATTGTCAAAATTATACTCTGATAATTTAGCTGATAACTTAGTTTTTAGAATATCTACGCGATTGCTTGCCATTGAGCTTGCCTCCCAGTATTCGTCAACCAATCCCTCCAATTCCTCCAGTTCGTTATGTAAACCTGCCCTGCCAAGGGGTGGCGTTAGATGGTCGAGAATCACAGCCTGGCTTCGCCTTTTTGCTTGCGAGCCCTCGCCTGGATCATTAACTATAAAAGGATAGATGTTTGGCAGGGCCCCAAAGGCTAGTTCGGGAAAACAATTGGCGGATAGGCCAATGCCTTTACCCGGCAACCATTCCAGGTTGCCATGTTTACCTAAATGAATAACAGCATCAACATTAAATTTTTCCCTTAGCCAAAGATAATGGGCTAAGTAATTGTGATTCGGGGGGAGCTCTGGACAGTGATAATTAAGTGATGGATCTCGGTCGTAGCCCCTGCTTGGTTGCAAAAGAATCACAACATTGCCATAGATCAAACCACAGATTGAGATGTTCTCCTTTGATAGGTAATTGTCGTTTGCAGGTGTGCCCCATCGCTCCGCAATCAGTTCCCTTGCCCTTTGATCTAGTTTGTTATACCAATTTTCATAATCAGAAAAAGCAAGTTCAGCGCAGGGGGCAAGGTGAAAACTTTCCGGGTCGGGGCTACGGCCAGCGGTTAAAGCTTTGATCAAAGCATTTGAATCCTCGGGCAGGCTGCCCTCGCCGAGGTAGTAGCCCTCCCCTTTGAGCCACTGCAAAATGGCAACGGCACTGGCGGGGGTATCAAGGCCAACGCCATTAGCTAAACGGCCATTTCTGCAGGGATAGTTAGCTAGAACGATCGCAACTTTTTTATGTTTGTCTGGCGTGCGTCTTAATTGCACCCAAGCCTTAGCTAGGGCCGCCATCCATGCCATGCGCTCCCCATCTGGGCAATAGTGCTGCACAGCGCATTCGAGGGCGGCATCAGCGCGATAGAGCTCTTTGAAGCAAACAATCCGTCCGGTGATGCGGCCATCAAGCTCAGGCAGAGCAACCTGCATGCTGAGATCAAGGGGGCCAAGGCCAACGCTGCTGTTATGCCAGCGCTGTTTAGGCAGAGTGCTGCATAACAATTGCAAAACAGGCACGCCAAGGGCCTGCCAGAGGGGTGCTCCCGCCTCGGCTTCATCGGCTTTAACCGAAGCAAAACCAGTAGCGCAAAGTACCAATTCCACGGCCTCAGCCTGGAGCAATTGGCGAACACCTTCTTGAACCAATTCATCACGCAAACTGCTAACCAGCACTATTCGCGGGCACAAGCCAACATCCCGGATGGCGCTTGCACAGCTTTCGAGTACATCAAGATCGTCGCTACTCCATAGGGAGCGATAGAAGATCAGCCCCACCTTTGGCCCAGGGTTTGGTTGCCATTTGAAGCAATAGGGATCTGGCTGGGGTATTGCCGCTGGTGGTTGTAATGGTTCTCCGGCCAACCAGTTAGAGCAACAGCCCATAACTTGGGCCATGTTTTCAGCTCCCCCTTCCCTTAAACATCGGCCAATGGCAATCGCTATGAAATCTGGGAAATTGCCAAGGCTCGCTAATTCCTGCTCCCCCTCCACTGTTCCACTAACTATCAATAGGCCTCGGCTTGCATCGCCCCTAGCCCATTCCCGCAGCTGCTCGATTCCATAACTCCAATGCCCCCTGCCACCAAGCAACCGCACTAATACCAGGCGCGCTTTGCTAACGGTGCTGCGCAGGTAGTGGTCTACGGCTGCTGGATGCTCCAGGGCCTGAATATTTAGGGCCCGTATTGGCACGGAGGGTTTTTGCTTGGCTAGAAGGCTTAAATCGCTGTCAGCACTGCTTAAAAATAAAAACGGGGCTGCTGTTTGCTCCACCAAGGCAGGAAGCTGATCACTCAGGTCCCCCGGGATAACTGCCAATCTGTGCATTCAGCCATCATCCCTGGCTAAGGGATGAGAAGATCGGCCCAAGGTTTCAACCGTTAGATGCATCAATTTCTTCCCTATGCCTGGTTCGGCGGCCGCTGCGTGCCATTTGCCGAGGCCACCCTATCCGTAGCAACCCACGCTCTGCACTACGGCACTGGCGCCTTTGGCGGCATGCGGGCAATACCCAATCCGAATGATGCTTCAGAGATTTTGTTGTTTAGAGCTGATCGCCATGCAAAGCGATTGAGTGAAAGCGCAAAACTTTTACTAACAGAGCTAAGCCCTGAAACAATCATGGCAGCAGTGGTTGAATTTCTAAAGGCCAACAAACCAACAAAACCAAGTTATCTAAGACCATTTGTTTATACCTCCGACCTGGGCATAGCACCAAGATTACATGATATTGAAACAGACTTCTTGATATATGGCATAGAACTTGGCGACTATCTTTCACCCAATGGCGTTAGTTGCAGAATTAGTTCATGGACAAGGCAGGAGGATCGCTCTCTACCTTTGAGAGGTAAAATTAGTGGAGCATATATCACAAGTTCACTGGCTAAAACTGAAGCTGTTAAAAGTGGTTTTGATGAGGCTTTACTTTTAAATAGTAGGGGTAAGGTTAGTGAGGCAAGTGGTATGAATTTATTTATTGTTCGCGATTCTATTTTGTATACACCAGGTGTTGATCAAGATATACTCGAAGGCATCACCAGAGCAAGTGTCATCGAATTGGCCCGCAGCATGGGCTTCACGGTTGTTGAGAGGCCCATTGATAAAACAGAATTGTTTATTGCCGATGAAGTATTCCTAACCGGAACTGCAGCAAAAGTAACCCCGGTTAGGCGCATTGAAAGCACAGATCTGGCAATGCATCGGCCTGTAATGGAGGCCCTACGCGGCCAACTAACCGCCATTACCGAGGCTCGAGACCCTATTTTTGAGCATTGGGTTACGAGGGTTGGCATCTGAGCATGGTTGGTTTCCTAGAGCGACTCCACAGCCCCGAGCGTCCGGTGTTGGTGTTCGATGGCGCCACGGGCACATCACTTCAGCAAATGGAGCTAACCGCTGCTGATTTTGGCGGCTCAGCCCTTGAGGGTTGCAACGAAATACTTGTGCGCACGAGGCCAGATGTTGTTAGGGCCGTTCATAAACAATTTCTAGATGCTGGTTGCGATGTAATTGAAACAAATACCTTTGGTTCAACCTCTCTGGTGCTTGCTGAGTACAATTTAGAAAATGAAGCCTTTGAATTAAACCGCCAGGCCGCTTTACTAGCTCGTGAAATGGCAGATGAATACACTACTGACCAACATCCAAGATATGTGGCTGGCTCCATGGGGCCCACCACTAAACTGCCAAGCCTTGGGCACGTAAGTTTTGATGAAATGAAGGCTTGTTTTACTGAACAAGCATTGGGATTGTTAGCCGGAAATATTGATTTATTTATAATTGAAACATGCCAAGATGTTCTACAAATAAAAGCGGCACTCACGGGCGTTGAAGAAGCATTTTCTCAAACTGGTGAACGTAGGCCCTTAATGGTTAGTGTAACGATGGAAACAACTGGCACGATGTTAGTTGGTTCAGATATAGCAGCTGTTGTTGCAATTTTAGAGCCTTTCCCAATTGATATTCTTGGTTTAAATTGTGCCACTGGGCCAGAGCAGATGAAGGAGCATATGCGTTATTTAAGTAGTTGCTCTCCGTTTGTTGTTAGCTGCATTCCCAATGCTGGTTTGCCTGAAAATATTGGCGGCGTTGCCCACTACCGCCTAACTCCAATCGAAATGAAAATGGCATTGCATCATTTCATTGAGGATCTTGGCATTCAGGTGATTGGTGGTTGTTGCGGTACCACCCCAGCGCACATTTCGGCCCTTGTGGAAGTGGCACGGGAACTTAAGCCAGCCCATCGTGAAGTTAGGCAGCCCCATCAATATCTCGAGAGACCATTACTCAAAGCGGAATCAGCAGCGGCTTCTCTTTACGGCACCACTGCCTATGAACAGGAAAATTCATTTCTAATTATTGGTGAACGTTTAAACGCCAGTGGTTCTAAAAAAGTACGTGATTTATTAAATGAGGAAAATTGGGACGGTTTGATCGGAGTGGCCCGCAGCCAAGTAAAAGAAAATGCCCACGTACTTGATGTGAACGTTGATTACGTTGGCCGCAATGGCGAATCGGATATGCATGAATTGGTTAGCCGCTTAGTTACTAATGTAAATCTTCCATTGATGCTAGATTCAACCGAATGGCAAAAAATGGAAGCCGGCTTAAAAGTAGCAGGGGGTAAATGTTTGCTTAATTCAACCAATTATGAAGACGGTAATGAAAGATTTTTCAAAGTTTTAGAACTAGCCCGCACCTATGGAGCAGGCGTTGTTATCGGCACCATTGATGAAGAAGGAATGGCACGCACCGCTGAGCGTAAGTTTGCCATTGCCCAGAGGGCTTACCGGGATGCATTGGAATTTGGCATACCGGCCCGTGAAATTTTTTATGATCCCCTTGCATTACCAATATCCACTGGCATAGAAGAGGACCGCCGCAACGGCTGTGAAACCATTGCTGCAATCAAAAGAATCCGTGATGACCTACCCGGAACCCATGTTGTTTTAGGTGTTAGCAATATAAGTTTTGGCCTTTCAGCAGCTTCGCGGATTGTTCTTAATTCAATTTTCCTCCATGATTGCTGTTCAGCAGGTATGGATGCTGCGATTGTTAGCCCTGCAAAAATTTTGCCTCTTTCAAAAATTAGTGAGGAGCATCAGCACGTATGTCGTGACTTAATCAATGATAAACGCCGATTCGAGGATGGTCTATGTGTATATGATCCCCTCACTACATTAACAAGTTTATTTGAAGGAGTAAGCGCTAAGGAAGCGAGGGCTTCCGGTCCATCCCTGGCCGACTTGCCTGTGGAAGATAGACTTAAGCAGCATATTATTGATGGTGAAAGAATTGGCTTAGAGCAGGCCTTAACCGATGGTTTGCAAAAATACAAGCCACTGGAAATAGTTAATACATTTTTATTGGACGGTATGAAGGTTGTTGGAGAATTATTTGGTTCTGGTCAAATGCAATTGCCATTTGTGTTGCAGAGCGCTGAAACAATGAAGAGTGCTGTTGCTTTTCTGGAACCCCATATGGAGAAGGTTATTGGCGCTGATGGCAAGCTAGAAAGCTCAGCAAAAGCTAAGCTTTTGATTGCCACAGTTAAAGGTGATGTTCATGACATTGGCAAAAATCTGGTAGATATAATACTTACAAATAATGGCTATGAGGTTATAAATCTTGGCATCAAGCAGTCGGTTGAAGCAATAATTGAGGCCCAGAAAATGCATGGGGCCGATTGCATCGCAATGAGTGGGTTGCTGGTAAAATCAACAGCCTTTATGAAGGATAATCTCGATGCCTTTAATCAAGCTGATATTGATGTTCCGGTTATATTAGGAGGGGCAGCTTTAACGCCTAGATTTGTTAATAAGGACTGCAGAAACGTTTACCACGGTCAGGTTATTTATGGTCGTGACGCTTTTACTGATCTCCGCTTTATGGATGCATTGGTTGAGGCAAAAAAATCTAATAATTGGGATAATAAAAAGGGCTTTTTAGTTGAATCACCGGAAGGGTTTGATCTTGGCAAGGCTGAACCAGATCCTGGCGATCTCGATGTGCCAGTAAAGCCCACAAACCAAACGGACTTAATGATTAGCAGCGATCGCTCTGCTGCAGTACCAGAGGAGCAAGCGCTTAAGCCACCATTTTGGGGTACGAAAATTCTGCTTCAGGATGAAATCCCCTTTGAGCAAATATTTGCCTACTTGGATCGTCAGGCATTGTTTGCCGGCCAGTGGCAACTGCGCAAGAATCAAAACCAATCAAGGGAGGAATACGATCAGATAATTCAATCAAAAGCCGAGCCTGTTCTCAAGGAGTGGATTGAGCGTATCAAGGCCGAAGACCTACTTACTCCCCGTGTTGCCTACGGTTATTTCCCCTGTGGCAGGGATGGAAATAGTGTTGTTATATATGATCCAGCAAACCCTTCAAAATGCT